>ENA-OQET01000038-OQET01000038.1-human-gut-metagenome-genome-assembly--contig:-NODE-38-length-68274-cov-4.823206_pt1 | contig 68274 bp, 74 predicted proteins | sample MGYA00242800_ERZ504645 | MGnify/ENA primary metagenome ERZ504645 (study PRJEB26092, sample SAMD00036308) | human gut metagenome | host: Homo sapiens | study: EMG produced TPA metagenomics assembly of... | reverse complement strand
ATTGTTTGAGGAAAAATAATTGTTGGATTTTTATGTAATTTATCTAAGAATGTATAACGAAATAATTCCTCATTATACCATAAATTACCAATATTACCGCCACCGTGTCCACAAATCAAATTTTTTTATTAATCTTAAATATACTATCTGAATATAACTTCACATCTGGCTGTGTAAACTCTTTTATTCTGCACGATTTTATACCACATTTTTTTAGAAATGATATTTCCGCCAAAGCTATGGCACTATCACCCAAATTAGAATATTCAGGGGTACCTAATACATAAACTTTTTGCCAAATGGTCTATTTATCAAATTATGTTTTGTTCTATATTCATGAATTCTACCATGTAAGTTTCTCAATTTATTAAAATTCATATAAGCACCTATATAATTCATAAAAAGATTATTTTTTGAATATATCAACATCCTGAAATTTTATATATCCCCACCAGTTGTGGTTCCAATCCATTTTATTGTTTTCGTCACCCAACATTTTCTCGAAAGAAAATGCTTTATCAACTACGTCATGATCCTGATTATTACCATATTTGTTTACAGAATAGGCTGTAATTCTAAATGTATATCTACCAGGTGCCAGGCACTCCAAATCCATAGTAGCAACAACAGAATTTTTGCCTTTGTCAGTATTAACCACTGGCAAAGTTGACGCTAGTCCAACAGCAGTTGCATCATTAGAAAATAAGGTAAATCTAAATGCCATATTATTTATCATAGTTTTAGCTGTATAATTAATTTTTACTCTCAGAGTTTCTCTAAAGTCATAAATAGGATATGTCTTACCTAAAAGTTCAGTTGAATCAATATGTATTTTTGAATCAGTAGTAAATTCTTTATGCTCACCATTATATTCATTTTTTATATTCAAATTATTTGTTTCACCCATATAATATGCAATTGCATCTTCAACATCACCTTGAAATACCACCTTGCCTTTGTCAAGAACAATACATCTATCACAGAGTCTTCTTATGGTATTCATATTATGACTGACATAAAGAACAGTTCTGCCGTCGACATTTGCTGCATCACGCATTTTATCAAGGCACTTTGTCTGAAATGCCATATCACCAACAGCCAGCACCTCATCCATAATCATAATTTCGGCATCAAGATGTGCGGCAACCGAAAATGCGAGCTTTACAAACATACCGCTTGAATAACGCTTTACAGGGGTATCTATAAATTCTCTTACCTCAGAGAACTCAATAATTTCCTCCATTTTAGCGTCAATTTCGGCTTTTGTCATACCTAAAATTGCACCATTCAGGTAAACATTTTCCCGTCCTGTCATTTCAGTGTTAAATCCGGTACCAACCTCAAGCATCGACGCTATACGACCATATATATCAATACTTCCCTCTGTTGGTGCTGTAACCCTGGACAAAAGCTTTAACAGTGTACTTTTTCCTGCACCGTTGCTGCCTATTATACCAACTGCCTCGCCCTTATAGATGGTAAGGTCTACCCCATTCAGAGCCATAAAAGTTTTTCCGTTACTGCGTTGATCGGCACCAATCTTGGAATTTGGATCTTCTTTTCCTCTGACCTTTGCCCACCAACTCTGCAAATCTGCCTGAAGTGTACCACCACCAATTTGGCCAAGTTTATATTTCTTTTTTACACCGGAAACCTTTACAGCTATCTCTCGGTTGTCAGTCATATCAGCCATTTTCGTATCCTCCGTTAAACTGTATCCATAAAGTTTCTTTCTACTTTATTAAATATCATTATACCAAAAATCATTACAACAATAGTAAAAATCCACGATATAATTAAATATAAAGGCTCAATTGTGCCTTGTCCAAGTAAAGCGTATCTAAACATTTCAATAGGAGTTGTTACCGGATTAACCATCAAAATTTTACTCAACAAACCGTCCCCAAGCTGGCTTAACGGATAAACGACAGGTGTAGCATACATCCATAATGATACGCCAAATGTTACAAGCACAGTAAGATCACGGTATTTTGTAGTCATACTTGAAATTATAAGGCCAAATCCCATTCCCATCATTCCAAGTTGAATGAGTACAACAGGAATCCAAAGACAAGCCAGCCAATTTGGTGAAACCTGTCCCATACAAATATAATATATTAACACAGCCAAAACCATTGTCATTTGTATTCCAAACTGAATAACAGATGACAAAACATTTGAAATCGGAGTTGTCAATCTTGGAAAATAAACTTTACCAAAAACTGCAGCATTGGCTGTAAATGTATTTGCATTTTTTGTCAGACAACTTGAAAAAAAAGTCCAAAGAGCAGTACTGGTAAGATAAAATAAAATTTGAGGAATACCGTCTGTGCCCATACCTGCCACTGTGCCAAATACAAAATTATAAATGATACTTGTCAAAATAGGGTTAATAAAAATCCATGCCGGTCCGAGGATTGTCTGCTTGTATGTAAGTACAAATGATCTCTTGGTAAACAGCCATATAAGATCACGATACTTCCATGTTTCCTTTAATTTTAAATCAAACCATTTATGTTCTGAGGATATATGGGTATGATACAAATTAGTATTATTCTCTTCCATTATACTTTACCTCACTTTATTTGTTGTCAAAAATCATATCAAAATCTACTCTCGGGAAAACTTCAAGTTTTCCGCCACGAGTAGCATTATACACTTCTATACCGTGTTCATCACAATATTTTTTCATTGAAATAAAAGCTCTCGTACTTGCATCTAAATTCGGTATATATAGATTTTCTTTATCTTTGTTATACTCATCAGTAAAATAATCTTTAACACTTTTATCGTTGATAATTTCACCTTTATCGTTTTGATAAACTGCAAAATTATGATCGACACCTAAAAGATATATTTTTTTAAATCCCATATAAACAGCAATTTGTGCCGCCGAAAATGCTACTGTATTTGATTTACCTATGTAGGAATCCACACTGTCTGAAAAAACAGGTACTCCCTGTATTGAGGAACACACATTAAAGTATAGAGCATCCTTGATATCAATATTATGAAAGTACTTATTAATAAGAGGTATAAACTTAGCACTTATCTCTAATTTATTAACATCCTCTTGACAATTAAAAAGCATCTTTTCATCCTGTGACACATAAAAATCCGGTCTCCAATTTGTTTTATCAAACATTAAGAATATTCTGTTAAAACCAAAGGACAAAACATTATTCTTATGCAATACTTCAAGATCATCGGAGGATAAGCTTGGACCATTGCCTATTATAAAACACATTTCACCCAAATGAGTATCTTTTAACATTCTTAATCTCTTTGCATATTTACTTTTTTCAAAATGACTAAGAACATACGATTGAGTTCTCGCTTCTATTGATTTTACGGGATGCAATTTATTTGCCACCTTTCATTTTCACCAAATTATCAACTAACATCACCAATCTGTATTTACCGCTTTTATAAGCAAATTTATAAGCCGGATTGATATAGCAATCTAAATTGTATAAAGACTGCACAAATTCCTTGCTTTTCATAATAGAGTTATTATATCTGATTTTATCTTTTTAGAAGCCTTATTCTTTTCAGAAAAAGTATTTTTTAAAACATTTTCTATCGAATAAAAATAGGATGCGTACATATGCTGAATATCAGTGTTTGATAAATTAAACTCGTCACAAAATTCAAATATTCGTTCATATATTCTATCATATATGGATTTTAAGTCAGGATAATATTTATTGTCCAATGACTCAATTCCAGTTCTTGTATAATTATAAATAGGTTTGTTAAGTATCGCAATATTACCATTAGAATTAGTCAAATAGTCAATATTAAAAAGTATGTCTTCACCAAGACTCAAATTCTCATCGAAGCGAATTTTACTTGTTTTAATTATCTTTAATTTATAAAGCTTGTTCCATGGCATTTGAATTACCCATTTCTCATACATCCTTATAAAATCCAGCCTTGAAACACAAGAATAGTTATGATCTTCGGTAAATAATACCTTTTTTTCTATGTTTGATTTATAATCGGATACAACATTAAATCCGCCCAGTAGCAAGTCACATCCATCAAATTTTTTACACATATTAACCATATCAAGCAAATAATTTATACATGGATAATCATCACTGTCAACAAAGCATATATATTTACCCTTTGCAGCATCAATACCACAGTTCCTTGCCGAAGACACACCACCGTTTTCTTTATGTATAACCTTTATTCGATTATCTTTTTTGGCATATTCATCACAAATTTTTCCGCTGTTGTCAGGCGAACCGTCATCAACAAGGATAAGCTCAAAATCTTTATATGTTTGATTTAAAATGCTGTCAATACAATAATTTAAAACATTTTCAACTTTGTAGACAGGCACTATGAAGCTAATCAAAGAAATATTAATCACCACCATAAAATTAAATAAAACAATGGCATTACTTAAAACACTCAGAAACAAAAGCCGGTTTTGCGCCATCATTAAGCATTTTATTAACCAATTGAGTTAACTCTTCTTTCATACTTTTGCTATTATTAATTTCCCAATAATGAGTATAAAATATATATGGAATATTTCTCTGTTTACATAATTCATATGTTTTCCATGATTTGTCAAAACTTTCAAAAGGATACATGTCAACTTCCTTGTGATTACGATATTTTTTCACTCCATAGTTATCAAATTTTCCAATTGCGCGGTAATAATTTCGTCTTAAATAATGATACAAAAAATAGTAAGAGTAGTAATGGTCAACATGTTTTGATAATTTACACATTGTATCCATACCCAAATGATCTAATGCTTTATAGACATCTTTATTAAAGCTATTACTGGGTGCAACAAAAATATCTATATTTGTCTCAAATAATTCTGACAAATACCTACGATTTAAAGAAATGGAATTTACTGCTTCATCATAATCAAATAATAGTGTCTCAGGTACCCACTCACTTCCTATTTGAAAATATTCATGATGAATCCCATGCATAAGTATTTCGAAGTTGCCGGCAATCATATTTTCTTTTAAATATGACACAAGGGCAACATTATCTCCTAATTTCCCATATTCACTGTCAAAAGGACCTTTTCCGTATGGATATACAATCCCATGATTACACTTGGCTTCTGGAATAACTGATAGTGATATCGGAACATCCTTAATTTCAGAAAAAGCCGTCTTTAATTCCGTAACATCCGTAAAATAAGATGTGTCATCATCTCTTATAGCAAATTTCATATTGTAACGCATTCTCCTTCTAAAATCCTATACCAAATATATTTCTAACACGACAACATAATCTGAATGAAATTTTAGAAAAAACAAACCAACAATTAGTTAATAGGCCTAACTGTAAGATTTCTTTCCAAGATAATTTGGCAATTTTTACATAATTCAATATTTTATTAGCAGATGTTTTTTTATCTTCGCCTGTCAAGTATTTTAATACAGATTGATAAGAAAACATACAAGAGCAGAAAAAATTCAATTTAGAATTTATTGCTATATCAGGGTAATTACCTTCGATATATTTTTGCCTTATACACTTCGCTTCAATTTCATCAAGTCTTTTCACACTATAGTTTCCACCCATTATACTATTAGATCTTTGAAAATAGAAATACATCGTTTGACATATCAAAGAAACTTTGTTCGCTTTTGCAAAAACTTGGTATGTCCAAAAATCATCTTCATTGCACTTTCCTTTTAAGAAAGGGATGCCAAGAACTAAATCTGATTTATATAATTTATTCCAAACTTGAGTCTTGAAATGTGATTCAGAAATCAACATTAGTAGTGCGTTTTGAGTATTATAAGAATTAATTTCAAAACTATCTGTGTATTGCTCTAAATGACCATCTTCATATAACTTTACAACACTGCACTCAGCAATATCGCTGTTTTCTTTGTTCATAACATCCAACAGACATTCAATAAAGTCATCAGACACATAATCATCGCTGTCAATAAAGCTGATATACTCACCTGTTGCAACAGCCATTCCTGCATTTCTGGCATCGGAAAGTCCACCGTTTTTTTTATGAACAACCTTGATTCGGCTGTCTTTTTCGGCATAATCATCACACATCTGAGGACAACGGTCAGGTGAACCGTCATCAACAAGGATTATTTCAAGATTTTTATATGTCTGATTTACAATGCTGTCAACACATCTTGCAAGGTATCTTTCAACATTATAAATCGGTACTATTACACTTATCAGCGGGTTCATATTACTGCTCCGGATCTAACTTTTTTACTCTTATTTTATCGTATATTTTGTATGTTATCAAATAGAAATGTGGCATATATCTGTACATAAAAATTAAAACTTTATCTCTTTTTCCTTGATAATATCCCTCATCTTTAAAAGACTTTATTTCAGAAAACAAATTTTCATACTCTGATTTTTCAACTTTATTTAAAGAAGTTCTATATGTACCATATAGACTAAGCAAATTTCCCAAATACCTGATTTTAGCAAATTCACAGTATGGTTTATTCATAGAATTCTGTAACATAATCCTTGCAACTTCGTACCCTTGTTTGCTGGAAATTAACGCATTAGCAGAATGGGTTGAACTATCATCGCAAGCAACATAATTGTAAAACGGTTCATCAGAATATACAGTATTATTTGCATTATCAAAAAGGTAATAGTTTGCCAGAATATCTTCATTAAATTTAATATTTTCTTTTAATCTGACGTTGCAAAATAATTTAGTTCTATATAATTTATTGCACATTCCGCCTGCAAAGTATTTTCCGGCAAGCAGGCATTCCATACCCTCGTCATGATTCATTTTTATCTGCTTACTTTTAGAACCAACAACAGACAAGATATTTCCTAACTCATCAACATTTTTATAACTGCAATGCACAATATCTACATTCGTATCGAACAAATCAATAAGGTTTTTATACATCTCTTTATCAATGTAATCATCTGAATCAACAAATGTTATAAAATCACCCTTTGCGTTATCAATGCCAATATTTCTTGCATGAGATACACCACCGTTTTTTATGGTAATTACCTTTAATCTTGAATCATAGCTTGCCATTTTCTCACATATTGTTTCTGTTGAATCGGAAGAACCGTCATTTACTACAATCACTTCGAGATTTTCATATGTCTGTTTCAATATACTGAGCAAACATCTTTCTATAGTTTTTTCTGAGTTGTATGTAGGTACTATAACTGATATTACAGGATTCATAATTACCTCAAACACCCCTATACTTTATTTTTCTGTATAAATTAAGTAATGCTCGCTTTACACCGTTTGTATACGCATATCCGTTTGTTGTATTAATTACGCTGTACTTTCCCTTATATTTCTTAGCAAGCCTATCTTGCGTAATCATATAGCTTTTGTCAGCATTTCCATTTGATTTATGCCAAATATTCATTGGCACAATCATGACAGATAAATCCTTTTCGAGATTTGCAGAAAGACATAAATCTGCCCCATAAAGATGCCAACCGTCACAAACTCTTTCATCAAACCTTACCTTTGCCATAATATCTTTACAACAGGCAATAAGGCATTCATCAAGTGTAAAACACTTTGTTGGTTTGTCAATTGTATCATATTTACTTTTATCATTTCCGTGATAAAAATTTGCAAGAATAGCACCTGATTTTTCCTCCGCTTTTGAAAGGACACCTGCTGCACCAAAAATTACATTTTTATTGTTCATCGCAAAATTATAAATTTTTTTCAAAACATCATCCGAAAGAAACTCAATATCCTGATGCAAAAAGACAAGAACATCTCCGGAGGCTTTTTCCACTCCATAATTTAGTGCCGCTGCTGCCGAATTGAATTTATTATTACAGTTATCTATCATGATAAATTCTGTGTCGGCATCATTCTGTCTTTTAGCACTATTTATCATTTCATCAACCATTGATTGTTGAATACAGTTATCAAAGATATTTTATTCATAATTTTCCTCACTGATAACAACTTGCTAATTTCCAAAGTTCTATGTCATTATTATCAAATGACTTTTCAACCTGTCTTAGCATAAACGGAAGTTTGACTTTGTGATTAGGCTTGTACTCTGAATAAAGGTCTTTTGCCAAAACAAATAAAGCCTCAACAACTTTGCTGTCCAAATTTTTAACAGAACCATAGTAATATGTACTAATGTGTCGCAAAACCAAAGTGTATAATCTGTCATCCACAGGCATATTATTCTTCTTGTATTGTTCTAATATCTCTATCAATAACCAGTATGTATCAATCGACTTTGGACTTGCAGAATTGCCTTGTGTATGAGAAAAATTTTTCTCATACCACTTGTACTCATATTCTATCTTTGGAATATAAGCATAGTTTTTACACTGCATGAAGATTAAAAACTGAATAATCGTATCTTCGTACCAATATCCCGGGAAAAATCTAACATTATTCCAAATTTCCCTCTTATACACCTTACACCAGGGCAAACCTGCCATATTCATTATTTCATCGCCGTTTTTATAACCAATAAGGTTATATTTTGGATAGACATTCGGAACGATCTCATAAATAGCACCGTTGCGTTCTTTTGATAAATTATGGGCACACATCACCATATCATAATTTTCACTGTATGCCTTATTCATAAGAGTTTCAACAATATCGTCATGAACAATATCATCGCAATCAACAAACATAAGATATTTTCCGTCAGCGTTATTTATACCCGTATCTCTTGCAGCACCAATACCGGCATTTTTCTGGAAAATCAGCTTAACGTTTGGATTATCAGCATATTTTTTCAAAACATCAGCGGCGCCGTCAGTCGAACCATCATCTACAATTATCAACTGATAATTGTATTCGGTTTTTTGGTTGAGAATCGAATCAATATTGGATTCAATTATATCTACATAATTGTAAACAGGAACTACAATTGACAAATCAATATTGTCGTCAATAGGTTTATTTTCATACACGGGATGACTATCTAATCGTGGATGAATGCCATTCACTATATTTCTTGCATCGTCAATGTTTACATCCACGCTGACTCTTTTATGCCTGAGTTTTTTAAGAAAAAACACACAACAATACAGCATATATGCAAGTTTTGCTAAAACACTGCTAAGTACACTATTGTGAAATTTTCCATAAAATCTGAAATAAAAACCATATATCATGTTTATTGATTCCTTAAATACTTAATAACATTTCTTCAACAGCTTTTACTGTTTTTTCGGTACTGAAAGCTTTACCACGCTCTTTTGCTTTTACGGCATAAGTTTCAAGCAAATCAGGCGTTGTCAGCATTTTCTTGATGCCCTCATAAAGTGCATCTTCATCATTTTCTGTTACAATACCGTACTCATTGTTTTCGCCTAATAATTCGTACGCACCACTACAATTTGTGCTAACAACAGGAGTTCCGACAATCAATGCTTCTGTAACAGCCGTACTGAAGCCCTCTCTTCTCGAAGAACAAACATACAAATCTGCCTTTTTGACATATTTATACGGATTATCTCTGTAACCTAAAAATGTAAAAGTATCGGTAAGATTATTTTCCGTCAAATACTTTTCGTATTTTTCTTTTTCTTCGCCTATTCCGAGAATATAAATATGATTTTTTATATTTTTCCCTAATAAGCTTTTTATGTATCTTCATTAACCTGTCATAACCTTTGAAGGTACAATTTTTGCTACTGAGATAATATTGATTATGTCCTTGCTAAAATTAACATCATCAACTTTCTCATCGGAAAGTTTTTTTATTTTTTCTGATTCATTTGTATTATACAGAACTTCAACAGGTTTCTTAGTATCAAAAATTGATTCAAAATCATTTTTTACAGTATCAGATACACAAACAGTCCTGTCAAACTTTGAATAGCAATCTAATGCTTCTTTATAGCTTCTAAAGCTCTTAGAAGCAAGCTCTTTTGTATGCTGTTCTATGTGAATCCAGCTGACAAGCTTTGTATTCGGGTTAGTGCAACCGCTTACAATTCGTGCGGTAGGACCTTCAAGGTAAGAAACGATTATGTCATAGTTGTCTCTGATAAAATGTTTATACAGTTTTTCAGGAGAAAAAAGTTTCATCACATATGTATTGCCACGAGGCATTCTCTTGAAACCGCCGATATATTTTACATCAGAGTTAAGATACTGTCGATTAACGCCTACATCAAACAAAGTTTGAACTGTTACATCAAATTTTGTTTTGTCCATATTATTGACGAGATTAACCAAAACTTTTTCAGCCCCACCGTGTGCAAGATTAGGTATAAGAAATAAAACTTTTGTCATAATAATCTACTTCACTTCCATTAAACTATCCATTTTCATACGAAAAAATAACGACAATAATAATCCCGGTGGTGTAGCCAAAACTGTAAGCATTTTTCTGGGTGACTCTTTGATATAATGTTTATTCTTTGCTATTATACTATCGGCAACATAATGCACACAATCCACCAATAATCTTTTATTAGAATCAGGATATTGCATACATATCTTTCTCCAGAAGGCAAAGCTCTTTGGGCATTTCATGTACTGCTTATACATAATGTGCGAATTACCGTCTTCCTGGTATTCTACATCGCACACTACTTCATTTAAAACAGCAAGTTTATACTTCTGATCTATCAACTTATATTTATATGCAAGTGCAAGATATTTTTCATTATCAAATACCGGATACTCAGGGACTGAATTAATAATATCAGTACGATAAATAAGCTTCTTATCACCTGAACCACCTGACGCATAATAACCCGACAATGTGGTTTCTGTCATATCTTTCGGAAAGCCTTTTCCTATAACCTTTCCCGTATTCATATTGGCATCGAGTGCAATAATACCTGCATAACCCCTGCTTTTAACCTGATTCCATTTGTTTATAATTTTTTCAACAGCGTTCTCAGATAAAGCGTCATCAGAATCTATACAAGTATTGAGTTCGGTATGTATATTTCTATACGCAACATTGTGTGCGGTATGCATACCGCCGTTTTCTTTATATATGTACTGAATTTCGAAGCCGTTATCTTTGGATATCCAGTCTTTTACTAATTCAGCCGTATTATCAGTTGAACCATCATCAACTATAAGCCACACGAAATCCTTGCATTTCTGGGAACACAAAGATTTATATGTACGACCTATTGTATGTGCCCTATTATAAGCAGGTGTAAACACTGTTAAAGTCTGCATAACTATTATTCCTCAACCGAATTTAAATAAAATTCTTCAAGTTTTACAACATTCTGTTTAACATCAAAACCTGATTTTTTTATATCATCTATCGTGTTTTTTCTAATCGTACCTTGTTTTTCTAAGACAACATCCGCCCACTCATCAATCGGCAAGTTTAAATCTAACGACTCTGCAAGGTCTGTAACTCTGCATTCTGACGGAACACTATCAGAAATGATACACGGCAATCCTGCAGTCTGCGCTTCTATTATTGAAAGTGGCAATCCTTCATACAAAGACGGAAACAAAAAGACATCCATTGCCTGTAGTATTCTATTCACATCTCCCCTGTTTTCTAAAAAAAACACGGAATTCGATAAACCAAGATTATCAACTTTTTCTCTTATATTACTCTGTCCGTTACCTGTTCCTACAAGAAGCAGTTTGGAATTTCTGTTTTTATCATGTACACTCTTAAAAACATCAATCAAAAACGGATGATTCTTTTGAGGATTAAACCTTCCGACATGTCCGATTACAAAATCAGATTTACTGATTTTCAGTTCGTCACGCACTTGATTTCTTATTTGACAGTCATACCGATATTTTTCAGCGTCAATTGCATTATTTAAGACAGTATATGCATTTCCGCCAAACATCCAATCTCCTGCCTCTTTACCGCAAGAAAAAAGATGCGTAGCGTACTTAGGAATTTAAATGTTTTGAAAGAAGCTTAATGGGATACTTTAAATTTTTGTCTTGGCTTTTATTATGCGAATGTGCAATTCTCACCTTAACGCCATGTTTTTGTGCAATTTTCAAAGGATATGCACTCATACAATCCAAATGTGAATGCACAATATCGTACTTATGATTATCAAAGAAGTCATCAAGCGCATTAAAATAAGCCTTAGAAAAGGGATTCAGCATAGGCATATGATAAATATGTCCGCCTAAAGATAATATCTCATCATCATAATCAGCCTTTTCCTGACGATGCACAAGAAAATCAAATTGAATTTTAGTACGGTCTATGTTTCTGTAATAATTCATGATCATAGTTTCAAGACCGCCACGCCCCATGTATGTTACAATATGTAATATTCTTAAAACATTCAAATTATTAACCCCTAAATCAAATAATTAAAATCCACCAAAGTAATCACTATGGTAATATGTCGGTCCTGTTAAATAATAATAGAGCAATAAAACTGCAACATATCCCAAATAGACATATTTCCTATTATTTTCATTAAAGCATATCCTTAGCAAAACAGGAATCAAAATTAAATCGTATAATTCACTGTAAATCGGAAGCCTACCGATAAAGATACCGCTGGTAACCATACCTACAAGATAAATTGACGCCGTACATACTGACAAGTTTACGCACAAAGAAAGCACAGGCATTTTTTCGTAATATATGCTTAACTTTTCCCGATAAACAAAAGCTACAATCGGTGGAACAGCATAGAATAAAACTCTCAACGGATTAATGCCGTCGTCTTCTTTAAAATATGTACTTATATCATTTTCATAAGATGTGCCTTGAGCAAATTCATCAACCTTGCCAAAAAACGGCTCGGCAAAAACAGTAATCAATAACATTGCAAAAATAAAAAGCCAAACTGACTTGCTCCAAGGTTTTAACCTGGCAATAATGTAAATCGGTATTAAGAAAATTGCCGTGGAATGGATAAATATCAAAATTGCTACCATAGTCAAGAATTTAAAAAACTTGCCGGTAATAATAAAATCACAGCACAAAAATGACACGGCAACACAAATAAACTGTCTCATTCCGTTGAGCATATGACCCGAATAACACAGGAATGCCAAAAACAAAAACGAAGCCAAAAAGAAATCTGCATTCATGCAATATTTTCTCAATGTTATCATTACACACACACCGGAGAAAATCGCAATTGAACTCAGCCAAAGTGTGTAATTATCTGAGATAAAACACTTAAAGAAAATGCTATATGCATTAAAGAGAACTCCCTTGCCCTCGGAAGACCATGGATCCCAATTCAATTTTGAAAACTCTTCCGAAAAGTTTGTTGAATAGTTATTAAAAGCTGCAACATATGCGGTTGTATCGGCAACATAGTGCCTCATTGATGCCCAAAATATGAAATAACCGAAAACTAAAAATGCATACACCCACGGAACTCTTCTTTGTATTCCCTGTTGTAAATTATAATCGGTAAGCGCTATCTCTTCTTTATGAGTGATATCATACAAAATATATATCAAAAAAGTCCAAAATATCATGGACCAGTAAATTATCATTAAATCACACCTGAAAAATCTATATTAATTACAATTCTAAAGCCTTTATTGTATCGTTTACAATAATTTTTTTATCAAATTCGTCAACCATTTTTTGTCGGGCGTATTTACCCATAACTTCTCGTTTTGAAATATCCGTTTCAAGAAAAGCTTTCATTTTTTCATACAGGCTGTCAACGCTTTTAGGTTCACAAAGCCAGCCTGTATGTCCATTTTCTACCGACTCTCTGCAGCCCGGAATATCGGTGGTAATGACAGGTCTGCCTGTTGCCGAAGCTTCGAGATTTACATTACTCATACCCTCGTGATAGCTTGGCATTACAACACAATCGGCGGTCGCATAGTAAGGTCTTGGTTCTTCCTGAAATCCATGGAATTTTACAACGCCCTTACTTTCAAGTAACTCAACTCTTTCCTTGTATTCATCTTCAAAAAAGCCTACAAGGTCAAGTACAAATTTATAGCCGTCATCGTGAAGCTTCTCAGCCGCAGAAAACAATTCATCCATGCCCTTTTCCTTCATGATTCTGCCAAGATACAAAAAATGCGGCGGATCACTTTTCGGGTAAGGCTTGTACTCATAAATTTCAAGATTGATTCCTGCGCCGTTCAAAATAGTTTCTTTCTCGACAGAAATAATCTTTCTGTCAACAAATTCATCTGCATTAACCTGATTTTCAAAAAATACCGTTTTTACCTTTTTAAAGGCTGTTTTATAAAGAACTGTCGCAAACTGAGCAAGTCTGGGCTTTTGAAACGCCGTTCCTAACCCCTGAACATTCGCATAAAACGGAATATTTAACTTTTCACACATCAATCCGCCGTAAACATTTGGTTTGATAGAGTATGTAATTACCAAATCAGGGTTTTCTTCCTGTAATATTTTTTTTATAAAATTTCATGAGTGAAAAATCGTGAATCGGATTAACCCCTCTGCGCTCCATCTTAGTCTCAATACAACGCAATCCCATATTGATGAAATCTTCATGATGTCCTACAAAAGGCATACTAAGAACAACATCATAATTTTTCATAAGTTCTTCAATCAATTCTTTTCTGAAACGATACAGCATATAAGAATGATTAGTAAGAATCATAACTTTTTTACGATTATTCTTCATCTGCAATTGCTCCTGTTCCGCCCTCAACTACACCATCATGCTTAAACACACTCACAACTGTCATAAAAAGACATTTTACATCAAAGACAAAACTGACATTATCACGATAAATCTTATCCATCTGAACTTTTTCAGGGATAGGGAGCTCATCTCTGCCGTTAATCTGCGCCCAACCCGTCAAGCCGGGTTTTAAATCATTTATACCGTACTCATCTCTTTCAGAAATCAAATCATCTTGATTCCAAAGTGCAGGTCTTGGACCGATAACCGACATATCGCCCTTAAAAATATTAAAAATCTGAGGCAATTCGTCAAGACTTGTCTTTCTTAAAAACGCACCCACCTTAGTTATATACTGTTCAGGATTTTTAAGAAGATGTGTAGGACAATCCTTGGGAGTATCAATTCTCATTGTGCGGAATTTCAGAATATTGAAATATTTTTTGTTTTTTCCTATTCTTTTCTGCCTAAAAAAAACAGGACCTTCGCTCGTGCATTTTATTATGGCACATATCGGAAGGTAAAGTACTGACAGACACACTATCGCTGCAAGTGAACAGATAATATCAAGCATTCTTTTCACAATTCTGTTATAAAACGACATTTTTCTGTCTTTCATAGCATTTCTCTCTCCAACCCAATATTTTTATATTAACAAGTTTATTTTAAATTCAGTACTTTTTTTAGTATTTTTAGATTTGATTTTCTAATCAAAAATACACAACGGTTGAACAAGTTACAGAAATTAAAACTTTTAAAACACAACTAAACTCATACCCTAAAAATTTATCCAAAACATAATACAAAATATATGTATGTAAGAAATATATTGTCGAACTAACACCTCTAAGAATTTGTGAAATTTCAGGTTTAATATTCAAATTAATTTCTAATGAAATAAAGAAATAGCAAATTGTAAGAGGTATGTTTAAAATTACATAAAAATCAATATTTAAAATATCGTTGATTTTAAAGCAATACACAGCCAAACTAAATACTGATAACAAAGCCAACGCTACAGTAGCCAAAGAAAGAGGTATTCTTAAATTTAAAAAGTAAATAATACATCCAATTCCCATAAAAGGTACAGCTTTCATAATAAAATTATTACTCCACGAAAATAAAACATAGAATAACTTATTAACATAGGAATATGGTGTACTTATAAGCAAATTCTTGAATGAGTCATAGCATAATAAAAAAGAAAAGCCAATGACAATCAAAAATAATATAATTTTAATTTTAGCTTTATCCTTAAAGAATTTATGCACCAAATATATAATGAATGCCGCTTCCAACATACTCAAGATATACCATGTAACTCCATTACCACACAAAAAAAGTCGACCTAAAAATCAACAATACATATTTAATAACGGAACTGTCCGGATACTTTATTATGTAAGCATTTATCGTCATCGGCAAATTAACCAGTTGCCAAAAAAATGTACAAAAACAATAATTTTTTCTCATAAGCAATAAAAGAGGAGAACATGGAAAAAACAATTGAAAAAAGTGCTTTTTAACAAAATATAGGAATAATTACGCAAGATTTTTGCCATAGATATGATTTATTTTCACTAAAGTGATAATCAAATATAGTCTATTTTGGTTATTTTATGCAAAATTTGTCATAAAATATAATAAAACGCCGCAAAGCAGAGCGAGAAATCTATGGCTTATTTTAGGTGAAAAGGCACTATATAATCCGCTATATTTACTGTGCAACAGTCCTCTGCACGGTAACCTGAAAGCTTACATATACACAGTGCTAAACCACTCTGCAGCTATCTTTCAGAAGTTAATCATCTGGCAAGTATCTGAAATTGTTCACAGACTTGTTGAAATGTGGGATTAATTATGATAAACTGACAATATAAGTCAGAGTACTATATAATTTGAGGTAGACACATAAAAATTTCAGAATGCACACTTTCAAAGGAAACACAAGACCTTTTATACAGATATTTTGCGGCTGCGGCAAATCTTTACGGAGTTATTGAAATCGGCAAACTTCTTAAAATTTACAACAGCCAAAACGAGCCTGTGAGCGAGGAAGATTTTTTGTCATTTGTTGAAAATATGAATTTTTAGGGCAGGTATTTTTGTGTATTTAACCAGGACGATATTTACGATGACGGCTCAGAACCCCCTGCTCTTGAACAGGAAATTCTTGCAGAATATCTTTACTTTTTTGAATTTGATGACGATAGTCTTGATAAATACAAAATGCTGAAATATCGTCAAATCGGAAAGAAATTTTGCGTTCTTGACAAAGAGCAATTTCTCAGATATGAAGATGACTGTTATTTTAAAAAGACTCCCGATTTTCTTGAAATGCGTTCGTTTTTAAGAAATGAAACAGGACTTTCAAAAGAGGACGCAGACAATTATGCGAACGATATTATGATTTGTTTTGTAACTCAACCCGACAATTCCGAAGAATCTGTATACGAAGTAATCATGGGAAGCGGAATCTACAACCGTGATGATATCGCATTCAGCCACCGAAAGCTTGAATATTTGTGTCAAAAAGTCATATACACAAGTGCCGGACTCCATGTTCTGCTGGGACACACTCCCGAAGAAATTTTCGGTTAACAGGTAAAATTGCATATTATAGCGACAATTCAAAATCATTTTGAGGGGAACATATAGATGAATAGTGAAAATACAGCAACACACAAAATAACATACTCAAATATAGATATTGCAAAATTCACAGCGGCATATTACGGTAAATCGGGAGGAAATTTGTTATGATAAAGATAATGTTTGTGTGCCATGGGAATATTTGTCGGTCGCCTATGGCGGAATTTATATTTAGGGACATGGTTAAGAAGGGCGAGATTGCTGACAGGTTTGTGATTAAATCATCTGCTACGAGTACGGAGGAGATATGGAACGGGATTGGGAATCATGTTTATCCGCCGGCTAAGCGTGAGCTTGCAAAACACGGAATCGGTTGTGACGGCAAGAGGGCTGTTCAGCTCAAAAAATCCGACTATGACAAGTACGATTATTTCATCTGCATGGACTCTAATAATATCAGAAACACTATGCGAATTTTCGGCGATGACAAAGACGGAAAGGTTTGCAGGATGATGAACTTTGCAGGTATGAATCGTGATGTATCGGATCCGTGGTACAGCGGTGATTTTGAGCAGGCATACAACGATATTTACAGCGGATGCAAAGGACTTTTTGAAAAATTTAAGGACAAAGCTTAATTTTGCTGTTAATATGCACAAATATTTTTGATTGTATATGTGCAAAATCTAAAACACATTTAATTGACACAATAAATAAACAATGCTAAAATTGTGACAGGTTGTCATATGACTGCCTGTCACATTTATTTTGGAGGATTTTTTATGATAAAAAACACCTTTTATAATCTTCCCGAAGAAAAGCGTCAGAGAATCACGGATGCGATATTTAATGAATTTGCCGGTTCGTCGGGAGAGAGAGTCAGCATAAACAATATTATAAAGAACGCAAACATTTCGAGAGGCAGTTTTTATCAGTACTTTGACGATAAGGTTGACCTTGTGGAGGTTATGACACGCTCATTTATCAACTTTTCACTTAAAAAAGCCACAGAGGTTATCTCTCGCACTCACGGCGACATATTTGTAACTTATGATTTGCTTTTTGAAATTCTATGCGAATGTTCAAAGGATGCAAAACAAAGTATCATTATGAAGAATCTCATCAAAAATATAAAGGCAAATGACAGTCTTGTTTCGGAATATTTTATCAACCGTTTCAAGGGCGTTGCAGAGCTTGTCAGCGTTACAAACAATTTTGACAGAAGTAACCTTAAATATACTTCAGATGAAGATGTGAAGTGTCTTTCACAGATTCTCACTCAGGTGCTGAAGAATGCCGTGTTCAATGTTTTTGTAATAGGAAAACCTTTTGACGAGGTTCACAGGGAGTATCACAGAAAACTTGAAATTATCAAAACAGGTGCAATTGCAGATTAAGTTTAATATTCATGCAACCGGTTGCGGCCGATTTCAACAGAAAATGTAAACCTAAGTTGGTAGAAATTGCATTTAATATGAAATATACTCATAGATAAAAAGCACAAACAAAGGAGTAATCAATGTTATCTAAAATCAGCGTAAAAAAGCCGATGACGGTATTGGTTGCGGTTGTACTTGTTCTGGTTCTCGGTATAGTGTCATTTTTCAAGATGACGCCCGACCTTTTACCTAATATGGACTTTCCCTATGCCGTTATCATGACCACCTACGCAGGTCAGACGCCCGAGGCGGTTGAAACAACGGTTTCAAAGCCTCTTGAACAGTCGATGTCGGCAATTGACGGTGTTAAGGAAATCACCTCTACCTCATCGGACAACTATTCACTTTTGATGATTGAATTTGAGGACGGCACAAATATGGACAGTGCAACTGTTGATATGCGTTCAAGCCTTGACACAATCAAGGGCAATTGGCCTGACGGAGTCGGAACGCCGTACCTCATCAAAATCAACCCGAATATTCTCCCCGTTGCAATGACGGCGGTTGACTTTGAAGGCAAGTCGCAGACAGAGCTTTCGGATTATGTCACAAACGAACTTTTGAATGAGCTTGAAGGTATTGACGGTGTTGCCTCTGTTTCTGACAAGGGCATTGTTACGGAACAGGAAAATGTTGTACTTTCACAGGATAAGCTTGACAAGCTTAATAAGAAAATTTCCGCTGCACTTGATAATCAATTCGGTGATGCGGAGGACAAAATTGCCAAGGCTAAAAAGGAATTGCAGGATAATATCGGCAAAGCCAAGGACGGTCAGGGTACAATTTCATCTTCAATCGAGCAAATTAATTCACAGCAGGAGGCTGTTTCAAAACAGTTTGCCGATGCACAGAACAAGGCTGAAAGCGGTAAAACACAGCTTTTGTCGGCAAAGATGCAGTTGCTTGACCGAAAGGCAAGCCTCACTTCAACAAAGACTTTGCTTGAAACCGCTTATCAGGGTTTGCTTGAACTGAAAACTACCTATGATAAGCTGACTTCCGAACAGTCACAGCTTACACAAAAGCTTGAACAGCTTTCAAAATTCAACGAACAGTATCAGGAAATTGTTCGGAAAATGAATGACGCACTACCCGACAGCGAGGAATACAAGGCGCTTCAACAGCAGATTGACGAGCTTAACAAGTCTCTTGAGCCTTACGGAATTAAAGCTCCCGATATCGCTAAAACAATGCAGACAGTTCAGAATTCCATTAACAAAAGTGCAGAGGCAATTCAAAATGTTGAAATTTCACTTAAAAAGCTCGGAACTTCGGGAGATGCAATCAATTCTGCATTAAGTGAAATGTCGGAGAAAATCTCACAAATCAACTCGGGTATTGCACAGCTTGATAACGCAATTTCGGGACTTGACGATAAATCGGTTTCGGTTGATTCCGCTCTTGCCCTCATTTCACAACAACAGTCAAGTGCGGACTTCAAAATGTCCTCTGCCATGTCAACCCTCACTTCAAAACAGAGTGAACTCAACAGCGCACTCACACAGCTTTCAAGTGCAGAAAAACAGATTGAAACATCCGAAAAAGAACTTGCAGATAAAAAGAAAGAGGCAAAAAGCAAGGCTGATGTGAGCAACACGGTCACACTTGATACCATTTCTTCAATTCTAACGGCACAAAACTTTTCAATGCCGGCAGGCTATGTTACCGATGACGATAACAATAAATTCATGGTTCGTGTCGGCGACAAGGTGAATGATGAAAAAGAGATGAAGTCGCTTGTGCTTTTTGACACAGGAATTGACGGAATAGGAGTTATTCATCTTGAAGATGTTGCAGATGTTTTTGTTGCCGATAATTCCGACGAAACCTTTGCAAGAATCAACGGCAACCCCGGTATTGTATTGAGCTTTTCAAAGTCAAGCAACACAGCGTCTTCTACCGTTTGCGAAAACATTAACACAAAGCTTGATTCGCTTTCAAAAGAGGTTGAGGGACTTCACTTTACAAACCTTTATAATGAAGGTGACTACATTAACCTTGTAATCAACAGCGTTTTGCAAAACCTCCTTATGGGTGCGGTTCTCGCAATTATCATACTTTTCCTATTTCTCAGAGATATCAAACCAACACTCATTGTTGCCTGCTCAATTCCGATAAGCGTTGTGTTTGCAATTGTCCTCATGTATTTCAGCGGTGTTACACTCAATATGATTTCGCTGTCAGGACTTGCGATAGGAGTCGGTATGCTTGTTGACAACTCGGTTGTTGTTATCGAAAATATCTACCGACTGAGAAGTATGGGCGTTTCGCCGATAAAGGCGGCACTTAACGGTGCAAGACAGGTTGCCGGTGCAATTACGGCGTCAACTCTCACCACAGTATGCGTGTTCCTGCCGATTGTATTTGTTGAAGGCATCACCCGTCAGCTGTTTGTTGACCTTGCACTCACGGTTACATATTCACTTCTTGCAAGCCTTATTGTTGCGCTGACGCTTGTTCCGGCCATGGGACAGAGAATGCTCCGCAAGATGAAACCTGATTCCGCTCCAAAGGACGGAAAAATCAAGAAGGCATATGAACGCTCACTTCGTTTCGTATTAAAGCACAAAGTTCCTGCAATTCTCGTTGCAGTTGCACTTCTGTTTACAAGTGCAGGTCTTTGTCTGATGAGAGGTTTCAGCTTTATGCCCGATATGAGCAGTACACAGATTCAGGTATCATTGAAGCTTGACGATAACGCAACCTTTGAAGAAACAGTTAAAGAGGGCGAAAAGCTCAACGATTTGCTTTCAAAATATGACCAGTTTGAAACCGTAGGCGTTATGGCGGGCAACTCGTCAAGCCTTATGGGACTTACAGGCGGTTCATCGTCAAATGATGCCGGCTCACTTATGGCATATGCCGTTCTCAAGGATGATTTTACAAAACAGAGCGGTGAGATTTCAAAGAAGATTGAAAAGGATCTTGAAAGCCTTGACGGTGAGGCTGCCGTAAGCGGCGGCACTTCAAGTTCAATGTCAAGCCTTATGGGTGACGGTTCCGTTCAGATTACGCTCTACGGTGATGACCTTGACACACTCAAAAGCACTGCCGAGGATATCGGCAAGACACTTGAAAAGGTTAAAGGCGTTGCATCGGTTGACAACGGCATCGGTGCTGTTTCTCCCGAAATCAAGGTTACTGTTGACAAGTCAAAAGCCGCTGAAAAGGGACTTACCGTTGCACAGGTTTATCAGCAGGTTGCCGCTGCAATTTCAACAGAAAAAAACGCTGCCACTCTTACGAATGATGACGGCAATGATATGAATGTTGTGGTTGTAAAGGACGACAGCGAAACCGTTACTCCGAAAAATCTCCGTGACATTGACATTACCTACAAGGATTCAAGCGGTAACGAAAAGACAGTTAAACTCTCCTCTGTTTCGGATATTTCAAAGTCGGAAACTATGGATAAAATCAGCCGTGAAAATCAAAAGCGTTATCTTACAATCAGCGCCGAAGTCAAGGACGGCTACACACTTACATCTGTTTCAAACAATGTAAAATCCGCAATGAACGATTTCAAGCTCCCGAACAGCTGTTCAATCGACTATGCAGGTACAGACGAAATGACAATGGAGGCAGTTTCACAGCTTATGCTTATGCTTCTGCTCGGCATTATTCTCATCTACCTCATTATGGTTGCACAGTTCCAAAGCCTTAAATCACCGTTCATTATTATGTTTACAATTCCGCTTGCATTCACGGGCGGCTTCCTCGCACTTTTAATCACAGGATTTGACATCAGCGTTGTATCGCTTGTCGGTTTTGTAATGCTCTGCGGTATCATTGTAAACAACGGTATCGTTCTTGTTGACTACATCAACAAACTTCGTATTGACGGCAAGGAAAGAATTGAGTCAATTGTTGAGGCAGGCAAAACCCGTATGCGTCCTATCCTCATAACGGCACTCACGACAGTTCTCGGTCTTGTTGTTATGGCTCTCGGCATAGGCACAGGTGCAGAAATGATGCAGCCTATCGCAATTGTCTGCATCGGCGGTCTGCTCTACGCAACATTTATGACGCTCTACATTGTCCCCGTTATTTACGATTTGTTCAATAAAAGGAACTCAAAAAAGTAAGTGACGAAGACCTTGAATTTATTGACGAATAAAACATACTAATAAAACACACCCCCGACTAAACCGTTTGGCACAGTCGGGGGTGTTGTTTTTTAAATATCAGATCAGTCCTTTATAATATCGGCACATTGACCGTTTGTAAGGCGGATTAAATCCTCGGGCTTCAGGTCAATTTGATATCCGATTTTTCCTGCGCTGACAATGATTTTAGGAATTGACTCTGCTGTAATGTGGAAGGTTGTCTTGAACTGCTTTTTCATTCCGAGAGGTGAACAGCCTCCACGCACATAACCCGTGACCTTTGTAATGTCCTTTACGGGAATCATTTCAACCGACTTTTCACCTACGCTCTTGGCACATTTTTTTAAGGTCAAGCTCATGGTCAACAGGAACTACGAAAACATAATAATCTCTGCCCATGCCCTTTGTTACAAGAGTTTTGAAAACATAATCGGGATTTGATTCATAAGTGTTGCCACCGTTACTCCGTCAACGGCATCCTTGCCGTGAGGATATTCGTGGTGAGTATATTCAACCTTTTCTTTGTCTAAAATTCTCATTACATTTGTCTTGATTTCTTTCATAAATACACAATCCTCCATGCATATTACCATCTTGTTATTACCATCACATAATACAACTTTTCGCATCGGATTTCAACCTTGATTTATTTGCAATTTAATTTTATTAAAATAATGTTAGAATAAATTTAGAAGTTATTCGAGGTGGAAGATTTCGTCCCCGTCCACACGCCGATAGCTTGACAACGGGAATCCTTGAGAGATGCAGGAGAATGGGACGCCTGCCGAATAACCGTAGCTTTGAAAGCCGCTCCGAATTTTTTCGGGACGGCTTTCTTCTGCTTTACAGACTAAAAATCGCTGTTTTGTCCACAACACGCAAGATAATAAGCAAGTCAGTAAGCAAGATAGTAAGTAAGATAATAAGCAGGTTAATTTTTTAAACACCGTATTATGCGGTGTTTTTTCTTTTATCGCAAATTAATGCTGTAAAACCACTCGCAAATGCGGTCACATGGAAGAAAATAATAAAAAACTGGGCAAACTTTAATGTATGTTGATTGCTTTTTTGAAATAAATGTGCTACAATCTAGGAATAGAATAAACAAAATAGTGTATTCTTCAAAAATATTTTTATGCAATTTTTTTAGCAAAGGAGGATAACAATGGCGAAAGATATGCTGGATGCCATTTACAATGCCGAAGAGGATTGCAGACAGCGTGAGGCAAATGCACGAGCAGAATCAGCAGAAAGGGTTGAACAGACAAAGGCAGATGCCAAACAGGTTGTGCTTTCGGCAAAGGAAAAGGCACAGAAGGATGCCGATATGCTTTTTGAAAAGACTGCGAAAGAGGGCAAAAAAGAGCTTGAGAAAGCCTCTGAAAAGGCAAATCTTGAGTGCGACATTCTCTCTCGAACTGCAGACAAAAACCGCAAGCGTGTTATTGACGGGGCTATACAAAGGCTCTCTCTTTAAAACGGTTGCAATGAAAGAAGCGTGGTGATAGAAATTGGCAAAACTTAAAATGAAGTCGGTTCGGATTATTGCCCTAAGACAGGACAGAAAGCGACTTCTTGAACATTTGCAGGATTCGGGTTTGGTTCAGATTGAAAAGACCGAAACCTGCAGAAAAGGTTTCGGCAAGATTGATATGACCTCACAAATTCAGATTTTCGAGCGGAATGTTACTCTCAGTGAAAACGCTCTGAAAATTCTCGACAGCAACTCTCCCGAAAAGAAAAGTATGCTTTCCGCATTTTGCGGACGGCGGGAGATTGATCCCGATGAAATCGGAGTTATCGCATCAAATGCAGGCGAAGTTATTGATGTGTGCAACAGAATTTGTGAGCTTAACAAACAGATTGCCGATAATGAGGCGGAACGGATTCGCATAAAAACCGCTCTTGCACAGCTTGAGCCGTGGAAGAATCTTGACATTCCGCTGAATGCAAAGGACACAAAAACAACGGCTGTTTTCATAGGCTCAATTCAAAAGGAGTACAACGAGATATCGCTTTCAAAGGCACTTGCCGAGGCTTCTCCGAAGCTTGAATTTGATTTTGAAATTCAGTTTGCAAACGAGGTGCTCACCTGCATTGTACTTTTTGCACCGATTGCTCAAAAGGAGCTTGCAGAAAATGCTCTGCGTGATATCGGTTTTGCAAAGCCTGTTACAAACTCAAGCCTTACCCCTTTGGCGGAATCAAAAAAGCTTGTTGAAAGAAGTCACAAGCTTGAAGATGATACTGAAAACGCAAAAAAGGAAATCATTTCCTTTGCAGACAGACGAAAAGATATTAAAGATACACAGGATTATTTCAGAATCAGAGCCGATAAATACAGCGTAATCGGTGAACTTCAGCATTCACGGAATGTTTTTGTTATTTCGGGTTACATTCCCGAGGAGGACTGTGAAAAGCTCGAAAGGCTTTGTGAACGAGTTTCTGTATGCTATGTTGAATTCGGCGATGTTGACGAGGAAAAAGCTCCTGTAAAACTAAAGAACAGTCGCTTTGCAGCACCGGCAGAGAGCATTGTAAATATGTACTCTCCCCCGTCGCATAGCGATATTGATCCAACGCCGTTGCTTGCGTTCTTCTTCTACTTTTTCTTTGGAATGATGTTCTCGGACGCAGGCTACGGACTGTTAATGGTAATAGGAACAGGACTTGCAATAAAGCTGTTCAAGCCTGACAAGGAAATGCGAAACACCTTGAAGCTGTTCCAATATTGCGGTGTTTCAACATTTTTCTGGGGACTTGTTTTTGCAAGCTTCTTCGGAGATGCCCCCGCAACCCTTTACAACTACTTTACGGGTGCAGACATTACGATGAAGCAAATCTTCCCGTGGCCGACAATTGACCCGCAAAAGGATGCACTTATGCTGATGATTATTTCAATAGCATTCGGTCTTGTACACATTCTTGTCGGTATGGGCTGCAAATTCTATGTTTGCCTCAGGCAGAAGGATTACGGCGGAGCGTTCTTTGACACGGGACTTTGGATGCTTATGCTTATCGGATTTGCCGTTTTGGCGGCAGGTATGGCATTCGGTCAGACGCTTGTCTATGTAGGAGCAGGCATTGCGATTTTCTGCGCAATCGGTCTTGTTCTCACACAGGGCAGAAACAAAAAGGGATTCGGCAAAGTCATCGGCGGACTTGCCTCTCTCTATGACATCACAGGTTACATCAGTGACCTTCTGAGCTACTCAAGACTTCTTGCTCTCGGACTTACAACCGGAGTTATGGCTCAGGTGTTCAATATGCTTTCAACCATGTTCGGAAAGAGCTGGTTTGGAATTATCTTACTCATTATTGTGTTCATCATCGGACACGCAATCAACATCGGACTCAACGCACTCGGTTCATATGTTCACACAATGCGACTTCAGTATGTTGAAATGTTCGGAAAATTCTATGAGGGCGGCGGCAAACAGTTTAAGCCGTTCAAGCTCAACAGTAAATATATTAAAATTCAGGAGGACAAATCAAAATGAATGGAATATTTTTCGCACTTTTAGGCGCATCAATAGCAACAGCACTTGCAGGCGTAGGTTCTGCTCGAGGTGTAGGCTCTGCCGCACAGGCAGCTATGGGAGTTCTTTCCGAGGACTCATCAAAATTCGGTAAAATGCTCGTTCTCACACTTCTCCCGGGTACTCAGGGACTTTACGGATTTATCGTAGGCTTCCTTATTCTCGTAAGCGGCGGCGTTCTCGGCGGCACAGCTCCGACAATCGGACAGGGACTTGCATACTTTGCAGCATCACTTGCTATCGGTATCGGCGGTATGATTTCAGGTTTTGCACAGGGCAAGGCAGCCGTTTCGGGTATTGCACTCAGTGCAAAGGACGATTCAAACTTCTCAAAGGCTATGGTTTCCGTAACTCTCGTTGAGATTTACGCTCTCCTTTCATTCATCGTTTCACTTCTCGTTGTTATCACAGTTCCAAACCTTAACATCTGATAACCGACTAACGAAAATTACGAAAGAAAGGTGGAATCACTTTGAGCAGCGGTGATAAAATTTTAAATCGCATAAGTCTTGACTGTGACGAAAGAATCAGCCAAATAGGTGCTGAAACCGATGAAAAATGCGCACAGATTATGGCACAGGCAAAGCTTGATGCCGACAAGATTTCTGCCGAAATTGCCGACAGGGCACAGTCAAAGGTCAAGCAGATGCAGGCGGCTTCAAAGAGCCGTTGCGACCTTGAAACACGCAACGCTTTCCTAAAGAGAAGGCGTGAAGAAATTGACAAGACATACAGTGAAATTCTTAATAAAATGAAGAATCTTCCCGATGAAGATTACTTTGAACTGATTTACACATTTGCAAAAAAGTTAAACGGAATGAGCGGTGTTGTGCTTTTGAATGAAAAGGATATGAACCGACTTCCGAAGGATTTTCTTGCAAGGCTTGAAAAATGCGGTGTAAAAGCAGAGCTTTCAAAAACGACGTGTGACATTGAAAGCGGATTTATTCTTAAATGCGGTGACATTGAAGAAAACATGGACTTCTCGGCAATCTTGTCCGAAAAGCGTGACGCTATCGAGGATTTTATAAATCAGGAACTTTTTAAGGCATAGGGAGGAATATGATGGCATTATCTTATGAATTTTCCATCGGCTCCGTCCGTGCTAAAGAAAAAAATCTGTTTACAAACAGCGACATTGAGCATATGCTCGGTTGTGAAAATGTGAACGAGCTTTGCAGATACCTCTCGGACAAGGGTTACGGCGAGGGTGATGACATTGAAGATATTTTGAAATCACACAGTGAAAATGTGTGGGAATATCTCAAAAGAACCGCACCCGATTTTGCAGTATTCAAACCGTTCTTCTATCTTAACGACCTTCACAACCTTAAAGCTGTTTTAAAGGGAACGCTTTCAAACAGACCGTATTCACAGCTTTTGGTAAAGCCGTGTACTTTCCCTGAAGAAACGCTTAAACAGGCGGTTGAGAACAGAAAGTTTTCACTTTTGGGCGAAGAACTTTCCGCACCTTGTGACAAGGCATATGAAATTCTTGCACACACAGGTGACGCAAGACTCAGCGATGCGGTTCTTGACAGAGCTTTTATGGAGCTTGTTCTGAAAACATCAGAAAAATCCGACAGCGAATTTATGTCCGAATATTTTAAAGCTACAGTATTTTATAATAATGTAAAGACAGCCATAAGAGGAGCAAAAGCCGATTGCGACAGGGATTTTCTTGAAATTGCAATCTGTGATGTGCAGGACTTCCCCCGTTCAAGGGTTATTGAGGCAAGCGTAAAGGGGCTTGAGCCAACGCTTGATGTGCTGTCAAAAATCTCGGCATACGGCTGTAACAAGGCTGTTGAAGAGTACAAGGCTTCTCCGTCGGCATTTGAAAAATTTGTTGACAACAGGCTTATGAGCCTTGCAAAAGAAAAATGCAAAAGGAGCGGTGACGGAGCAGACCCGATTACGGGCTATCTGATTGCAAGTGAAACAGAGAAAAAAGTTATTCACATTATTGCAAGCGGAATCCGCACCAAGACAAATTATGAAACCGTAAAAGAAAGGTTGCGTGAAGTTTATGGCTAAAAATATTGCCGTTATCGGCGACAGCGAAAGCATAAAGGGCTTTGCGGCAATCGGCATGGACATTTATCCGTGTGATGACAACGAAAACGCACCGCATCTTTTCAGAAAGATTGCTGACGGTGACAACTATGCGGTAATTTTTATTACCGAGGAAATGTTCGGACTTGTTGAAAAAGAGCGAAAAAGATATGAAGAAAGGCTCATTCCTGCCGTTATTCCTATCCCCGGTGTAAAAGGCAATACGGGAATCGGCATAAAAAGACTGTCGTCATTTGTTGAAAAGGCAGTCGGTTCGGACATTATCTTCAATGATTGAGGTGTAAGAATTTGAAATCTGGAATTATAACTAAGGTAGCAGGCCCTCTGGTAATTGCCGAGGGTATGCGTGATGCCGATATGTTCGATGTTGTGCGTGTAAGCAGTCAGCGACTTATCGGTGAAATAATCGAGATGCACGGTGACAGGGCATCAATTCAGGTATATGAAGAAACTTCGGGACTCGGACCTGGTGAGATTGTTGAATCCACAGGCGCTCCGCTTTCCGTTGAACTCGGTCCGGGACTTATCGGTTCAATTTATGACGGTATTCAGCGACCGCTTAACGAGATTATGAAGGTTGCCGGCACAAACCTCAAAAGAGGCGTGGATGTTCCGTCACTTAATCACAAAAAGAAGTGGCACTTTACTCCCCTTGTTAAAAAGGGCGACACAGTTGCGGCAGGCGACACACTCGGTACTGTTCAGGAAACACACGCTGTTCTTCACAGGATTCTTGTTCCGAACAAAACAGGCGGTGTTGTTGAGAGCATCAGCGAGGGCGATTTTACAATTGACGAAACAGTTGCCGTTCTCAAAACAGACAAGGACAATGTTGAGATTAATATGTGTACAAAATGGCCTGTTCGTGTGGGCAGGCCGTACAAAAGAAAGCTCTCCCCCGACATTCTTCTTACCACAGGTCAAAGACCTATCGACACACTCTTTCCGCTTGCAAAGGGCGGTGTAGCCGCAGTTCCGGGACCGTTCGGTTCGGGCAAAACTGTTGTTCAGCATCAGCTTGCAAAGTGGGCGGCTGCCGATATTATCGTATATATCGGTTGCGGTGAGCGTGGCAACGAGATGACCGATGTTCTTAACGAGTTCCCCGAACTTAAAGACCCACGCACAGGCAACTCTCTTATGGAGAGAACCGTGCTTATTGCAAACACATCCGATATGCCTGTTGCCGCCCGTGAGGCATCTATCTACACAGGCATTACTATTGCCGAGTATTTCCGTGATATGGGTTACACGGTTGCACTTATGGCTGACTCAACATCCCGCTGGGCAGAGGCTCTCCGTGAAATGTCCGGCCGTCTTGAAGAAATGCCGGGTGAAGAGGGTTATCCCGCATACCTCGGCAGCCGACTTGCACAGTTCTATGAAAGAGCAGGCCGTGTTATCGTAAACGGCAGTGAGGACACGGAAGGTGCACTCTCGGTTATCGGTGCTGTATCACCTCCGGGCGGTGATATTTCAGAGCCTGTATCACAGGCAACACTCAGAATCGTTAAGGTATTCTGGGGACTTGACGCAAACCTTGCTTACAAACGACACTTCCCTGCAATTAACTGGCTGACAAGTTATTCGCTTTATACAGACCGACTTGCAGATTGGTTCTCAAAGAATGCCGCTCCCGACTTTATGGAGCTTCGTGGCAAACTTATGACATTATTACAGGAAGAAAGCGAGCTTCAGGAAATTGTAAACCTTGTCGGTATGGACGCACTTTCCGCACCCGACAGACTTAAGCTTGAAACCTCCCGTTCAATCCGTGAGGATTATCTGCACCAAAACGCATTTGACCCGACAGACACATACACATCTCTCGGCAAGCAGGTGCTTATGATGCGTGCAATTCTTGCTTACTATGACAAAGCAAAAGAGGCTCTTGCAAACGGTGCAGACATTGAAATGCTTGTCAACCTTCCTGTTCGTGAACGCATAGGAAGATATAAATATGTACCCGAGGATAAGGTTCGGGACGAGTTCGAGTCAATCAAGGCTCTGCTTGATTCTGAAATTAAGGATGTACTTGAAAGGAGTGAGGACTGATGCCGAAGGAATACCGCACAATACGAGAGGTTGCAGGTCCTCTTATGATGGTAAGTGATGTTGAGGGCGTAACATATGACGAACTCGGCGAAATTGAACTTCCGAACGGTGAAACACGCCGCTGCAAGGTTCTTGAGGTTGACGGCTCAAACGCACTTGTTCAGCTTTTTGAATCAGCCGCAGGCATTAACCTTGCAAATTCAAAGGTAAGATTTTTAGGTCGTTCAATGGAACTTCCCGTATCTCCCGATATGCTTTCACGAGTATTTGACGGTCTTGGAAATCCGATTGACGGCGGTCCTGCTCTTATTCCCGAAAAAAAGACTTGACATCAACGGAACACCTATGAACCCTGCCGCAAGAAACTATCCGCAGGAATTTATTCAGACAGGTATTTCAGCAATTGACGGACTTAACACACTTGTAAGAGGACAGAAGCTGCCTATCTTCTCGGCATCTGGTCTGCCCCATGCCCAGCTTGCCGCTCAGATTGCAAGACAGGCGGCTGTAAGAGGCAAGGACGAGCAGTTTGCCGTTGTATTTGCCGCAATGGGTATTACATTTGAAGAATCCGACTACTTTGTTCAGTCGTTTAAAGAAACAGGCGCTATTGACAGAACCGTAATGTTTGTAAACCTTGCAAACGATCCTGCCATTGAGCGTATTGCAACTCCTAAAATGGCACTCACGGCGGCTGAATATCTTGCATTTGACAGAGGAATGCACGTTCTCGTTATTATGACCGACATCACAAACTATGCCGATGCGCTCCGTGAGGTTTCTGCCGCAAGAAAAGAAGTTCCGGGCAGACGAGGCTATCCGGGTTATATGTACACAGACCTTGCAACATTGTATGAAAGAGCCGGCAGACTTAAAGGCAAAGAGGGTTCAATCACTCTTATTCCGATTCTTACAATGCCCGAAGATGACAAGACTCACCCGATTCCTGACCTTACAGGCTATATTACAGAAGGTCAGATTATCCTATCCCGTGAGCTTTACAGAAAGGGAATTACTCCGCCGATTGATGTTCTTCCGTCACTTTCAAGACTTAAAGACAAGGGTATCGGTCCCGACAGAACCCGTAAAGACCACGCCGCAACCATGAACCAGCTTTTTGCCGCTTATGCAAGAGGTAAAGACGCAAGAGAACTTATGATAATTCTCGGTGAGGCAGCTCTTACCGATATGGATAAAAAGTACGCTGAATTTGCCGAGGCATTTGAGCGTGAGTATGTTTCACAGGGTTATGACGCAAACCGTTCAATTGAAGAAACACTTGACATCGGCTGGAAGCTTTTGCATATTCTTCCCCGAAGTGAACTTAAACGAATTAAGGACGATATGCTTGACGAGTTTTACGGTAAAGAATAATCGCATTGAAGGTGTTTGCTAATGGCAGTTATGAATGTTAATCCCACCCGTATGCAGTTGACAAAGCTGAGAAAACAGCTTGCAACAGCTACCCGTGGTCATAAAATGTTAAAAGACAAGCGTGACGAACTGATGCGCCGATTTCTTGACCTTGTAAGAGAAAACAAGGAGCTTCGTGAGAAGATTGAAAGAGAGCTTGCAGAGTGCAACAACCACTTTGTGAACGCAAGTGCGGTTATGTCAAAAGAGGCTCTGGACGCCTCATTGATGTCACCGAAGCAGAGAATTGACCTTGAGCTTTCTTCCAAAAATGTTATGAGCGTTGATATTCCGCAGTTTTCATCAAGCACACGAACAAGCAACGAGAGCGATATTTTTCCCTACGGTTTTGCGTTTACTTCGTTTGAACTTGATGATGCGGTTATGTCGCTCAACGAGCTTTTGCCCGACCTGATAAGGCTTGCTGAAATTGAAAAAAGCTGTGAGCTTATGTCGGCAGAAATTGAAAAGACACGCCGCCGTGTTAATTCGCTTGAGCATGTTATGATTCCGAGATATCAGGAAACAATCAAGTATATTTCGATGAAACTTGAAGAAAATGACCGCAGCAGTCGTACAAGGCTGATGAAGGTTAAGGATATGCTTCTTGACAAGGCACATCATTATTCGGAACACTATAATTAACTACACAACAATCAAAGGGGCTGTTAAAAAACAGCCCCTTGTTTGGCAAAAAAATTCTGTAAAATAAAAAAAGTCAGTACATCAACTGTACTGATTCAATGGAGCGGATGACGGGGCTCGAACCCGCTACCTCCACCTTGGCAAGGTGGCGCTCTACCAGATGAGCTACATCCGCATATAATGGTGGGAACAACAGGGCTCGAACCTGTGACCCTCTGCTTGTAAGGCAGATGCTCTCCCAGCTGAGCTATGCTCCCACATTTTTATAATCGTAAAGCACTCCCGTTAAGAAGTGCTTTACGTTTTGGAGGCGACACCCGGATTTGAACCGGGGCGTCAGAGTTTTGCAGACTCGTGCCTTACCACTTGGCTATGTCGCCGAATACTGAGCAATGTCACTCAACAGGCATTATTCTATCATAATAAAATTCATTTGTCAATACTGAATTTGCATTTTAACAACAAAATTTAACGGAAAATTTATACACTGATATTTTATGCATCAAACAGAAAAATGACACCTCTGTTTTTGATTCCTCATAAAGCCCCGAACCCTCAAAGATGCAATACTCTGAAGGTTCGGGATTTTGGGGTTATCATACTTTTCTTAAAAAGAGAAGAAAACAAGATAAGTATCTTACACGCTCGGCTTTTCAAATGCCGAAAGAATAAGCTTTACACCGTAGATTGACAAAAGGACACCAATCATAAATCCGATTGTCTGTGCGGCAAATATAAGGTGGAAAAATCCGTAGATACCGCCGATTATGACGAGTATTCCGCAGAAAAGCGGAATAAGCCATGCACCTGAGGAAGATGCTTTTTTGACCTTGAATGACATTGCAACGGACGAGATACCGTCCACTACAAGCCAGCCTGAGAAAATGCAGAGAATGATAACATCAAACATAAGTCTTATGCCCGGCATAAACATAGCAAGAATTGAAATTACTGCCGCTGCAATGCCGACAACAAGACCGAGTGTTCCCATTATCGCTTCACTCTGTTCAGCCTTTGCCTTTTTGCGTTTTGCAAAGTAGTCAATCACGGAGCATATTCCCCATACTCCGAGGAGGATTGTCACTATCCAACCGGTATTAAGGAAGGTAAGTCCCGGATAGAACATACAATAAATCGCACCGATTATCGACAATATGCCGAAAATACAATTAAATACTTTCATAGTCACCTCATACTTTAATTAGGGTTCAATAATATTGAAATACAGCGGGAATTCGGCAACGCTTGATGTAAGGGTTTTGATGATGTCACTGTTGCCCTCAACCTTTTCAATGCTGGCGTCCATAAGTTTCTGATTGTTTTGTGCAATGCCGAGAATACCCGAACTCTTGGTTTTGATTGTTGCGTCAGCCTTATCGCTCCACTTTTCCTGTGAATAGATAAGCACACCGTGATTTATGCAAAGAAGATATTTTGCGTTTTTATCGGTCACTTCAAGATTGATTACAAGGTTCTGATCTTCAAGCTTCTTTTCGTCAAGACAGATTCCGAGATAATCCAACATTGTTTCGGTACTCATACCGAGAGCTGTGGCACCTGAACCTTCGGAATTCGGATAATTTTTTGTACCGTTACGAAGCTCATAAGCACCTGTAAGATAAGCGTTTCTCCATGCACCGCTTTCAGCCTGATAGCCGAGCTGTTCGAGTGCGTCTGCGCAAAGATAGCGGGCGTCTTTATTTTCGGGATCTGCATATACAAGTGTGTTTGTAATCTGTGCAACCCACTGATACTCTCCCTTGTCAAAGTCTTTTTTAGCCATTTCAAGAACCTTGTCTGTGTCGCCGAGATACTCAACAAGTTTCTTAGAATATTCAGTCGGTTCAAGCTCATCAAGATGTATCGGGTTTTCGTCATACCAACCCATATACTTCTGATAAACCGCCTTTACATTATGCTTGAGAGTTCCGTAATACTGACGAGTGTACCAAACCTTGTTGAGTTCATCGGGAAGTTCAATCATATTTGCAATCTCGGTTGATGTATAGCCCTGATTGATGTACATAAGTGTCTGTGAGAATATGTACTTATAGACAGAAGCTGTGTTTGCCATGTAATCATTGATTACATCGTTGCCCCAATGAGGCCAGTTGTGAGCCTGAAAAACTACTTCGGCTTTGTCTCCGAAAAGCTCCTTTGCCTCCATAATGTACTGCGCCCACGCATTGCCGTCACGAACCTCTGCGCCACGGAGCGTATAGAGATTGTGCATTGTGCCGGAACAGTTTTCAGCCATCCACAAAGCCTTGTATTTTGGAAGGTAGGTGTTCATCTCGGCAGGCGATTCTGTGTCGGGAGTAAGCTGGAACACCATTTCAACACCGTCAACCTTGATAGTTTCGGTAGCTTTCTTCACCTCATAAGACGGTGAAATGTATGTTGTTGTGCCGCTTGAAGGGGTAAGACCGATACCTACCGACAAGCTGCCCTTACCGCCCTTATCAAGCAATGATCCGTACTGAAAGTTGGTTCTGCGTTTCATTGCGTTTCCTGCAAAAACATTTTCTTCCATAACAGCCTTTTCGTAGCCTTCGGGAACGATAATGAGCGTTTTGCCGGACTTAATCTGCTCGTCAAGCGGAAGTGACGAATCGGCAACATCCTTTTCGTCAATAAGTCCGCCGATACCGCCGTAGTGGTCAATGTGGGCGTGGCTTACAACAACAGCGGCAATATGCGCCTTGCCGAACTTTGATTCAAGAAGTTCAAGCGCCGCCTTTGCAGTTTCGGAGCTTGTTGTACAGTCAAAAACAATCCAGCCGTTGTCGCTCTTTACAAAGGTTACATTCGCAACATCGTAGCCTCTGACCTGATAAACACCGTCAACAACTTCAAAAAGTCCATAAAGCGAGTTAAGCTCCGTGTTTCTCCAAAGGCTTGGGTTTGCACTGTCGGGAGTTGACGAGTTTCTGATAAAATCATATGCCGACTGGCTCCATGCAACAGTTCCGTTCTCGGTTTTGATTTCGAGTTTGTCGGGTGCTGTTATAAAGCCTTTTTTTGCAAATTCCTTTTCCTGTTCATCGGAAAAGTCAAGGGTCTTATACACCTGTGCATTTTCGTCAGCCGTATATTTTGACGCATCCTTTACATCGCTGTTGAATTTTGCGGATGTACTGCTGTCGCTCTGCTGACATCCGCAAAGTGCAGACGAGGCAATCAATGTTGCCGCCAAAGCAAGGCAAAGCCCCGTTTTCTTTTTGTTAATCATAGAATATTTCCTCCGTGTTTTTATCCGTACATGATTTTTTGTTTAAGCTGAATTATAATAAATAATTGTCATTTAGTCCATACATTTGGCACAAAGTGAAAAATTTTGGCACGAAATGCAAATTAAAGTCACTATTTGCGATATTATGTGATACAATAAGAGTGATAATTATGCAGGAGGTACGGTATGAGGATTGCAATAGTTGATGATTGCGAAAATGAGCGGAATGAACTTTGCAAAAGACTTTCTCAAAGCTCATTTTCAAGGTCTTATGATATTGAAATTTGCGGATACGGTAACGGAACGAATTTTCTGAATGAGGCAATGCAGAACAGATTTGACCTTGTTTTTATGGATATATATATGGAAAAGGAAAACGGAATTGATGCGGCACAAAAGCTGAGGAAGTTTGACAAAGATTGTCTGCTTGTTTTCACAACCACATCAACCGACCACGCACTTGAAGGTTTTAGGGTTCGGGCATTGCACTATCTTGTGAAGCCGTACAGCGATGACGAGCTTGTTATGCTGCTTGATGAGATTTCGCAGAAAATTTCCGTTGAAGAAAAATACATTGAAATACCCTCTGCAAGTGACTCGTTGCGTGTAAAGCTTTGCGACATTTTGTATGCCGAGCATTTTAAGCACTGCATACATATTCATTGTACTGACAAAGCCGAAAAGTCTGTGCGCAGTACATTTGCCGAATTTGTAATGCTGTTTGATGACGGGGATAATTTCTTTGTGTGCAACCGAGGAATCATAGTAAATCTTGAACACATCAGGGATATGAACGGCAATGAATTTGTTCTTGACAACGGTGAAAAAATCTCCATAAGTCGAAGTCTTGTAAAAAGCGCAAAAAGCACCTTTGGCGAATATATTTTCGGCAGGAGGGATTTGCATTGACAAATGTTTTCTGCCCGATGATTGAACTCGGTGCAATCATCCCCGGTGTTGTACTTGCATATCTTCCGATAAAAAAACATCTCAAACTATCAAAGCTCAGGCTGTTTCCTGTGATGATTTTTATCACTTGTGTGCCTTTGTACATTGTGCGGTTTTGTTTGTTACAGATACAATCTGAAATCGTTTGTGCTTGCAATACCGATAGTGCTTGCTCTTTCGGCAGCATACTGTTGTTCACTCAAAACATCCATGTGGAAATCGGTGAGTGTGTTACTTGCGGTATGCGGAGTGTTTGCCTGCATTGCGAGCATTACACGGGCGGTTGATTCGATAACATTTCCGCAAAACACAACGCCGTGGTTTGAAATTAAATCGGCTGTGCTGTTCAATATTCTATGCTGGATGTTTGTAATTCTTGCATGGTACCCTGCAACACACGGTGTGAGTGAACTGCTCGATGATGAAAACATTGCCCAGACATGGTATGTATTCTGGATTTTACCGATAATATTCATCTTGCTCAACTTTTTTATAATTCCATGGAATCCTAACATTCTCCATACAGGAAGAATTATGCAGGGTTACATTGTTATCAGCGTATCACTTCTTGTGCTGTTGCTCATTTTCTACGCTTTGCTGTATTTTATTGCAAAAAGTCTGAACCGCAATAACAAACTTGCTCAGAAAAATCAATTTTTGAATATGCAGAGGGCACAGTATGACGCATTAAAAGTCGCTATTGAAGAAACCCGTCAGGCACGGCATGATATGCGACATCACTTTGCCGTACTTAATGCTCTTGCCGAGCAAAAGAACTGGGAAGAACTTGAAAAATACCTTTCGTCAGCATCGCAGAATATTCCCGACACAGAGCTTGTACTCTGTAAAAACCACGCTGTTAATGCGATTATCGGACATTATTATTCAAAATACAAGAGCAATGGTATTCCGTTTAAACTAAAAATTGACATCCCCGAAAAGTTGACAGTTTCGGAATCCGATATCTGTCTTGTAATCGCAAATTTGCTTGAAAATGCATTTGAGGCGAGCATGAAGCTTGACAGAGATAAACGGCAGATTAAAATGTATGCCCGTCCGCATTCCGAAAAGATATTGCTTATTTCCGTAGAGAATGCTTTCAACGGAGAGATTACCGAAAAGGACGGTTTTTTTGGTTCGTCAAAGCGAAACGGTAACGGTATCGGTACACAGTCGGTACGCAGAATCGCCGAAAAAGACGGCGGTTATTGCAGATTTTCTCACGAAAACGGAATTTTTACGGCAGATGTTATGCTTGCACGGCAAAAACTGAATCGGACATTATAAAAGGGAAGAAACTTTTTTCGGTTTCTTCCCTGTTTTTTTATTCCGTAATTTTATTTTCTTTTAGCGAATATTTTGTCACCGTGTTCCAATCTCGGCGGATTGAAATATCAGCGGTAAGGTTTGTGTTGTCATAAACAATCGACCATTGAGTATTGCTTGTTATATCGTTCGGATTCGGTGCTTGTGATGCCGAAACAAGAGCCTCCCATGCTGTTTCTTTTGTGTAACTATTATTCTTTTCAAGAACATTGATTATCTTATCATACCGCTCTCTGCCGTGACCGTAAACACCGTTTTTCTGATAAGGCTTTACAAAATTTTTGTACATCACAAAAAAGTTTGTAACGGCAGGCGATTTTGTAACAACAAGCTTTCGGTCATCGCTGTTGCAATCGTACTCAATAACACGACCGTCACCGTTTGAATCGGTAACATAAAAGTGATAATCTCTTCCGCTTGAGGCGAACATATCGTATTTTTCAAAAAGTGTAACCGCCTCTTCGGTTGACGCAGCTCTGTCAAGTATAAGACGGATTGCAAGCGTTGTGGCGATAACAGGCTTTCCGCTTTGCTGACGGACCGGCTTGCTGTCAAGTGTGAGAACTGCGATTGACACACCCTTTTCATTGATTCCGTCAAGGCTGATAAACGGTGAGAGCAAGGTTGCAAGCCTTGTTTCATCACTCAACTCGGGGTTGTTTGCACCTACATTATCAAGTGCCGCAAACGCAACCGACCTGTAGCCGTCCTTTGGCGAACAATATACAAGCATTGACGAGGTGTCGTTCTTGAAATCATAGTTTCGCCCCATCATTACGCTGTCGGGATTTTTCATTGTAAAGGCACTGCACCCAAAATTCGGCATTTTAAGATTGACGGGATAATCGGGCAGAACCTCCTGCACAATTGCACCGAGAGCCGACTCATCATCAAAAATCCCTCTGTCAATGATTTTATCAATGCTGTAATCGTAGCATATATCCATTTTATAAAGGTTAAAATCGCTGTAATCGGTCAGCTTTTTAACAGAATCAAGCGTATGCTTTCTTGCGTCAATCATAATGTATCCTCCTTAAAACGGGGTGTTTTCAACGCAATAATAGCATAATACTATTATTTTTTCAACAATTTTGAGTCAATTCGCAATAATTTTTTCATAAGAAAAATCGGAAAGACAGAATTTTTGATTTCTGTCCTTCCGACCTTCATTTTACATATTGAATTTTAAATTATTTAAGAAGATTATTGTCTGTAAAATAATCGATTCTCATAGAATGACGGACATCCTCAAGTGTTTTTGCGGCAGTTTCCTTTGCAACCTTACTGCCCTCTTTGAGAATATCGAGAACATCGGGAAGATGATTTTCCCATTCTTTTCTGCGTTCACGAATAGGACGAAGCTCCTCCTGCATAACATTGTTAAGAAATTTCTTAACCTTGACATCACCGAGTCCGCCACGCTGATAATGAGCCTTGAGTTCGTCAAGACAGCTGTAATCATTCCAAAATTCCGCAAAAATGCTCATCACGGCAGAATGCGTCAAGATAGATAAACACGGGGTTGCCCTCAACCTTGCCCGGATCCTCAACACGAAGATGATTCGGGTCGGTAAACATTGACATAACCTTTTTCTTGATATCCTCTGGTTCTTCTGCAAGATAGATGCAGTTGCCGAGGGATTTGCTCATCTTTGCCTTGCCGTCAATACCGGGCAGTCGCAGACAAGCCTTGTTGCTCGGAAGAATAATCTGCGGTTCCGTAAGAGTTTCGCCGTAAACGGAATTGAACTTGTGAACAATCTCCTTGCATTGTTCAAGCATAGGAAGCTGATCCTCGCCGACAGGAACGGCAGTTGCACGGAATGCCGTGATATCAGCCGCCTGACTGATTGGATAACAGAAAAATCCCACAGGAATGCTTGCCTCAAAATTACGCATCTGAATTTCTGCCTTAACGGTGGGGTTACGCTGAACACGGGACACGGTTACGAGGTTCATATAATAGAAAGTAAGCTCCGTAAGCTCGGGAATCATTGACTGAACAAAAATTGTTGACTTGTTCGGATCTATTCCGCAGGCAAGGTAGTCGAGCGCAACCTGCAAAATATTCTGTCTTACCTTTTCGGGATGCTCGGCATTGTCGGTAAGAGCCTGAGCGTCTGCAATCATAAGGTATATATCATCATATTCGCCCGAATTCTGGAGCTTTACTCTCTCCTTGAGCGAACCTGCATAGTGACCGACATGAAGTCTGCCCGTAGGACGGTCACCTGTTAAAATTACTTTTTTCATAGGTTTCTCCTTTGTTTACCTTGATTCAAAGGCAAAATTCTTTTTTATGATTATATCACCATAAACAACAGCCGTCAACATTTGTAAAAAAGCTAAAAAGAAAAATATTCCATAATAATTCCCATATATTTTATGCCACAAAATTCGACAGAATGTTGCATAAGACACACGCAAAATTCATTTGACCGTTGAACTTTTTTTTAAATAAAAATATAATATTTTTCAAAAAAAACGAGGGCAAAGAGTATGGAGTACAATTATCATAAAAATGCAGGACAGCTTGCATTCATAAAATTTGTAAAAGGTCTTGTGCATCTTCTTATTCGCCCTAAGGTTGAATGGAAGGACAAGAGCCTTAAAAAGAGCCTCAATGGCAAGCCTGTTGTGTTTGTATGCAACCACACTCACCACTTTGACGGAGTTGTGATAAGCTCTGTACTCAGCAAATACAAGCCGTATATGCTTGTTAAAAAAAAGCTGGTACGACAAGAGCGGAACAGGCTCGTTTATCCGAATTTGCCGCAGTATTCCCGTTGACTTTGACACCATGGACACAAACTGGTATGCACAAAGTGAGGGTGCGGTTGAAAACGGATATTCAATGCTTATCTTCCCCGAGGGCGGAATTGCAAGAGAGGGCAAAATGCTCCCGTTCAAGCCCGGTGCGGCATTGCTTGCGGCAAAAAAAGGTCTTGACATAATCCCGATTGCATCTTTGGGTGAGTATAAAATTCTTTTTGGAAAGAGGCAGAAAATTTTAATCGGCAATCCGATAAAATCCGAATGTCCCGAAAATGTTCGCTGCTCAAAATATGCAAAAGAAATTAGTGCCGAAGCCGAAAAGCAGGTCAAAAAGCTTTATCTTGAGCTTGAAGGAAAATATGGCAAAGGCAAGGTTTATTACAAAGAAGATTTTTCTTCGGAAAATTTATAATAAAATCAAAAAAATCAAAATTTTAAGTGAGGTAATTAAAATGAACAATGCTATTGCAGATCAGATTAAGGAAATGCTCGTAGAAAACCTTAGAATTCCCGAAAACATTCTTACATACGATTCAGAACTTTTCGGTGACGAAATCGGTCTTGACTCAATCGACTCAATCGAAATCGTTGCAGGCATCGACACACTTTTCGGTATTGATATGACAGGTGCAGACCGTGAGCACTTCCAATCAATCAAAGCACTTACAGAATATGTAGAAAGCAAGCAGGGTTAATATGGCTGACAAAAAGAGATGTGTTGTCACAGGACTCGGACTTATCTGCGGCGTCGGTGACAATGTAAAGGATTGCTGGGATGCCGTAACACTCGGTCACTCCGGCATTGATGAGGTTAAGTCGGTTGACACCTCAAACTGTTATGCACACAAGGGTGCAGAGGTTGACAAGGCATCGTCAGAGCTTTCTCCCGAAAACTATGACCGTTCTTCCCTTCTCTGTATTCATGCCGCAAACGAGGCTTTTGAAGATGCAAACATTGACGCATCCGAAAAGAACATCGGTGTTATTCTTGGCAGTTGTGTAGGCGGTGCGGCAAGCATTGACAAATATTACACAGACGAAATCAAGGGTGACGGCGGTAAAAAAGAAGATATTTTCAAAATGGGTGCTTCGGCAATTGCCAACAATGTTTCCGCTCATTTCGGACTTGAGGGCATTACCGCAAACATCGTCAACGCTTGTGCGGCAGGCACAATGAGCATCGGCTATGCCTGTGACCTTATCCGTGAGGGCAAGGGTGATGTGTTCATCGCAGGCGGTTCGGACAGCTTTTCTTCACTTGCATTCAGCGGTTTCCACGCTCTCCATGCGCTTGACGAAAACGCCTGTTCCCCGTTCAATCACAGCACAGGTATCACGCTCGGCGAAGGTTCGGGTATTCTTGTAATCGAAAGCTACGAACACGCTGTTGAACGAGGCGCAAAGATTTACTGTGAAATTCTCGGTTCGGGTGTAAGCAGTGACGCTTACCACATTACCGCTCCCCGTCCCGACGGTGAAGGTCAGATGAGTGCAATCAGAAGGGCTGTTGAAAGCTCTGCTCTTAGTTTTGACGATATCGACTACATAAACGCACACGGAACGGGTACTGCCAAAAATGACGAGGCTGAATTTCTTTCACTTCACACACTTTTTGACGGCAACGACCACCTTTCTGTCAGCTCAACAAAATCTATGACAGGTCATTGCCTCGGTGCGGCAGGTTCAATTGAGGCTGTATTTTCCGTAAAAGCAATAAAAGAAAACCTCGTTCCCCCTACAATCGGCTACTCCGATGAGGATTTGAAGGTGCTTTCCGAAAAGGCGGGCAACATTGACTTTATTCCGAACAAGAGCCACACAAAATATGTTCACTATGCAATGTCAAACTCATTTGCATTCGGCGGCAACAACGCAAGCATCATTTTCTCGGACAACGAGCATGATATTCCCGACAACAGTAAAAAAGAAAAAATTTACATTACGGGCATTTCAAAGCTTACAGGCACAAGGACTGACGAACACAGCCTTAACTGCAATCTTACCTCCGAGGATTATGACAAACACGGAATCAAGGTTGCATTTTACAGAAAGCTTGACCGTTTCAGCCAGCTCCAGCTTTTGAGCGGTATGGACGCACTTGCAGACGCTGACATTAAAATTGACAAAGACAACGAATATAAAACAGGTATTGTAATCGGCACGGCTGACGGCCCTATGACCGAAATTGTTGATTTCCAGAAAAAGGCAATCACAAGAGGTACCGAAAAGGGCAGTGCTTTTTCATTCCCGAATACGGTTTACAATGCCGCAGGCGGTTATCTGAGCATTTTCTCAGGTATCAAGGGCTACAACGCAACTGTTGCAAACGGCAATCAGGCAGGACTGCAGAGTATTTGCTATGCCGCTGATATTCTTGCAGACGGCAATGAAAGCGTTATGCTTGCCGCAGGTACCGATGAAAATACAAAGACAAACCTTGAACTCTATACAAAGGCCGAATTGCTTGAAAAACCGCTCGGTGAGGGCTCTGTAACTCTCGTTCTTGAAACAGAGGAAAGTGCAAACGGCAGAAATGCACGCAAGTATGCAGAAATTAAGGGTTATGCACAGGCTCACCGCCCTGTATCTTATGACAACTCAGAGGTTGACAGCAAGGCTGTTGTTGAGGTTATCGAAAAAGGCTTGTGTGAATGCCGGCATTGAGGCAGACAATATCGACTTTGTATGCTGTGACGACAGGAAGATTATCAAGACGCTTATGCCCTGCTATGATGTATCGCAGGAAATCGGCAATGCAAGAGCCGCAGCAAGTGCAATGACAGCGGCATATGCGGCTGAACTTCTTTCATGACAGCGAAAAAATTACGATACGGACTTGCTCTTTCAATGGGTGCGGGCGGAACATACTCTGCCGTAATCCTGAAGAAAGCGTAAAAATCGGAGGTAAATATGAGCAAAACCGCTCTTGTAACAGGTTCATCAAGGGGCATTGGCAAGGCTTGCGCTTTAAAGCTTGCAGAGCTTGGATATGACATTGCCGTGAACTGCAATTCAAATTTAGAAATGGCTCAAAAGGCTGTTGACGAAATTACATCACTCGGCAGAAAAGCCGTTGCCTACAAGGCGAACACGGCAGATATTGACGAAGTAAAGGATATGTTCCGCAGTATTCAGCAGGATTTCGGTGGAATTGATGTGCTTATCAACAACGCAGGTGTGGTTGACGACGCTTACCTTTTGATGATTAAGGACGAGTCACTTGAAAGAAGTCTTGACATTAATATCAAAGGATATTTCAATTGTGCAAGACAGGCATCGCTTAAAATGCTCCGCAAAAAGAGCGGAATCATCATCAACATTTCTTCCGTAAGCTCTGTTCTTGCAGTTGAAGGTCAGTCGGTTTACAGTGCAACAAAGGGTGCGGTAAACGCTATGACTCACACGCTTGCAAAGGAACTTGCAAAGTACGGAATCAGAGTAAACGCAGTTGCACCCGGTTTTATCGAAACCGAAATGATGAACGGCATTCCCGAAGAATTGCAAAAAAAGTATCTTGAGGCTATTCCCGAAAAGAGATTCGGCACAGTTCAGGATGTCGCAAATGTAGTCGGACAGCTTTGCAGTGACGATTTTTCATATATGACAGGTCAGGTGCTTGTGCTTGACGGAGGACTCAGCTTATGATGAATCTGCTTGAAATCAATCAAAGAATAAAACAAAGACCACCCTTTCAGATGATTGAGAGGGTGACCGAGCTTGAGCCGAATGTTTCGGCAACAGGTATAAAAAATGTGTCGGTGAACGAGCCGTATTTTGCAGGCCATTTTCCCGACACACCGATTATGCCGGGAGTATTGCTCATTGAATCTGCGGCACAGCTTTGCAGTCTTGTATTTGCTCCCGAAAGCGTTGAGGAGGACAAGTTATATGTTCTTCTAAAAGTCAAGGATTTCAAAATGCTCCGCACCGTTATTCCGGGTGATACGCTTATTATCAGCGTAAATGTTACAATGTCAACAAAGTCGGCATTTGAATTTGCGTGTGTCATCAAGGTTGACGGTGAAGTGAGGGCAAAGGGAAATCTTTTGTTTACCACAATGGATAAAAATGCGGTTTACAAGCCGTCACAGGAGTGATTATGAAAGTTCTTGTATTAAACGGTAGTCCAAAGGGCGAAAAAAGCAATACTCTTAACATTACAAAAGCATTTCTTGACGGCTTTTCAGCCGATACGGAAGTTGAATATATCACGGTTAAAAAGGAAACAATCAAGCCGTGTATGGGTTGCTTTTCGTGTTGGAGCAGAACACCCGGCAAATGTGTTATAAAGGACGATATGCAGAAAATCTACGAAAAGATTAATTCTGCCGATATTATCATTGAGAGCTTTCCGCTCTACTTTTTTCGGTATGCCGTCACAGATGAAAGCATTAACCGACAGATGTCTGCCGTATATGCTCCCCTATTCGGGAAATGTTGTCGAGGACAAAGAAGCCTCTTTCCATGAACTGCGTGATGAAGCAATGCACGAAAAGAGGCTTTTTGGTTATTACGACTTGCGGCTATGTGAGTGCTGAACCGATGTATCCCGCACTTACAAAACAGCTTGATTTGATTTGCGGTAACGGCAATTACACGATGATAAAATGCCCCGAGGGCGAGCTTTTTATTGCAGAAAAAGCTGAAAGGCAGAGAAAGGCATATCTTGATTCAATCACGGAGGCAGGCAGGGAATTCTGCGAAAACCGCTGTCTTTGCGATGAAACAATGAAAAAAATTTCAAAGCCTATTCTCTCCCCCAAAGGATTCGAGGCTATTACTAAGGCTCATTGGAAAATGAGTTAATCAGCTTTTCGGGCGAACATATTCGGACAATGCTCCGAGAACGAACTCGTTGACAGCGTCTGCAAGCTTTTCGGAGCTTTCTGCACAGCCGTCATTGAACCAACGGACATAAACCGAGATGAATCCCGAAACGACAAACTCAACAAGGTATTTGAGTTTTGTTTCATTTTTAAAATTAAGCACAGGTCTTATTGAAACCTCGATAAATCTTTTCAAAAGCTCAACAGAGCGTCCCGAGCCGAACACCTCGGGAGAATTTTTCAGAATTTTATTAATCTGTTCTTTATTTTCAACAATGGAAAGACCGATAAAATTCAGCTGATTCACAAGGTTGTTGCCGTCACGGTCGGATTTTTTTCGCATGGCTGATAACATCATTGATTATATCGTAATTGATATCATCGACAACATCCTGAACCGTGTGATAATGGCGGTAAAAGGTTTTGCGGTTAATCATCGCCTTTTCTGCAAGCTCAGTCACCGTGATTTTGGAAACATTTTTTCGGCAAGCAAATCAATCAGCGAATTTTTTATATTGGTTCTTGTTTTTACAATGCGAAGGTCAGTAACATTAGCGTCCATACTATCACCCCATAAAACAGTTTGATTATAGCACCAAAATTTTTTTGAGTCAACGGAGGTCCTTATGACAGGTCTGATAATTGAAGGCGGAGCAAGGCGAGGAATTTTTACCGCCGGTATAACCGACTGTCTGCTTGAAAACAAAGTACACTTTGACTATGTTGCAGGAGTTTCGGCGGGAGCTGAGGTCGCCCTTGATTTTACCGCAAAACAGGAAGGTCGTTCCCGCAGGGTTATTATGCCCCACAGAACAGGTGATTTTTCGGTTCTCGGTTTTCTTTCAATGGATCTTGACAATATGATTTACAGATTTCCTTATCAGGACTATCCGTTCGATTTTGATACATTTTTTGCGTCAGATACAAACTGCGAATTTGTGGCAACCGACTGCGTAACAGGCAAGGCAAAATATTTTTCCGAGAACAAAAGCGAACAGCGATTGCTTGACTCCGTAAGAGCGTCCTGCACAGTTCCTATTCTCTATCAGATAAGCGAATTTGAGGGCGGAAAGTATGTTGACGGCAGTATTGCCGACGCTGTTCCCTTTGACCGTGCGTTTGAACAGGGCTGTTCCCGTGTGCTTGTGCTTTTGACAAAGCCCGAAAATGAGCCTTGCACGGACTATCGCAAGTTTGAATTTTTAATCAACAAAAAATACAAGGACTATCCGAACCTCATTAACGCTCTTATGACGAGATTTGACCGCTATAATGAGCAATGCAAAAGAATGAAACAGCTTGAGGAGGACGGCAGACTTATGGTACTCCGCCCGTCACACAAGTATGTAAAATCATTTGAGATGAACACGGATGTGCTTGACGAGGCGTATAACGCCGGCAAAAATCTTGCAAAAGAAAGGCTTGCCGAAATTGAAGATTTCCTCAATGTTCTCGAAAAGAAATAATCAAAACAACAAGTTACATTAATATATCTTCCCAAAAAGCAAGGTGCAATTTCGTGCCTTGCTTTCTTTTTATATGCAATTTCAACAAGTAAAAAGTGTTCAATATGTGACTTATTCCAATTAAATAACAATAGTATTGTATAATGTCAAAAAATATGGTATATTCAGCATATATTTTAAAACACGGAGATTTATATGAAAAAGCAACTAATGATTTTTGACTTTGTGTGTTTTGGAATCGGAGCAATTTTTTTGACTTTTGTCGCCATACTTCAAAATTGCGGTATAAACATTACCAATGGAAGTGTAATCGGAATTGTCATAACAGTGCTTTTGTTTATTCTGATATTACTTAGCACAGCTAATGTATTCGGTTTTGACTGTACCGTTTCAAACATAACTTTTTTAAGACCATTATTATTGATCATTGCGTTATACATCTTTTATTGTATGCCGTTTATGGGCTTTTTCGGGAAGTCGGGAAATGTGTGGAACAATATAATGATTGCATTCTTAGGTATTATGGCATCAAGATTTTTCTTTTATATTTCAAAATCAGCAATGGCTGAAAAATGGTAAAATCACCCTTTGTTTACACTGAAGGTGCTGAAATGTTTTCAAAAGCAGAATTGTTCTTTAAATACTTTTCGTTTTTTATCGTTGTAATTACCGTAGCAATAATAATACTTAACATGACCACAAATGATATAGATATAACAAAAATATTTTTCTGACAAACACGGAGCAGAAATTAAAATCTGCTCCGTTAATTTTTCATTCAAAAATCAATTCAATTGACAATCAAATCATTATGCAGTTATGATTGTATTGACAGATAAACTTAGGCTTTAGGTCAAGACCTTTTAGAATGTTTCGGAGTGATTTTATGTACACAATCGGTCAGGTATCTCAGATGTGCGGTATCCCTGTTTCAACCCTGCGTTACTACGATAAAGAGGGACTTTTTTCCGCATATGGAGAGGGTTTCGGGTATCCGCAGATTTTTCCGACAGAGAGCTTGAAACACTCCGCATAATTGACTGCCTCAAAAAATCGGGACTTGAAATCAGGGAAATAAGAAAATTTATGCAATGGTGCGCCGATGGCAGTTCGTCCTATCCGCAAAGGCGAGAACTTTTTGAAAATCAGAAAAAAACCGTAGAAAAGGAAATTGAGCGTCTTCAAAAGGCGCTTGATATGCTCCGCTTTAAGTGCTGGTACTACGATACTGCCATTGCTGACGGCAACGAGGACAGAATCAACGAAATGCTTCCGAACAATCTTCCCGATGATATTCAAAAGCTGTATGACCATGCCCACAGCGATGACGAAGATTAATTTTGATAATTTGTAAATTCACAGAATTACGCTCTCCAAACGGAGGGCGTTTTATTTTGTGCTATTTTATTTTGTTCCGAAATATTTTATGTAGCTTTCAATGTTGCAGTTGATTTCTTCAAAAATTTTCTGCACCCCGTCAATTCTTAAATTTTCATGATAAACCTTTGCTCTGCCCTCTCTGTCAATTTCAATCAGCAAAACATTCTCACCGTCAACCTCAGCATAAACATCGCACGATAACTCCGGATATTTCACCTAACCACCTCGGTAATTTATATGAGGATACATTATGTAATTTAACTTGTAATCGCTTTTGCGATGTGTTATACTCAGGTTAGAAACTGAAAGAGGCAGAGTTATGGTAAGAGAAATTGTACATGATCCTATGTTTTTACAGAGAAAGTCGGAGGACGCAACACAGGCAGATTTGCAGACGGCACAGGATTTGCTTGACACACTCAGGGCAAATTTTGACCGTTGTGTGGGCATGGCGGCTAACATGATAGGCGTTACAAAGAGGATAATCGCAATTAATGACAACGGAAAATATCTTGTTATGTTCAATCCCGAAATCATTAGCAAATTCGGTGAATTTGAAACCGAGGAAGGCTGTCTTTCGCTTGACGGCGAACGCAAAACGGTTCGTTACAAAACGATAAAAGTAAAATATTTCAACGAAAATTTCAAGCAGATAAAACGCAGTTTTTCAGACTTTACCGCACAGATTATTCAACATGAAATTGACCATTGCAACGGGATTCTGATTTAAAGTTAATACAAATCCTTCTCTCCCCGACAGTCACACGGTACAATGTGTGGCTGTCGGGTTTTATTTTGCACAAAAATTTTACTGCAATTTTATTCATTGCAACTAATTTCACCGTCAATCTGAACTTTCTTGGGATTATCGTTTTGTAAAAATCGCACGAAATTGCATGGCAGATTATTTTGCAATTGCACTTTGAATTACATTGTGCTATAATATTAATACAATAGAAACACACGAAAATTGTAATTAATCAAAAGGTGGTAAGATTATGAAAAACAATAAAACTCTCAAATACACAGGAATTATACAAGGTGTACTCATTGCAACTCTGTTACTGCTTGCCATTTGGATTCAAGTGACATTTTTGTATAACACATACTATTGTGAAGATTATTCTTTTGATTTTCTTAGAAATATGGGTATTGGTTATTGGGATTTACGGAATAATTCTTCAGCGTTTTTCCTCATAAATTCCATTGCGGAAGCCATAGCTTATTTTTTAGGTTTGATGCGTCTTTATGTTCTTAAAATAATTTTTCAGATTATTGCCGCTGCAGCGTTAACCTTGCCTGTTATTTTAGGCTATCTGTCAATATTCCGCAAAAACATAGTTGCAAACGGATTGATTATTGCAGGATCGGCATTGACTTTGTTATCCGCATGTCGGAGTCTTTTCTCTACCCTATTTGAACTTGCCCGTGGATTTGGCGAATTTACTTTGGTTCAAGTAGTTTTAATAATTGTGATACTGATAAAAATAGAATTGATTGCCGTTTCAATACTGCGGATAAAACAGATTAAAAAATCAAATCAGTTACAGTAAATAACGAAGCGGTGATTTTATGAAAACAAATAAAATCCTTAAAGTTACGGGAATTATGCAGAGTGTTCTCATCGGCATATTGCTGTTGTTTGCGATTTGCATTGAGGTAATGAGCTGTATGAATTTTTATACATACGACCATTCACTCAATTTTGATTATTCTTCTTTTTGGGCAATCCACGGCGACTACCCGTTCCTATTCATTTTCAACACTCTTTTTACAACCTTTGCATCTTTCTCAAGCTTGTTAGAAAATTATGTTTTATATGTTATTTTTGAAATTATGGATATTGCATCGTTGGTATTGCCCGTATATCTCGTTTACAAATCCATACGCAGTAAAAGCACGATGGCAAACGGATTGATTATTATATCATCTGCTGTTACTTTTATGATTATGGTTGCTTACGGAGTTTATACCCTTCTTGACATAATTCGCGGTGCTGAAACATTCAATATTTACAGCATAATTTTCATCTTCATAATGTTGATAAAAGTTACTCTGTGCATTGTTTCACTGCTCAGAATAAGGGCAATTAACAACGCAGTCGAATAGTATTACATATAAACAAGACAGTTTACGGCTGTCTTGTTTTGTTATTTATTAAAATTCCTTCATTGTATAACCCTTTCCCTACAAAATCTACAGGGACAGTTGCTGTGAACATTGACATATATTGCTGATTTAATATTCCAAATTTAATATTGCTAATTTGGAATTATAATGGTATAATTCGTGTAGATATTGCGGAGGTGTTGTCGTGAAAAAATTTGTATCGTTTTTGCTTGCTCTTATGATGATTTTCGGGAGCAGTACCATTGCTTTTGCAACTGACAAAACAGACACACAAGACAACTCCACATCCGATGAATCGGACGGCGGTTCAATGCCTACGGATTTTGCGATAATTCTTCTGCTTATCGCAGGCGGTACGGCAGTCGCAAGCTTTAAACGCCACAGAAATGACCGTGACGATTACGATGAACCCGATGATGACACGGAAGAAGAAATTTAATTTTACATTATTAAAAACAACAAAGCCGACAGAATACAATCGCTGTATCTGTCGGCTTGATTTATTTTTAATTAAATTATTGAACCTCAAGAAGTTTTTTGTTCACTCTGTTTGTAACATCAAGATAATATGCAAGGTCAGCCGATGAAAGTTCGTCCTCGTCAATTTTTGAAACCTTGTCCATATATGTGTTGTACTGACTCAAAAGTTCGGTATATTCGGAAAGCATTGTTACATCATTTGCATCATAGCTTTTCATAAAGTCAACATACTTGTCCATAAACTCTTCGTACTCGTCCATTGTTTCTTTGAAGGATAAAGAAACTTCTTCACTTTCGGAGCTTTCTTCCTTTGAACTCTCTTTTTTGGAGCTTTGCTCTTTCTTTGAACTTTCTTCCTTTTTAGGCTTTTCGGTTTCGGGTTCAGACTCAACATCACTTGATTCATCTGAAATTTCCGACACTACGGATGTTGATTCCTTCGCATCATCTTCTGAACTGCTGTCTTTTCCGCAGCCTGACAATGATGCAGTCATAAGTATTGCAAGCGACATTGCCACAACGGCAAATAATTTTTTCTTTTTCATAGTTTTACTCTCCTTTATAATAACAGAACGATTCTGTTTATTTGCCTAAAATTAAAAAGGGAATTATCAACAATAAACCTATAGTTGTCAATAAGGCAGGTATTCCTCTGTTTGAGCATTTTATTATATCTTTTCTGATAAGAACTGAGGCAACAAACAGTAATAGCTGAATTGCCGTTACAACAACATTGCCCCATCTGTTAATACTGTATGAACCGATTAAAAAGAGCGCAGAAACAATCGCACCGATTATTGCAACAATGCCAAATCCGCTTTTTCTGTACGCTTCATCAGCTTTTTCCTTTTCTTTTTTCCGCTCCTTTTCGTCTGCTCTCTCCCATTTTTTGTATTCCATTTCCTTATAGGTATCGTTTTTTATTCGTTCCACCTCAACTGCATCACCGTACACTATAACTTCGTCTGAACCGCAATATGGGCAATGAAGGGTTTTGTTACTGCTGTCGGCTGTCATCACACCGCCGCATTCCTTGCATTTCAGCTGAACTCGCTCGGTTTTGTCATTATTTGTAATCTTGCACCGCAGTTTTTACAAAAAGAAGAACCGTCCTCAAATTTTCTCGCCGCAATTACTACAAAACACAACATATCACCCTCAGTAATAATTTGTATTTATTATAGCATACTATCCTTTTAAAAGCAATACTATCTTTAATAATTATTTATTTTATCCTTTTAAAAGATAATATTATCTTGGTGATTAAAATGCTTAACTTAAAAGCAATCGGCGGAAGAATTAAAAAATACAGAAAGCAAAAAGGATTCACGCAGGCACAGCTTGCGGAATTTATCGACATTTCAACAATTCATATGTCACACCTTGAAACAGGTTCTGTTGCAATGTCACTTGAATGTATGATAAAGGTATGCAATGCCCTTGAAGTTTCTCCCGATGATTTGCTGATTGGTGAATTTGAACTTAACAATAACGCCACAATAAAACAGCTTGCAGAAATAACCAAAAATCTTTCTTCGGACGAAAACAAACTGCTGATAGATTTTGCACTTTTGCTTGAAAAAAACAAACCTAACAGAAATTAAAAAAAGCCGACAGAATACAATCGCTGTATCTGTCGGCTTATTATTATGCTTAAAAACTAATTCATATTATTGTTTAATTCGTTTGAAGAATTTATTATTTCTCTGATTTCATTTTCGGCTTGTCTGACTTCTTCTAAAAATGCTCTTGATGAAACACGCAACGCACCGTTGCCCAGAATTATCATCTGTTCGAGTGCGTCGGATGTTACAACACGCACCTTGTTGGTTTTGGCAAGCTTGTGAGAGGTTTTCTCAATGAACATATCGGCGGTTTCTGCCTCTTTGGTATATACAATGCTGATATTATTCACGGTTTCAACCTCTCTGTGTTCGCCCTTTACCTTGTACGCATCAAACACGAGAATAAGGTTACACTTGCTGTAGCCCTGATAGTTGCAGAGAATGTTTATCAGAGCGTGCCTTGCACCGTCAAGACTTCTTTCGGAAAGCTCTTTGAGGTGTTCCCACGCAAAAATAACATTGTAGCCGTCAACGAGCAGATACTCCGTGCCGTCATACACGGGGGATTTTTTATACTTTTCAGCTGCCTTGTCAATTGATGAAACCGCCTTGACATGACGCTTTTCGGGAGCGTGTTTTCTGCGTGTCACAGGACCGTAGGTCTGCTCAAAAATCTGCATAAGCTCCTTGTCGAGAGCAAAAATATCGTCCTGGGTTTTGCACTTTGCAAAAGCGTTTTCGCTGTTTGTGCCGATTTCATCGTCTTTCGGAGCATTGAGAATACTCGGCAGATGCATATGCTCGCCGACCTCATTCCACGGCACATTGTAGCCTGCTCCGTGAGAACAGAACACAGAACCGCACGGATTGTCAACATCGGCATCACAATCGTAGCCGATTTGTGCAATAACTTCATCACTGTTGTGACACGGCTCATAGCCTTTAAGACTGCACGAAAGTCTGCCTCTGCCGTGAGTGTACTGCATAACTTCTTTTGTATAGTTGCCCATTTCGGACACGGGTGCAGTACCCGTGAGAACGGAATTTTCTCCCTTGGCTTCGGGAGAATTGAAAGTACCGCTCATCCGCTGAATATCTGACATTGCCCGTCCCACATTTTCGTTAGGCACTTCAAGCGTAAAATCATAAACAGGCTCAAGCAGAATGCTCTTTGCCGAGCGCAGTCCCTGTCTTACGGCACGGTAGGTTGCCTGTCTGAAATCTCCTCCCTCGGTATGCTTTGCGTGAGCTTTTCCCGAAACAAGCGTGATTTCAATATCTGTAATCGGCGAGCCTGTCAGCACACCGAGATGTGTTTTTTTCGCAGAGGTGAGTAAGAATCAATCTTTGCCAGTTGCGGTCGAGCAAGTCCTCTTTGCAACGGGAATTAATTGTAATTCCGCTGCCACGCTTTGCGGGTTTCAAAAGGAGGTGAACCTCTGCATAGTGTCTTAACGGCTCAAAATGACCGACACCTTCAACCGTATTTTCGATTGTTTCTTTATAGATTATACTGCCTGTACTGAACGATACATTCATACCGAAACGCTCTTTTATTATGCACCTCAGCACCTCAAGCTGAATTTCACCCATAAGTCGGATGTGGATTTCACCGAGTCTGCTGTTCCACACAACATTCAGCTGAGGATCTTCGTTTTCAAGCGTTTTCAGCTTTGTGAGAGCCGTGTGGGCGTCTGTCCCGTCCTCTAATTCAAACTTGTAAGTCAGAACAGGTTCGAGTACGGGAACTCCGGAATTTTTCTCAACACCCAAGCCGTCACCCGATGAAGTGAATGTTATTCCCGTTACCGCACAAACGGTTCCTGCAACAGCCTCCTCTACGGCTGTGAATTTCTCGCCTGAATAAATTCTTATTCTGTTTACCTTTTCGGCATTGGTATTTTTTTCGCTTTGGAGAATTTCACGCACTTTAAGACTTCCGCCCGTAATCTTCATAAATGTAAGGCGGTTGCCCTGATTGTCCTCTGCAATTTTATAGACCTTTGCACCGAACTCAGCACCGTAAGAGGGCATAACCGTGTATTCGTCAAGCAGATTCAAAAATGCCTTTACACCGTCAAGTTTGAGTGCCGAACCGAACATACACGGAAAGATTTTGCGTTCCTTAATCGCACCTGTTATGTCGGTCTTTTCAACGGCATCTGTTTCATAATATTTTTCAAGAATTTTTTCATCACACACGGCAACACTTTCACGAAAGCCGTCGGAGTTCGGATAGGTAAAATCAACTGCAGTTTTCGTCAAGCCCTGTACGCAGTTGTGCCATAACGGAAAACTTGTCCGCACCGTCAAGATCCATTTTGTTGACGAAGATAAAACACGGCACATTGTACTTTTTGAGCAGTTTCCAAAGTGTGCAGGTGTGACTCTGAACACCGTCAGTTCCGCTGATTACAAGAATTGCGTAGTCAAGCACCTGAAGTGTACGCTCTGCTTCCGCCGAAAAATCAACATGACCGGGGGTGTCAAGCAGAGTAAATTCCGTGTTGTTGTACTTCATAACCGCCTGTTTTGAAAAAATTGTAATTCCACGGTCACGCTCAAGCGAAAAAGTGTCGAGAAACGAATCCCTGTGGTCAACCCGACCAAGCTTTGTTATGTTGCCGGAGGAGTACATCAGCGCCTCTGAAAGCGTAGTCTTTCCCGAATCGACATGAGCCAGAATACCGACTGCAATTTTTTTCATCTTATCACCATACCCGAAAATTTATATATTTCTTTTAGAGAATTGTTTCCATACTGATTTTTTGAACCTTAAAACCGATACGCTCGTAAAATTTCATTGCACCGTCATTGCCTGCCCACACATTTAGCGTAACATTATAGCAACCGCTTTTTCGGGCAAAATCAATAACATGGTTATACAGCTTTGTTCCTATATGCATCCCTCTTGTATCCTCGTCAACACACAAATCATCAATATACAGGGTTTTTATATTTGTGACCGACTTGCTTTCAAGATTTTGTTTGAAAATACAAAAAGCATATCCTTTTACTTTTCCGTTATGTTCTGCAACAAAAATCGGCTTTTGCTCATCAACAATTATTCGCTCAAGCTCCTCGTCTGTGTATTTCTTCTCACCGACTGTAAAAAGGTCGGGGCGGATATCGCTGTGTATCTTGTGAACCTCAAAAAGGAGCTTGTCAAGCTGCGGTATGTCTTTAAATTTTGCCCGTCTTATTGTTACTTCACACATAATTTCATCTTCCAATCATATAAAAAATACCTTGTGCAATTTCGTTTTGTCGAAACCTTTAACATTTATTTTACCACATTAAAAAATTAATGTAAACAAAGCAAAAAGGCTTGCGACCAAAATTGACCGCAAACCTTTTAGGTAGGAATATAAGAACAATAAAGAATAAATCGAATTAAATTATAATAGGCTCTTGTAGAGTTCTGCAATTTCTTCAACGCTGGTATCTCTCGGGTTACCGGGACGGCAAGCGTCATCATATGCAGACTGTGAAAGGAACGGAATATCCTCAGGCTTTACAATCTCTTTGAGGTCAGCAGGAATACCGACATCCTTTGAGAGCTGTTTTACCGCATCAATTGCAGCCTTGCGATACTCTTCAACGCTCATATTTTCTGTACCCTCAACACCCATTGCAGCGGCAATGTATTTATACTTATCGCCTGTTGCAGGTGCATTGTATTCCATAACTGTCGGGAGAATAATTGCGTTTGCAACACCGTGAGGTGTATCATAAAGTGCACCGAGCGGATGAGCCATTGAGTGAACAATGCCAAGACCAACATTCGAGAAACCCATACCTGCAACATACTGACCGAGAGCCATACCCTCTCTGCCCTCGGGAGTATTCTCAACAGCACCACGAAGTGACTTTGAGATAATTTCAATAGCTTTGAGGTGGAACATATCGGAAAGCTCCCATGCGCCCTTTGTGATGTAACCCTCAATAGCGTGAGTGAGTGCGTCCATACCTGTTGCGGCAGTAAGCCCCTTTGGCATTGTTGACATCATATCAGGGTCAACAACTGCGACTACCGGAATATCGTGAACATCAACGCAAACCATCTTTCTGTTCTTTTCAACATCTGTAATTACATAGTTGATTGTTACCTCTGCGGCAGTACCTGCTGTTGTGGGAACTGCGATAATCGGCACAGCCTTGTTCTTTGTGGGAGCAACTCCCTCAAGTGAACGAACATCGGCAAATTCGGGGTTGTTGATGATAATGCCGACAGCCTTTGCTGTATCCATTGAAGAACCGCCGCCGATTGCAACGATACAATCAGCACCGCTTTCCTTAAACACCTCAACACCGTGCTGAACATTTTCAATTGTCGGGTTCGGCTTGATATCCGAGTAAAGTGTATATTCAATGCCTGCATTTTCAAGCACATCAGTAACTTTTTTGGTAACTCCGAATTTTACAAGGTCAGGGTCTGAAGCAACAAGAACCTTTTTAAAACCTCTGCCGTTTATTTCATCAGGAATAGAGTTAATAGCTCCTGCTCCGTGATATGATGTTTCATTAAGTACAAATCTGTTCATTATAACCATCCTTTGCAAAAATATCAGAATAAATCTGCTGGTTATATTGTACACCCGTATAGCTAAAATTTCAAGAATCATTTTGACATTTTTGTGCCTTTTGCTGTCATTTGCATTAAAAACTTGTACTTTGCAAAAAAAATGGTATAATATAATCAGAATAAAATTTACATAACCAAGGAGTTGACATATATGTATGAAGAAATTTATGCTCAGGCAAAACAGGCTTGTAATGAGCTTTGCGATGTTGCCAAGCTTAAAGAGGGCAGTATTGTTGTAATCGGCTGTTCTTCAAGCGAGGTTGCAGGCGGAACTATCGGACACAATTCAAGTCTTGAAACCGCTCAGGCTGTTTTCAAGGGTATATACGAAGTGCTTTGCGAAAGAAAGATCTACCTTGCCGCACAATGCTGTGAACACCTCAATCGTGCAATCATCGTTGAGCGAGAGGCTGTTCCGAACGCTGAAATCGTGAATGTTGTTCCACAGCCAAAGGCAGGCGGTTCGTTTGCCACAACAGCATACAAAACATTCAAAGATCCCGTTGCGCTTGAAGAAATCAAGGCTGACGCAGGTCTTGACATCGGCGGAACACTTATCGGCATGCACCTTAAAAGAGTTGCCGTACCCGTAAGACTCGGCATTGACCATATCGGACAGGCAATTCTGCTTGCCGCAAGAACCCGTCCTAAATTCATCGGCGGTTGCCGTGCCGTTTATGACGACAGCTTTTAATTTTATTACAATTGACGGGTGGCAGTTTTCGGACTGTCGCCTGTTTTTTATTACTGCTTATTAAAATTTCAACATATTACCTTGTTTTCCGCAAATTTGCGACATACAATATCAAAGAAAAGTTTGCATTTTTCACTAACTGTGGTATAATCTAATGAGATAATTTTTTTCTGGAGGTACTATGAGCGGTATAATTGTTTCTGTTATTGTCCCCTTTCTTGAGAGCAATAACAAATTAATAGATACTCTGTCATCAATATCCGAGCAAAAGAATATTAATCAAGAGAACATTGAAGTGCTTATTGTTGACGCAACAGACAAAACTTCAGGCAAAATTGCAAGCGGCAGTATGTCAATGTGCAAGGTGATTTATGCAAAGTCGGTTAAAAGCTTTGCCGATGCCTGCAACCTTGCTGCGTCAAAAGCAACAGGCAAATATATCACGGTGTGCAATTGCGGCGACACTTTCAGCGATAACTATTTTGAAAATTGCATTGAGGTGTTTGACAAAAAGGAAAAAATTCCTTTTGTTGCCGGTCACAGATTTTGCGTAAACCCCGTTTTCAGAGAGAAAAAGGAATTTAGGCTTAACAAAGGTCAGCTTGAATCAAGCGTTGTCAACCTTTTTGATAATCCCAACCTCATCAATCTTGAGCTTACGGGTACTTTTTACAGAACTGAAATTTTCAAATCATACAAAATGAACAACAAGCTCAAGTACGAAAGCGCAGACGATTTTGCACTCAGAATTCAGCTTGATTACCCGGAGTATGTATATCTTGATGAGATTGAATTTGACTACTTTATGCCGGTAAGCGATGACTTTATGTACTATGTTCCCACAAACTACAAGGACTGGTACACAGATTCGCTTAACAACTTCTTAAAGCCTCTCATCAATGACAGCAAGGATAGAGACGGAAATATTCCGCTGTTTATTCAGTTCTATATTGTTTTCAATATCACAACAAAGTTCCTTGCAAATATGAACAACCGCAACAAGCGTAATATGAACGATGAAGAGCTTGCGGTTTTCTTTGAAACAGCAAGAGAATGTTTTAAGTTTGCAAATGACGGTTTTGTTCTTAACAAAGACAAGTATGTTTCTCTCGGCTACAGCGAGGAAGCCGCCGAGATGTTCTATATGATAAAGCACAATTGTGTTTTCAAGGATATGCCTTTTGAATATTCAGAGGGCAAAAAAGAGGTTTACCTCAACTGCAACAATGTCTATATTTCTAAGCTTACAGACCAGAGAGTCGGTATGCATGTTATGGACTACCGTGACGGCAAGCTTGTTATTGACGGCTCGTTCAGACAGGTTTTTGACCTTGAAGATTTTGAGCTTTATGTTCAGTTTGGCGACAAAAGACAGGTTCTTACAAACACAGACCGTTATTCTCTGACAAAATATTTCGGCATCAGTGCGTACAAGAAATTCACCTTCCACCTTGAGCTTGAGCTTGACCCCGAAAATCCTCAGCAGACGGTTGCATTCTTTGCAAGATACAAGGATTCAATTATTCCGCTCAAGCTTTCGTTCCTGCACCATTGGTCTAAGTTTACAATCAAGCCAAAGAACTCCTACTGGAGATTCAACAAGTATGTTGCCTATATTGACAAATCAAGCACAATTGTAATCTGCCACGCATCTGCTATGGATACATTCAAGAGAGAACTCAAATTCCTCCCATATGTTTTCATGGAGAGTAAACGCAGCTTCATTACAAGAATTCAGTATTGGCTTACAAGACCTTTCTTCAAGAACAAGAAAATCTGGCTCATGTACGATAAACTGTACAAGGGCGGTGATAGCTGTGAATATCTTTACAGATATTGTGCAGACAAAAAGGACGGCATTTCAAGATACTATATCATTGACAAAAACACTTCCGATTACAAGCGACTAAAGGCTGACGGACTCAAGCCTGTCAAGAACCGTTCATTTAAGCACAAAATGCTGTTTCTCAATACCGATATTGCGCTCATTACAAACTCAAATGTATTCCCGTTCAACGGCTACAGTATGGACCGTTCAAGATTCATCAGAGGTTTGTGCAACTTCCCTTCCATGTGCTTACAGCACGGACTTTCGGTTCAGAAGTGTGCAATGGCTCAGCAGAGAATTGTTGACAACACACAGATGTACTTCCTTGCGTCAAAGTATGAGTACAAAAACCTGAGCAACCATGTTTACAACTATCAGGATTTTGACATTCTCAAGATGACAGGCATCGGCAGATATGACGGACTTATCAATAACGATAAAAAGCAGATTCTGCTTTCACCCACCTGGCGTATGTACAATGCAATGCCTGTTACAACAAGCGAGGGTGAACAGAGAGCTTACAATCCCGAATTCAAGCACACAACCTATTATAAAATCTATAATGACCTTATCAATAATAAAAAGTTGATTGATACGGCAAAGCGTACAGGCTATAAGATTAAGTATGTTCTTCATCCGATTTTAAGCTCACAGGTTAACGACTTTATCCCCGATCCGTATGTTGAGGTTGTTTCATCGGTTGGCGATTTCAACTACGAAACAGCTTTTCAGGAGTCAAGCCTTATGGTAACAGACTATTCGGGCGTTCAGTTTGACTTTGCTTATATGAAAAAACCGCTTGTATATTTCCATCCGTCACAGCTTCCTGCACACTATGATGACGGCGGATTCTTCTATGATACAATGGGATTCGGAGAAATTTGTACCGAAAGCGACCAGCTTGTTGACCTGCTCTGCGAGTATATGGAAAACGGCTGTAAAATGAAGCCAAAGTATGTTGAAAGAGTTGAAGATTTCTATCAGTTTGACGATCACAACAACTGTGAAAGAATTTACAACGAAATCATCAAGTATCAGCAACAGGTTAACAAAGACAAATTAAAATAATATTTAAGCGGTCAGTTTTTTTGCTGACCGTTTTTGTTTTGCCAATACTCCTCAAACTCAATATACTTTTATTGTTTTTTGTACATATGTACAAATTTTGTATATATTGTTTAAAAATTACTTGTTTTTCTCTTGAAATACTACACCGCATAAATTGTTATAACAGGCAAATTATGGTATAATTGGTATTTGCAGCAATGTTGCAAATTTTACGAAAATTGTTAAGAAAACGAAGTTCCTGTCAGAAATTGACAGACACAAATCCCGTACTTTTTGGGATTTCCGTTTACGGAGGATTTAAAAATGAGCAAAACCAAACGACAGTCCGGTATTGAGTTACTGCGAATTATTGCGATGATACAGATAATTTTTTTGCATGCGTATCAGTACGGATTACTTCATGACGCATCAAAGGCCGCAGGCGATATTGACGGTATATTGGTGACATTTGTATGGTCATTATGCAGAACCCCTGTTGATGTGTTTATTATGATAAGCGGCTACTTCATGATAACCTCGCAGTTTGATATAAAAAAGACCATACGGCGTGGCGGAAAAATCTACGGTGCAATGATTTTTTACTCGATTATACTTTCGATAATTTTCTTCATAAGCGATCCGTCGCTCATAAATATAAATTCAGTTATAAAGGCGTTCACTCCGCTAATGTCACGAACTTGGTATTTTCTGAGCAATTATTTGATTATTCTTCTGCTCAGCCCATTTCTCAACAAAATGCTTGCGTCACTTTCTAAAAAACATTACCTCTACTTTATGGGAATTGTTTTTGTGGCAGTAAGTCTATGGTCAACGCTTGCGGAAATTCACGGAATAAACAATGTTATCAGCGTCAACAAAATACTTGATCCTTATATGGGCAAGAGTCTTGGCGGATTCCTTTTGATGTACATAATCGGCGGTTATCTGAGGTTGTTTGTAAAGCAGAAACCGCTTGAGAAAAGAAAACCGAATTTCCGCTATCTCGGCATTTTCGTCGGCCTTTGCGTATTAGATTTTGTATTGGCATCTGTTTTTCCACAATACAAGCCGGCATTCGGTATGTTCAACAACCCGCTTGTTCTCGCCGAATCGGCGATGTTGGTTCTCTTTTTCAGAGATTTCAATTTCAGCTCAAAATTTGTCAATACAGTAGCCGGCACAACGCTCGGTATATATGCAATCCACGAAAATCCGTATGTTCGTGATTGGCTGTGGAGTGTTGCAAACTTCAGCAATAAGCACCTCTATGACACCCTGATTTACATTCCGATTGTAATTATAACAATCCTCCTCATATTCGCAGGCTGTTGCGTAATTGAGCTTTTAAGACTTAAACTCTTCGAATTTGTCGGCAATAAAATCAACGCCCGCAAATCCATAACATCCGGCAACCGCTGTACAAAATAATAAATCTTATAAAAAACAACACCGACAGATAAAGCTAAAAGCTAACCTGTCGGTGTTTTTATTATTCAAAATATTTACCGCTGCCCTTCATTTCTGTTTTGATGAAGTGCGACATAATTTTGCCGAGATATTTTTTCATCATTTTGTTATAGCTTTCAGGGTTGACTTCACCGCCGTATGCCATAACATCAAATGTTATTTTCGCCTCAACAATCTTTGCATTCAGCCTTAAAAAATCCGCAACGCTGATAGAATTTATAACGGCTCATTCGCTGTTTTTGATTGGGAGCATTTTCTTCTTCAAGCTGTTCAATTGCAAGAAAAATTCTTTTGTCCTTATACAAATTTTTAAATTCATCAAGCACGGCAACTCCGATTCCGTGTCCCCTCTCCTTTTCGGAAATTGCATAGTAGTACACATAGACAACTTCGCCGTCCGTGATTGCATATATAAGTCCAATCCACTTTTCTTCATCATAAATTGCGTAAAAATCCGCACCGTCATTCTTTGATTTTTTCATCAAAAGCCAAAACGGTACTCTCTCAACGGCTGGAAATGCGGAAAAGTATAATTCTTTTACAGATTTATAATTACAAAATTGTTTTGTAACTTTTTTAAAGTAAATCATAAAAATCCCTTTCGTTAATATAATCACAGGGAATATTGTACCACATAAAGGATTAATTTGCCACAACAGTTTTCGTCTTTGAAAGTTTTCTTATTTTAACATAATAAACCGCAATCATAAGGAGCATACTTCCTGTCCATGCGGCAGGACCGGCAACACAGATTGATGCGTAACCTATTACAGAACTAAAAATGACGGGCGTCATAATTCGCATAACAACTTCGATAAGCGAACCAATCATAGGTACAATGCCGTTTTTAAGCCCCTGAATTGTTCCACGGTATATAAACAGCATTGCAAGCGACCACTCAAACGGGCAGTTCCAGAAGATAAACTGAACGGAATAATCAATAGTCTGCTGTGAGCTTCCGCTTGTGAAGATTCCTGTTATCGGCTGAGCAAAAATCATTGAAACCGCACCGATTACAATTGAATATGCAATGCAAATTAACAGGCAGAAATTGACGCCTTTTTTGATTCTGTCATATCTTCCTGCGCCCTCGTTCTGACCTGCAAATGTTGCGATAACCGTACTCATTGAGTTCATCGGATTCTGGATGAGGAGCTGAACACGGTTGCCGATTGTGTAGGCGGCAACGGCATATGAACCGAACTGATTTACGAAATACTGCAAAACCATCATTCCGATTGAAATTACTGAGTTTTGAAGTCCCATCGGAAAACCGACTTTTAGCTCGTCCCGTACAGTTGAAGTCAAATTTTTAAAGCTGTTTCTGTTCGGCAAAAGCATTTTCACCTTGAAAAAAATGTACACACAACAGAGAACTGCCGACACAAGCTGAGAGATTACCGTTGCAATTGCCGCACCCGAAACATCCCACCTGAACACTATGATAAATAACAGGTCAAGTCCCACATTCATTACGGATGAAAAGAGCAACAGATAAAGCGGAGTTTTGCTGTCACCAACCGAACGCAGAAGTGATGCCGTAAGGTTGTAGAGCATTGTTGCGGGGATTCCGAGGTAAATTATTGTAAGATATCTGCTTGCATAATCGAATGTATCCGAGGTTGTTCCGAGCATTGTAAGCAGCGGATTAACAAGAAGTACAAACGAAACAGTAAGCACAACAGCCGACACAACGCCAATTATTATGTGGGCGGCAACGCTCTTTTTCACCCGTTCCATATCGTTTGCACCGAAATGCTGTGAAGTGATTACCGAACAGCCGGCGGAAAGTCCTATGAAAAATCCGAGTGCAAAAAAGTTAAGTGAACTCGTTGAACCGACAGCCGCAAGCTTGATTTCACCGAGCGTTTGACCGACAATCAGCGTATCGACAACATTGTAAAGTTCCTGCAAAAGGTTGCCGATTATTACAGGAATTGCAAAAAATAAAATCTGACTTGAAATTTTCCCCTGAGTCAGATTTCTAACAGATTTTGAACCATTCATAACATTCACACTTCTTATCAAAAATTTTTATGTTTTTAATATCTTTTTCGTTTAAATTTAAGTCTTGGCAACACTCTGATTTTGATTGTTCAAATGCAGAGTATGTTGTATATAGCAAACAGATTTAAATCAGAGCAACACTCTGCTTTGCTTGCAAGGAGCAGAGTGTGCGATAGATTGCAATCTGCACTTGATTATAGCACAGCGATTTGTGAATGTAAATGTATAAGAATGACGAAATAAAGACGCTCTTGTTTTGAAAAAACTTTACACAATGCACAGTATTGATTTTGTCCTATTTTATTACAGCATAATTTTATAACCCAACAATAAGTATTTCACATTATCCGATTATTATTGACTGTTTTAAGAACACAACCGTTTTGATGAAAATTTGCAAATTGTCAATATTTTGTTATTCTGAGTTTTCAGCAAAAACAAAACAGAGCCGAAAAAACGACTCTGCCTTGTAACATTAGAGAAAATATTTATGAAAACAAACTGTCTTATTAATCAGTCTTTTTTAACATTGAAAGCGTCCGTACCTGGATAAACTGCGCTGTCGCCGAGGAGCTCTTCAATTCTGAGGAGCTGATTGTACTTCGCAACACGCTCTGAACGGCTCGGAGCACCTGTCTTAATCTGGCAGGTATTGAGAGCAACGGCAAGGTCTGCAATTGTTGTGTCGGCTGTTTCACCGCTACGGTGTGATGAAATGGCTGTGTAGCCTGCCTTATGAGCCATTTTGATAGCCTCGAGAGTTTCCGAAACAGAACCAATCTGATTAAGCTTGATAAGAATTGAGTTACCGCAGCCAAGCTTAATGCCCTTTGCAAGTCTTTCTGTGTTTGTAACAAAGAGGTCATCGCCGACAAGCTGAACTTTGTCACCGAGTTCCTTTGTAAGCTGCTGCCAGCCTTCCCAGTCCTCCTCATCAAGAGCGTCTTCGATTGAGATAATCGGGTACTTTTCAACAAGCTTTTTCCAATGGTCAATAAGCTCTGCTGATGTAAACTTTGTGCCTGCCTTAGGAAGAACATATTCACCCTTCTTCTCGCCTTTCCACTCGGAAGATGCGGCGTCCATAGCAATCATAAAGTCCTTGCCCGGCTCATAGCCGGCATTCTTAACAGCCTCAAGAATATACTGAATAGCCTCCTCATCACTTGCAAGGTTCGGAGCAAAACCGCCTTCGTCACCTACTGATGTTGCAAGTCCCTTTGATTTGAGAAGGGAAGCAAGCGCATGGAAAACTTCTGCACACCAACGCAGACATTCCTTGAATGACGGAGCTCCTACAGGCATAATCATAAATTCCTGAACATCAACGGTATTTGCGGCATGAGCACCGCCGTTGAGGATGTTCATCATAGGAACAGGGAGTCTGTTGCCCGAGATACCGCCAAGGAATCTGTAAAGCGGAATATCGAGTGCTGTTGCGGCTGCTCTTGCTGTTGCGATTGAAACGGCAAGAATTGCGTTAGCGCCAAGCTTTGACTTGTCCTTTGTGCCGTCAGCCTCAATCATAGCCTTGTCAACGGCATAAATGTCAGATGCGTCCATTCCTGCAACTGTATCGTTAATTACTGTGTTAATATTTTCAACTGCCTTTGAAACGCCCTTGCCGAGATATCTTGACTTGTCACCGTCACGGAGTTCAAGTGCCTCAAATTCGCCTGTTGACGCACCGCTTGGGGCAGTACCCCTTGCAACAGTACCGTCAACGAGTGTTACCTCTGCCTCAACTGTCGGATTGCCACGGGAGTCAAGAATTTCTCTGCCGACTACTTTTTCAATTTCTAAATAAGTCATTATAATTCTCCTAACTTTTTTCTTGCAGACAACCCTCTCGGGAGGTAAGCACATCCTCCCGAGTAAAGGCTTTCGGTACCCGCAAGGGAAGTCCACATGATTTATTCAAAAGAGTTAGCCTCTGCTAACCAAGTATTATTATATACCACTCAACAAAGAAAATCAAGAGAAATTTTTATTTTTTCTGCAATATCCGTCAGAGGTATTTTAAAGCTATTTAAAAATATTTTTAAATAGTTCTTGACTTTTCGGTAAATCAGGCTATAATAAAGCTACAAGCTATTTAAAATATTTTTTAAACAGGTGTAACAGGACTTTGTGAGGAGGTATCTGCTTGTCACTGAACGGTACACTTAAAGCACTTTCAGATCCGATAAGAAGAAATATTCTGACAATGCTGAAAGGCAAGAAAATGATTGCAGGCGACATTGCCGAAGAACTTGGAATTTCACCTGCATCGCTTTCATATCACCTCAATCTGTTGAAGAAAAACGACCTGGTGATTGAATCAAAAGAAAAAAATTATGTTTATTATGAGCTTAACACAACCCTGTTTGACGAACTCATAATGTGGCTTAAACAATTTTAGGAGTTGATTTTATGAAAAAGCTGAATAAAATTATGCTTGCACTTTCGCTGTTGCCCACTCTGATTACTTCCGTATTTATATTCTTTATGAATGACACCGTTCCCATGCACTACAACGCAAGCGGTGCTGTTGACCGTTACGGTTCAAAATATGAAAAACTTCATTTTCCCTGCAATCATTCTGTTTATGTACGCATTTTACATGGTGTATACCAAGATATATACTAAATACAGCACAAACAGCGTTGAAAAGATAAATAACAATGCAAAAATCACTGCGATACATGTGACATCAATCATTGCGGCTTTCAATATTCTTCAATTGATGTTTCTCATTCTGGCAGTTTTAAAGCCCGACAGCACAACTTTTACAGATAATGTGCCGTTCATTATAAATACGGTTATGGGTTTGATGTTGATTATTGCAGGCAACTTTCTTCCGAAAACAAAACGAAATTCGTTTATCGGAGTAAGAACATCATGGACTCAAAGCAGTGACTTGGCGTGGTATGAATCAAACCGAGCCGGCGGAATTGCCTTTGTAGTTACCGGAGTTTTGACAATCATTGAAAGCTCATTCATAAAGGGAATCAATTCAACAATTATTATGGTTGCAATTCTTCTGATAAGCATTGCCGTTGCCTACATCTATGCGTATGTTAAAGTGAAAAAATCCGCTTAATCAAGCACAAAACCGCTGTCAGGATTAAACCTGACAGCGGTTATTTTTTGAAATATTTACTTATAAATATCCACTAAATTTACTGCTCTGCTTTTTCGGGGAGCGACAAAGCTTTGCCTTTATCATTTTTCTTTGTCAGCGGAGTCATACTCTTTGCACAAATCATCATAGTTGACGCATTATGCAAAAATGCCGAAACCGACGGCTGAATAACGCCCATAAAGCCTGAAAGCAAAAGTGCCGAATTGAAAGCAATTATGAAACGATAGTTTTTGTTGATTCGTTTCATAAGGTCTTTGCTCAACTTACGAACACGCACAAGTGCACGCAAATCAGAGCCTTTTATGGTAATATCCGCAGTTTCACGGGCAATGTCGGACGCATCGTTCATTGCAACCGAAACATTTGCGGCGGCAAGTGCCGGAGTATCGTTGATACCGTCACCGACCATAATTACCTTCTGACCGTTCTGCTTCATTTCTTCAACATATCTGTGCTTGTCCTCGGGGAGAACCTGACACTTATAGTCGGTAATTCCGAGCATTGCTGCAGTCGCCTTTGCGGCTCTGTAGCTGTCGCCCGTGAGCATAACAACATTCTTTATGCCCTGTTTTTTGAGCATATCAATTGCCTGTTTTGCTTCTTTTCGAGGCGGATCGCTGATGCACAATGCACCAGAAAGTTCACCGCCGATTGCAAGGTAAAGCACGGAACATGAGCCGGATTTTTCGTCAATAATATTCTGCTGTTCCTTTGTAACGGTAACATTTTCGTCCTCAACAACAAAATGCTTACTGCCTATTATTGCACGCTTACCGTGAAGTGTTGTTGCAATACCGTGAGCAACAACATACTCAACCTCGGTATGCTCCTCGGAGTGAGAAATCCCTCGTTTTTCAGCGCCGATTACAACGGCATTTGCCACGCTGTGCGGAAAATGCTCCTCAAGACAGGCAGAAATTCTGAGAACCTCATCCTCGGTATAATCGCCGAATGCAACAACCTTTTCAAGAACAGG
>ENA-OQET01000036-OQET01000036.1-human-gut-metagenome-genome-assembly--contig:-NODE-36-length-68980-cov-8.792761_pt1 | contig 68980 bp, 51 predicted proteins | sample MGYA00242800_ERZ504645 | MGnify/ENA primary metagenome ERZ504645 (study PRJEB26092, sample SAMD00036308) | human gut metagenome | host: Homo sapiens | study: EMG produced TPA metagenomics assembly of... | reverse complement strand
CGTGGCACTGCTCGTGTGCTTGGCTCCCACTACCATCGGCGCCCTTCTGTCCGCCATCGGCATCGCCGGCATGAGCCGTCTGAACGAGGCCAACGTGCTGGCCATGTCCGGCCGCGCCATCGAGGCCGCCGGCGACGTCGACATCCTCATGCTCGACAAGACCGGCACCATCACCCTGGGTAACCGCCAAGCCGCCGAGTTCATCCCGGTCGACGGCGTCGATCCCGCGGAGCTGGCCGATGCCGCTCAGCTTTCCTCGCTGGCCGACGAGACCCCCGAGGGTCGTTCCATCGTCGTGCTCGCCAAGGAGCAGTTTGGGCTGCGCGGCCGCACACTCGAGGATAAGGGCATGGAGTTCATCCCCTTCACCGCGGCGACTCGCATGTCCGGTGTGAACTACGAGGGCAATGAGATCCGCAAGGGCGCTGCCGATTCCGTGCGCACCTATGTGGAGGCAGCCGGCGGCGTGTTCTCCCAGGAGTGCGACGAGGCCGTCGAACGCATCGCCAAGGCCGGCGGCACCCCGCTGGTCGTGACCAAGAACTGCCGCGTGCTGGGCGTTGTGTACCTCAAGGACATCATCAAGTCCGGCGTTAAGGAGAAGTTCGCCGACCTGCGCAAGATGGGCATCAAGACCATCATGGTGACGGGCGACAATCCGCTCACCGCCGCGGCAATCGCCGCCGAGGCCGGCGTTGACGACTTCCTGGCCGAGGCCACCCCCGAGGGCAAACTCGAGAAGATCCGCGAGTTCCAGCGTGAGGGTCACCTGGTCGCCATGACCGGCGACGGCACCAACGACGCGCCGGCGCTCGCCCAGGCGGACGTCGCCGTGGCCATGAACACCGGAACCCAGGCTGCCAAGGAGGCCGGCAACATGGTCGACCTCGACTCCAGCCCCACCAAGCTCATCGAGGTCGTGCGTATTGGCAAGCAGCTGCTCATGACCCGCGGTTCGCTCACGACCTTCTCGGTGGCTAACGACATGGCGAAGTACTTCGCTATCATCCCGGCCCTGTTCTCGCCGATCTACCCGGGCCTTGGCGCGCTCAACATCCTCGGTCTGGCAAGCCCACTGTCCGCGGTTCTTTCGGCCATCATCTATAACGCGCTCGTTATCGTCGCGCTGATCCCGGCCGCGCTGAAGGGCGTTAAGTACCGCGAGGTCCCGTCTGGACAGCTGCTGACCCACAACCTACTCGTGTGGGGTCTGGGCGGCATTGTTGCCCCGTTCGTATTCATCAAGCTCATCGACATGCTGCTCGCGTTCTGCGGCATTATGTAAGTGGAGGTTTGTATGTTCAAAGGTGTTGCATCGCGCGCACTTGGCGTGTTCGCGCTGTTTACCGTTGTCTGCGGCCTGGGCTATACGCTCGTCGTGACCGGCATCGCCCAGGTTGCGTTCCCGTATCAGGCGAACGGTTCGCTCATTACGGTCGACGGCAAGGTTGTGGGCTCCGAGCTCATCGGCCAGAACTTCGAGGACGAGGACCACATGTGGGGCCGCATCCAGAACGTGTCAATTGTCGAAGGCGAAGACGGCGAGCTCGTGGCGTATGGTGCCCCGTCCAACCTGTCCCCGGCGAGTGAGGAGTACCGGCAGCTTGTGGACGCGCGCGTCGAGAAGATTCGCGCCTCCAACCCCGACGCCGGCATGGATGCCGTGCCCGTCGACCTGGTGACGTGTTCTGGCTCAGGGCTCGACCCCGAGATCTCCCCCGATGCCGCCGAGTACCAGGTACCGCGCCTGGCGAAGGCCACGGGCAAGAGCGAAGGCGAGGTGCGCGACATCATCGCCCAGTGCACCAAGGGCCGTTTCCTCGGCGTGTTCGGCGAGCCCACGGTCAACGTGCTCAAGGTGAACCTTATGCTGGACGGCGCGCTGTAGGTGAGGGAGTGGCGGATGAGGGCATGACTGACTATCTGAGCCCTCAATTCCACCCCGCCCATCAGTTGCGGTGAAATACGGACCGTTTTGGCTGTCAAAGGCCTTATCTACTCCGTATTCCACCGCAACTTTTTGTGGGTTGAGTAAAAGCCGGGGGAGCGTGTACGGTCGGGTACAGCGCGGTTGCTGATACGATAGGTACGTTAGCAACTGCCGCCGAGCGGCTCAAATGAAAGGAACCCTGTATGGAGTCCTCCGCCTACCCGATGCTCTTTAGCCCGATCAAGGTCGGTACGACCGAGGTCAAGAACCGCGTCTTTATGCCGCCGGTGTCTACCAACCTGGCCGATCACGGCTATGTGACCGACGATTTGGTCGACCATTACCGCGCCCGTGCCAAGGGCGGCGTGGGTCTGATCATCACCGAGGTCGTGACGGTCGAGCCTACCTATACCTATCTGCCGGGTGACATGTGCTGCTACGACGACACGTTTATCCCTGGCTGGGAAAAGCTCGCCGCCGCCGTCCACGAGTACGGCTGCAAGATCATGCCGCAGCTCTTCCACCCCGCCTACATGGCCTTTAACATTCCGGGCACCCCGCGCCTGATCGCTCCGTCCTTTGTGGGCCCGTCCTATGCTCGCGAGGCGCCGCGCCCCATTACGGTAGATGAGATCCACGAGCTCACGCATCAGTTTGGCGACGCTGCCGTGCGTATGCAGAAGGCCGGCGTCGATGGCGTCGAGGTTCATGCGGCGCACGCCCACGGTATGCTCGGCGGCTTTTTGACTCCGCTCTACAACAAGCGCACCGACGAGTACGGCGGCTCACTCGACGCCCGCATGCGCTTCCTGCTCGAGGTCATCGCCGAGATTCGCGAGCGCTGCGGCAAGGACTTTATCATCGACGTCCGCATCTCGGGCGATGAGTACACCGATGGCGGCCTGACCCTCAACGACATGATCTACGTCTCGCGTCGCCTGGAGAAGGCCGGCGTCGACATGATTCACGTGTCGGGCGGCACCACTATCAAGCGTGGCTCTGCGATTCCCGCCGCCGGCACCCAGCAGGCCTCGCACGCCGCCTGCTCGCGCGAGATTAAGAAGCACGTCAACATTCCCGTCGCCACCGTCGGCCGCATCAACGAGGCCTGGATCGCCGAGGAGCTGATCGAGGACGGCGCTGCCGACATCTGCATGATGGGCCGTGCCAATCTGTGCGATGCCGAGTTCTGCAACAAGGCCGCTGCCGGCAACGCCGACGACATCCGCCCCTGCATCGGTTGCCTGCGCTGCCTGAACGGCATCATGTTTGGCAAGCGCATCTCCTGCACCGTCAACCCGGACGTGGAGCGCGACGAGGCCGGTTACGAGCCTGCCGCCGAGGCCAAGAACGTGCTCGTTGTGGGTGCCGGTCCCGCGGGCATGGAGGCGGCCTATATTGCCGCCAAGCGCGGCCACAACGTGGTGCTCGTGGATAAGCAGAACGAGCCGGGCGGCGAGATGCGCATCGCGGCCGTTCCGCCGGCAAAGCAGGAGCTCACCCGCGTGATCAAGTATCAGTATCGTCGCCTGGCCGAGGCCGGCGTCGCGTGCGTCTTTGGTACCGAGCTTTCGGCCGAGGACATTCAGCGCGACTACGCGGGCTACGAGGTTGTCCTGGCTTATGGCGCCGAGCCCATTGCTCCAGCCTTTATGCAGGGCTTTAAGCAAGTTATGACGGCCGATGACCTGCTGGGCGGCAAGGCTTTCCCGGGCAAGAAGATTGTCATCGTCGGCGGCGGAACCGTCGGTTGCGAGACGGCCGACTACCTGGCCCCGCTGGTCAACGACCTGTCGCCGGCCAACCGCGATGTCACCGTCATCGAGATGACCAAGACGCTTGCCGCCAACGAGGGCGGTGCCGGTCGCGCGGTGCTCATCACGCGTATGCTTTCCAAGGGCGTTCACGTGCTGACCGAGGCCAAGGTGACCGAGATTACCGAGGACACCATCAGTTACGAAAAGGACGGCGAAGTCCATACCATCGCCGACGCCGATACGCTGGTGCTTGCCATGGGTTACCGTCCCAACACCAAGCTGGCCGATGACCTTGCCGCTGCCGGCGTTGTCACCCACGTGCTGGGCGATGCCCAGAAGTGCGGCAACATCCGCGACGCTATCGGCGATGGCTACAAGATCGCCTGCGAACTCTAGTCAACCCCTTGGCGCATGGGGGCCAGGTTACTTTGCGCTAAGTTGATGCATGTAAACCTGACCCCATTGCACCATTTGATAAAACGCAAGCGCTCGCTGCCTGCGTTTTATCAAAGAAAGATTATTGTCGAGCCTTAAATGCCTTTTGTTTGTGTGCCTTCCGCAATCATATTGCGGTTGTAGACCAGGTGCAGATACATCGCATCGTGAGCGGCGGTGGGGTTGCGCGTCTCAATGGCGTCGGCCACACCGTGGTGCGTGCGGATGGTCTCCTCGACGAACTTTTTTGCCCGTTACGTCGATAAAGAGGGGAACGGATGCCTTGAGCACACCCATCAGACGGGTAACGGCGAGGTTGCCGCCATCCCAGGGCGGCTTCATGGGGTAGCGCCCGTACGCATCGAATTTTTCCTCTCATAGATGTGCGGCACAAAGAGCCCCGAGTTCATACGAGCTCGGGGCTCTTTTCGTTTGGATTTCAGACGTATTGACAGACGAAAACAGTCTGCGTCCGGTATTGAGCCATACGAAAGCGAAATTATGCGTCTTAATTCCGTACGCAAATCAAGACGAAAACAGTTTGCGTCTTATATAAATCAGTACGCAAACGGTTTTCGTCTTATAATACGGTTATGAATAGTACGAAACGAGGGGGTTGTGCATATGGTTGTTAGAGAGAGCCCTACAGTCGAATACAAGGAAAGCGTTACGCCGACGTTTCTTAAAACGGTGAGCGCCTATGCAAACTACGGGACGGGCAAGATTGAGTTTGGCGTTGATGACGAGGGCGTGGCTGTCGGCCTTGCAGATCCGGTCGCAGAGTGTCTCCGCATTGAGAACATGATTAATGACAGCTTGGATCCCGCTCCCCGTTACACGCTCGAGTCCGATGAGAAACACGGGACCGTAATCCTTACGGTTTATGAGGGACAGGACAAACCCTATCGAAGCAAGGGAAAGGCCTACAGACGAAACGATTCGGCAACGGTGGAGGTCGACCGGTTTGAGTATGGCAGGCTGACGCTCGAAGGCAGCAACGTGACGTTCGACGCGCTCACGTCGGCTCGCCAGGACTTGGGCTTTCATACGCTCGAGCATAAGTGTGTTGAACACCTCGGCATTTCCGAGCTAACGCCGGATATCATGCGTACGCTCCGCTTGCTCGGCAAGGATGGCTATACCAATGCCGCGGCGATTTTAGCGGATAAGAATGATTTTCCAGGCATCGACTGCGTCCGTTTTGGCGATACCGAGGATGTGATCTTGGATCGCGAGGCGGCGACAAATGTATCCGCAATTGAGCAGGCGGACAGGGCGGTGGCTATGTTTGCACGCTACTACCGTTATGAGCGTATCGAAGGGATGGAGCGCGTCCAAACCGATCGAATTCCTCTTGAGGCATTCCGCGAAGCTGTTGCAAACGCTTTGGTGCATCGGACGTGGGACGTTCGAGCGAACGTTCAAATTGCCCTGTACGATGATCGTGTCGTTGTGACCTCCCCTGGATCGCTGCCCGCCGGGTTGACGACGGAACAATACCTGTATGGGCAGATATCCGTGCTCAGAAACCCCATCGTTGCAGAGGCCTTCTTAAAGCTGGATTACATCGAGAAATTTGGTACGGGAATCGCGCGCATTAGACGTGCCTATCGCGATTCGATCAATCAACCAATTTTTGATGTTCGCGGCGGCATGGTGGCCGTCACATTGCCCGTTACCGATGCCTTTGAAGGGTCCGAGGAAGAGGTCCAGGTTCTCAAGGCCTTGTCGGGCGGGCGAATTATGTCGCGAAGCGAGATTGAAAAACAGACGGGGCTGAGCCGCATGCGGACGTTGGCGGCACTCGAATCTCTGCTTGAACGGAATGCAATCGTAAGGCAGGGAACCGGGCGGGCCACGAAATACGAGCGCTCATAGTCCAAAAGAGCCATGGTACAAGACGGGCCCCAAGCCAGCGTTGGCTTGGGGTCCGTTATATCCCGGATGGTAACGGGCCGATTATTGTCAAGTTAAAGCAAAGTACAGCGACGTACAGCAAAGTATAGTGAGATATAGCAAGCCGTATAGCGCGCCTTGATTTTCAACCCTTGATTATCAACCGTCCGTATTTCACAGCAACTTATAACAGGCTCGGGGTGCCAATTTGGGGTGCAGTAGTGCTGCGCCACGAAAAGGGCCTATCTACTACGTTTAAGCCGCAGGGGTCAACCATAGTCGGTTTTTTCGAAAATCGACAAGCTATCTACCTGCGGTTTTGTTTTCACGGTTTTCGGTATGGCCGAGGCTATCCGTGTTAACGTAGTAGATGGGCCACTTTTGTGGCAAGGGGGGCCGATCTGCGGGCCAGGGTAGCTAAAAGAGCCCCGTCCCAAAAAGACTGATTGGGAGCTGGGGCGTGTCGATGCGATAGTATTACGTGGTGATATTCGACAAACCGTGGGCTTCATCCGAGGGCTTTATGGAACAGCACCAGCATTATCAGAGCCTGCAAGATCAGGCATACAACGCACTGCGCTCTAAGATCATCTATGCCGAGCTCAGGCCCGGCACGCGCCTTTCGGCGATTGGTCTGGAAAAGGAGACGGGAATCGGGCGCACGCCCATTCGCGAGTCCTTTGTGCGCCTGCGTGAGCAGGAGCTAGTGGAAACGCGTCCCAAAAGCGGCACCTATGTCTCAAAAATCAGCATGGAGCGCGCCGAGAACGCCTGTTTCTTGCGTGAGAAACTCGAGAGAAGCGTACTCATTAAATGTTGCTCTGCCGCCACGCCTGAGCAAAAACATCGGCTCGAGCAGATTCTTGCCGAGTCCGAGTCGCTCGACCATAGCGAAACGCGTCGCTTTTTCGATCTGGACAACCTATTCCACGAGACGTGCTTTGAGATTGCCGGCCGCCACATGTTGTGGGATTGGATGAAGAGCGTCAATACGCATTTTGAGCGGTACAACTGGTTGCGTATGGTGTCGCAGGATATGGATTGGGAGCCGATTCGTCGTCAGCATCGCCGGATTCTCGAGTCCATTAAGAGGGGCGATACCGACACGGCGAGCTATCTGGCAGAGACACACCTGCATCTGATGCCCGAGGAACAGGGACCGGTTATCGCCTTGCATCCCGACTATTTTGAGCTGCCTAAAGACTCGGCCATCTAACTCGTTCCCTACATTAGTTGCGGTTAAATAGGGGCTGTTTTGCGGCTTTGGCGGCGTAAGCAGTCCGTGTTTCACCGCAAGTGCGGGGGTGCAATCGGGGCATGAAAAGGCTGCGGCGCCGCTTGGAGGAAAAAACCGGAAGCAAGGGTCCATTCCTCCAGACGGCGCCGCAGCTGTTTTGGTGGCTCGGCTTTTGTCGAAGTGGCTCAGCTGGGCGCGACTGCCAGCCGAGTAGGCAAAGCGGCTCGGGCGCGTGTCGCTTCCGTCACGTTCTATCAGCATACAAGACGGTTTTGGTTCTTGTTCGTGACGGAAACGGCGCGCTTCCGAGCGCTTTAAAAGAAAGGGGGCGAGGTCTAGGGCACGCCCCCTTTCACGATAGAGAGCTAAACCTAGCCGCGGACCTTCTTGACGACGTCCATGGCCTCGCGGGCAATCTGCTCGACCTTGGAGAAGTCGCCATCGGCGAACAGGGCGGGCTTGACCATCCAGGTGCCACCGCAGGCGATGATGGCGGAGGAGCTCAGGTACTCCTCGACGTTGGCAGTGCTCACGCCGCCGGTGGGCATAAAGCGATGGCCGACAAACGGAGCGGCGAGGGCCTTGATGGTGTTCAGGCCACCATACTGAGCCGCGGGGAAGAACTTGGTGACCTTGAGCCCCAGGTTCTCGGCGGCGGTAACCTCGGAGGGGGTCACGGTGCCGGGAAGGACGGGCAAGTCGATGTCGATGCAGTGCTTCACGACGTCCTCGTTGTAACCCGGGGAGACGATGAACTTGGCACCGGCGGCGCGGGCCTGCTCAACCTGCTCGACAGTCAGGACGGTGCCGGCGCCGACGCACATCTCGGGCTCGGCCTCAGCCATGGCGGCGATGCACTCGGCGGCGCAGGCGGTGCGGAAGGTGACCTCGGCGGACTTCATGCCGGCAGACATAAGGGCGTGGGCGAGCGGTGCGGCGTCCTCGACCTTATCGAGCACGACGACCGGCACGATGCCCAGGGATTCAAGCGTGGTGTAGAACTGATCGAACATAGTGTTCCTTTCGATGTGAGGCGCGCACGGGCGCGTGATTGCCAAAGAAGATTGGCCATGAGCCGGTTCCGGATTGGTTATCGGAGGCACTGCTTGGGTCACAAGCAATTTCGGAACCGGCTACGAGGCCAGTCGTGAAGGAATGCCAGACAAAACCGGAATGGGACTAAGTGGTTCTACCTGGCCGGAGGAATCGGGGAGCGGGCTGCAGGGGTATGGGTATGGAAAGCTGCAGTCCGCGGAATGGGGAACGAATTAACGGGCGACGCGGGTGCCACCGTCGGCGGCGGATGCCACGGCTGCGATCTCGTCTGCGGTCACCAGGTTGGAATCGCCCTTGATGGTGAGCTTGAGGATCGAGGCCGCAATCGCGTAGTTGACGGCGTCTTGCGGGTCAAAGTCGTTGATGAGGGCATGGACGAGGCCGGCGTTGAAAGCGTCGCCGGCGGCAACGCCCTCGAGCACGTGCACGTCGTGAGCGGGGGAGAACCAGTGCTCGCCGCTCTCGGCGTCAAAGAGCATGCCCATCCAAATGGAGCGCTCGACGCAGGAGATGTTGCGGACGACCGAGGCGACCTTCTTGCAACCGTACTCGGCGCAGATCTGACGGGCCATCTCGACGTAGGTGTCGCGTTCCTCGATGCCGTGGGCAAGGGAGCCGGAGACGCAGGTCATACCGAGGCCGGCAGGAGCGTCCTCGTCGTTGGCAATGCAGATGTCAACGAGCGGCAGGAGTTCCTTCATGGTGGCCTGCGACTTCTCGGGCGACCACATCTTGCCGCGATAGTTCACGTCGCACACGGTGGCGATGCCTTTGGCGCGGCAGGCGGTGAGGGCATCCTTGCAGGCGGCGGCCATCTCGTCGGAGACGGCGGGCGTCACGCCGGAGAAGTAGAAGACATCGACACCCTTGAGGATCTCATCCCAGTCAAAGACGTCGCGCTTGGCCATGTTGATGGCAGAGTACTTGCGGTCGTAGACGCAGCCGTTGCCGCGCTGCGAGGCGCCGACCTCAAACACATAGGAGCCAAGACGGTCGCCCTGGCGCACGACGCGCGAGGTATCGACGTCGTAGACCTTCAGCGAACGCAGGGCGCACTCGCCCAGACGGTTGGCCGGGACAACGGAGACGTAAGCTGCCTTGTCACCCTGGTAGGCCAGGGAAAGCGCGGTGTTGGCTTCGGCGCCGCCGTAGCGGACATCAAACTCGGTCGCCTGCTCAATGCGCAGATGATCTTTGGGCGAGAGCCTCATCATGATCTCGCCGAAGGTAAGAACCGTTTTACCCATGGTCGCGCAGCTCCTTCTTGCTCGTGCGTACACCTTTGATATGGCGTTGGCACGGAGGTGCCAAGACGGTAGGGTACATCTTTGCACCTCCGTGCCAACGCTTGCCGAAATCGGTTTACGAAATCGGTTTCGTTTCGAGTTGTAGTATACTCATCTACAACGTTTTGCAAGCGAGATTTTTAAAAAAATGCCTAAAATGGCTCAGACTGCCGACAATTGGGAAACGGGGTGCGCTATGGCGCAGATGAGGATTAAGGACATTGCTGCCGAGGCGGGCGTGAGCCCGGCCACGGTCTCGCGCTATCTCAACAACCGCCCTGGGCAGATGACCGAGGAAACCCGTGCTCGCATCGCGGCAGTTATCGAGCGCACCGGCTATCGTCCACGTGCCGCCGCGCGCAATCTGCGCAGCTCGCGTACCAACCTCATCGGCGTGATCTTGGCCGACATTGCTAACCCGTTCTCCAGCGCCATGCTCGAAGGGCTTTCCGCCAGCGCCGCCGCGCGCGGCTGCTCGCTCATGACGGCCATTAGCGGCAACGACCCCGCCAAGGAAGCAGAGTCGCTCACCAGACTTATCGATGCCGGCGTGGACGGCCTGGTCGTCAACACCTGTGGCGGCAATGACGAGGCAATCGCCGCGGCCGCGGGGCGCCTGCCCGTCGTGCTGCTCGACCGCGATATTGCCGCCGGCGGTGTCGATCTGGTGACCTCCAACAACCGTGAGCTGGTCGCCGGCCTGGTAGACGCCTTGGCTGTCGCGGGCAGCGAGCGCCTGTGCCTGCTCACCGAGGCAAGCGACGACAGCCCTGTGCGTCGCGAGCGTGCCGAGGCCTTTGCCGACGAGCTTTCGCGACGCGGCCTTGCGGGTGAGGTCGTTACCCTGGCCGATGGTGGCGTCACGGGCGTCGGCCGCCTGGACGAGACCATCCGCGACTATGCGGGCAAAAAACTCGGCCTTATCGCCGTCAACGGCCTGGTTTTCCTGCGCCTGACCGAGGCGCTAGCACAGCTGGGTCCCTCGCTGCCGGCAGGTCTCAAGATTGCGGCGTTTGACGATTACCCCTGGAACCACGTGCTCTTTGGCGGTGTGACCACGGCAGCGCAGGACACCCTCACCATTGCCGAGCGCGTAGTCGAGCGCCTGTCCGAGCGCATCGATGTCGTCACCACCACGGTGGGCGAGGCCGCAAGGCTGGCTCCCAAGCGCATCGAGATCCCCGGCCACATCGAACACCGCGCCTCAACCTCGCGCTAGCCTACGGTCGCGCGTAAGGTATACCTGCCTGCCCACGCACGTTTTTTGGGCGCTTGATACGCTTTAACCCTGCGGAAACATTTTTCTGCGATAGTATCTGCGATATAGACCAGTCGAAACCCGCCCGAAAGAAAGGGGAGCGACATGAACCAGCAGAACATCGATTACGTACTCCGCTCCGTAGAGCAGCGTGACATCCGCTTTGTGCGTCTGTGGTTTGTCGACATTCTCGGCCGCCTCAAGAACTTTGCCATTAGCCCCGAGGACCTCGAGGTCGCTTTTGAGGAGGGTATTGGCTTTGACGGCTCCGCTATCGAGGGCTTTGCCACGCCCGAGGAAGCCGACATGCTCGCATTCCCCGATGCTTCGACCTTCCAGATCCTGCCGTGGCGCCCGAGCCATAACGGCGTTGCACGCGTTTTCTGCGACGTGTGTACTCCCGATCGCAAGCCCTTCGCCGGCGACCCGCGCGACGCCCTGCGCCGCATGTTTCGCAAGGCCGAGAAGGCTGGCTATCTGCTTAACGTGGGTGCCGAGCTGGAGTATTACTACTTCCCCGACGAGCACACCCCCGAGCCGCTCGACAACGTGGGCTACTTCGATCTTTCGGTGAGCGATGCCGCCCGCGACCTGCGTCGCAACACGGTCCTCACGCTCGAGAAGATGTCCGTGCCCGTGGAGTACACCTTCCACGCCGCCGGTCGCTCGCAGCACGGCATGAGCCTGCGCCACGCCGAGGCCCTGAGCATGTCCGATGCCATCACCACGGCCAAGCTCATCATTAAGCAGCAGGCCTACGAGAGCGGTTGCCACGCTTCCTTTATGCCCAAGCCGTTGGCGGGCGAGGACGGCAGCGCCATGTTTTTGCATCAGTCGCTGTTCGACCACGACGGCAACAACGTCTTTTGGGGCGAGGACGACGAGAAGTACCACCTCTCCGAAATCGCCAAGCACTACATGGCCGGCATCTTGGCGCACGCGCGCGAGATCAGTGCCATCACCAACCCCACGGTCAACTCGTACAAGCGCATCACCACGGGTGGCGACTCCGTGCCGCAGTACGCCACGTGGGGCCTGCGCAACCGCGCGAGTATGGTCCGCATTCCGGTCTACAAGCCCGGCAAGCCGCTGTCCACGCGCATCGAGCTGCGCAGTCCCGACCCCATGGCCAACCCGTACCTGGTCAACGCCGTCACGCTGGCGGCTGGTCTGGACGGCATCGAGCGCAAGCTGGAACTCCCGCCCGAGGCCACGGCCGAGACGCTCAAGCTTACCGACCGTCAGATGGTCGAGGCCGGCTACGCGCCGCTGCCGCGCTCGCTCAAAGAGGCGCTTGACGTGTTTGAGGACTCGCAGTTTATGAAGGATGCTCTCGGCGAGCACATCCACAGCTTCTTCCTCAAAAAGAAGCGCGACGAGTGGCATAAGTTTGAGTCTACGATCACCGAGTGGGAGATTAAGCACTACCTGGCGAACTCCTAATCGCGCTGGCTTGTTTCAGTACGATTGAGCTCATTTCTTTGGAGGCCGATATGTCCGATAAGAGTGCCCTATTCATGGCGCGCACGACGCGCTTCCACGAGTTTGCCCGCAGCTTGACGACCACCCTGGGTGTCGAGGTGAGCCTGGCAACCCCCGATTCGCCGACTGCGGCGCATGACTTTGACCTGCTGATCCTCGATTCTGATGGCATCCGCAGCGACCGCATCGATCAGATTGCCAAGTGGCTTGACGATCGCGGCGGTGTCCCCATGCTGGTGATCGTCGACGACGAGGCGCTCGGCACCCTGCGCCTGCCGAATCACGCGCATGCCGACTTTGTATGCCCCACGGCGACGCCCAATGAGCTCAAGGCTCGCGCGCAGCGCCTGATGGGCGAGGAGGAGACCGTCACCGCCGACGATGTGCTCAACATCGATAACCTCGAGATTAACCTGGCTACCTACCAGGTGACACTCGATAACGAGCCCATCGACCTGACGCTGATGGAGTACTCGCTGCTGAGCTTTTTGGCGACGCACCCCAACCGCGCCTACAGCCGCGAGGTGCTGCTGCACCGCGTGTGGGGCTTTGAGTACTGCGGCGGCACGCGCACCGTCGACGTGCACATTCGACGCATCCGCTCCAAGGTGGGCCCGCAGATCGCAGCGCACATCACCACCGTCCGCGGCGTGGGATATCTGTTTAAGGACTAGATTTCCACCACAAAGGGGACAGGCACCTTTGTGGTGGTTTTGCCGCAGGTGCGGGTTCCCTTCGAGTTTGCAGCAGAACTTAAGCCTTCCTAAAAGATTGCGTTCTCGTACACGTACGCCCGCATATTGGGGTACAACTCAACGTGAACAATGATGGCCCGCCACGTGTTTGGCGGGCCTTTGGTTATTTGACGAAAGGATCGCAGCTATGAGCGAGAACGATTCCCAGCGTCCCCAGGATGTTGGCAATGCCAGCGAGACTCAGCAGCAGCCGCGCGTGCAGGTGGAGTCGACGCCTGCCGGCAGCAACATTCCCTACGTGCAGGCCTATGACACACAGACCGGCCAGCCGCTGGGCGGTCAGCAGGTTGTAAACAAGCACACGGTGGTCAAGACCAAGACCAAAAAGCTGCCGATCTTTATTACGGCACTCGCCGGTTGCGCCTGTGGCGCCCTGCTGGTCATTGCGCTCATTATGAGCGGTACGCTCAACATTGGCGGCGGCAGGAACGCCGTGACGGCGGGTGCTTCGGGTTCATCGACGCAAAAGATCACCATCGACTCCGAGGACACCACGCTGGCCGAGGCCGTTTCTGCCAAGGCATTGCCCTCTGTGGTTTCCATCACTGCGACTTCGAGCGGTAGCCAGAATGGCTCGCTTTCGCAGTCTGCCGACGAGTCGGACGGCTCGGGCAGCGTCGGCTCGGGCGTAGTACTCGATACCGAGGGCCACATCCTCACCAACAACCACGTGGTCGATGGCTATGACCAGTACGTGGTTACCATGGACGACGGAACCACCTACGAGGCCGAGTTCGTGGGCAACGATGCCTCGAGCGACCTGGCGGTCATCAAACTCAAGGATGCTGACGCCTCCAAGCTCACGCCGATCGAGATTGGCGACTCCTCCAAGCTCAACGTGGGCGAGTGGGTCATGGCGATCGGTTCGCCGTTCGGCAACGAGCAGTCTGTCTCCACGGGCATTGTATCGGCGCTGTACCGCTCCACGGCCATGAGCTCTACCAGCGGCAACACCATCTATGCCAACATGATCCAGACCGATGCCGCCATCAACCCGGGCAACTCCGGCGGTGCGCTCGTCAACGACAACGGCGAGCTCGTGGGTATCAACTCGCTCATCGAGAGCTACTCGGGCTCCAGCTCGGGCGTGGGCTTTGCCATTCCGGTCAACTATGCCAAGAACATTGCCGACCAGATCATCGACGGCAAGACGCCGGTGCACCCGTACCTGGGTGCCACGCTTTCGAGTGTCAATGCGCTCAACGCTCGCACCAACAAGCTGAGCACCGATAGCGGCGCGTATGTGGCAAGTGTCGTCGAGGACGGTCCTGCCGCCAAGGCTGGCATCCAAGCGGGCGATGTCATCACCAAACTGGGCGACGACGAGATTACGAGCGCCGATGGCCTGATCATCGCGCTGCGCAGCCACGAGGTGGGCGAGAAGGTCGAGATTACGCTCATGCGCGGCAAGGAGGAGAAGAAGGTCACTGTTGAGCTGGGCTCCGACGAGGAGCTGCAGAACCAGCAGCAGGACGACAGTTCGACCGACACCGGCAACGGCGGTATTACCGATGAGCAGCTGCGCCAGTACCTGGAGGAGCTACTCGGCCAGCAAGGCCAGGGCCAGGGTCAAGGCTACGGCCAGGGTTACTAACGAGCCGTATCACACATACCGATGCCAGAGGGGGCTGTCCCGCCAACGCGGGACAGCCCCCTCTTTTCTTGTTGATCCGTTGGAGGCGGAGGAAAACGGATCATTTAGAAATGGCAAGGGCATGGTTTGATCGCGCTATCCACTCCGGTCTGGCGGCTGCCGATTCGGTGCGGTTTGAAAGGGTTATTCGGCCTCGTCGTGGCCGGTGGTACTCTAGTAGCCGTTTGAAATCGAGCGAAGGAGTGCCGCTATGGAGCAATCGAGCCTGTTTGGTGACGGTGTGGATATCGATACCAAAACGCCCGCGAGCGCGGATGCCGCCGCACCGACCGACGCCCATGCCCAGGCGGCAGCGCGCGCGGCCGAGCTGCGCCATGAGCTCGATTACCACGCGTACCGCTACTACATGCTTGACGCACCCGAGATTACGGACGCCGCTTTCGACAAAATGCTCGTTGAGCTGCAGGAGATCGAGGCGACCTACCCCGATTTGGTGACGCCCGACAGCTATACCCAGCGCGTGGGCGGCTACGTGAGCGAGCAGTTTACGCCGGTCACGCATATGGCGCGCATGTATTCCATGGACGATGCCATGGATCTGGACGAACTTGACGCGTGGCTCCAGCGTGCCGAGGATGCGCTCGGTGCCGGCAGCGTCACCTATACCTGCGAGCTTAAGATCGACGGTCTGGGTGTGGCGCTTACCTACCAAAACGGCACCTTTGTGCGCGCCGCCACGCGCGGCGACGGCACCACGGGCGAGGATGTATCGCTCAACGTGCGCACCATCAAGGATGTGCCCATGCATCTGTCCGAGGCGGCGCTCGCCCACATGGGCGCCGACCGCGAGCGTACCATCGAAGTGCGCGGTGAGGTCTACATGCCCAAGGGCAGCTTCGTGCGCCTAAATGAAGAAGCCGATGCCGAGGGCCGCGATCCCTTCGCCAACCCGCGCAACGCTGCCGCAGGATCCTTACGCCAAAAGGATCCAAAGGTTACGGCGCGCCGCGACTTGGCCACCTTTATCTACGCCATTGCCGATACCGACCCGCTGCACGTCCACAGCCAGCGCGAATTTCTCGACTGGCTGCGCAGCGCCGGCTTCAGCGTCAACCCTAACGTGGCTCGTTGCGCCACGCCGGCCGAGGTTCACGAGTTCTGCGCCCAGGCACTTGAGCACCGCGGTGACCTGGACTACGACATCGACGGCGTGGTCGTAAAGGTCGACAGCTTCCAGCAGCAGCTCGACCTGGGCTTTACCGCTCGCGCACCGCGCTGGGCCATTGCCTTTAAGTTCCCGCCCGAGGAAAAGCAGACCGTACTGCGCGAGATTCGCGTCCAGGTAGGCCGCACCGGTGTGCTCACGCCGGTCGCCGAGTTCGACCCGGTGACGGTTGCCGGCTCCACTATCGCGCGCGCCACGCTGCACAACATCGACGAGATCCGTCGCAAAAACGTGCGCGAGGGCGACACTATCATCGTGCACAAGGCGGGCGACGTGATCCCCGAGGTCGTGGGCCCGGTGCTCGACAAGCGTCCGGCCGATTCGGTCGACTGGCGCATGCCCAAGGTCTGCCCCGTGTGCGGTAGCCCCGTGGTTCACGAGGATGGCGAGGTGGCCTACCGCTGCGTGTCCATCGACTGCCCCGCACAGCTCAAGGAGCGCCTGCTCCACTGGGTGAGCCGCGGCTGCATGGACGTCGACGGCCTGGGCGACGAGATCGTCGACAAGATGATCGCCGCTGGGCTGATTCACGACGTCGCGGACTTTTACCAGCTCACGGTCGACGACATCGCCGGACTGGACACGGGACGCACCTATGCCAGCTCCAACAGCAAAAAGGGCGTCAAGAAGGGCGACCCCATCCCGGTGGGCCTCAAGACGGCCGAGAAAATCATCGCCGAGCTCAACAAGTCCAAGAGCCAGCCGCTCGGTCGCGTGCTGTTTGCCCTGGGCATCCGCCACGTGGGCAAGAGTGTGGGCGAGGTTATTGCCGAGCGATTCCTGTCGATTGACAAGCTCATCTTGGCGAGCGAAGAGGATATCGCCGAGTGCGAGGGCATCGGTCCCAAGATTGCGGCGAGCGTCAAGCAGTTCCTGGCCGTGCCCGAAAACCTTGCCGTGCTGGAGCGCCTGCGCCAGGCGGGCCTGTCGCTCGAGGTCGACTTGGGCGCCGCGCATGCACAAGCCGCAGCCGACGCTGGCGTGGCAGGCGATCTCGCCGATGCACAACCGCTCGCGGGTCTGACCTTTGTACTCACGGGCACGCTCGTCAACCGCACTCGCGACGAGGCGGGCGCGGCGCTCAAGGTGCTCGGCGCCAAGGTTTCGGGCAGTGTGTCGAAGAAGACGAGCTATCTGATCGCCGGCCCCAAGGCGGGCTCCAAGCTCGCCAAAGCCGAGCAGCTGGGCGTGCCCGTGCTGGACGAGGACGCGCTCGAGCAGATCTTAGCTACTGGTGAGGTGCCCCAGGCTTAAGGTGCCGATAATCAAATTGGATAACCTCCCGGAAAGTCTGATACTTTCCGGGAGGTTTTTATTTGGGTGCGGTGACGGACACCGTGATCTGCGTCATGTAGGTTGCTGAGGGTGATCCTGCGGATCGGTACCGTCTCGGAGCGATAAGAGATTCATACAAAGCAGAGGTGCCCGTAATGGTTGATTGCCCCCATTGTGGTGATTTTTATATACACTAACATTAACATTAACGTGTATACTAAGCAGCGAAGATATATGTTGAGAGGAGCCGCTATGGTTACCGTCGCGTTTTCGGAACTGCGCCAAAACCTTACGCAGGTGGCCGAAAAGGTTGCCAATGAGGGCGAGGAAGTTGTGGTCTTCAAGCGGAGCAAGCCGTTGTTCAAGATCGTGCCGCTCGACTATCAAGGCCCGGTTGCAGTGGAATATGACGCTACCCAGGAGCGCGGGGGCGCAAAGCCGACGCGCGGCTCGGACAAGCCCAAGCGCGACGTGGGTACGATGTGGCATCCCAAGATCACCTGGAAGGAGATTCGCGAAATGCTCGCGGAGGATGAGGACTACCAGGAGTATCTCGATATCGTAGCCAAAATGCCAAAAGGAACGCCGCTCGATACGATGACAGTTGAAGATGAAAAGCGCGTTGCGAGGGAGCGCTACCTATGAGAGCATTTCTCGATACCAATTTTCTGCTCGATTGCGTGCTTCCGGGCCGGCCGGAACATGCGTCGGCGCAAGCGATCAAGGGGCTCGTCGACGTGGGGCTTATCGAGGGCGTTGTTTCGGCTTGTTCTCTCAAGGACGCGTACTACATTCTCACCAAACAGGCCGGCGAGTCGCGCGCCCGCGAGGTGGTACGCGACTGCCTTAAGAGCTACTCGTTAGAGCCTCTCGACCAAGAAGCTTGTTTTACCTCCGCCTATTCCGATGAGCCGGACTTTGAGGACGGCTGTATCCGTGCGATGGCCGAGCGTGCCGGTGCGGACTTTATCATCACGCGCGATCGAGCCGCTTTTGTGCGCTCGACCATCAAGACCTTCTCGCCCGCAGAGTTCATCCGGGCGTTTCCGATTCCGGAGGAGTAAATCTGCCATATCGGGGATTGTCCTCGACATGGCGGTTCTCCTGGGGTCGTCGCTGATGATGTCGTCGATGAGGGCGATTTCGCGTCGCCCCGCTACGCCACCAGCTTGTCAAAGGTTCCGCGGCGGTTGAGTACGGTAAATGCAATCACGCAAATGACCGCCGACAGAATCGAGCCGCACGGCGAGGCGATGCCCATGGGAAACAACGTATCGGAATAGGCGTTCGATAGCAGCCACGCGCCCGGCACGCGAATGAGTGCCACAGCCAGCACGTTATGCGCAAAGCCGATGTAGCTCTTGCCATACGCAGCGAAAAAGCCACTAAAGCAAATGTGGATGCCGGCAAAAATCGCGTCGAAAATATAGCTGCGCATATAGCCGGTACCGGCGGCGACTACTGCAGCGTCCTTGGCAAAAAAGCCGATAAACGCCGGCGCCACCAGCCACATCAGCACCGTGATCAGGCAGCCGTACACCACCGAGATGGTCATGGCGTCCTTGAGTACCTGACGCGCGCGATCGCCCCTGCCCGCGCCGGCATTTTGCGCCGTGAGCGCGCTGACGGTAGCGCCCATGGAACTCGGCACAATGAACAAAAAGCTGATCATCTTTTCGACCAGGCCCACGGCGGCGGCGTCGACCAGACCGCGGTGGTTGGCGATGACGGTGATGAACATAAACGCCACCTGGATGCAGCCGTCCTGCACGGCCACGGGCACGCCGATCTTAAGAATGCTACCGAGCACCTCGGGCTGGGGGCGCAGGTCGCTGCGCTTAACGTGGATGTTCGTGCGGCGGCTCTTGAGCCACACGAGCGCGAGGGCAACGCTGGCCGTCTGCGCGGTCACCGTGCCGAGCGCCGCGCCCACGGGGCCGAGCCCCATGTGGCCGATAAACAGAAAATCGAGCGCGATGTTGATGATGCATGCCACGCCAATCACGTACATGGGCGAGCGCGAATCGCCCAGGCCGCGAAAGATGGCCGAAAGAATGTTGTACGCGGCGATAAAGGGAATGCCGATAAAGCAAATGCGCAGGTAGGCGGCGGTGCCCTCGACCGCCTCGGCCGGCGTGCCAATGAGTGCCACGATCTGCGGGCACAGCGCGAGCAAGATGCCTGCCAGTACCACCGAGACACCCATAAACAGCGTGATGGTATTGCCGATGGCGGTCTCGGCGCGGTCAAACCGGCGCGAGCCCACGGCGTGGCCGACGATAACCGTCGTTCCCATGGCCAGGCCCACGAGCGTCACGGTAATGATATAGAGCGTCTGCGCGCCATTGCCTACGGCGGTGATGCCGGCGGCGCCGCTGAACTGCCCCATCATGTACAGGTCGGCCATGCCGTAGAGCATCTGCAAAAAGTACGAGAGCATATAAGGCAGGGCAAAGACCGCGATGGTCTTGGGGACATTGCCGCGTGTGAGGTCGTGTTCCATGGGCGGGGCACTTTCTGGCTGAGATCGTTTACGTACCAGTGTAGTGAAAACCCTACAACGATTGTAGAGTCAAGGTTCGAGTTTGCGACGGGGCGAAAAAGTCACGTTCGCATTCATTTCCAATTGAATACGGAGGCTCGCCCCGCGAGCTTGGTAGAAGCACTAGCCTTGCAGAAATCGATTTCGGAACACTTGACACCGCTGCACGGCGCGCCATAATACGTGGGTTTGCGAACGACGTTTGATGGGGGATGAACCTGCGTGCGCAATCTCAAGATTTTGTTTTCCTATCTGGGGGCATACCGCCGCGATGCCATGCTCGGCGTGTTCTTTGTGACGGCCGAGACGGCGCTCGAGCTGTTTATCCCGGTCATCATGGCAAATATCATCGATGTGGGCGTGCCCGTGGGCGACATCAACTACATGCTGCTGCAGGGCACGTATATGTTGGTATGCGCCGCATGTTCGCTGGTACTTGGCTTGGGCTATGCACGCACGTCCGCCCGCGTCGCCTCGGGGCTGGGCGCTAACTTGCGCGAGGCGGAGTACCGCAAGATCCAGACGCTCGCCTTTGGCAATCTGGACAACTACGACGCCAGCTCGCTCGTCACTCGCATGACCACCGACATCACCGTGATTCAAAACGCCATCGGCAACGGCTTTCGCCCCATGGTGCGCGGCCCCGTGACGCTCATCGTCGGCTTGGTCTATGCGCTGGTGCTGTCGCGCCCGCTCGCTACGGTATTCGCGATTATTCTGCCAGTGCTGGCGATTGTACTGGGCGTTATCACCTATCGCGTCAGCCCGCTCTACCGCCAGCTGCAGACCTCGATGGACCATCTCAACGGTGTGGTGCAGGAGGACCTCACCGCCGTGCGCGCCGTCAAGGCGTACGTGCGTGCCGAGCACGAGGAGGCCAAGTTCGATGCCGTCAATACCGAGCTTGCGCATACGGCGACGAAGACCTTTGGCAACGCCGTGCTCAACCTGCCGGTGTTTCAGCTGTCGATGTACGTGGCGGCGCTTTCCATTCTGTGGATCGGCGGGCGCATGATTCTTGCCGGCGAGCTCGGCGTGGGCTCGCTCACGGGCTTTATGAGCTACGTGCTGCTCATCATGAACTCGCTCATGATGATTTCCAACGTGTTTTTGCTGCTCACGCGCGCACTTGCCAGCGTGGAGCGCATCTCGCGGGTGCTCGACGAGCGTTCGCTTATCCAGGCGCCCGACGTTGCCACTGCCGTGCACGGGGTGGCCGACGGAAGCATCGAGTTTCGCGACGTGTCGTTTAAGTACCGCGCGGATGCTGCCGAGGACGTGCTCGAGCATATCGACCTTTGCATCGAGGGCGGCTCGACGGTGGGCGTGCTCGGCGGCACGGGCTCGGGCAAGAGTTCGCTTGTGCAGCTGATCGCGCGCCTGTACGACGCCACCGAAGGCGCCGTGCTCGTGGGCGGGCGCGATGTGCGCGACTACGACCTCGCGACCCTACGCGACGCCGTGGGTATCGTGCTGCAAAAGAACGTGCTGTTTACGGGTACCGTGCGCGAGAACCTGCAGTGGGGCGCGCCCGATGCCACCGACGAGGAGCTCCTGCGTGCCTGCCGGGCGGCATGCGTGGACGAGTTCCTGGATCGCATCGGCGGCCTTGACGGCTATCTGGGCCCGGGCGGTGCCGGTGTCTCGGGCGGGCAGAAGCAGCGCCTGTGCATCGCGCGTACATTGCTCAAGCATCCGCGTGTGCTCATCTTTGACGATTCGACCAGCGCGGTCGATATGGCGACCGACGCCAAGATCCGCGAGCATATCGCTCAGATTCCCAACACGACGGTGATTGTCATTGCGCAGCGCATTGCGAGCGTCATGGATGCCGCCCGCATTATTGTGTTGGACGACGGCCGTGTCCACGGCGTGGGCACGCATGAGGAGCTGCTGGCGGGCGACAACATCTACCAGGAGATTTATGCCTCGCAGATGGAGTTCGCTGGGAACGCAGACACCGGCGACGGCTGCGACGATCGCTGCGCGAACGATCAGTTTTCCTCCGTCCCCAGCGAATCGCCCTTGGAAGGGGGTGAGCGCCATGCCTAAGACCGCAGCCCAAGCACGCCCTGCCGACCTCAAGCGCACTGTGCGTCGCTTGCTCTCCTACATGGGGCATGCCAAGTTCTCGTTGCTCGCGGTGGGTGTGCTTGCCTCTATCGCCGCCATCGCAAGCCTTGCCGGCACCTACATGGTGCGCCCCATCGTCAACGGTTTGGCAACGGGCGGCGAGGAACTGCTCGCCAGGCAGGTCATCTTTACCGCTGCTATCTACGCCGCGGGCGTGCTCTCGGCCCTGGGCTACTCACAGATCATGGTGCGCGCAGCCCAACGCGTGGTGTCCGATATTCGCCGCGACCTGTTCGCGCACATCCAGACGCTGCCGCTGAGCTACTTCGACAGCACGCGCTCGGGCGACATCATGAGCTTCTTTACCAACGACGTCGACACCGTCTCCGAGGCGCTCAACAACAGCTTTGCCAACGTGATTCAGGCGAGCATCCAAATGGTCGGCACCACGGCTATGCTCATCATCCTCAACTGGCAGCTCACGATTATCACGCTCGTGTGCGACGCGGCCATTGTGCTGTACGCGCGCTACTCGGGCATGCGTTCCAAGCGCTTTTTTGCCGCTCAGCAGGCGTCGCTGGGCGATTTGGACGGATATATCGAAGAGATGGTCTCGGGCCAAAAGGTCATCAAGGTCTTTAATCACGAGGCAGCGAATGTCGTCGGCTTCGCCTGCCGCAACGATGAGCTTCGCCGCACCGGCACCGCCGCCGTGAGCTATGCCAACTCCATGGTGCCCATGACCGTCGTGATTGGCTACGTCAACTATGCCATCGTCGCCGTGGCGGGCGGCATGCTCTGCATCAAGGGGCTCGCCGATGTAGGTGCGCTCGCGAGCTATCTGGTCTTTGTACGCCAGGCGGCCATGCCCATCAACCAGTTTACGCAGTTGGGTAATTTCTTACTCAACGCGCTGGCCGGTGCCGAGCGCCTGTTTGCCGCCATGGACCTTAAGCCCGAGGTGGACGAGGGCTGCGTGGAGCTGGTGCAGACGGGCGACGCTGCGTGGGCATGGAAGATTCCCGAGGGCCAGGGCGTGGGCGCGTACGGGCATCTGCATGATGTGGCTGCCGTTAATGAGTCGGGCCGTGCGGTGGCTGCCGACGGTACCGAGCTCACGTGCGGCTTGGTCCCGCTTGCCGGCGACGTGCGCTTCCATGCCGTGGACTTTTCCTACGTGCCGGGCACCCGTGTGCTCACGGACCTCAACCTGTTTGCCAAGCCGGGGCAAAAGATCGCGTTTGTGGGCTCGACGGGCGCCGGAAAGACGACCATCACCAACCTCATCAACCGCTTCTACGAGGTCGATGACGGCGAGATCACGTACGACGGCATCGACGTCAAGCACATTGCCAAGGCCAGCCTGCGCGGGTCGCTCGGCATTGTGCTGCAAGATACGCACTTGTTTAGCGGCACCATCGCGCAGAACATCCGCTTTGGCAAGCTCGACGCGACCGACGAGGAGGTGCGCGCCGCCGCCGAGGCCGCCTGCGCGGATTCGTTTATCCGTCGCCTGCCTAGAGGCTACGACACACCGGTCACGGCCGACGGCGCCAACCTGTCGCAGGGCCAGCGCCAGCTGCTCGCCATCGCGCGCGTGGCCGTCGCCGACCCGCCGGTGCTCATCTTGGACGAGGCCACGAGCTCCATTGACACGCGTACCGAAAAGCTCATCGAGCGCGGTATGGACCGCATCATGCGCGGACGCACCACGTTTATGATCGCGCACCGCCTGTCCACCGTCCGCGACGCCGATGCCATCATGGTCCTCGAACACGGCCGCATCATCGAGCGCGGCACGCACGAAGAGCTGCTCGCTCAGCACGGCGAATACTGGCAGCTCGCGCATGGCTTAAAAGAGCTGGATTAACCCGTTCGAGCACGATGCTTTGAGCCCTCCGTGCCCCCTCACCTCGTCTCAAACCATCACAACATTCGACGTTTTTTGCCAAAAACGGGAAAAGCATCGAATGTTGTGATGGTCTGTGCTGAGGATGGGCTTGGAAAGTCCGTTTTGCTCGAAGCGGCCTGTCCTGTCGTACGGGTGTCGGCATGATTCTCCCGTAGGGTATTATGTTTTCCGAAGAATAAAACGCCGCGTGAGGGGAGGGCTGCGTGGACGGGCGCGTGCAACATGACGGTTTTGGCCGCGATATCAACTACCTGCGTATTGCCGTTACCGACAAGTGCAATTTCCGCTGCATTTACTGCATGCCGGCCGATGGCGTGGCGCCCCGCGCGCACGACGAGCTGCTCAGCGCCGAGGAAATCGCCCGCTTTGTGCGCCTGGTGGCGGGGGAGGGCATTCGTCGCGTACGCCTGACGGGCGGCGAGCCGCTGGTCAGCCGCCGTATCATTCCGCTCATTCGTGACATCCGCGCGATTCCGCAGATCGAGGACATCTCGCTTACCACCAACGGCGCCCTGCTGCCCAAGCTGGCGCCGCAGCTCAAAGATGCCGGGCTTAACCGCGTCAACATCTCGCTCGACACACTCGATCCTATGCTGTTTGGAAAGATCACACGCCTGGGTCGACTCGAGCAGACCATGGCTGGCATCGACGCGGCGCTGGCTTGGGGCTTTGAGCCCGTTAAGGTCAACTGCGTTGTGGTGCGCCGGCTCAACCAGGATGTGACTGCCCTTGCGCGGCTGACCGTCGACCGCCCCATCCACCTGCGCTTTATCGAATACATGCCCATTGGCGACGAACACACGAGCTCGCATTGCGCTGTGGACCCGCATGCGCCCGCGCTCAATCCCGAGTTGTGGGATGCGAGCGACACCGTGCCGAGCGACGAGCTGCGGACGCGCATCAATGCCGGGGCCGCCGCGGCGGGACTGGGCGAGCTCGAGCCGCTCGACATCAACGACGCTCCTGCCGGCGCGGGCCCTGCGCGCTATTGGCACTTTCCGGGCGCGGCGGGAACGGTCGGCTTCATCAGCGCCATGTCCAACCATTTTTGCGCGAATTGCAACCGTCTGCGCCTGACGGCCGACGGTAACGTGCGTCCGTGCCTGTTCAGTGATGCCGAGTATTCGGTGCGCGATGCCCTGCGCCGTGGTGATGATATGCAGGTAGTTTCGATTTGGCGCGATGCCGTGGCCCACAAACCGCAGGAACACGCGATAATTGAGGGCACGCAACGATTTATGTCCCAAATCGGAGGATGATCATATGGCCAAGAGCAGGTACGCCGATGCCACCAAGGCCGCTCGCAGGGCCGCGATGTCTGCCCACAAAGTCACGGCTGCGGCGAATACAGGCAACGCCGCCGTGCCCGCGCAGCCGACTGCCAGCGCTGTCGCCGAGCCCGCCCGCGATGCCCGTCGCGACGAGCTGACGCACGTGGACGCCAAGGGCGAGGTGCGCATGGTCGACGTGTCCGACAAGGCCGAGACCCATCGCATTGCCATCGCCGAGGGCACCATTCTTATGCACTCCGAGACGCAGGCCATGGTGCTGCAGGACCGCGCCAAAAAGGGCGACGTGCTTGCCTGCGCGCGCGTGGCGGGCATTATGGCCATCAAGCGCACGAGCGACATCATCCCCATGTGTCATCCGCTGCTCATTACCAAGAGTAAATGCGACATTGCGCCCATCGCTGCGGCGGGGACGCCTGCCGAGGACGTGCCCGAGGGCTGGGTGCCGGCGCGCACGGACGGGCGGGTTGGCTTTCACGTGCTGGTCACGGCGGGCGTGACGGGCAAGACGGGTATTGAGATGGAGGCTCTGACTGGAGCGAGTGCCGCGTGCCTAACGATCTATGACATGTGCAAGGCGGTCGATCGCGGCATGGAGATCGTCGACGTGCGCCTGCTGCACAAGGAGGGCGGCCGCTCGGGCGTGTGGGATCGTGCAGGGCGTCAGGCCGCTGCTGTTGAAGCCGTGGCCGCTGACGGTGCCGCGCCCGCGAGCGCACCCGTCGCCGTCGCGCCCGCAGCTCCGACACCGGCCGTCCCCGCGATCGCGTTTATCGGCTACCAGAACTCGGGCAAGACCACGCTCGTCGAGAAGGTCATTGCCGAGCTCACCCGCCGCGGTCTGCGCGTGGGTTCGCTCAAGCATCACGGGCATCACGGCTTTGATATCGATGTACCCGCTAAGGACACCTGGCGCCATCACCAAGCCGGATCCAAGCATGTGGGCCTCATCTGCGCCACGCGTTGGGCGGAGTACGCCGACACGCGCGAGGAGGACGAGATGCCCGCGCGCGAGCTGCTGTCGCGCTACAACGATGTCGACGTGGTGATCATTGAGGGCTACAAGACCGAGGGCTTCGACAACATCGTGGTCGCGCGCTCCGGTGTCGACCGTCTGCGCGGCAAGAGCTCACTCGACCTGGTCGACGGTCACACGCTGGCCCTTGCCTGCAACGAGGCCCTGGCACGCCAGGCCTTCGACGCCGGCTTCGCGACCCGAGCCATCAACATCAACGACGCCCGAGCCATCTGCGATCTCATCCAAGATCACCTCGCCTAAAACCTGCCAAAAAGGGACAGGTTTATTTTGGCAGGTTTTATCTGGGCAAATGCCAGTTCCACCACGAGGGGCTGGACGCTTTTGCGATATTTTGGCTAACATGTATTGACTTAAAGTTACTTTAAGGTGCCATAATCGCTGACAAACGATTGCGATTATGGAGGCAACTATGTCCAAGCTGTACTTTATGCGTCACGGTCAAACGCTCTTTAACCTGCTTCGCCGCAAGCAGGGTTGGTGCGACTCGCCGCTTACCGAGCTGGGGATCGAGCAGGCTAAAACTGTCGGCGCGACCCTGCGAGAGCGTGGCCTTGCGTTCGACCATGCGTACAGTTCCACGTCCGAGCGTGCGTGCGACACGCTTGAGCTTGCGTTTCCTGATCAGCCTTACGAGCGCGTCAAGGGCCTTAAGGAGTGGAACTTTGGCAAGTTTGAGGGCGCGAGCGAGGATTTGAATCCGCGCCTGCCGTACGGCGATTTTTACAAGCAGTATGACGGCGAGGGCGAAGACGAGTTTCGCGAGCGCATCATGGCGACCATCACCGAGCTCATGCAGCGCCCTCGGCATGAGAGCGTGCTATGCGTGAGCCATGGCGCCGCAGCGGCTCAGGTTATGCGCGGCGTGGGCGTGGAGCCGCTCAAGATGAAGAACCGCATCGGCAACTGCTGCGTGCTCGAACTCGACTTTAATCCCGCCACCAGCACATTCGCTCTCGCAGATCTGTACAACCCCTACGGTACCCCGCGCGAGTAGCATCGGGGCATCAGCCAAAACCACCACAAAGGGGCCAGGCACCTTTGTGGTGGTTTTGCCGCTTACGGGCGATTTCCTACCGTTCGGCGGACTTTCGCGTCAATGGGGCTTACGCTGCATGCAAGTTTCATCCTACAATCGCCCACGTGCTCACAAGTTTGTTACTCCTCGGGAGGCATCACTTGCGCATAATAGAAGACGAGGAATAGCACCCCCGTCGTCTAGCGCCGATGTCCGAGGAGTTTTTTCATGCTCATTTTAAAGAAGATCAACAACAACGTTGCTCTTGCCGCCAGCGATGACGGCCGAGAGGTTGTTGTCTTTGGCAAGGGCATCGGTTTCCACGAGATGCCCTACGAGCTTGCCGATGAGTCCCTTATCCAGCGCAAATTCTATAACGTTCCCGAGAGCCTGCAGGATATGGTGGGCACCCTTCCCGACGACGTCCTGCTCGCCGCGAGCGACATTGCCTGCTTCGCGTCGCAGCAGCTTGGCTGCAAGCTATCCGGTGGCCTGCCCTTTATCCTGGCTGATCACCTGCAGTTTGCCGTCCAGCGCGACGACGACCAGCTCAGCGCTCCCAACCCGCTCGAGCACGAGGTAGCCTTCATCTACCCGCGCGAGCTCGAGATCGGCCAGGCCGCGCTCGCCATCGTGCAAAAGCACACCGGCGCCAAGCTGGGTCAGAACGAGGCCACGAGCATCGCGCTCCACATCGTTAACGCCGAGGTCGATGGCATGGGCCGCGCCAAGGACATGGACTTCATCATGAAGAGCACCCGCGTGCTCGACGAGGTGACCCATTCCGTGGAAAAGCAGCTTGGCTGCTCGCTCGACACGGCGTCGTACTGCTACATTCGCTTTCTTGCGCACCTGCGCTTTTTGGTTCGCCGCCTCTGCAAGGGCAAGTGCACGCAGACCGAGAACTCCTTACTGTTTATGCAGGCCGCCCGCGATTTTCCCGAGGCCTACCAGTGCGCATACGCCATCAACCGCGTGTTCGAGAAAGAGTTCAAGCAGAGCTGCTCGGACGAGGAACTCTTGTATCTGATGATGCATATCAACCGTCTGCGATCGGCTTCGCAGACCGAGTGAGTAAAGCCGCCAGCCCGGCGGCAATCGCAACAATCCTTTTTGGTTTCTAACTGCGGGCAAGGTACCGGCTCGCGGTAGGGGATATTTTTGTCGAAATTTGGAAAAGAGAGGACAGATCATGGCAGGTAAATACGACGATCTTGCTTCCCAGATCGTAGAGCTGGTTGGCGGTAAGTCCAACGTCAAGTGCGTGGCGCACTGCATTACCCGCGTTCGTTTTAAGCTCAAGGACGAGTCGAAGGCCAACGACGAGGCAATCTCTCAGCTGCCCAACGTCATCAAGGTCATGCGCGCCAACGGCCAGTACCAGGTTGTTGTGGGCAACATCGTCGAGGACGTCTACGATGCCGTCCTCAAGGCCGGCGGTTTTAGCGACGGCGGCGCCGTCGACGCCGATGACGACGAGGCCGCTCCCAAGAGCGCTACCGATGTGATCATCGACCTCATCTCGGGCATCTTCGCCCCCATGCTCGGCACCTTCGCCGCCGCCGGTATCATGAAGGGCCTGCTGGCGCTCGCTACCTTCCTGGTCCCGAGCTTTGCCAACGACGGCGCCTATACGCTGCTCTACACCGTCGCCGACGGCATGTTCTACTTCCTGCCCGTGGTGCTTGGCTACACCGCCGCCAAGAAGTTCAAGATGAGCGAGTTCAACGGCATGGCCATTGCCTTTGCCCTGGTGTATCCCACCATGGTTGCCCTGACCTCGGGCGAGGTTGTCGGCTCCGTCGAGCTCGGCTTTGCCGGTACCTTCTCTTGGTACACCACGTTCCTGGGCCTGCCGCTCATCATGCCTGCCTCGGGTTACACCAGCTCCGTTATCCCCATCCTGCTCATGGTTTGGTTTGGCTCCACCCTCGAGCACTGGGTTAAGAAGTGGATGCCCGCTTCTATGAAGATGTTCTTCACCCCGCTGATCGTCGTCAGCGTCACCGTTACCCTTGGCTACCTGGTCATTGGCCCCATCGCCACGCTCATCACCAACCTGCTCGGTGAGTTCTTCGCACTGCTGTTTGGCCTGCCCATGATCGGCTCCCTCTTGGGCTGCACCCTCGTCGGTGCCTTCTGGATGTGCCTGGTCATCTTTGGCTTCCACTGGTCGCTCGTGCCCATCGCGCTGGTCAACCTGTCCACTCTGGGCCACGACTACATCCTGGGCTCCGTTATCGCCCACTCCTTCTCGCTGGGCGCCGTGCTCTTTGCCATGTATCTCAAGAACAAGGACGAGAAGTTCCGCGGCATCGCGCTGCCGGCCATGATCTCTGCCTTCTTCTTTGGCGTCACCGAGCCCGCTATCTACGGTGTCGCCCTGCCCGATAAGAAGGCCTTCATCAACGCCAGCATCGGTTCTGCCGTGGGCGGCCTCATCATTGGCATCTCCGGCGCCGTGGTGTACATGTCCGGCGGTCTGGGCGTCTTCAACTGGCTGTCCTTCATCGACCCCTCCGGTGTTAACGGCATCAACCACATGATCTGGGCTATTGTTGCCTCGCTCGTGGGTGCCGCCGTGGGCTTCGCGATCGAGTTCGTCACCTACAAGCCCGAGGCTGCCAAGTAGCCCAAACGACAAAGACTCGGTACCAGGCCGGCGGGGGAGCGCCCCGCCGGCTTTTTTCAAATGGACGAGGGGTCCCGCACAGGCGTCGATAGAGGCCTCGCCACGAAACTGGCCTATCTACTACCTTTTAACGGTAGGGGCCAACCATACGGCGGTTTACCAAAAATCGCCAAGCCGTCTACCTGCGGTTTTATTTTTGGCAATTGCGGTGTGGTCAGGGGTTTGCGGTAAAAAGTAGTAGATAGGCCGGTTTCGTGGCGGCGGTTCCTGCGCGGGCCTCGCTCCGGACGCAAATTTCCCTGCGGACGCCGCTTCGACGTCCGCGCAACCACCCCCAACACGTACGAAAGGAGCCAACATGGCTTTTCCCGATGGATTTCTGTGGGGCGGCGCCACTGCCGCCAATCAGTGCGAAGGTGGATACAACGAGGACGGCAAGGGCCTCGGTGTTCCCGACATCATGACCGGCGGTACGGTCTCCGAGCCGCGCCACATTACCGACGGCATTCTGCCCCAGTACCACTATCCCAGCCACGAGGCCGTGGATATGTACCATCACTACCTCAACGACATCAAGCTCTTTGGCGAGATGGGCTTTAAGTGCTACCGCATGTCCATCAACTGGAGCCGCATCTTCCCCAACGGCGACGAGGCCGAGCCCAACCAGGCCGGCATCGAGTTCTACCGCCGCGTGTTCCAGGCCTGTCAGGAGCAGGGCATCGAGCCCATGGTTACCCTCAGCCACTACGAGCTGCCCTATGGCCTGTCCAAAAACTACGGCGGCTGGAAGAATCCCAAGCTCATCGATTTCTACCTCAACTACGTCCGCACCGTCATGACCGAATACAAGGGCCTGGTGCGCTACTGGCTCACCTTTAACGAGATCAATTGCCTGCTCATGGGCGGCTTTGGCGGCGTGATGGGCGGCGGCATGGTGCCCGAGGCAACTGACACGCCCATGGCCTTTGGCAACTGCGACTGGGACGATCCACAGGCGCGCTTCGATGCCCTGCACCACCAGTTCCTGGCGAGCGCCAAGTGCGTCACCATGGGCCATCAGATCGATCCCCAGAACAAGATCGGCTGCATGATCGCCGGCAACGCCTGCTACCCGCACACGTGCAATCCGGCAGACGTTCTGGCCGCACAAAAGCAGCAGCGCGAGATGAACTTCTACTGCGGCGACGTGCAGGTGCGCGGTGCGTATCCCTCGTGGGCGCCCAGCGTGTGGCTCCGCGAAGGCGTGCACGTGGAGGTTTCGCCCGAGGACGCCGCCACGCTGGCCGTCGGCAAGGTCGACTTCTACAGCTTTAGCTACTACATGAGCGCCACCGCCACGGCCGATCCGGTGCTGCTGGAGCAAGGCAACATTTTTGGTGGCGCCGGCAACGAGTATCTCAAGAAGAGCGATTGGGGTTGGGCGATCGACCCCGAGGGCCTGCGCTACTACCTGGAGGAGGTCTACGACCGCTACCAGGTGCCGCTGATGATTGTCGAGAACGGCCTGGGCGCGGTGGACGAGGTCGAGGCGGACGGTTCGATTCACGACAGCTACCGCATCGATTACCTGCGCGAGCATATCAAGCAGATGGAGATTGCCATCGAGGACGGTGTGGACCTGATGGGCTACACCATGTGGGGCTGCATCGATTTGGTGAGCGCCTCGACCGGCGAGATGAAGAAGCGCTACGGCTTTATCTACGTCGACAAGGACAACGACGGCAACGGCACGCTCGCCCGCAGCCGCAAGGACAGCTTCTTCTGGTACAAGAAGGTCATCGAGTCCAACGGCGCCGACCTGGCCTAGCCAAGTCTCAACCAGCGTAAACGTCGCAACCACCACAAAGGGGTCAGGCACCTTTGTGGTGGTTTTTTCTTTGGTAGATGCGTGGGACATGCCTTACAATCTACCAAGTAGTTCATGACGGGCGAAAAACGGAGAAAAGGGGCTTGATGTGTCCTTAACGTTTCATGCGGATAGATTGATTTGACAGACGGTGGTGAATGCCCGCCGTCCGCATTCGTATGAAACAAGGAGTCTCCATGCTCGCATCTCTTTTCTCAAAGCCTCAATCATCGCTGTCCGTGCAGGCCAAGCGGCTGGTGGCGATGCGCTTTCTCATCTACACCGGGTTTCAGACCAGTTATTTTATCGGCGTCATCGGAACGCTCACCTATGCAGACGATGCCTCAGTCGTGGCGACATCGCTGGCCGTTCTGTTTATGAACGTTTTCGTGATCCTGGGATCCTTTGCGGGTGGCGCTGCGCTCGACGCATGGGGTCCGCGCCGCCATTTCTTGCTGAGCATCATCGGCGCTCTCGCAACTGGCACGGCAATCATCGCCTTTGGCAGCGCGACCGGCGTCGTCCTACTCGGCGCGGTGTTTCTGGGCTTTGTGATGGGATTCGCCCAGCCCATCGCCACATCCTATCCGGCTTACCTCACCGACGATCCTGTCGAGCTCAAAGACATCAACTCCGCCATCGCCATGTTTTCAAACGTGAGTATCATCGTTGGCCCCACGCTGGGCGGCTTTGTCGCGGCGGCTGCGTCGTCGCGCGCGGTGTTTGTGCTCATGATGCTCTTTACCGTGCTGGCGCTCGTCGCCGGTTGGGGCTTTAGGCCGCAGACCAGCCATGTCGCCGGGCATGCGGATGCCGATTCGGCAGAGGAAGGGGAGCGTGCGGGACAAAGCTCCAACCCCAGCGCATCCTCCCGCGCTACCTTCGCAGCCAGCATCAAGACAGTCTTTACCAACAGCGTTCTCGCCCTGCTGTTTTGCATCATCTTCCTCTCGAACTTTGGCTACGGTGCCTTCGATCCGCTCGAGTCGTTTTTCTATCGCGATGTTCTGCACGTTGGCGTTGAGTGGATGGGCTGGCTCTCGTCTGCCTGCGGTGTCGGCGCGGTGCTGGGTGCCGTGCTCGCGCTCCGCTTGCCGCCGCACCTGGTCAACCTTAAAACGCTGCTCGTGGCGCTTATGTCCGTGGGCCTGGGAAGCCTGCTCTATGTGGGGACGCCGTACGTGGGCGTGGCCCTTGTCGGCCAGATTGCACTGGGCATAGCTTGGGGCATCGTCAACCCGCTCCACAACACCATCGTGCAAACGACGGCACCGCTCGAGCAGCTCGGTCGCGTGAACTCGGTCATGGGCTTTGGCAATATGTTCGCCGGCGTGGCGCCGCTGGCGATTGCCCCGTGGCTGGCGGCGACATTTGGCGTGCAGCAGACGCTCGTTGGTGCGGGCATGGTCGTGACGGCGGTTCCCGCGGCACTGCTGCTGTTTGGACGCCGACATTTTGATCGTGCCGCAAGGCAGTAAAAACCATCACAACATTCGATGAAAATTGCGATTTTGCCGAAAAACATCGAATGTTGTGATGCTTTGCACCTCGGGCCAGGCCACCCTTCTGGTCCGGCCACCACAAAGGGGCCAGGCACCTTTGTGGTGGTTTTTGCTTTGACGGGCCGCGGCTGCGCCTTGGTATACCATGTACGCCGTTCACGACCACACCCCACACCGCCGCACAACCCAGAAAGGCCCCCATGGACACCACCTTCAGCCACATCAAAGCCGTGTTCTGCGATATCGACGGCACGCTGCTCACGAGCCAGCACACGGTGTCCCCGCGCACCGTGGCGGCGATCCGCGCCCTGCGCGAGCGCGGCGTGCTCTTTGGCCTGTGCACCGGGCGCGACGCCCATGCGACCGAGGCCATGTACGAGCTCTGGGGCATCGAAGGCCTGGTGGACGTGCTCGTGGGCTGCGGTGGCGCCGAGGTCATCGACCGCGCGCACGACATCAACGAGCTGAGCTATCCACTGCTGGGCGAGACTATCGCGCGCATCTGCAAGCACATGGCGGACCTTCCGGCAACGCCCGTCTGCCCCCGAGACGGCGTGTTCTACGTGCCCGAGAGCAACGCGTGCGTCGAGCACCTGTCGCGCGTCGACGGCGTGCCCTACCAGGTGGTCGATTTTGCCGAGTTTTTGCGCGAGCCGCAGCCCAAGGTGATGTTTACCATGGCGCCCGAGGTAATGCCGCGGGTGATTGAGCGGGCGTCGACGTTTGCCGATAACACTGTTAAGGCGGCGGCTCTGCAAACCACGCAGCGGCTCTACGAGTTCATGGATCCGCGCGTGTCCAAGACGCGCGGCCTTGTGCGCGTGGCGGAGCTCAACGACATGGAGCTCCAGAACATCTGCGTGTTTGGCGATGCGGACAACGACACCTGCATGGTGGCTGACGCCGGCGTGGGCGTGGCCATGGCAAACGGCAGCGACGCCACCCGTGCCGCCGCCGATTTTGTAACCGCCAGCAACGACGAAGACGGCATCGCGATCTTTATCGAGGAACATCTGCTGTAGCGCTGGGGGAGAACCACCGCAAAAGGGGACAGGCTCTTTTGCGGCGGCCTCAGGCGATTTGGGCGAAATGATGCCTAAAATCTGCGCGCAAATTCAAATATGGTCGTCAGAACATTACGCTTCTAACCACCGATGGGTTAAAGATATTCTCATCAGTTTGGTAGGGTGTTTCTCCCGGTAAATGACCTGCCGCTCATGGTCAATTATCGACCGTTCACAGGATGTTTGCTCTTGAGCAAAATGTTGTGCAAATAAATCTAATGCCATTAAAAAATAATAGGCAACTAAATTACCAGCAGAAACAAAAAATAGATAGCGAATAAACGAGAGCAAATCTGAGTAAATGTCAAGAGAATTGAGAACTCACTACAAAACTATCGGTTTTTGTTGCTCAGATGTTTAAACAATCGTTATAATTGCATTACTAAACGAGCGCAATTACAGATTGCGCAGATACGTTTGATGGTGAAAGAGCAAGATCGTGGTCTCTTGGGGAGGAGACATCGATGAAAGCGAATTCAGACAAATCTAAGCAGAGTAAAAAAGTGACGCGCCGTGTACTGGCAGGCGTTTTGTGCGGAGCCTCCGTTTTGAGCCTGGTACTGTCGCTCGTCATGCCCCCGATCTCGCAGGCCATTGCCAACGATGCCCAGACGGTTTCTGCCGAGGAAACTGTGATGGGGGGGGGGTTCCTCAAGTGAGTCTACTGGCGTAGACAACACTGCCAACGGGGATGCCGAAAACCAGAATAGCGATGATGCTGAGACCGGCGACGACGATACCCAGTCGGAGGAGCAGTCCAAGGACAAGTCCCAGGCAGAAGATAATGAAGCGATGGACGCTAACGCTGTCTTGTCAGCCGAGGAGGCTGTGGAGAGCGAAGAGGCAACTACAGATATTAATAATGCCGAAGATTTGCGAGCAAAGCTTCTAAGCGTTGGGGAAAATCAAGCAGCCAGTTTTAAGCTTACAGCTGATATTGACTATGCTGGCGAAATCACACTTAACAGCGGCATTAAAATAACGCTGAACTTAAACGGCTGTAAAATCACCCATTCGGGTGACAATTCAAACAAGCCGCTCTTCAACATCGCCAATAGCGCGACGCTTACCCTTAAAGATTCTAGCCAAGGGCAGGATCAAAAGTCGGTTCAGAATGGCGATAATAATGGGCGAGTCGCCTCGATGGAGTACGACACCAGCTCTGGCATTCCGACCAAGCTCACGTATTACGTGACCGAATCGACGCCGAACGGTACGGGGACAACCGAGACTCTCTATAGGCACGAGGTCAGCATCAACGGTGCCATCGTGGGTACCGCTGCCGGCTCCACGATGAGGCTCATCAACGTTTATGCGGGCGGTACGTTTAATCTCGACAGTGGCGTACTTACCCAAAAGGAAAATTGCAACGTCGGCAACCTCATCTATGCCGAGGGCGGCTCTACCGTCAACATGCGCGGCGGCTACGTGTGTGGCGCTTCTAGCTCGGGTGCGGGCGCGGGCATTATGGTGTCCAACGAGAAAGGTGGTGCCTCGACCCTTAATTTGACCGGTGGCGTAATTGCTGGCAACAGTGCTCCTAGTGGCGGCGGTGTGTATGCTAAAGACTCCACGGTCACCATGACTAATGGCGTAATCTCCGGCAACAGCACACTTCCTTCTGGTGCTGGTTTCGGCGGCGGCATCATGGCCGAAAACGGCAGCGTCACTGTTTCCGGTGGCTACATCACTAACAATAAATATGCCAATTTCTGTGGCCATGATGGTTATGGCGATCATGGCGGCGCTGGACTTGCCGCTAGAAACGGTACTCATGTCACCATTTCGGGCGGCCAGATCACGGGTAACTATTCTGAGGAAGCAGGCGGCGGCGTTTACATTACCGATGTCGATCGACACGGGGCGAGTTCTCGCGAGAAAATGGCATGGCTCAACATTACGGGGGGAACTATTGCCGCAAATGTGAGCAATCGTTCCGAGGGTGCTGGCATTCGCGTGGGCCAGATGGTTGACGCGATGATAGAAGGTGCGTCAAAATCTACTCCAGTCTATATCACTAATAACTCCTGCATGTCTCGCTTTGACTGGGGCGGAGGCGGTATCTTTGTCCAGGGCGATTCGGATACCGCATCTAATGCGGGCAGGCTATTTGTCTATAACTCCTATATAAGCAGCAATGAGGCCGGTGGCTACGGTGGCGGCGTTGCGGTTTGCCCGACGGGTAAGACCTTGGTGACGAATACCGACGGCACGGCAATTTTTGGCAATACGTCTGCTCGAAACCAGCAGAGTGCAAATGACTATGATCCTGAAAACAATAGAGGCAACGATGGCACCCCTCACCTATCCGCTGGTGGCTACGAAGGCCTTGTCAACAAAAAGAACCAGGATACTGACGCCTACAATAGTTCTTTCTTTCGCGAAAACGGCCACGCGGACTTCTTCCTTGCGGCGGAGGGTCATAAGACCCCGATCGCGGCGGTGATTGGCAAAATGCTTGGCGGCGGTGACGCCAAATACAAGGGAAGTAAAGAGCTTACGCAAGCCATTACTATCCCTGCTAACGGTGGCGTGCAGGTATATAACAGCATCGGTCTGAGCTCGGGTGTTCAAGCTGGAGACGCCGCGGCAACTGCCGCGCAGACAGCCGCGACAACCTTCATCACGGGCAATTATTCCTGGAACCATGGCGGCGGCATCATGTCGAACGGCGACCTGTACTTGGGCGTGCCTGCGGATACGTATGTCTATCCGAGCCTTAAGCTGAAGGCAACCAAGGCGCTGAAAATGAAAAATAAGCAGACCGAGGAAAGCATAGCGCTCGCCAAAGACCAGTTCTCCTTCTCGGTCTACCGTAAGGATTCGGATGGCGCGACGGAGCCCTCTTGGAATGACAAGACATTCAACAGTGGCGGCTGCACCTTGGTCGGAACCGCCAAGAATGATGCGGACGGTAACATCACCTTTGACCTTGGCGAACAGTTCATTGATAAGACTGTTGAGGCTAACAAGATTACATACTACTTGGTCGAAAATGCTGGCAATGATCTCGACATCACGTACGACCCAGCCGTGTACAAGATTGTGGTGACGGTTCAGGACAACCAAACGCTACTCATGAAGGTGCCGAGCAGGGAAAATCCAAACTCGGACGTTCCTCTTTACGTTCACAACTACACGATCACAAGCGTGAGTCCGGGAGATTCAACTAACTCGCTGGAAAAGGACGACCAAGGCTATTATTCGATTAACGGCCCCGGCGGGGAAAAGACCTTCACCAACAAGTACACTCCGTACACCTCTACCGGCACCTGGACTCCTAAGGTGACCAAGGTCGTAAAGGGCGGCGAGATGAAGGAGTTTAAGCTCGAGTTTGCGGATAACGCGGACTTCAAAAATGCCAAGACGGTTGTGACCAACCTCAAGGGCGAGATTATCACCACTGCCGACGGCGGCAAGTCCCAGACCCTGAGCTTCGACAAGATCGAGTACAAACTCGATCAACTCAACAAACTTCCGACTGACTCCACTGGCCGCGGTGCAAGCAAGACCTTTACTTATTACGTTCGCGAGCAGCAGCCGACCACGCCGTTTACGAACTACAAGTACGACCAGTCGATTTATCAGATTACGGTCAATGCAGTTGATAACACTGACCACAAGATCAACGTCACTGCGACCTACAAGCAGATTCAGGATCGTGACGGCAATGAAGTGACCACCGACACGGACCACAACCTCACCGACTCCACCCCCACCTTCACCAACACCTACTCCACCTCTTTGCCCCTTTCTGGTATGTCGGGCGTCACTCTGACGTACCTTGCCGGCGCGGCGGTGCTTTGCGCTGCTGCGGCCTGGATGCACGTTCGTCGCAAGGCGAGCGCGAAGGGAGGTGAGCGTCGTGAATAAGAAAGTTTGCTCCTTCCCGATCTTGTTTGCGCTGCTTGCCCTCCTGATCGGTACCTGCGTGGTTGTGTTCCCCGCTTCCGCGCAGGCCGCGCCGACCTCGACCGGTTCCATCACGGTGGGCGGCACCGTGGCGAGCAGCTACGACGCCTATCAGATCTTTAGCGCCAACGTCGTCGACGGCGACAGCGACGCCAAGATCGCCACCGACCTTGCCTGGGCAAGCGACGCCGTGCGCGACGCCGCGCTGCCTGTGCTGCACAGCGCCGGCATGCCCAATTCCCAGACCACCGCGCAGGAAGCTGCCGAGTGGCTCAACACCGATTCCCACCTTACGAGCGCGTTGAGCGCACAGCTCGCTCGTTCCCTCCAGAGCTCTGGCGCCGTGTCCGTGGCCCTCAACGCGGGCACGACGGCCGAGCTGCCCTGCGGCTACTGGCTCATCGTCGCCGACGACGACGCCATCGCCCAGGGCGAGGCCGGCACCGCGCCGATCATGGCCCTAGTCGGCGGCAGCGCCGTCACCGTCAAGCCCAAGGCCGCGACCCCCAAGGTTCAAAAGCACGTGCTGGAGGACAGCACCGCCGCCTGGCAGAAGGCCGCCGACGCCACGGTCGCCGACGACCTGTACTGGCGCCTCTCGGCCACGGTCCCGGCGGGGCTTTCCGCCTACGACACCTATACGGTGCAGTTCGTCGACACCATGAGTGCGGGACTCGACCCCTCCAAGGTGGTTGCGAGCATGCGCGTGTACGCGGCGGCGGGCGCGGACGGCGGCTTCGACGCCGTCTCGGCCGGTAAGGACGGCCGCGCCGGCACCGAGCCCGCGAAGGGCTGGACCGACATCACGGCCCAGTGCGCCACCAAGGTAGCGGCGGACGGCAAGACCTTCACCGTGCGCACCGGCGACCTGATCGCCGCGCTCGGCGGGGCCGACGCCTTTACCGCGGGCGCCCGCGTGGTCGCCGTGTACAACGCGCCGCTCAACGGCGCGTGCAACCACGGCATCGCGAAGGGCAACCCCAACGAGGTCTACCTGCGCTACCCGCGCTCCCCCTTTGCCGACCAGTCCGGCGAAGCCGGATTCACCCGCACGCCGAGCGATGACGCGACCGCCTACACCTGGGATCTCGCGCTCACCAAGCGCAGCAGCGACGGCGACAAGCCGCTTGCCGGGGCGGTCCTGAGCATCGCCGACGACCGCGGTCGCACACTGTCGGCCAACGGCACGTGGGATGCGGAGGGCAAGGCCACCGTCACCACGGGCGAGGACGGCCGCGTGACCGTCTCGGGCGTGGACTCGGGCAAGCTGGAGGTCCGCGAGCTCAAGGCGCCCAAGGGCTACACCGCCTTTGAGGGCGCGCGCTCCGTGACGGTTAAGGCCGAGGGTCTGGACGTCGACCAGGTGGCCGCCGCCAAGCCCAAACTCACCATCACGGCCGAGTCGCCCCTGCGCGCCGACAGCGCGGACGGGTCGACGGGCAGCCTGGAGGCGTCGCTCATCAACACGCCCACCAGCACACCCCCTAGCATTACCACCGGAGGCTTTATGCCCTCGACTGGCGATATGGCAATGTACGCCGCGGCCGCCGCAGCGGTCGCCGGAGCCGCGCTCATCGTGGTCGCGCTCCTGGTCAAGCGGGGAGGTGGCAGCCATAAAGAGTAGCTGGCAGCCCCACAGAGAGCGGGGCGAGACGTAGCGAAGTAGATGCTGAGATACAAACAGATGATGACCGATCAAATGAGAACCAATCGGAAAATGGAGGAAAAGAAGATGAGCATGAGCAAGAACATCGCACGCCTGGCAGTAACCGCCGGCCTCACAGCAGCGCTGAGCTTCGGCGGCGTCATGGCGCCGGTGACCATGGCGTTTGCTGCTGAGGGCGGCTCAACTGTGACGTTCAGTGATTCCGATTACGCCAAGTCGTCTACCTACAAGGGCATTCAGATCTTCAAGGCTAAGGTGACTACGACTAACGGAACCACGACGGTGAGCGGCATCGAGTGGGGCGGCGCCGATACGACTGAGCAGAAAGCGATCCAGCAGGCTGTTGTTAATGCAATTCAAACTGAAAAAAGAGATTACAACAGCACGAACGCTCAGGATGCAGCCGACTATCTGAGTGCAAATGCCCACGTCTCGGGGACGTCCGAGCAAGTCAAAAACGATAATGTACTGAGTCTGATTGCTGCCAATCTTGAAAAGAACACTACGCTTACTTGGAAGGAAACGTCGGCAAACAGTGCCCAGCTTACTGATCTCTCTGCTGGTTACTGGCTGTTCCTTACTAAGACGCCTGGTAAGCCTGACGGAAAGTCTACCGACGCGTTTACGGCTCCTGTGTATGCTGTGATTGACGGCACCAACGCAACAACCATTAAGCCCAAGAAGAGCGTCCCCACGGTCGAGAAGAAGATCCTCGATGATGCTGACGCTACGAAGGCGACGGGTATCAAGAGCTCAAAAGCATGGAAAGACGTTGCTGACTCCCAGATCGGCCAGGAGGTGAACTACAAGCTTACCGGCAAGATTGCCAGCAACTACGCCACCTTTGACGCGTATGCTTACAAATTCACCGATAATCTTTCGACGGGTCTGGATTATGTCGGTAACTCAGTCGAGGTGTACGCCCTGAACAACAACACCTACACTAAGATTAGCTCGACTTCCTATACGGTTAGCTTCCAGAATCAGAAACTTACCGTTGACTTTCCTGTTGACAACAACGGTAATAAGGGTTTGAAGTCTGCCATTGCTGACGGTACTGGCACCCTCAGCATTGATGAGAACACCGAGATCGTTGTCTTCTACAAAGCCAAGCTTAACAAGAACGCTGTTATCGGCAACAACACCGCAGCGAACACCGTGGGTGGCAACCCCAACACCGTCACGCTCACGTACTCCAATAACCCGTATGGCATTGACACGGGCGAGACGATCGGGGACACCGTCGCCGACTTCGCCTTCAAGCTCAATCTTAAGAAGGTCGACCAAGGCACTGAGAAGGGTCTTGGAGGTGCTGTGTTCACTATCCAGTCTAACGATGATAATACCCAGGGTCAGTACATCGCTTCGAAAGACGACGCTAACGCTCACGTTGTCGCGGGCCAGCTCGTGTCTGTTACCAATCCCAACGAGCTTCCCGAGTATGTTAAATTTACGTCCAGTAGTGATGAAAGCAACAAGGGAATGATTGAGGTCAAGGGCCTTGATGCTGGCTCCTATACGGTGACCGAGATTGCTACCCCCGACTCCAATTATAAAACTACGGCCGGCCCCTTCACCTTTACCATCAGCCCGACCTATAACGACTTGAAGACGAAGGTGACGACCCTTGAGGCAAAGGTGTCTAAGGCAGACGAGAAACGCACCGACATCGCCTTCGGCAAGCTTGACGGTAATGCCGGCGACAATGCTCTTCATGGTACAGACGGCACCGGTACCAACGCCGCTGCCGGGGAGGTCACCATCAACGTCGGCAACACCAAGTCCGTCGGCCTCCCGCTCACCGGTCTCAACGGTGTGACCTTCACTTGGATCGCTGGTGGCGCGGTGCTGTGCATCGGCGTGGCGCACCTCATCCGCAGCCGTAAGCAGGCTGAGGAGTCCGAGCAGGAGTAACGCTCACTCACCCATCCCTTTGGCAGGTGGGATGTGATGGCCATGAGACTTGCGGACACTTTTCTCGTCCATCCACGTTCTTGCTTTGCCATTCTCTTTTCGGGGCAGACTCCGCACTGGAGTTTGCCCCGTTCTTTTTGGACAACGCAGACAGCCTCCATCGTCCGATGCGAGCACGTTCGTCATCGCGTTTCTTGACTCGTATGAGGTTCGGTTTAAGGTCCGTAGGCGCACGCGCGGTGCGGACGGTAGAAGGCATTTGCGCCGTAAGCGCAAATAAGAATGCCCGGGGTTAGAGGCCCGGGCATTTAACAACACCGGAAACTGGTCGCCCGCGCTTTCGATCACTTACGCGGGGTGCGTCGTTTCCTGTAGCTATTGTATCCCGAATCGCTCCGCCGATCCCGGGACATTTTTGAAAAACGCAAACACGTCGGGCAAACCCGGACAATGCAGCCAGGCTCTGCTGGGTGAGGAATCGTGCTTGTAAGTATCGAACAAATGTTTGTCAAAATAGCGTTTACCAGCTGTGAACGCATACGCTCGCAGTAAAATGGCCTTGCGACGCATCCCGTGCGCGGGCGGCCGACGACTCGATCGGAGGTTCCCAAATGCCGAAATTCCTTAACGCGCTCGCCGCCCTCGCGGCGGTTGGCACGTTCGTCATCGCGTTTCTTGACTCGTATGAGGTTCGGTTTAAGGTCCGTAGGCGCACGCGCGGTGCGGACGGTAGAAGGCATTTGCGCCGCAACAAGCGCAAATAAGAATGCCCGGGGTTAGAGGCCCGGGCATTTAACAAAACCAGAAAACTAGGCCGCCCGCGCTTTCGAACACTTACGCGGGGTGCATCGCTTTCTATTGACATTGTATCCCGAATCGCCCCGTCGATTCGGGACATTTTGAAAACGCAAATATGGGCTTATGCACGAAAGGAATCTCGTCAATTCCGAGAATTATGTATAATTCCAATATAAACTGGAATCGAACGAAAACAATGGAAATGAACGAAGCGCTAATCTACTTACAAGAAGCATTAGGCCTCTCCGCCAAGACCAAAACTTGGCCTGGATCCGCACGCTTGCCGCTGCATCTTCGGGCGATCGAGGTCCGCGCTGTTGACACAAACGGTTTTTCGTTTTTGCTTGCAAGTTTGCCTACTGGCGTCGGGCTTCCCGAGGCTAAGAGGGTCTATAGTCAGCTAGCCTTGCGTGCGGAGACTCCGGTTGTCGTTTCGTTTCCTGATGCCGATGCACGTCAGCGCAAGGCATTGGTCGCACAAGGGATTCCCTTTGTCTGCCCCGGTAGACAGGCTTTTCTTCCATTTATGGGCACAGCTTGCACGGAGAGGGGCGGTGCCCGGTTTCGCAATCACGCGACCAAGATGTCACCCAACGCGCAGGCTGCCGCAATCTGGGGAGCAGCCCAGGAGCCATATCGTCCCTATGACCTTTGTCGTGCGCTTGGGATTTCGGCAAGCCGCGCGAGTGAGGCCATAACCGAGCTTGTTGACAGGGGGCTCGCGAGGCGCGAGCGTCACGAGCGACGTGTCGTCGTGTTCCCTGTTGCCGTTGATCTTCTGCTTAGCGAGCACATGGCAGAGCTCTCCTCGCCTGTCTCGAAGGTCTTTTTTGCAAGGAAGACGCCGCAGATCGACTATCTTGTTGACGCCGGGGAGACGGCGCTCGCTGCGCGTTCGATGCTCGCTGCGCCGGGCATGGAACAAAAGGCCGTCTTAAGAAGTGCATGGCGTCAACTGAGCGACCTCGAAGTCGCAGATGGGGAGTTGCCGGATAACGAAACGGCGATGATCCAAGTGTGGCGCTATGTGCCCGTGTTTGCCGGCTCCTCCCGTGTCGACGACATTTCGCTTGCGCTATCTTTGGCGGCAATCGACGATGAGCGAATTCAGCTCGAAGTCGATCGCATGTTTGGAAAGGAATATCCATGGCAAGAAGCGCTGTAGAAGGTCTCCAAGAATTTCAGCAGCATATGCAAGAAGCTGCAGGATCGTATGCTCTTATCGGCGGCACGGCATGCGACATTTTGCTCGCGGAGGCGGGACTTCCGTTTAGGAGGACTCACGATTTTGATGTGGTAATTGTCGCCGATGACCGGTTGCCTCAGACGGCAGAAGCTATATGGACTTTGGTGCGTGATGGCGGCTACCGCTGCGGCTGGGGCGAAGGCAAAGGTTCATGTTTTTATCGGTTTACAGAGCCTAAGAGGCCGGGTTACCCCCATATGATCGAACTCTTCGCGAAGTGCCCCGACTTTCTAAAGGGTCGTGAGGGGATTGATGTGGCGCCAATTCACGTTGATGAAAACATAAGCAGTCTTTCGGCAATTTTGTTGGACGATGCTTACTACAGCTTGTTCCTTCAGGGAATTCGGACCGTAGACGGCGTTTCGGTCCTGGGTACGGAATACATTGTCCCGTTCAAAGCGAAGGCGTATCTCGACCTAAAAGCTAGAAGGGAGGCGGGGGAGAATGTTGATTCGCAGAAGGTAAAAAAGCATAAACGCGATGCGCTGAGGCTTGCTCAGCTGCTCGGCGAGTCGGAAGGTGTCGACCTGGGCGGAGAACTGAAGGACGATATGCTTGCGTTTGTCAAAGATTGTGAGGTAGGCGACGTCAATCTGAAACAGATCGGGGTTGCGGGCGTAACGATGGTGCAGTTGCTCGAGACGATGAAAGCAACATATGGCTTGATTGGTTGAGTGGGGTTACGCGGCCCGGACGGTGCAGTCTAGCTGCGTTGTCCGGCGTACGAGCCCGCGAATCGGCTATTATTTGTTTAGACAACTTGAGTTGTAGAGGAGTGACCGGCGATGGTGCAGGGCGCCAAACATATGAAGAGCAATAACGCCGCGGACAACGGCGGCTCAAGCCCTCAGCCCAAACCTCAACCAAAGCCCAAGTCCAAGCGCCGCCGCAAGCGACTGCCGCGCTGGGCCGACCGTCTCATCACCATCGTCATCATCCTTATCGGCGTGGGCCTTATGACCTGGCCGTGGATCTTGGACCGGCTCGAGGCCTCGGGCGTGTTCAACCAGATCAGCACCGTGTCCAGCACCGTGGACGCGCTCTCTGCCGAGGAGCGCGAACGCATCTTGCTCCAGGCGCGCTCCTTTAACGAGCAGCTGGCGGGCGAGGCCACCGAGCTTCCAGCCGACCAGATCGAGCCCTACGCTCAGCAGCTCATCTTTGACCGCGACCCCATGATGAGCTGGGTCGAGATCCCCTCCATCGACGTGAGCATGCCCATCTACCACGGCACGAGCGAAGAAGTCCTCATGGCGGGCGTCGGCCACCTGGAGGGCACGAGCCTGCCGGTGGGCGGCACCTCGACGCATTGCGTGCTCACCGCGCACTCGGGCATGCGCAACCTGAGCATGTTCGACGACATCCACTCGCTGGAGCCCGGCGACCTGGTGCTGCTGCACACCATGAACAAGACGCTCGCCTACAAGATGGTGGACTCCGAGGTGGTGCTGCCCGAGGAGATGGAGTCGCTGACCATCGAGCCCGGCGCCGACAAGGTGACGCTCGTCACCTGCACGCCCTACGGCGTGAACGACCATCGTCTGCTGGTGCATTGCGTGCGCACCAAGTACAACAAGAAGGACGTCGACAAGCAAAAGTCGCTGGCCGGCCGCCACTGGGGCAAGCGCGAGTTTGCCGTGCTCATTGTGGTCGTAGCCATTGTACTGTTGCTGCTGGACATCGTGATCCACGCGGTCCGCAAGCGCCGCAAGGTCAAGGCCTCGGCATAAGACATTCTCCAGAACCACCACATAGGGGACAGGCGCCTTTGCGGTGGTCGGGACTTCCAAACCATCACAACATTCGATGAAAATCGCGATTTTGACGAAAAGCGTCGAATGTTGTGATGGTTATCGTTGTGGGCGGGACGGTTATCGTTGTGGGCGGGATGGTTTTCGCTACGGACGGTGCGGTTTTGCTGCAGAATCGCCAGCCCGCCGCCTGTCGACCGCCGCCCTCGTTACGTTTTCGCTGCATTTGGCTAAAGCACCTGCTCCAAGCGGCGTTGCCTTGTATACTAGAGCGGTTTATCTGTTATGCGGAAGGGAGCGCCTATGGCACTCAGCGAGAAAGACGTGCGCGGCATCGCCGAGTACGCAAAGATTGCACTGACCGATGACGAGCTCACCCAGATGACGTCCTACATGAATGACGCCGTCCAGATGCTCGAGCCCGTCCTGCAATATGACTTGCCCGACGTGGAGCCCACGTTCCATCCCATCGGAAGCCTGTCCAACGTGATGGGCGATGACCTGCGCGAGCCCGAGCGCGACCTGCCGCTCGACGTCGCGCTCGAAAACGCCGGCAGCGCGCGCGACCGCTACTTCCGCGTGCCGTCCATTTTGGGAGAGGGGGAGAGCGAGTAATGGCGCTAAGCTTCGATTCCCTTACCGCCGCCCAGATCGCCGCAGGTGTTGCCGCCGGCGACTTTACCGCTACCGAGGTGGCACAGGCCTCCCTTGCCGCCATCGAGGCGCGCGAGGGCGGGGTCCAGGCATTCCTGCAGGTGGCGCCCGAGCTTGCGCTCGAGGCCGCCGCGCGCGTGGATGCCGACCGTGCCGCAGGCAAGCCGCTGCCCCCGCTTGCGGGCGTGCCGCTGGCCATCAAGGACAACATGAACCTCGTGGGCACGCGCACCACCTGCGCTTCCCGCATGCTCGGGGACTACCAGAGCGTCTACACCGCCACCTGCGTCCAGCGCATGCTCGACGCCGGCTGCCTGCCCATGGGCAAGGCCAACATGGACGAGTTTGCCTTTGGCAGCTCCACCGAGAGCTCGGCGTTCCACCGCACCAACAACCCTTGGGATACCGAGCGCGTGCCCGGCGGCTCCTCGGGCGGCTCCGCTGCCGCCGTCGCCGCGGGCGAGGTCGCGCTCTCGCTGGGCTCGGATACCGGCGGCTCCATTCGCCAGCCGGCGTCGCTGTGCGGCGTGGTGGGCTTTAAGCCCACGTATGGCGCCGTGAGCCGTTACGGCGTGGTTGCCTTTGGCTCGTCGCTCGACCAGGTGGGCCCCTTTGGCCGCACGGTCGAGGATGTCGCGCTGGCCATGAACGCGCTTACCGGCGCGGGCCACGATCCGTATGACTGCACCAGCCAGGATTGCGCCGTCGACTTTACCGAGCATCTCAACGACAGCATCGAGGGCAAGCGCGTGGGCATTATCCCTGCGTTTATGGAGGCCGAGGGTCTGACGCCCGAGGTCAAGGCCGCTGTTCAGCGCGCCGCCCAGGAGCTGCAGAACCAGGGCGCCGAGCTGGTCGAGGTCGACCTGCCGCATCTGGACGCCGCCATCGCCGCCTACTACGTCATTGGCCCGGCCGAGGCGTTCTCCAACCTGGCCCGCTTCGACGGCATTCGCTACGGCTATCAGGAGGATGGCTGCGCCAACCTGTCCGACCAGAGCTCGCTGTCGCGCGCCCACGGCTTTGGTGCCGAGGCCAAGCGTCGCCAGATGCTCGGCGCCTACCTGCTCTCCTCGGGCGTGTACGACAAGTACTACTACGCCGCACAGAAGGCTCGCACACTCATCACGCAGGATTACGACGCCGCGTATGCCAAGGTGGACACCATCCTCATGCCCGCCTCGCCGCGCACGGCCTTTAAGTTTGGCGAGATCAGCGACCCCACGCAGATGTACCTCTCCGACCTGTACACCATCTCGCTCAACATTTGCGGCAACGGCGGTATCTCGGTGCCGCTGGGCCTGGGCGAGGATACTCAGCTGCCCGTTTCTGCCCAGCTGGTGGGACCTGCCTTTAAGGACCGTCAGCTGCTCACGTTTGCCCGCGCCCTGGAGCGCGGCTTTGCCGATGCCGCCACGGGTGCGCCCGCGCTTTCCGTCGCGCCCGATTTTGCCGGGAAGGGAGGCGAGCTGTAATGAAGGAGCTTTCCGAGGTCCTGCAGGATTGGGAGGCCGTGATCGGCCTGGAGATCCACACCGAGCTCACCGCACTCGATACCAAGATGTTCTGCAACTGCAAGCTCAGCCACGATGACGAGCCCAACGCCAACGTGTGCCCGGTGTGCCTGGGCCTGCCCGGTGCCCTGCCGGTGCCCAACAAGCGCGCCATCGAGAGCATCGTCAAGGCCGGTCTCGCCACCAACTGCGAGATCCAGCGCCACTCGATGTTCTACCGCAAGCACTACTTCTATCCCGATATGGCCAAGAACTTCCAGACTACGCAGGGTCCGGTCGCCTTTGCCATGTACGGTCACCTGGACCTGGACGTGACCGGTCGCGGTGCCGCCGAGCGCCCCGACTGCGCGTTTGGTGAGGCCGAGGCCCAGAGCCTGGCGAGCGCCTCGGCCAACGCCGAGGGCCTGTCCACGTCCATGACGTCGACCATGCGCGAGGGCAACCAGCGTGCCGGCCATCTGGCCAGCTACGATGCGTCCAACCTGCAGATGCCCGAGCGTCGCGAGGACGGTTCCTACACGGTGCCCATCCGCATCCTGCGCATCCACATGGAGGAGGACGCCGCCAAGATGGTCCACGTGGGCGGCGCCGAGGGCCGCATTACCGCCGCTGCCGAGTCGCTCGTCGACTACAACCGCTGCGGCACGCCTTTGATTGAGCTCGTGACTGAGCCCGATCTTCGTACGCCCGAGGAAGCGCGCCTGTTTATGGAAAAGCTCCGTCGCATCTTTGTGACGCTGGGCATTTCGGACTGCTCCATGGAGAAGGGTTCCATGCGCTGCGACGGCAACGTGTCGCTGCGTCGCCGCGGCGAGACCAAGCTGGGCACCAAGACCGAGCTCAAGAACCTCAACTCGTTTAAGAGCCTGCATGACGGCCTTGCTTACGAGATCTGCCGTCAGGCCGAGGTGCTCGAGGAGGGCGGAATCATCTATCAGGAGACCCGCCACTGGGAGCCCAGCCGTAGCGCACCGTGGTTATGCGTGTGAACGGAGACGGCCGACGACTATCGCCTGTTCCCCGATCCCGATCTGGCGCCGTTCAAGATCTGGACGACGAGTTCATCGACCGCTGCCGTGGCGAGATTCCCGAGCTGCCCGATGCCAAGCGCGCCCGTTTTGAGACCGACTTTGGTATTAAGGCGGCCGATGCCGAGCAGATCGCGGGCGACCCCGAGTTTGCCGAGTTCTTTGAGGCTGCCGCTGCCGGTATGGCTGGCAAGGAGGCCCAGACGGTCGCAAACCTGCTGGTCAACGAGATGATCGCCTACCTTAAGGGCGCGGGCGTCTCGCTGGCTGAGTCCGGCATCGCGCCGGCTCAGGTGGCGGCACTCGCCAAGCTGCTGGCGACCGATGCCATCAGCTCCAACCAGGCTCACGAGGTCTTTGAGGCCATGGCCCAGACCGGCGACGACCCCAACAAGATCGTCGACGAGCGCGGTATGCGTCAGGTGAGCGATGCCGGCGCGCTGCAGCCGATCGTGGACGAGGTACTGGCTAACTGTGCCGATCAGGCGCAGCAGTATCGTGACGGCAACCAGAAGGTCATCGGCTTTTTGGTGGGCCAGTGCATGAAGGCGAGCCGCGGCAAGGGCAACCCGAAGCTCTTCAACGAGTTGCTGAGAACGTCGCTCTCGTAAACGGGAACCGAGGGGCCGGGCGCAGGGCCTTGCCTCTCAATTTCGGACAGTCCTGACTCACGACGGAGGCGCCACTGGCGCCTCCTGTTCGTGCGGAACTCATTGAGAGGCAAGGCCCTGCGCCCGGCCCCTCGGTTCCGTGACGACTCGGCCGTTCGGATCAGGTGGGCTGAATGGAATCGAGTGAATGGGCGTGCCGTCGGCACGCCCATTTTTGTGCGGGTGACAAAGGGGCAGTCCCTTTGTCACATTGCAAATGGTCTTCCCTGCTTGTGGGACTTATGGGCCGTCCCTTTGTCGCCTCTTTATTGATGCTGGGAGCGCCAGGTGGTGGGGGTGGTGCCGGTGTGTTGCTTGAAGGCTTGGGCAAAGGCGGCCTGCTGAGGGTAGCCTAGACGCTCTGCGACCTGCGCTATCGTGAGCGAGCTATCGGCCAAAAGGTCCTGTGCTCGCTCCATACGGCGTCTGCGAATGTAGGCGCCCAGGGACTCGCCAGTTTGGGCCTTAAAGGTGGCGCATAGCTTGGAGCGGCTTGTGTAGAGCCCCTCGGCCACCTCGTTGATACCCACACGCCTGCCTTTGTCGAGCGCGCGCTCAATCATCGCCGTTGCTTCTTCGGCAATGGTTATGCTGACGCGTGTGTCTGCCGCCTGCCGCGCCTGCTTGTGGGCCGCGCGCGAACAGGCGAGCTCCGCGACCATGGTCTCCACGATGCCTTGCATATAGACGTGTCCGCCTACGGCGCGAGCGCGGTCCTCGTTGATTCGGCGTAGTGTGTGGCAGATGGCAGACACTGCCTCCTCTTGCCACGACTCGGCAAACGCCTCAAAGACTCCCACGAACTCGGCGGGATAGCGATGCTCCAGCTCGTCAAAATATCCAGGCAAAAAGAGCACCGAGCGCGAGTGATAGAGCTGCCCTGCAAACAGCGGGCTTAACTCCTCGCCACAGTTATCTTGGATAAAGCTGCACACGGCATTGTTTGGCCACGGTCCATGCAAGAGTTTAAGGTTTGCAGGCGATATGCCAGCCTCGGGCATGCACATGAGCGTGGGCGCGCTGACCTCGCTCACGCACGCGTACGGTTCGGGTGTGTACTCGGCTAGGTGCATGTTGTGCATCGGGGTAATGAAATGCTCCATGACGATGCAGGTGGGGGAGAGGGGCATGATCCATGCGCGTCCGTGCGCCCGATCGTTTGCCACCTCACCGGTAAAGACGGCGCCCTTGCCGGAAAGCTGCAGGCCAAACTGCTCAAACTGCGGTGCGTAGAGCTCGGTTATATCGGTTGCCGCCCGCCGCATTTTCAAAAGCGTCCCCTTCATTTGCGAAAACGTCCACGCCTGGCCCAATTGTGTGCCTTGGCTAACACGCCCATGATAAGTTTCTTACGGTTAACTCTCAAGCCGTTAGAAAGGAATCTCATGGCAAAGGGATCGAAAAAGGAAGGTGGCGGCATCGGCGAGCTACTTGCATATGCTGGTGACCGTAAATTCCTAACGTATTTTGGCATGGCCCTCTCGGCGTTCTCGCAGCTGTTGAGCTTTGGCCCGTACGTGTGCATCTGGCTTGTTGCGCGAGACCTGATCGCTGTGGCGCCTAACTGGAGCGAGGCCGCCGACATCGCGATGTATGGTTGGTGGGCTGTCGGTTTTGCCCTGGCAAGCATCGTGGTCTATTTCGTGGGACTCATGTGCACGCACCTGTCCGCGTTTCGCTGCGCATCCAATATCCGCAAGGCTACGAGCGAGCATCTGCTTAAGCTGCCGCTCGGCTACTTTGACACGCACGCCACCGGTGAGCTGCGCCGTATCGTAGACGGATGCGCCGCCTCCACCGAAACGCTGCTCGCGCACATGCTGCCCGATATCGCCGGCGCCACTGCCATGGTCGCGGGCCTGCTTGTGCTGCTATTTGCCCTCGATTGGCGTTTGGGCGCGGCATGCTTAATCTCGGTCGTCGTTTCGTTTTGCGCCATGGCCACCATGATGAGCGGCAAGGGCGCCGAGTTTATGAAGGCCTACATGGGCGCGCTGGTCAAGATGAACAAGACCGGCACCGAATACGTGCGCGGCATCCCCGTGGTCAAGGTGTTTCAGCAGACGGTCTATTCCTTTAAGGCGTTCCACGACGCGATCGCCGAATACGCCGACATGGCGCAAAGCTATGCGGGCACGTTTTGCCGAGGTCCGCAGGTACTCAACCTTACCGCGCTCAATGGTCTTGTGACATTCCTGTTGCCCGTGGCGTTGCTGTTGGCGCCGGGCGAGACGGACTTCGCGCATTTTATGGTTAACTTCACGTTTTACGCGATATTTTCGGCCGTGGTGCCGACGGCTATGACCAAGCTCATGTTTGTGGGCGAGGCCTCTCAGATGAGTGCCGATTCGCTGGCGCGTATTCGAAGCGTCATGGATTCCAAGCAGCTCTCCGTGCCCGCCCAACCCAAGCACCCTGTCGGCGGCGACGTGCGATTTGAGGACGTGAGCTTTACCTACGAGGGTGCCGAAGCGCCTGCCGTTAGCCATGTGAGCTTTAGCGTTTCCGCAGGTAGCACCCTCGCGTTGGTGGGTCCCTCGGGCGGCGGTAAGTCAACCTGCGCCAGCCTGATCCCGCGTTTTTGGGATGTTTCCTCGGGTCGAGTGCTCGTAGGCGGTGTGGACGTTCGCGACATGGACCCGCACGAGCTCATGGACCAGGTCGCCTTCGTGTTCCAGACCAACCAGCTGTTCCGGCAAACACTTGCCGATAACGTGCGCGCCTCCAAGCCTGGGGCCACTGACGACGAAGTGCGCGCGGCCCTCTCCGCGGCCCAGTGCGACGATATCGTGGCCAAGCTCCCGCAGGGCATCGACACCATGCTCGGCGCCGGCGGGGCGTACCTTTCGGGCGGCGAGGTCCAGCGCGTGTCGCTCGCCCGCGCAATTCTTAAGGACGCGCCCATCGTGGTGCTCGACGAGGCCACGGCGTTTGCCGACCCCGAGAACGAGGCGCTCATCCAGCGCGCCTTTAGCAAATTGGCGGCGGGCCGCACGGTCATTATGATCGCGCACCGGCTTTCGACCGTGGTGGGGGCCAACAAGATCGTGGTGCTCAACCAGGGTAGCGTGCAGGAGGCTGGCACTCATGCCGAGCTGCTGTCCCAAAACGGCCTGTACGCCAAGATGTGGGCCGAATACGAACAGGCCGCGAGCTGGAAAATCACTGCTGCGACCGCGGATGTCGCCGCCGCGAAGGGAGGCGAGGCCTAAATGTTCGCCTCATTCCAAAAGAAGTATTTCCTATCCGATAAAGGTGTCGCCGGCGTAAAACGCGGCATTTTCTGGACCACGCTCACCAATCTTGTGACCATGGCCGGCATGGGCTTTTTGTTCCTGGTCATGGCCGGCTTTGTCGAGCATCTCGCGCATGGGGCCGACCTGCCGGATGCACTGCCCATCGTGGGTGGTCTCGTTATCTTCTTTGTGCTGCTCTTTGCCTCTAACTGGCAGCAGTACTACTACACGTACTGCATCTTTTACGAGGAGTGCGGCAAACAGCGTATGGAGATTGCCGAGCGCCTGCGCAAGCTGCCGCTGTCGTTTTTCGGCCGCCGCGATCTGGCCGATTTAACCGAAACCATCATGGGTGACGCTCAGGCCATGGAGCATGCTTACAGCCATGTGCTGGGAGAGCTCTGGGGTGCCATCATCGCAAGCGCGATCGTGTTCGTGTCGTCGCTGTTCTTTTGCTGGCAGCTGGCGATTGCGGCGTTTTGGAGCGTGCCCGTGGCCTTTGCCGTGCTGTACCTGACGCGCGGCCCCATGACCCCGGTGTTCGACCGCGTACGCGCCGAGAAGGTCAAGGTCACCGAGGCGATTCAGGAGACGCTCGACTGCGTGCGCGAGATCCGCGCTACCAACCAGGAGGCCCATTATCTTGAGGGACTCAACGCCGTGATCGATGCCGAGGAGCGCGAGACCACCAGAGGCGAGCTCGCTAACGGACTTTTGGTCAACTCCGCCTTTGCCATCCTGCGCTTGGGGATTGCCACCACGTTGGTCACGGGCGCCGAGATGGTCGCCTCCGGCCAGGTCGACTTTTTGGTGATGTTTGCCTTCCTGCTCATGGTGAGCCGCATCTATGCGCCCTTTGATCAGGCGCTGATGCTGATGTCCGAGCTGTTTGCCGCCGAGTCGTCGGCCAAGCGCATGCGCTCCATCATGGAGGAGCCCATGGCGCGGGGCAGCGAGAAGTTTGAGCCCATGGGCCACGACGTGGTGTTCGATCACGTGGCATTTGGCTATGGCGCGGGCGAGGACGGCCGAGCCGGCGAGAAGGTTCTAACCGATGTGAGCTTTACCGCCAAGGAGGGCGAAGTCACGGCATTGGTCGGTCCTTCGGGCTCGGGTAAGTCCACGGTGAGCCGCCTGGCCGCACGCTTTTGGGATGCCACCGAAGGTACGGTTACCGTGGGCGGCGTAGACGTTGCGAGCGTGGACCCCGAGGTGCTGCTGCGCGACTACGCCATTGTGTTCCAAGACGTGCTGCTCTTTGACGACACGGTGATGGGTAACATTCGTCTTGGCCGACGCGATGCCACCGATGAGGAAGTGCTTGCCGCCGCGCGTGCCGCCAACTGCGACGAGTTCGTAAGCCGCATGCCGCAGGGCTATGACACTATGATTGGCGAGAACGGCTCCAAGCTATCCGGTGGTGAGCGCCAGCGTATCTCCATCGCCCGTGCGCTGCTCAAAGACGCGCCGATCGTGTTGCTGGACGAGGCGACGGCGAGCTTGGATGTGGAGAACGAGACCGTGGTGCAGCAGGCGCTCTCCCGCCTGCTTGCAGGCAAGACGGTTATCGTGATTGCCCACCGTATGCGCACGGTGGAAAATGCCGACAAGATCGTTGTACTCAAGGATGGTGTGGTTGCCGAGCAGGGCGCTCCGGCGAAGCTCAAGGTGGCAGGTGGAGAATTCGCTCGCATGGTGGCGCTGCAAAAGGAAGCGGCTACCTGGCAGTTGTAGGAACGGAATGTGACAAAGGGACAGTCCCTTTGTCACATTGACAATCGGTTACTCCGCATGGTTACTCCGCATCGTTAATTTTCAAAAGGTTAGCCATGGCTGACCTAGATAGTTAGATAGAATTAAGGTATTTCAAAAGCGTGCTCGAGCAAACTTGTTTACTCGGGTGCTGAGGCACCGTGCCGCGTCCAATGCGGCAAAAGGGAGAGACATCATGAAGAAGTCCACGTTCAACACCCTGCTTGTTGGTGGCGGTTTTCTGCTTGGTACGGCTGGCATCAAGCTGCTCACCAGCGCTCCGGTAAAGAACGCCTGCGTGCAGGGTATCGCGTGCGGCATGCGCATCAAGAACGGCTACCAGGACATGGTCGAGCAGGCCAAGGCTAATGTCGACGACATGGTTGCCGAGGCGGCCTACATCACCCAGAGCGAGGCCGCTGCTGACGAGGCAGCCGAGTAACGCTCCCAGGCACAAACTATGAGATTCTCGATTATCAGCGAGATCCCCGGCAGGACCCGTCTTCAATTGGCGGGTCCTGTGCCAGAGAGCGATCTCGATGCACTTCTTAAGCTCAGCGGCGATATCGACGGCGTGCACAAGGTGCGCGTATATGGCCGTATTGGCCAGATGGCGCTCGAATACGACGAGCCACGTCGCGCGAGCGTGCTCGACGCCTTGGGCGCACTCGATGCTCAAGCTATCGCCGATGCCAAGTCGGGCTATGTGATGCAGCTTGAGCCGCGCAAGCACAAACTCGTTATGGACCTGGCGACACTCGTCGGCGCCCACTACGCGCGCCGCTGGTTCTTGCCGACGCCTCTGCGTGCGGTGTTTGTCGTGGCCGGTTACATGGCATTTTTGCGCGCTGCCCTTCATGAGCTGGCGCAGCCGCGCCTGACCGTTCCCGTGCTCGACGCTTCGGCCATCGGCATTTCGTTCGTCAAGCGTGATGTCGACACCGCAGGCCAGACGATGTTCCTGCTCAACGTGGGCGAGCTGCTCGAGGACTACACCCGCGCCATGAGCGAAAACGAGCTCATCAACTCGCTGCTCGATGTACCCGACAAGGCGCAAAAGGTCGTCGGCGATACCGAGGTAAGCGTTGCTGCGACCGAGCTCGAGCCCGGCGATCTGGTCGCCGTGCGCACTGGCATGTCCATTTGCATCGACGGTGTCGTCGAGCAGGGGAGCGCTATGGTCAACCAGGCGACCCTGACCGGCGAGCCGCTGGCCGTTGAGCGCAGCGTGGGCGACGACGTGTTCGCCGGTACCGTCGTGGAAGACGGCAGCATCTTGGTGCGCGTGCGCGCCAACACGGCGCAGACCAAACTGCGCTCGATCGTCTCGCTCGTGCAGACGGCCGACTCGCTCAAATCCGAGGGCCAGTCGCATATGGAGGACCTCGCCAACAAGATCGTCCCGTGGAACTTCCTGCTCGCGGGCCTGGTTGCGCTCACCACGCGCAGCCTTATCAAGACCTCGGCGGCGCTGATGGTCGACTACTCGTGCGCACTCAAGCTCACGGGTTCCGTCGCCGTCATGACCGCCATGAGCGATGCCGCCAAGATGGGCGTCATGGTCAAGGGCGCGAAGTACTTTGAGTCGTTTGCCAAGGCTGACACCATCGTGTTTGATAAGACCGGCACGCTTACCGAGGCGCAGCCGCGCCTGGCTTGCGTGCTGACGACAGATGGCTGGAGCAAGGACGAGGTCCTGCGCCTTTCCGCTTGCTTGGAGGAGCATTTTCCGCATCCGGTGGCGCGTGCCGTGGTCAACGCCGCCCTCGAGCGCGGGCTCGAGCACCGCGAGCGCCATGCCGCGGTCGAGTACATCGTGGCGCACGGCATCGCTTCGTCCATCGAGGGGCGTCGCGCCATTATCGGTTCGGCGCACTTTGTATTTGAGGACGAGGGTGCGCAGCTCGAGTCCGACATCAAGGAGCAAATCGAGCTCCAGATGCAAGGCCTGTCGCCGCTGTATCTGGCGGTCGACGGCAAGGTCGTCGGCGTGCTCGGCATCGAGGATCCGCTCAAGCCCGGCGTCCGTGAGGCCATCGCCGACCTACATGCGCTGGGCGTCAAGCATGTCGTTATGCTCACGGGCGATTCGGAGCGCACGGCCGAGCGCATTGCGCGCGAGGCGGGTGTCGACGAGTTTAAGGCCGAGCTGCTGCCCGAGGACAAGTACGCCTATGTGGAGCGCATTAAGGGTGAGGGGCGCCACGTTGCCATGGTGGGCGACGGCGTCAACGATTCGCCGGCACTCGGTTTGGCCGACGTGGGGCTGGCAATGGGTGGCGGAAGCGACATCGCCAAGGAGGTCGCCGATATCATCCTGACCGACACGGATCTGGCCGCGATCGTGCGTTTGCGCCGCATGAGCCAGGGCCTCATTGATCGTCTGACGAGCTCCTACTCTAAGGTGATGCTCACCAACTCGGCGCTGTTGGCATTGGGTATTACCGGCGCGATTACCCCGCAGACGTCGTCACTGCTGCACAACGGCTCGACGATTGCCTACAGCCTGAGCAACGCGAAGGCTTACCTGCGTTAGCAGACGTGTTCGCCCACGTTATCTGGCCTGCGCCCAGACGGCATCGGTGTCGTCCGGGCGCAGGCCTTTTTAGACAAGTGCAGCTTTGATGGCGGGACTTTCTGCGAGCTGTTCGGCTGCCTTTTCGTCGGAGCTGTCGAGTGCTGCCAGGCTGCGGTAGACCCACTCGTTGACCTGGGTGTTCTTGACGCCTGCGGTCTGCATGAGGGCACCTACCTCGCGGATTGCTGCGAGCAGATCGGCTTTGGGACCCGCGAGCTCGACCTCGATACCGTGGTAGGCGGTCACGCCACGGTTCTCGCTCACGTGGTCGATAAAGCCCTCGACGGTCTCAAGCTGCTGGGCAAGAGCTGCATCATCGTCAGCGTCCAGCGCGACGAGTGCATTCGATACCGTGAGAGCGGGATGTCCGCAGGGGACAAAGCCTTCGATGACATCCATGGCTTCGGTAATGGTTGAGCCCAGGCCTGCGAGGGCATTGACGAGTTGCTGCTTGGTATCCATAACGGTCCTTTCGACGGGGCAATTTTGCTTGGCGAAAATATACGTGACGCGTTCGGTAACAAAAGTGCGAAGTGTGGTGCACATTAGGGTCTTCACAGCTCGTGCATAGAGCAGCTGCCTGCCTTTAGAACGTGGTAAGATAGCTATCCACGAGCGGGGTTCACCCCGCGTGTTCCTTGAAAAGTCGACGGTTATCGGGTGTTTGCAGGCCCGATACCATCCAGACTTTCCCGACATCCGGGGGCGACTGGTTTCGACACGATAGCTCTGAGAGAGGAAGCAAGCCGAGGTCTCCTCGCCTCGTTAAACAGGGGTACCGTCAAATTGAATTGACAACAACTCTTCTTTTGAGCCTATGGCTCTCGCTGCTTAATTTATAGCGGCGCGTCAACCCGGTGATTTCCCCGACACCGGCGCGACGTCATTTTAGGGGAATGCTCCTGCGCACGTAATCGGTATGGCGCGGGCTAAGACCGAACCGGTTGGGATGCCGCGAGCGTGTCGCTGCGCGCAAAGCGTCCGAGACTAAACCAGCGACTGAGCTTGGAGATGCCAATCAGGGGGCTTTCGTGGACCGGAGTTCGATTCTCCGCGCCTCCACCAATAGTTACAGGCAGGTAGATACGTATATCTACCTGCCTTTTTATTTCATGTCCGTACCGCGGAGAATCGAACTCTATGCAGGGCGCGAGCGTTAAGCAAACGCGAAGCGTTTGTAGCGAGCGGGCGAGGACGCCGGCAGGCGGCCGAAGCCGGTGCGGATTTGCGAAGCAAATACGCGGATTCTCCGCGCAAACTATCAGCCCAATGTGGATGCGACGTTATCGAATCTCAGCCGGCCATGCACCGCATCAACGTCGCCCCAGGCGGAAAATCCATCCCAGAATTCCGGCTCAGACTGGGATGCGGTTTCCGGATGACATTTCAAGCGGAAACTGCATCCCGGAATCTAAGCTCGGAATGGGATACATTTTCCGGATGACGCCTCAAGTGGAAAGTTCATCCCGGAATCCGCGCTCAGAACGGGATGCGCTTTCCCAACGGCGGTCCAAACGGAAAGTTCATCCCGGAATCCCGCCTCAAACTGGGACGCACTTTCCGCTTCACCTGCCGCCTCGAAAAACCTGCGCGCCCTCCATTCCAAAACTGGGTAGAAGAAAGCCAAAACGCAATCGCAGGAGGTCAATATGACTGCAGAAGATAAGGCAAAGAACGTCGGCAAGGTCGCGCTCGTCTTGGAGGGTGGCAGTTTTCGTGGGCAGTTTACCGCCGGCGTGCTCGACGTTCTCATGGAGGCCGGTGTCGAAATCCCGGCGGTATATGGCGTATCGGCCGGTGCGCTCAACGGCGTCAACTACAAGTCACACCAGATCGGTCGCGTCAATCGCATCAACCTGACCTTCTGCAATGACAACCGCTACATGGGTGCCGCATCCTTCGCATCCACGGGCTCCATCGTGGGTTACGACTTTATCTTCAACGATATCCAGGACCGCCTGGATCCCTTTGACAACGAGGCGTTCGACGCGAGCCCCATCGAGATGTACGCCGTCGCGACGGACATGCTCTTTGGAACTGCCGCATACCTGCCGGTCAAAAGCGCCGTGCTCGACCTCGACGCCGTGCGTGCCTCGACCTCGTTGCCGCTGGTGACGCCGCCGGTCGAGATTGACGGGCACAAATACGTCGACGGCGGCGTAGCCGATTCGGTTCCTATCGAGCATGTGCTGGAGGAGGCCGGCTTCGAGCGCGCGGTTGTCATTGTCACGCAGGACCGCTCGTACGAGAAAAAGCCCTACGAGTTTATGCCTGCCGCGCGCGCCCGCTATGCCGACTACCCCTACCTGCTCGAGGCTATCGAGACGCGCCACGACCGCTATAACCTCCAGCGCATGCACCTGTGGAAGTATGAGCGCGAGGGCCGCGCGCTGGTCATCTCTCCGCAAAAGCCGGTCGAGGTCGGCCATGTCGAGCATGATCCGGCAAAGCTTTTGGACCTGTATATCCAGGGCCGTCAGGAGGCAAAGCGCTTGCTGGGAGATATCGAGGCATTTGTCGAGCGCTAGCGCTGCAACGTCACGGCTCGTGGATGACATGTGCAGAAACTCTGGTCGGAGCCAAAATACCTGTTGACTCGTACGGCGAGCGGGGTAATATGGACGGGTTACTTGCAGAGCCCCGTGAATCTCTGTAACAACACGTACTGTACATGGAGGAGTCTAAGTGATTTCGAAATCGACTCACTACGCCAAGCAGGGCGAGGTCCAGCGCAACTGGGTTCTCGTCGACGCCGATGGTGCTGTCCTGGGCCGTCTTGCCACCCAGATCGCAATGATCCTGCGCGGTAAGAACAAGCCCCAGTTCACGCCCAACAGCGACTGCGGCGACTTCGTTGTCGTCATCAACGCCGATAAGGTCCAGCTTACCGGTAACAAGGCCGACACGAAGACCTATTATCGCCACAGCGGCTACAACGGCGGCCTCAAGGCTGAGAGCTTCCGCCAGGCTATGGAGAAGCACCCGGAGAAGGTTATCGAGCGCGCCGTTCGCGGTATGCTGCCCAAGACCACCCTCGGCCGTGCCCAGATGACCAAGCTTAAGGTCTACGCTGGTGCCGAGCATCCGCACGCTGCCCAGAACCCCACGAAGATTGAGCTGGAGGCTTAAAGATGGCTGAGAACACCGTTGTCTACCAGGGTACCGGCCGTCGTAAGAACGCCGTCGCCCGCGTCCGTCTCGTCCCCGGCACCGGCAAGGTGACCATCAACAAGCGTGACGCCGAGCAGTATTTCGGCCGTCATCAGCTCGTTGAGAACGCCCTTGCTCCCTTCAAGGTGACCGACACCGCCGGTCAGTTCGACGTCATCGCTCTGTGCGATGGCGGCGGCATCTCCGGTCAGTCCGGCGCTCTGCGCCTGGGCATCGCCCGCGCTCTTCTGAACGCTGGCGACTACCGTGCTGACCTCAAGAAGGCCGGTTTCCTTACGCGCGATGCTCGCGTGGTCGAGCGCAAGAAGTACGGCCTCAAGAAGGCCCGCCGCGCTCCCCAGTTCTCCAAGCGCTAAGGTTTTATCTCCTTTCGAGATACAATGTACAAGCGGGGCCTGCCGATTCCTCGGCGGGTCCCGCTTTTCTTTTTCGACTAGGGTGGGCGGTTGCATATCGCCTGCTAGGGAAGGAGCGATCCTATGCCCCAGAACATCTTCGGTACCGACGGCGTCCGTGGCGTCGCCAATGCCGACCTCTCGTGCGACCTCGCGTTTCGCCTGGGCCGCGCGGCGACCAAGTTCCTTGGTCCGGATATCTGTGTCGGCCGCGACACGCGTCTTTCGGGCACCATGCTCGAGAGCGCTCTGACCGCCGGCATCATGGCCGAGGGCGGCCGTCCGCACTGCTGCGGCGTCATCCCCACGCCCGCCGTGGCGCTGCTCACCGTTCAGAACGAGCTCGACGGCGGCATCGTCATCTCCGCTTCGCACAATCCGCCGGAGTTCAACGGCATCAAGTTTTTTAGCCGCAAGGGCATGAAGCTTCCCGATGCTGTCGAGGAAGAGATCAGCGCCTGGGTCATGTCCGAAGAAGCCATGGCTGCCGACACGCTGCCGACCGGTGCCGGCGTGGGCCACATCATTAAGATGAAGGATGCCCGCAAGGCATACGTCGACCACGCCATCGATACGCTTGATGGCCTGAGGCTCGACGGCCTGGTCGTTGCCGTCGACTGCGGTCACGGTGCTTCCTGCCAGACTACGCCCGCCGCTCTGCAGCGCTTGGGTGCCACGGTCCATGCCATCAACACCGATTACTGCGGCACTGACATTAACGTTGAGTGCGGCTCCACTCACCTCGAGCCCCTGCGCGAGCTCGTACTGCGCACCCATGCTGACATCGGTCTGGCCCACGACGGCGACGCCGACCGCGTACTGTTCGTGGACAGCGAGGGCAATGAGATCGACGGTGACTACATCCTGGCTATCTGCGGTTCTGACCTCGCCGCTCGCGGCAAGCTCGCCAACTCCGAGATCGTCTCGACCGTCATGTGCAACCTTGGCTTCTCCATCGCTATGAAGGAGCAAGGCTTCGAGATGGTTCAGACTGCCGTGGGCGACCGCTACGTTCTGGAGCGCATGCTCGCGGACGGCGCCGTCATCGGCGGCGAACAGTCCGGCCACATCATCTTCCTGGAGCACAACACCACCGGTGACGGCCTGGTGACGGCTCTGCAGCTGCTGGCCGTGCTCAAGCGCACCGGTCGTACCCTCACCGATCTTGCCGGCATCATGAAGAAGTACCCGCAGGTACTCGTTAACGTGCATTCCGACAACAAGGCTGGTCTGGACGATTGCCAGCCCATCTGGGATGCCGTCGCTGCTGCCGAGAAGGAGCTTGACGGCCGCGGCCGCATTCTGGTGCGTCCGAGCGGTACCGAGCCACTGGTCCGCGTGATGGCCGAGGCCGAGACGCACGAGCTGACCCAGCGCGTTGTCGACGACATCGTCGAGGTTGTCAAGCGCGAACTTCCCTAATGGTCAAAAATGGGTGCCAAGTGGTAAACTGTTAAGGTTATTTGATTGATTGGTATGTCCGAGGGGGAGCATGTTCACTAAAGTCCTAAGGTCTTTTGGTATGCGTGGTCGAGTCCTTACGCTGGATGCTCCCATCTCGGGCGACGTCATTCCGCTCTCCGAGGTAAACGACCAGACGTTTGCCACCGGTCTTTTGGGCCAGGGCGTGGCGATTCAGCCCACCGGAACGCGTGTGATTGCACCGGCTGATGCCAAGGTCGAGGCCATTTTTCCCACGGGGCACGCCGTTGCGCTTAACACGGTCGATGGCCTGGACGTGCTCATCCACGTTGGTTTGGACACTGTTCAGCTCGAGGGCAAGCACTTTACCGTACATGCGCAAGTGGGTGACATCGTCCATAAGGGCGATGTGCTCATTGAGTTTGATCGCGAGGCAATTGCTGCCGAGGGCTACGATGTGACGGTTCCCATCTTGGTGTGCAACTCCGTTGAGTTCTCGAGCATCAAGGGCTCCGTTGGCGTGCATGTCGAAGAGATGGACCAGCTCATCGTTGCTCGCGAGCGCTAGTAAGTGCACGTGGCCATTAGCCTACAATTCAAACACGTTTACGGAGGGCGCCCTTGAAAGAGGGCGCCCTCCGTGGCAAGATGGGATTTGTCCGAAGCTAAAAGGCTTCGGGTCACCGTGGACGGGCAGGGGCCTCGACGCGGCTAGACACGAGACACATACATTACGCGACCTCGCCCTGGTGGCCGCACACGTTGGTTGCGGCCGACGCAGGCCGCGGGCAAGTGCTTGTAAGGGGAGCCTTGCCTCTCTTGTACGAGAAAGGATGCGTAATGAAGATCATTAAAGCTAAAGACTACGAGGATATGAGCCGCAAGGCCGCCAATATTATCTCGGCGCAGGTTATCCTCAAGCCCGACTGTGTGCTGGGCCTTGCCACCGGCTCTACCCCGATCGGTGCCTACAAGCAGCTCGCTGCTTGGTACAAGAAGGGCGACGTCGACTTTGCCGAGGTCAGCACCTACAACCTGGACGAGTATCGCGGCCTTTCGCACGACGATCCCCAGAGCTATCACTACTTTATGCGTAAGAACTTCTTCGATCACATCAACATCGACCTGAACAACACGCATGTGCCCGACGGTTCCAACCCCGATGCCGCCGCTGCCTGCTCTGAGTACGACAAGGTCGTCGCTGCCGCCGGTTATCCCGATCTGCAGCTGCTCGGCATTGGTAACAACGGTCATATCGGCTTCAACGAGCCCGACGACCACTTCTCCAAGGGCACGCACTGCGTCGATCTCACCGAGAGCACCATTCAGGCCAACAGCCGTCTGTTCGACAGCATCGACGATGTCCCTCGTCAGGCCTACACCATGGGTACCCAGACCATCATGTATGCCCGCATGATCCTGGTCGTCGCCAACGGCGAGGCCAAGGCTCAGGCCGTGCATGACATGTGCTATGGCCCGGTTACGCCCGAGTGCCCGGCTTCGATCCTACAGCTGCACACCAACTGCGTTGTCGTTGCCGACGAGGCCGCCCTTTCGCTCTGCGAGTAGCGCGAATCCTGCACCTCGACATAGCCTTGCCTAAGGCCTCCGCATTGCGGGGGCCTTTTTGCTATCCCTTTCCGCCCACTTGACCAAGATCTTGCCGCAAACTTGACGAATGCTGGATGCCCAACAGCTTGATTCATTCCATACCATATTCTATGCAAAAATGCCACTAAAAGGTCGTAGACGGTAGCGGGTGCTAGGCGAGTTGAATGACATGGCTGAACCTTGTTCATTTACGTTACACTGCCGCTTAGATGGGACAAGCTGACAAGCTCATTTACCTGCTTAAAGACCGATTAGTCGGGGGATTAATAACAATCTGCCCTTGCTGTACAAAAACTTGCCGCTTGCGTACCAAAAGACAACCTAAAGCACAAGGTCGCTCTATTCATAGCGCGGCCTGTATGGTCTTGCGGTTACAGTGTCCATACGGTCGAGTTGAGGAGCGGGCATGGTAAACGATTTGAGCAGTATAGACGACCTCGAGCTGATGCCGCTGGGCGGAGGCTATATGGTGCGACGCGAGCGCTTGATGAATGAGCTTATAGCCAAGGGCCGAAAGGCCGGCATCGTGGTTCTTTATGCGCCCGACGGGTTTGGGAAGACCTCGGTGCTGTTGCAGTACACCCATGAGGTTAAATGCGACCCGACGCGAGGCCCCGTGCGGATTATCGAGGCCGATCGCGCCATTGGGCGCGAGGTGTTTATGCAGCTCGAGGTGGTTACCGAAGAACTCAAAGACAAACCGCACTCCCTTATCGCGATTGATAATGTGCCAAACCTCGATCAGCACGATACCGAAGACCTCATCGACAGGATTCGCGGCCTGCGCGCTATGGGGGTAGGGGTCTTTATCTCCTGCCGTCCTTCAAATCGTCAGCTGATTCACGGGCTGGGCGATTCGGTTAAGATCAATGCGCAGATGCTCAAGGTGCATGCCTATGAGTATTCGGCGTGGGCATTGGCGTTTTCGATCAGCACGTCGCTCGACTTTTATCAGCTCACGCAGGGCGTGCCCGAGCTTGTTTCGGCATTGCAGACGGGTCTGTATGGCCAAGGCGACGTAGCCGGTCTGCTCGAGAACGAGATTGTCAACGTATATGGCGCGGCACTTGCCGATCTGGCTTCGCTCGACAATAATGCGCTGTTTTGCGTGGCATGTCTCATGGTTTTGATGGGCGAGGGCAATATCGCAGAACTCGAGGCTTGTGGGGTGAGGCTGTCGATGGTCGACCAGTCCTACTTTGTACGCGACTACCCGATCTTTGGCTTGGACCCCGCCGAGCGGAGTTTTACGTGTCTGGGTACGGAGGATAACGGACGCTTGCGTTTGCGTAAGTTGGTGGCCGAGGTTCGCCCCGAACTTGTTCCGAGGGCGGCCCGGATTTTGCTTAAGGCGGGCCGATGCGATGCGGCGATGGGCCTGGCGGACGCCTTTTTGGACCGTGATGCGTTCCTTGAACTTGCTGGTCAGTATGGGGTCGATCTTGCTCTGACGGGGCACGGGGCCGATATCTGCCGAGCGGCGTTGGGCACGATCGATGTCGACGATCCGGCTCCAGAGCCAACGCCTGCCGAGGCGCTTGGCGTATATCTGGCAGCGGTTAGCGTGTCCAATACAAAGCTCGCTCGCTATATGGCATCGGTTATCGAGCGCGGGGGCGAACGGGCGGCCTGCGAAATAGACCCTGTTTCGTGGAGGGTGGCCCAGACACTGACGGCTGTTTGCTATGGGGACAACGGGCTTGGGCTTCCTGCGAACCTGGCCGTGCCAGAAATCGAGACATCCCATACTGCACTCGATATGTTGTCCGCGCATATCGAGGTCAAGCGCTGTCTGACCGAGCGGGGAGATGACGGCGGCGTTCTACAGCGACTCAAAACGAGCAAGGCCTACGACTGTGAGCTCGACATTGCGGGGATTGTTACACGGGCCGATAGCATGCTGGTGGAGCTCTTTGATGGGTCGTTCGCGGGAACCGACGAGCGCGACGACGAGATGACGGTGGTGCGGGAGGCGCTCGACGTACGTGGGCTTAAGGCGATGGCTATCTGGGTGCGAATGGTGTTGGCGGCACGGCGGCTCCTTTCCGGCTTGCCGGTAACCGACGACGCGGCGTTCAACGAGCTCGATCGTTTTGCCGTGCGCATGCGCGACAACCAGATTCAGCTGTTTGGCCTGTTGCTAGAAGGCTGGCAGTCGCTGGCAGAGGGACGGCCGGTTAATGCAAAGTTCCGTGCGGTCCAAGTGCTCAAACTTGCCGAGGAGTCGATTGCGTACATGCGCGATAACGCATTGCTGCTGGAGCGCGCGGCGTATCTGCGTAACACCTCGATGGTTTCGGTGCGCGAGGAAGCGGAGTTACTCGATATAAGCCAGACACAGGTTGGTGGAGCGGAGGCCTGGATGGTGGCGCTGCATTTGGCCTGTGCGGGTCGAGACAGCGACCTTGCGGCCTGGATGTCCATGAATCGTGCGGGGATTCTAGAGCCATCGTATCGGCTCTTTGCGCGCCTTGCCATGCATTGTCTGGGCGAGCCGGCGGCCAGGATACGCAAGAAGCTTCCCGTGCGCGAGCTGTCGCGGTACTCGCTGCGCGACGATTTGGAAGGGGAGGGCGAGCGCCTGTTCCAGGCCAGCGAGGTTGAAGCCGTTGATACCATCGACCATATCGAGAATCGCATGTTTGGTGCGTTTCGCGCCGAGCGCGACGGGTTTCCCATTACGGACAAAATGTGGCGCCGCAAGAAGGCGGCGACGCTTGCCGAGCGGCTTGCACTGGGCATGGATGCGCTCGTCGACCGCGAGACGCTGGCAATGGAGCTGTGGCCCCATGCCGAGTTTAATAGCGCCCGTAATAACCTGTACTCGACGATATCGCGCTTGCGGTCGGCTTTGGGACCGACGCCGGATGGCAAGTCGTGTGTACTCATCCAAAATGAATGCATCGGACTCAACGGCGACTACGTCAAGACCGATGTGCGGCTGTTTGACCAGATAAGCCGTGACGGTTTTGGGAAATCGTACGGGTGCGCGCGGGCCCCATTTAGTTGAGCTGTGCCTTAAGATTGAGCAGCTTTATGCCGGACCGCTGTATGTTCCCAATGGCTGTAATCCACCTACTTTTTGCGTATGCGACGCATTATGCAGTCAAAGTACATCGATTGCATGATTAAGGGAGCAAATGCATCTCTAGAAGAAAACGATCTGCAGTCGGCGATTTGGCTGGCGGAGTCGGGGCTTCGGCAGGAAACGGCGCGTGAGGATATGGTGCGCTGTGCCATGCGTGTCTACAGTGCGGCGGGGCGGAGGCGCGATATTGTCGAGCTGTACAGCGGGCATATGCACCATCTGAGGGAGCAGGTCAATGGCGTACCCGAGCCCGAGACGCGGCGTCTATATGAGCGCTTGGTGGAGGGTCGGCTCAACCGCGTGCTGGTCGAGCGATAAAAAACGGGCGCCCGAAGTGCTTGGGCGCCCGTAAGCTTGTTATGTGTTGGCTCGCCGGATCATTGGCTCTTAGACGAGCTTGATCTTCTCGATATCCTTGCGCGAGGACTCGCGATACAGCGAGAACTTGCGGCCGATGACCTGGACGACCTCGGCGTGGCAGCGCTCAGCGAGCTCTTCGGCGGCCTCGCGGACGGAAAGGCTGGAGCCGTCCAGCACAGAGCACTTAACGAGCTCGTGCTTCTCCAGGTAGGCGACCGTCTGCTCGACGGTGCCCTCGTTGACATCGGACTTGCCGATGATGATGGCGGGGTTAAGGTGATGGGCCATGCTGCGAAGCTGCTTGACCTGGGCTCCTGTCAGTGCCATGGGTTCTCGCTTTCTATGTATGGGGCGCCCCGCGACGGGGCCTTAATCTACGTGAGCTGTCCCACGATAGCGCAGGAACGGCGCGGTGTGGAGTGCGTTTGCCCAGTTCGCAAAGAATGCGGATGCCGAGTGAGTGGGCGGTGCGGGCTGCGAACAGGCTATGAGCTGGGCGCAGAGACCGGCTCCCATGCAATAAACGCCCAACGAACCTTGCGGACATGATCGAGCATACGGGAAAAATCCGCCACACCTGCTTCAAGGCTGTCGAAGGTATCGCGACGAGGCGATTCAAAGTACGTGACCTGCGGCAGCGCACCCATCTGAATAAGGATATTAAAGGCATACACAAAGCCATTGCTGCAGGTAACCGAGGCGCCGATGGCGTTCATCAGGTGCAGATCATAGCGCGGGCTGGAGTTGGCGACCATCGTGACGGCACAACGCCGACGAGCCGTACGATCAAGCTTGGCAAGCGCACCTTTTAGATTAGTCGTCGTAACCGACCGACTGGCAAAGGCAACATCCACCGCCTTTGCGACCGGTCCAACCAAATCCCAATCATCATCCCAAGCAAGCTCAAGCGGCGTAATGCGATTCTCGAGCCCATAGTACTCAATGCCAGCATCAAGCGTGCCCAACATAGCAGGGGAGAAATCAGCCGCAATCACAGGATGCCCAGCCTGAGCAAGCGGAATAGCAATCGACCCAGCCCCACATCCCATATCCAGCACCGACTCGCGGGGCTCAAGCGCCAATAGCTTTATAAAATCCCGGGCATACGGAGCAGTCTCAAGTGGCCGAAAATGCCGAGCTCGCTTATCCCATTCAAAAGAATCATCAGCCCGCCGCCGACTAGCTTGCAAGCGCACCATTCGCCATTCCAATCCGCGGAAAGCAGCTCAGAATGAATCAAATCATCAGCCACGGGCCATTTCCCCTCACAACAAAAAAGCGACTCCTCCCAAAAGAAGAGCCGCAACCAGCATATATCAGAAAAAACCGTTCCAATGCCAAGCCGCCGTACCAGCCTAGTGGTGCAGGAGCGAAGCAACTGCAACCGGGATAGAACCCAACTGAGGTCCCGTTGTGCGGGAGCCCCGGGGAGGGCAAATATATAAGGTCGATCGCGAGTTCCGCACGAGCCGGAGAGCACTTAATGTGCTCTCCGTGCGAGTCAGGACTGTTCGAGCAGGCGACCTTATATATTTGCCCTCCCCGGGGCTCCTCGCCCGAACCCCTCAGCTAGTTCTTCAGCGAGTTCAGCGGTGCCGGGAAGCGTCCACCGCGATGGGCAAGCACGGTGCCGGCGTTGGGGTTCACCGGCATGATGGGTGCACGGCCGAACAGGCCACCGTACTCGACGCAGTCGCCCACGCCCTTGTCGATGGCAGGGATCACGCGGACGGCCGTGGTCTTGTTGTTGATGACGCCGATGGCCATCTCGTCGGCGATGATGCCGGCGATGGTCTCGACCGGGGTGTCGCCGGGGATAGCGATCATGTCCAGGCCGACGGAGCACACGCAGGTCATGGCCTCGAGCTTCTCGAGCGAAAGCGCACCGGCCTCGACGGCGGCGATCATGCCGGCGTCCTCGGACACAGGGATGAAAGCGCCCGAGAGGCCGCCCACGCTGGAGCTGGCCATGACGCCGCCCTTTTTGACGGCATCGTTGAGCATGGCGAGCGCACAGGTCGTGCCGGGGCCACCGCAGGTGCCCACGCCGATGATCTCGAGGATGCGCGCGACGGAGTCGCCGATGGCAGGCGTGGGAGCCAGCGACAGGTCGACAATGCCTTTCTCGACACCC
>ENA-OQET01000035-OQET01000035.1-human-gut-metagenome-genome-assembly--contig:-NODE-35-length-70486-cov-4.521213_pt1 | contig 70486 bp, 78 predicted proteins | sample MGYA00242800_ERZ504645 | MGnify/ENA primary metagenome ERZ504645 (study PRJEB26092, sample SAMD00036308) | human gut metagenome | host: Homo sapiens | study: EMG produced TPA metagenomics assembly of... | reverse complement strand
ACCAACTTTTTTAGTAATAGCGTCTATTGCAAAAGCTTTAAATGTAAAATTAGATGAATTAGTTGAGATAAAAGACAATTATCATTACTTTAGACAATAAGATATGAAATAGAAAACAGCACCTTTTAAGGTGCTGTTTTTTTGATAATAAAAAGGAGTTAGTTTTAAACTAACTCCTTTTGTTATTTGATTGATATATCTTTTATTATTTATCAAAGATATTTTTGAGAGCTTGTTTATTTACATCACGGTTTAACTGAGCAAGGTAAGTAGTTAATTTGATGTGTTTTGGACAAGCTTCTACGCAGTTTTGGCTGTTACCGCAGCTAGTGATACCGCCTTTTTCCATAAGAGCATTAAGACGTTTTTCTTTGTCAAATTTACCATATGGATGTAAATTGAAGAGATAAGCTTGAACTGTTGGAGCAGGTCCGATGAAGTCAGACTGAGGACCAACGTTAGGGCAAGCTTCTAAGCAGCAACCACAAGTCATGCAGTGGGAAATTTCATATGCTGTAGCAGCAGTATATGGGTTTTGAATTGGAGCTTCACGATTTTCCCAGCTACCATCAACATTAATCCAACCTTGGATACGTTTGAGGCTTTCAAACATAACGCTACGGTCGATTAAGAGGTCACGGATTACAGGGAAAGTACGAGCTGGAGCAATGCGGATTGGTTGAGGAAGTTTGTCGATAAGAGAAGCACAAGCTTGACGTGCACGACCGTTAATAACCATCATACAAGCACCACATACTTTTTCTAAGCAGTTGCATTCCCAAACTACAGGAGTAGTTTTTTTGCCATCTTTAGTTACAGGGTTTTTCTGAATTTCCATTAAAGCTGCAACTACGTTAAGTGCAGGACGATAAGGAATTTCAAATTCTTCTGTGTAAGGTTTGCCAGTAGGGCTATCTTGACGTTCAATAATCAAATGAACAGTTTTTTTAGTATCTGCCATTATTTTTTGCCTCCTTTAGTAACATCATAACGACGTGGACGAGGTTTAACTAAGGAGTGATCAAAATCGATATAGCTGATTTCTGGTTCACAAGTTTCAGGGTTCATTCTAACAAGTGTAGTTTTTAAGAAATGCTCGTCATCACGGTTAGGGAATTCTGGTTTGAAGTGAGCACCACGGCTTTCATCACGCATACGAGCTGCTTTACAGATAGCAAGAGCGTAGATGATCATGTTGCGAAGCTGACGTACGAACATAGCTTCTTGGTTAGCCCAGCGACTAGTATCAGTAAGACCGATATGATCCCATTTTTTGAGGATTTTCTTAACTTCTTCATAGCAATATTCAAGGTCTTTGTTAATACGTTCAATTGTGCAGTAACGAAGCATGAGTTCGCCTAATTCCATATGGAGTTTATGAGCGTTAACGTCGCCTTTCATATTCATGATTTTTTCAAATTCATCAACAGTCTGTTGTTTTGCTGCAGCAAGTTCTGCATCAGTAAGAGCAGCACCATTGTCTTCAGCAATAGTTTTACCTTCAATTGTCCAAGCGGAATCACCGTTAGCCCAACGAATAGCTTCTGGACCAGAAATAGTACCAGAATGAGCAGCGGAAAGAAGGGAGTTAGCACCAAGACGGTTAGCACCATGGTACTGATAGTCACATTCGCCGGAAGCGAATAAACCAGGGATATTTGTTCTGTGTTTACGGTCTACCCAAATACCACCCATGGAATAGTGAACGGAAGGGAAGATCTGCATAGGAACTTTACGAGGGTCGTCACCAACGAATTCTTCGTAGATTTCCATGATACCAGCGAGTTTACGGTTTAAGTAATCTGCATCAATGTGGGAAAGATCGAGGTATACACGATTTTCGCCATTGATACCAAGACCCATGTGTACGCAAACTTGATAAATTTCACGAGCTGCGATATCACGAGGAACGAGGTTACCATAAGCTGGATATTTTTCTTCGAGGAAGTACCAAGGTTTGCCATCTTTGTAAGTCCAAACACGACCACCTTCACCACGAGCTGCTTCAGACATAAGACGGTTTTTATCTTCACCTGGAATAGCTGTTGGGTGAATCTGAATGAATTCAACGTTACCGAGGTAAGCACCTTCTTGGTATACATCGGAAACAGCAGAACCGTTACAGATTGTAGAAGCTGTACATTTACCGAAAATAACACCAGGACCACCTGTTGCTAAGATAACTGCATCAGCTGGGAAAGCTTCAATTTCCATGGAATTCATGTTTTGAGCAGTGATACCACGGCAGATGCCTTCTTTGTTTTTAATGATGTGAACGAATTCCCAGAATTCGTATTTTTTAACTTTGCCTTTTACTTCAAGTTTACGAACTTGTTCATCAAGAGCATATAAAAGCTGTTGACCAGTAGTAGCACCAGCGAAGCAAGTACGTTTATGTTTTGCACCACCGAAGTTACGAAGGTCAAGGTTACCTTCTGGTGTACGAGTGAAAGGAACACCCATGCGGTCGAACATTTTAATAAGTTTTGGAGCGTTTTCGCACATACCTTTAACTGCTAATTGGTCAGCAAGGAAGTCGCCACCATAAATTGTATCATCGATATGATCCCAAACAGTATCATGTTCACCTTTGGAATCCATACAAGCATTAATACCACCCTGTGCACAGAGGGAGTGGGAACGTTTTACTGGGCAATAAGAGAATAAGTCTACAATACCGCCAGATTCACAAATTTTAATCGTAGCCATAAGACCGGATAAACCGCCACCGACAACGATGATTTTTTTTGTAGATTTCACGTGAGTCTCTCCTTATATCAGAATTTATAGATTAAAACCAGTACATGCTCATGAAAGCAATTGTTAAAAGGGATAATACTACAAAGATTGCCATGAATACACGAGAGAAGAAAGTCTGGATACGAGGACCTTTTGCAATACCCCATGTCATAGTGAATGTAGTAAGACCGTTAAAGAAGTGGAAAATAGATGCAATCATAGCGATTGTATAAGCACCCCATACAAGCGGATTTTGGAAATAAGCTTGTAATAATTCGAAGGAAATAGGAGTACCGCCACCTTTTACCATAATGCGGAGATAAACAACATGCCAGATTAAGAAAAGGAAGATAATAACAGCAGTTATTCTTTGGAAATAGAAATTCCAGTTGCGAGCATAACCATAGCTTTTTACGTTGTTTTTAGCTTGCATTAAAATGTACAAACCATAAAGACCATGGAAAAGGAATGGAACTAAAATGAAGCAAATTTCCAAAGGAAGCATAATTTCATGTGGAATAGATGCAAGATGCTCAACTGCTGCATTGAATGGAGCTGGTCCACCTAATACCATAGAGTTTGTAAAGATATGTTCGAGTAAGAATAAACCTACAGGAACAATACCGCAGAGGGAATGTAATCTGCGAATATAAAATGTTGTGTGAATCATCCTTGAACCTCCTGTACTTTTTAATTTTCATAGGGAAAATTTACACACCTTATGACATGCTTAAAAAAGCTTCCATATATTAATTATATGTAATATAAATGATAGATGGCTATCCCCGTGTGTCCCACGGTTCGCAAAATAAACTGAGCTCCTCCTAGAAGATAATAAAGGAGCTCAGGATTTTGTTAATTATTAAAGTTTATCCATATCTAAAGTGCGATATGGAGCCTGACCCATTTCATAGAAATTATTACCTTCAGAGTCAATAACTACGATTGCAGGGAAATCTTCAACAGTAAGAGCTGCAAGTGCTTCAGGACCAAGTTCTGGATAAGCGATTACTTCATATTTTTTACGCATTTGGAAATAAGTGCAGCAGCACCACCAACAGCGGCAAAATAAGTAACACCATTTTTCTTCATGGATTCGATAACAGCTTTATCACGAGAACCTTTACCAATCATACCTTTAATACCCTGTTCGAGCATTGTAGGAGTATAAGCGTCCATACGACCAGAAGTTGTAGGACCGCAAGAACCAATTGGATTACCAGGTTTAGCTGGAGTTGGTCCAAGATAATAAACAATTTGATTGCTCCAATCAATTGGAAGTTTTTCACCACGAGCAAGTGCTTCTGTCATAACTTTATGAGCAGCATCACGTGCGCTATAGATAACGCCAGAAATAAGAACGCTATCGCCTACTTTTAATTTACGAGACTGTTCTTCAGTCAAAGGTGTTGTAATGCGAATTTTATCAGCCATTTAAATGTACCTCCCGAATAAATTATAATACGCGTTTAGAATGACGGCATGCATGGCAACAAATTGTTACAGCCACAGGAAGGCCAGCGATATGAGTAGGACCCCATTCGATATTAACAGCAAGAGCACTTGTTGTACCACCGAGCTGTGGACCAATACCTGTTTGGTTGATTAATTCTAAAAGCTCTTCTTCAAGTTTTGCATATTCAGGATGAGCATTACGAACATTAGTTGGACGAAGTAATGCTTTTTTAGACATAACAGCAGCACGGTCCATAGTACCGCCAATACCAATACCAACAACCATTGGTGGGCAAGGATTGCAGCTAGCATGAAGGATAATATCCATAACTGCTTTTTTAACGCCTTTTACACCATCAGCTGGTACAAGCATTTTTAAGCCAGATTTATTTTCGCTACCGAAACCTTTTGGTTCAACTTGGATAGTTAATTTATCGCCAGGAACGATTTCTGTGTAGATAACAGCTGGTGTATTATCTTGAGTATTTTTACGATCGAAAAGTGGTTCAGCTACAACGGATTTACGTAAATAGCCTTCAGTATAACCTTTAGCTACACCAGCATTGATAGCGTCATTTAAGTTGCCGCCTTCAATGTGAACATCTTGACCTAATTCAACAAAAACAATAGTCATACCAGTATCTTGGCAAATAGGTCTGTCTTCTTCTTTTGCAATTTTTGCATTTGTGATAATTTGGTCGAGTACTTCTCTTCCTACTGGAGATTTTTCACTAAGTCTACCTCTTTCTAATGCGGCAAACACATCTCCTGGTAAATAGTAGGCAGCTTCTTTACACATCTGCGCTACTTCTTGAGTGATTTGTTCTGCTTGGATTGTACGCACCATAACCCCTCCAATGGATTAAAATATTTAGTCATTGTTTTATTAAACTTCCTAAATTTAGGCAATCCCCATTAATGACTAACGGTTAAGGACATATTTTTACTTAATAAGTATATATTTTTTAAGTAGAAAATTTTTAAATAAATAAGAATTTATCTATTTTGAGATCTGTCCCATCTCTAATAAATTAACTCTCACCACTGGTTAAAAGTAGTGGGGGATTTATCACGAACAAATTGGATAAAAATATCCTCATGTAATGAAAATTTTAGCATATTTTTGAATGTCTTTCAACACCTAAAATGGCTGGAAGCCTTAATATTATTAAAGTTGAAGGCTGTTCACTTTTATAAATAAAATATATTTATAGACTAAAAAATATAAAAAGTTATTTATTTTAGTACATAATTTTATTAAATAAATATATAAAATCATTATAAATATTTATCTTAAATATAAAAAACTTTTATTTTAAAAATATGCGTTGAAGATTTATTTTTTCATTATTTATATCAATTATCATGAAAGAAGGGTCTAGACCATCTCGAGGTTCAGAAACACTTCCTGGATTAATGATTATTTTATCATTTACATGCTCTTCGTTACCTACATGACTATGACCATAAACTATTATATCTGCACCTAATTTAGAGGCTTGTTCATATAGATATTTAGTTGTCCATTTTACATTATATTTATGACCATGTGTCAAAAATATTTTTTTGCCAGCAATTTCTATTAATATTTCTTTTGGCTTAGTGGAAAACCAATCTATATTACCAGGAACAGCATATACAGGTTTTTTAGATACATCAGCTAAATAGCCAGCATCATCAATACTATCGCCAGCATGAAGCCAACAATCTACATCGTCAGCTAGACAAATTGCATCATCAATAGCAGATAGATCATGATGACTATCACTCATAATTCCTATTTTCATTTTAAATATTCACCTAGTTGGATTTCCATTTCACGTAGTGCTTTGCCACGATGACTAATATTATTTTTTTCCTTCAATAGTTAATTCAGCCATAGTTTTTTGCAAATCAGGAACAAAAAATATGGGTCATAACCAAAGCCATTATTTCCTTGAGCGAAAATGCGAATGATACCTTCACATTTTTGAGTACAAGTTAATGTTTTGCCATCAGTATCTACAAAGACCAAAGAACAAACGTATTGAGCAGTTGATTGCTCTACATTTTTTTTCTGTAGCTCTTCAATCATTTTTTTATTATTAGCTAAATCGTCTGCATGGTAACCAGCAAATCTAGCTGAATAAATACCAGGAGCTCCATCTAAAATATCAATGGTTAGACCTGAATCATCTGCTAAACAAGCATAGCCTGTTTTTTGAGCGTAAAATTTTGCTTTTTTGATAGCATTTTCTTCAAAAGTAGTACCATCTTCAACAGCATCAGGTAAAGGACCAAATTCACTTAAAGAATGAAGTTCTACAGGTAAATTTTTAAATGCATTTATCATTTCTTTTATTTTGCCTTGATTTTTTGTAGCTACAATAATTTTTTTCATCATGGAATCCTTCCTATTTTCCAAACTAAGTCATTACCTAAAATATCTTTTTGATAAGAGATTAATTCATCAATACCTTTTTGAGCATAGGCGAGCATTTTGCTGAATTGTTCATGTGTAAAAGGTTGTTTTTCACCAGTACCTTGAATTTCTACAAAATGCCCTTCACCTGTCATGACGATATTCATATCAGCTATAGCAGTAGAATCTTCTTCATAACATAAATCTAATATAGGTTCATTATCTTTAGAGATACCTACGCTTATGGCAGCCATGAAATCTTTTAATGGAAATGGTTTTTTAGGGTCGTAGATAGTGGCTAAAGCTTCAGCTATGCTACAAAAGCTCCAGTGATTGAAGCTGTTCGCGTACCACCATCGGCTTGAATTACATCACAGTCAATAATGACTGTTCTTTCACCTAAAGCTTTAAAATCCATAACACTGCGAAGACAGCGTCCTATAAGACGTTGGATTTCCTGTGTTCTGCCATTTTGTCTACCACGAGAGGCTTCTCTAGGAGAACGGGTCAATGTCGCTGATGGAAGTAAAGAATATTCAGCATTTAACCAGCCTGTACCGCTACCACGTAAAAATGAAGGAACGCCATCTTGAATAGTAGCAGCACAAATTACTTTAGTATTGCCTGTTTCAATTAAAACAGAACCAGCTGGATATTTTTGAAAGTATTTTGTTATTTTAAAACGACGCAATTGGTCTGCATTTCGTCTATCAATTCTAGTCATATAAATAAAAAGTCTCCAAATGAAATCATAAAATTTAAGTTATTTTAAACTATCAAGATAGCCCTGTAAAATAAATACAGCAGCCATTTTATCAATAACTTTTTTGCGTTTTGCACGACTGACATCAGCTTCTAATAAATAACGGTCAGCAGCAACAGTAGATAAACGTTCATCCCAAAAGATAATTTCAGCATCAGGAATATCTTCTAGGATTTTATCTGTAAAATGTTTTACAATATCGCATCGTTCGCCAACTGTACCATTCATATTTTTAGGTAAGCCAACGACAAATTTTTTAGTTTCGTATTGTTTGCTTAATTCACGAATACGAGCTAAATCATGTTTATAAGATTTACGGCGAATTGTTTCCACACCTTGTGCTGTGAATAAAAGTTCATCACTTACGGCAATGCCAACAGTTCTATCACCGATATCAAGGGACATTATTCTCATAAATATTTATTCACCTTTTTTTATATTCTCATTGTTTTCTAAATAGAAACGTACAAGTTCTTCTAGTAATTCATCTCGTCCTAGTCTACGAATTTCATTTCTAGCATTTTTGTTACTTGTAATATAAGCTGGATCATCAGATAAAAGATAACCAACTAATTGATTGATTGGACTGTAACCTTTTTCAAGCATAGCACGGCAAGATAAGCAAAGTGCTTTTGCTGCTTTATCATCATCTGCACCAAAATTAAACATCATAGTTTCATCTTTAATGTTGGACATAATAATCACCTCAAATATCTATATATTGTCATATAGTAGATTAATCTATAATCTATGTACTAATTATAACAAAAAAATAGTTTTAAAAACAGTCAATATTACTTTAAGAAAACAAAAGGAGGCTAGATAATTAGCCTCCTTGCTAGTTTAAATATAATTATTTAATTTGAGATTGAATTACTTCATGAGCTTTAGCAAAAGCATCATTTAATTTTTCTGGCTGTTTACCACCAGCTTGAGCCATATCAGGGCGACCGCCACCGTTACCGCCAGCCATCATAGCTACTTCTTTTACGATTTTACCAGCGTGTAAGCCACGAGCTACACCGTCTTTATTTGCTTTTACAACGAAGTTAACTTTATCGTTAAGTACAGCACCAAGAACAACTACGCCAGCTTTATCAAATTTATTGCAAAGAAGGTCTGCACTATTGCGAAGTTCGTCCATGTTAGCAGCTTGAATTTTACCAACAATTACATTAACACCATTATATTCTTTTAATGCCATTAATAATTTATTGGAATCAGCTTTAGCACGTTCAGCTTGAACTTTAGCAATTTCAGCTTTCATTTCTTTATTTTCTTGAAGAAGGTTTGCAATTTTATCGCAAAGGTTGCTTTCATTAGTTTTTAAAGTTGTTATAGCTGTTTGTAAAAGTTTAGCTTTATTATTCATATAATCAATAGCAGCTTTACCAGTGATAGCTTCAATACGTCTAACGCCAGCAGCTACACCAGATTCGCCGATGATTTTGAACATGCCAATTTGACCGATATTTTTAACATGGCTACCACCGCAAAGTTCCATACTAAATCCAGGTACAGTAACTACGCGAACGATATCGCCATATTTTTCACCGAATAATGCCATAGCACCAGCTTTTTTAGCATCTTCTTGGTTCATATGAGAAATTTCTACATCTTTACCTGTTAAAATTTCAGCATTTACCATTTCTTCTACTTGTTGTAATTGTTCAGCAGAGATTGGTTCAAAGCTAGAGAAGTCAAAACGTAAATGATGAGCATTTACAGCAGAACCAGCTTGATTGATATGGTCGCCAACAACACGTTTTAAAGCAGCTTGTAAAAGATGTGTTGCTGTATGGTTACGTGCAGAAGCGAGTTTATTTTCCATATCTACAGTTATTTCTACAGTATCTCCAACATGAAGACTACCTTCAGTTACATGAACAATATTATAAACAGAACCATCAGGTAATTTTTTAGTATCAATAACTTGGGCTTTACCCATATCTGTTTTTAAGCTACCAATATCGCCTTCTTGTCCGCCACCTTCAGCGTAAAATGGTGTAATGTCTAAGATAAGACCAGCTTCATCGCCGTCTTCAAGGCTATTTGTAGTTTTAGCATCTTTCCAAATGCAAACGATTTTAGCTTGACGAGCAGTTTCATCAACTTTTAATTCACCGATATTGCTATCACGTAAATCAGGAATATCCATGCGTTTGTTTTCGCCACGAGCATTACGTGCACGAGTGCGTTGTTCGTTCATAGCTTTATCAAAAGCTTCTTTATCTAAAGTCATATGATTTTCATGGAGAATTTCATCTGTTAATTCCCAAGGGAAACCATAAGTATCATAGAGTTTGAAACCAACTTCACCATCAAGAACAGTTTTATTTTCAGCTTTTAGTTTTTCAACTTCAGCATTTAATAAATCCATACCTTGAGTTAATGTAGTTGCAAAACGGTCTTCTTCTAAGCTGATTACTTTTTTGATGTAATCTTTTCTATTTGTGAGTTCATCATAAACACCACTGTAGATTTCAGCAACTACATCAACAGCGCCAGCTAAGAATTTATCTTCGATGCCAAGCATACGAGCATGACGTACAGCACGACGTAATAAACGACGAAGTACATAGCCACGACCTTCATTAGAAGGTAAGATACCGTCCATAACCATGAAGGAAATACTTCTAGCATGGTCAGCAATAACTTTTAAAGAAATATCTGTTTCTTTATCTTTGCCATATTCTTTATTAGCAACTTTGCTAGCATATTCAATGATAGGGAACATTAAATCTGTTTCAAAGTTAGATGGTTTATTTTGTAATACTGAAGCAAGACGTTCAAGACCACAACCTGTATCAATGTTTTTATGTACAAGTGGATTGTATTTTCCATCTTCAGTACGGTCAAATTGAGTAAATACAAGGTTCCAAATTTCAAGATAACGGTCACAATTCGCAACCAACGCCACATGTAGGGCTACCACAACCACGTTCTTCACCGAGGTCAATGAAAATTTTCAGAGTCAGGACCGCAAGGACCGCTACCAATTTCCCCAGAAGTTATCTCTAATTTAACGATATGTTCTGGATTGATGTCAGTTTCTGTTGTCCAAATTTTATATGCTTCTTCATCATCAGGATAGATTGTAGCCCAAAGTTTATCTTTTGGAAGTTCTAATTCTCCAGTTAAAAATTCCCAAGCCCATTTAATAGCATCATATTTGAAATAATCACCAAAGGAGAAGTTGCCAAGCATTTCAAAATAAGTATGATGGCGAGCTGTACGACCTACGTTTTCAATATCACCAGTACGAACACAACGTTGACTTGTAGTGATACGAGTGCAAGGTGGTGTCATTTTACCTGTGAAATAAGCTTTGAAAGGAGCCATACCAGCACCAATCATCAATAAGCTAGGGTCATCTTTTGGAATTAAAGATGCACTAGGAAGTTCTAAATGTCCATTTTTGACAAAAAAGTCAAGGTATCTTCTACGGAGTTCTTTTCCGCTCATATACTTCAAACTAATCTACCTCCAATATTTTAAGTTGAAATTTTTGATTATTTACTAATAAAAAACTTCTATAATTATATATAATAAATTATTTCAAGTCAATTTATCAAGGTTTTTAAAGCTTTTGTAGATTAAATCGTTTAGCAAAAGTTGGGGAATTTTTTATATCTATTTTTTGATTAGGTAAAGATAATAATTTAATTTTATCTTGATTTATCGTTAAAATGTTAATTTCACTTAAAATAATCAGGCATTGTTTTATACTGTAATCAGATAAATTTAGATTGTAAATTTGTTTTAATAAAGCTTGACAATCTTTAAGAGAAAATATATTTTGACCATATTTTTTTCTTGATTGCGCAGACAAAGATATATTTTGCCGATTGTGTCATAAGCAGGAAATTCTTCTAAATAAGAAATTTTTCGTTTGCTTTGACGTAAATCACTTAATTTAAACTGTAGATAAGTATGGTCATTCCAGTGGTTTAATTCAGGCTGGAATAAAATATCTACATATTTATTATTTATATCATCGGCAACATCTGCCATATGCCAACCAATAGCAGTATATTGTGTATTATTATAAGCAAAATTAAAGCGTAAATGATTATTTTCTTTGCCCATTTTCATGCTTTTAGTGACTAAGAGATTTTGACAGACAAATTGTGGTTTAGGATTTCCCATGCCAAAAGGTTCAAGTAAGGATAATTCTTCGAAAAAATCCATGGTTATATCTTGAGGTGTTAAAACTGTTTCTACTTGATAAATTGGTATTAAATCTTCATCTGTTAAATGTTCATTAGCATATGTTTGCATATGTGAAATAAAATCATCTAATTTAGTTAAATCAATTGTAAAACCTGCTGCTTTGGAATGACCACCATAAACCATTAAATTCTTGTTCACAATAAGTGAGGGCATTTTCATATGGAGTCCATCTATGCTACGACAAGAGGCTTTACCAATATTATCATTTAGTTCGCTATGATTATTATAGGTCGATAATATTTTCTTGTTAGGCGATGAAGCTGCTATACCGATTAACACCTTCATGCCAATTTTCGTCCAACAACAATGATGATTTTATTTTCTTGAAGATTATTTTCTTCAATTTTTTTGACAGCTTCGTGAAAAATATCTTCCACAATTTCTTGACGTTGTTTATTTTCTTCATCTAGATATAATGCTTTTTGATGAGCTGTTTGTTTATCAGTGGCTAATAATAATTCAACAGCAATACTAGCATGAGTCAATCTTCCCGCAGCATTTAAGCGAGGAGCTACACCAAAACCAATATGACCTGTATTTATATTATTTTCATCATAATTGCAGATTTCAATTAAAGTTTTTATACCTAAGTTTTGAATATTAGCTAATCCTTTTTTGACAATGCGACGATTTTCATCAACAAGGGGTACAATATCAGCTATAGTGCCTAAAGCTACAATATCCAAATAATTTTCTAATTCATGAATATCTTTATTTAAGCTTTGATATAGTCCTTGACAAAGTTTGAAGGCTACACCTACACCGCAAAGATTTTTGTTGGGATAATTACATTGTGTTTGTGTAGGATTGATAATTGCAAAGGCGTCAGGAAGAATTTCACGAGGTAAATGGTGGTCTGTGATAATCATATCGATTTTATCTTTGGCATAATCAACTTCATCAAGAGCTGTAATACCGCAGTCAACAGTGATTAATAAATCGTATTTAGGTATTAATTTTTGTAAGGACTCGATATGAAGACCATATCCTTCACTATGGCGGTCAGGTAAATAATAGTCTATATTAAAGCCTAATTTAGTAAAAACTGTCATTAAAAGGGCAGTGGAGCTGACACCATCTACATCATAATCGCCGTAAATGCAGATTTTTTCTTTATTTTTTAAAGCTGATAAGAGTCTTTGGCAAGCTTTTTCCATATCTTTTAGCAAAAAAGGATCATGATAGGGAATTTTTGTGGGATTGAGAAATAATTTAGCTGAGTTTTCATCAAGATTTTTTCTAGTTAAAATTTCAGCCAGACTAGAAGATATATGCAAATTCTTTTCTAATAAGATTTGTTTTTTTCATCAATGGGTAGAATTTCCCAACGTTTATTCATAAATAAATATTACCTCCTATACTTGATTTTTATAGATAGTATTTAATTTATTTTTTACATATAATTAATAGCTATTTGTTTTACAGTATAAAATGAATATGATAAAATGTAAATTATTGCAAGTAATAAGAAGACTTTAATACATATTTAACAAATTCGAAATTAAAATATGATTGAACTAAGTTGATAATCTGGGGGAAAATATATGTCAGGTAAAAATATTCTAGTGGTTACAGCATCAATGGGGTCTGGTCATAATAAGGCTGCCAATGCTGTTGCAGAGGCGATAAAGAGAAAATATCCTGTCAATAAAATAAATGTTATTGATTTTATGTCAACAGAAACAGCCTATTTCAATAGTCTAGTTAAAGATATATATTTAAAGATGCTCGACCATACACCAAGCGTGTATGAATTTTTCTATAAATTTACATCAGATTCTACAAAAGGAAGTACTATACAATCTGTTTTTGCTCATGCTATGAAAAAAGATATGCGTGAGCTTATAAAAAAATATGAAGCTGATATGGTTATTTGTACACATCCTTTTCCATGTGCAGCTGCATCTTATTTAAAGCAAACAGGAGAAATAAATATTCCTTTAATTACAGTGATGACAGATTTTTGTGTACATCAATTTTGGTTATATAAAAATATTGATATTTATTTTACTGCTAATGATTTATTGAAAAAAGAAATGGTAAATCAAGGTTTATTAGAAGAACGTATTTTTGTTACAGGTATACCTGTGGGATATAATTTCCGTGTAGATTATAATCGAGATGATTTATTGGCAAAATTCAAATTGGAAAAAGATAAACCTGTAGCTTTGATTATGGGTGGCGGTCTTGGTTTAGGTGGCGTAAAAATGCACTTTGCCAATTAGAACGCTTGAAAAAAGATATTCAAATTCTCGTAATTACAGGAGCAAATGTAGCGCTTTGGTCAGAGATGAATGAATATGCACAGCATTCCAAGCATAAAATTTTCGTATGGGGATATTCGCATAATATTCAAGAATTTATGTCTGTGGCTACATTTTTAATCAGTAAACCTGGTGCGCTTACAATAAGTGAAGCATTGACTAGAGAATTACCAATGATTTTACATGACCCAATACCAGGGCCAGAGGTGGATAATGCAAAATTTGTTTCTGATAATGGAGCTGCCATTTGGGTGAAACATCAAGATACCTTAGATGCGGTAGTACGTGAAGTATTATCTGATGCAACTATTTTGCCAAAACTTAGAAATAATGCTAAGGTGTTAAAGAAACCATATGCTTCCGATAATATAGCAGATGTTATTGCAAATATGTTAGGTTTAGATTAGTATTAGGGAAATATAAATTAATAGGTGAAAATATGTTCAGAAAAATAATGGAGCGGTTTATAATATTCGCTTTTGTGATAATGATTGGTTATCTGGGATTTATAATTATTAAACAAGAAGTGTATTTAAGCCAAGTAGAAGAACAGACTATTATAGCCGAAGAGCGATTAAATAAAGCAAAACAAATAAATGAAGAATTAAGTAGAGAAAAAGATAATTTAAATAAGCTCGAATATGTGGAAAAAGTAGCTCGTGAAGAGCTAGGTATGACAAAACCAGGCGAAGTGCCATATATTTCTGAAGAAAAAGAATAACATTTTATTGACACTATTTGTTTAGCAAGGTTATAATAATAAAAGCTTAAAGCTAATTATCTTAAGGAGGACATAAAAGTAGTATGTCAATCGAAGTTGGCAATATCCTAGAAGGTGTTGTAACAGGTATTACTAAATTTGGCGCTTTTGTTGAATTACCTGGTGGAAAAGTTGGTTTAGTACATATCTCTGAAGTTGCAGATGTTTACGTTAAAGATGTAAATGATTTTTTGAAAGAAAAAGACAAAGTCAAAGTTAAAGTACTAAGTGTTGATGACCATGGAAAAATAGGTTTATCTATTAAACAATTACAGGAGAAAAAAGTCGAAGAACAAAATACTCGTCCTGCACAGAGTAGTAATTATCGTCCTGCTCCTCGTAAGCAATTTAATAATGACTTCCGTAAACACAATAATAGCGGCGCTTCTTTTGAAGATAAATTATCCAAGTTTTTAAAAGATAGTGATGAAAAACTTACTGATTTACGTCGTAAGACAGATTCTAAACGTGGTGGCCGTGGTGGCGGTTCTCGTAAATATGAATAAAACTAAGAAGCACTCTTTAAATTTTTAAAGAGTGCTTTTTGTTAATAGCTGGAAAATTATATGAATATGAATTTAATCTTGAGGTAATTTTTTTATGAGCGTAAATAATAATGCAGATGTAATAAATATAATGGAAATAATTGAGCGCGTAGAAAATTTTGCTAGAGAATATGATTTATTTAAGACTCATGATAAATTATTGATTGCTTGTTCCGGTGGGCCAGATTCCATGGCACTTGTGGATATCTTCCAAAAACTTAGTGCTAAGTATAAATTAGAGATTATTGTAGCTCATGCTGAACATGGTATTCGCAAGGAAAGTTCATTAAATGATGCATGGTATGTAAAAAATTATTGTGAGCAAAAAAATATTCCTTTTTTTATGGAACATTTAAATGTATTAGAGCATCTTAAAACAGAAAAATTATCTGTAGAAACTTTGGCTAGAAAATTGCGCTATCAATTTTTACGCAAAATAGCGAAAGCGCAAAATGCCACAAAAATAGTAACAGCACATCATTTAAATGACCAAGCAGAAACTGTATTACAGCATCTTTTAAGAGGTGCAGGAACGGCAGGTCTTAGCGGTATGAAAGCTAAAAATGAAGATATTATACGACCATTTTTATGTTTATATCGTGAAGAAATTGAAGCATATTGCTCAGTTGAAAATATCAATCCTTGTTTAGATGAAACAAATAATTGTTTAGATTATGAACGCAATCGCATACGTTTGGATTTAATCCCTAGATTAAAAGCATATAATCCTAAAGTAGTAACAGCTATTTGTAATAGTGCCAAGATTATTGCTCAAGAAAATGATTTTATAAATTACTATGTAAAAAATTTTTATCGAGATAAAGTCATAGTAGATATAGATAATCAAGGTAGAAAATCTATAAAAATAGATATCAAAGTATTGAAACAAGAACATAAGGCAATAAGAAATGCTTTATATAGGTATATTATAAAAGAATTTAAAAGGAATTTAGAAAATATTAGTTTTGTTCATATTGATAAAATTGATAAGTTTTTATACAATGGACATACTGGTTTAATTTTGCAATTACCGAAGAATTTGCAAGTAAAGATAAATTATGATAGATTAACTTTTAGTGAAAAAGAAATTTTGCCAATTGAAAAATTCTGAGGAAAAAGAGCAAAATATATCCATAAAATAGATTTAGGTTTACTTTTGACGAAAAAAGAAATAAAATTGCCTTATGAACAGTCATTGATTATAGATAAAATCTGCAGTCAAGATGAGGTCATGAAATTATCTGGTCGAGAACATTGTTTTGTTGATATGGATAAGATTAAGGGAGATTTATTTATTCGCAAAAGACAAAATGGGGATAGAATAACTCCTAAAGGCATGACAGGCAGTAAAAAAGTAAAAGACATTCTAATTGATAGAAAGATACCGGCAGAAGATAGAGATAAAATTCCTTTGATTTGTGATGAAAAGGGAATTATTTGGATAGCTGGTATACAACAAGATAATAATTATTTAGTAAATAAAAATAGTAAACATATACTATATTTAAAATTAAAAAAATAATAATTAGGTGGGTTTTAAATTATGAAAACAATGAAAGATGATATCCAGAGTGTACTTTATACAGAAGAGCAATTACGTGAAGGTGTAAAAAGAATTGCAGCTGAAATCAATCGTGATTATGCTGGGAAAGAAATTTATGCTATTGGTATTTTAAAAGGTGCTATTATTTTCTATGCTGATTTAGTGCGTGAAATCAATGTTCCTGTATCTTTTGATTTTATGGCAGCATCTAGCTATGGTAAAGGTTCTACTAGTAGCGGTGCAGTTAAAATCTTAAAAGATTTAGATTTTAGCATTGAAGGCAAACATGTTATCATCATTGAAGATATCGTAGATTCTGGTCTTACTTTATCTTATTTATTGAAAAATATGGAATCTCGTCATCCAGCTAGCGTAAAATTATGTGCATTATTAAATAAACCTGAACGTAGAGAAGTTGATGTAAAAGTTGATTATGTAGGATTTGAAGTGCCTAACGAATTTTTAGTTGGCTATGGTTTAGATTATGATAGCAAATATCGTAATTTACCATATATTGGTATTTTAAAACCAGAAGTATATACAAAATAATGATAATTAACATAGAATAACTATTAATTAACGTGTTTATATGATATAATTAATCATTATGATTTGAAGACAATGCTATGAGGAGGCATAAGATTGAATAAATTTTTGAGGAATGTGGGTTTTTACTTGTTAATCATTCTTGTAGCAATAACTGTAATCGACCATTTTTCAGTAGATACAAGCAATAAACAAGAAATAAATTACACTGAATTTGTAAAACAAGTCGATGACAAAAATGTAGCTAAAGTTGTTATGCAAAATAGCAATATTAAAGGTACATTGAAAGATGGTACAGAATTTACAACTATTACTCCAGGATATCCAAATAGCGATGAAGAACTTGTAAAAACTCTTCGCGATAATGGCGTAGATATAAAAGCAGAAAATCCGCCTGAAACACCATGGTGGACAACATTATTTTCTTCTTTACTTCCTATGCTTTTACTCATTGGTGTATGGTTTTTCATCATGCAACAGTCACAAGGTGGCGGTAGCCGTGTAATGAGCTTTGGTAAAAGCCGTGCCAAAATGATGGGTGATGGTAAAGTAAAAGTTACTTTCAGTGATGTTGCTGGTGCTGATGAAGCAAAACAAGAACTTGCTGAAGTTGTAGAGTTCTTAAAACATCCAAAGAAATTTAATGACCTTGGTGCAAGAATTCCAAAAGGTGTATTATTATTTGGCCCTCCAGGTACAGGTAAAACTTTACTTGCTAAAGCTGTAGCTGGTGAAGCTGGCGTTCCATTTTTCACTATTAGTGGTTCTGACTTTGTGGAAATGTTCGTTGGTGTTGGTGCATCTCGTGTTCGTGATTTATTTGAACAAGCTAAGAAAAATGCACCATGTATCGTATTTATCGATGAAATTGATGCTGTTGGTCGTCAGCGTGGAGCAGGTTTAGGTGGCGGTCATGATGAACGTGAACAAACACTTAACCAATTACTCGTTGAAATGGACGGGTTTGCAGCTAATGAAGGTATTATTATCATCGCAGCTACAAATAGACCAGATATCTTAGACCCAGCTCTTTTACGTCCAGGACGTTTTGATAGACAAATCGTTGTTGATAGACCAGACGTTCGTGGTCGTGAAGCTATCTTAAAAGTGCATACAAAAGGTAAACCTGTAGATAGTGATGTTAATCTTGATGTATTAGCTCGCCGTACACCAGGTTTTACAGGTGCTGATTTAAGCAATCTCGTAAATGAAGCTGCGCTTTTATCTGCACGCAGAAATAAAAAGACTATTTCTATGAATTCTTTAGAAGAATCAATAGAACGTGTAATTGCAGGTCCTGAAAGAAAATCTAAAGTAATCAGTGATCGTGAAAAACGTCTAACTGCATATCATGAAGGCGGTCATGCGTTAATCGGTTTATTATTACCAAATGCTGATCCTGTGCATAAAGTAACAATTATTCCTCGTGGTAGAGCTGGTGGTTATACTTTAATGTTACCAAAAGAAGATCGCTCTTATGCTACACGTGGAGAGTTACTTGATAGATTGAAAACTATGCTCGGTGGTCGTGTTGCTGAAGAAGTTGTACTTAAAGAAATCAGTACAGGTGCTTCTAATGATATTCAACAAGCTTCTGGTTTAGTTCGTAGCATGATTACTCAATATGGTATGAGCGATGTATTAGGTCCAATTGCTTTTGGTGATGGACAAGATCATCAAGTATTCTTAGGTCGTGATTTTAATAATCAACGCAATTACAGTGAAGATGTAGCTTGTGCTATTGATAAAGAAGTTCGTCGTTATATTGAGGAAGCTTACGATGAATGTCGTAAATTATTAATCGAAAATATAGATAAACTTCATTTAATTGCTAAAGCTTTGATTGAAAAAGAAACTTTAGAAGAAAAAGATTTAAAAATTATCATGGAAACTGGTAGCTTAGAAGGAGTTTGCGAAATCAAAGAAGCAAATAGCGAAGAAAAAGAAACTTCCACTACAGAAGAAGAGAAAAATGCTGAAGTAGTAGAAGAAAAACAAGCAGATGCTGTAGCTAAAGAGCCTGTTATTTCCACTACTGAAAAAATCTAAATATATTCACCTTGTTTGTAATATAAAAATAGGGTAAGCTAAAAGTGTGTAAGAAAAAGTTTTTACTTTATCTTATGCACTTTTTTTTATAACATTTTAGTAATAAAAAATAATAGATATAAAGGAGTTTTTTATGAATGGTTTGATTGTAGATGATAATAAACAAATTATTTCTATTTTAGAAGCTTATGCTAAAAAGGAAGGATATCAAACTGTTATTGCTGTAGATGGACAAGAGGCTTTAGATGTATTTCAAAGGGAAAGACCAGATATTATTTTATTAGATGTCATGATGCCTAAAATAGATGGTTTTGAAGTATGTCGAGTAATTCGCAAAACTTCTAATGTGCCAATTATAATGATTACTGCTCGTGGTGAAGATTTTGAAAAGATTATGGGACTGGAAATTGGTGCTGATGATTATATAGTAAAACCTTTTTCACCAGGAGAGATAATGGCTAGAATAAAGGCTATTTTAAGACGTATTCAGCCTAAAACAGAAAATTTACAAGTTTTTAGTTATGATAATTTACAGATAAATTTAGCTGATTATACAGTGAGTATAGATAATAAGGTATTATCACTTACAAAAAAAGAAATTGAAATTTTATGGACTTTAGCTACAAAAAAAGATAGAGTTTTTTCTCGTGATATGTTGTTGAATAAATTATGGGGATATGATTATATCGGCGATAGTAGAACAGTAGATAGCCATATAAAGAGATTGCGTGCTAAATTGGAAAAATATCCTCATGGTAAGTGGGAAATAAAAACTATCTGGGGAGTTGGCTATAAATTTGAGGTAAGTGATGATGTTAAACAATAAAATAGCTCTAAAATTAAGCTTAAGTTTTGCGCTAGCTTTGATAATTTTTTCCATTATAATCAGTGGTGTGTTTTTAGTATTATTCAAGCAATATACTGTGGATTTGCATAAGATGCAATTACAAAATTATGCGCAATCGCTAGCACAATCATTATCAACAGGTAGACGATATAATGGTATGGGATATGGCGCGCATTTATATTTTAGTAGTGAAATTATGGGCTATAATGTCTGGATTGTAGACGAGAATATGAATGTCATCACACCAAGAAATATGCAACATCATAAAATGATGCATGCAAATTATACTTTTTCTGAGTTGCCACCAAATGCTAGTGAAGTTATCAGAGAAGTTTTTCAAGATAAAACAGTATTTAGTGAAGGCTTTAGCGATGTTTTATCGCAATTGACGTTAACTGTAGGTGTGCCGATAAAAGATGCAAATGGAAAAGTATGGGGAGCTGTATTGTTACATTCACCTGTAGAAGGTACCACTGATGGGATTTATCAAGGGCTTATGATTTTAGGCATAAGTATAATTTTAGCACTTATTATTGTTTTAGCTTTAGCAATATTATTTTCATATTTTTTCACTAAACCTTTGACAAAGATGAAATCTGTGGCAATGCAATTGGCTGAGGGCAATTATCAGGCTAAATGTAATATAAAACAGAAAGATGAAGTTGGAGAATTGGCAAATGTAATGGATTTATTAGCTGGACGTTTAGATGAAGCTAGTAAAGAAAGTTTAAAATTAGAGCAGATGCGAAAGGATTTTGTGTCTAATATATCACATGAACTTAGAACACCAGTAACGGTTATTAGAGGCTCTTTAGAAGCACTTTGTGATAAGATTATTACAGACCCTAAGCAAATTGATGAGTATCATTTACAGATGTTAAATGAAGCTAAATTTTTGCAAAGATTAGTGGGGGATTTACTTGATTTATCTAGATTACAAAATCCAGATTTTGCGATTGAAAAGCAGGAGTTAAATTTAAATGATGTAATTTCTGATGTAGTTAGAAGTGCAAGGCAGATTGCTAAAAATAAAAATATTAATATAAATATTGATTTAAAAAATTCTAATTTAAAAATTTCTGGTGATTATGGAAGACTCCGTCAAATGTTTTTGATTATATTAGATAATGCCATCAAATTTTCTTTTGAAAATAATAAAGTAGATGTTTTGGCTAAAAATGACACAATTATTATTCGTGATTATGGCATAGGCATAAATGAAAAAGATTTGCCACATATTTTTGATAGATTTTACAAAACTCATGGTGAGCATAATAAAGTAGGTACAGGCTTAGGTTTAGCTATAGCAAAACAGATAGCAGAAAGACATAATATAGAATTAATTGCTCAAAATAATTTTGATGGTGGGGCAAAATTTATTTTTAAAATACCATTAAAATAAAACAAAAAAGACATAATTTTGACAAAAAGTCTTGCTATAATATAATCAAAGATAAGAGATAAGTAGGGAGGAATAAATATGAAAAACTTAAAGAAAATTATCGTTACAGGATTATTAGCATTGAGCGTTGCAACTACAGCTTTTGCGACATCTGCTTATAATAATCCAGCAGAAATAGTTGCTGGACTCACTGGTCGTAGCGTAGAAAGTGTTATTGATGAAAGACACGATACAGGTAAATCTTTTGGCACTATCGCTAAAGAAGCTGGCAAATTAGATGAGTTTAAAGCAGAAATTTTAGAACTTAGAAAAGATCAATTAGCAGCACGTGTAGCAGATGGCAGATTTACTCAAGAACAAGCAGATAAAATTTTAGCTTCTATTGAAGAAAGACAAGCTCTTTGTGATGGCGAAGGCTATGGATATGGTTGTGGCTATGGTCGCGGTTACCGTGATGGTAATGGTGATGGCTATCGTGATGGTGGCAGACATCATCATAACCGCTGTGGCGATTGCAGATGGTAAAAGATTACTTAAATTGACAGATTAAATTTAATAAATATATATTAAAGATATAAAAAAGACTTAATTTTGGTTTATATGTCAGATTAAGTCTTTTTTTATAGTAAATTTTGAAATTAAATTGCAAAAATTAATGATGATTTAGAATATTTATTGCAATGTAATACTAGCTTAGTATATAATAAATAAAAAACGTAAGTAGTATGTTTAAGATTTTGGAGGATAAATAAATGGGATTATTTTCAAAACTATTTCAGTCTAATGAAAAAAATTTTGTTTCACCGATGACAGGTAAAGTGGTGGCTATGAGCGATATTCCAGACCCTGCATTTGCTCAAAAAATGATGGGTGATGGTTGCGGTATTGAATTAACAGATGGTACAGTTGTTGCACCTTTTGATGCTAAAGTAACAGCTGCTTTCCCTACTGGTCATGCTTTTGGTTTAGAAGCTAAAGAAGACGGCACAGAAGTATTAATTCATATTGGAATTGATACAGTTGAAATGGAAGGCGAAGGTTTTTCTTCTAATATAAAAGTCGGTGATGAAGTAAAACAAGGTGATGTTTTAGTAGTTGTGGATTTAGAAGCTGTACAAGAAGCAGGTAAATCACTCGTATCTCCTATTGCTTTTACTGGCAATAATAAAGTTGAAGTTTTTAAAATTGGACAAAATGTTGTTGCTGGTGAAAAAGGTCTTTTAAATTACAAATAAAATAGTGTATAATAGTAACATCTATTTGTACTATTAATAATTAAACCCTGTAGGAATAGAAAACCTACAGGGTTTTTAATTAATTACCTTATTTGATTGATGGAGGGAATTAAAATGAAAACAAATTCACAGCAAAGTCTAAAGCGTGGTTTGAAAAATCGTCATTTACAGATGATTGCTTTAGGTGGCGCTATTGGTACAGGTCTATTTTATGGTTCGGCTTCAACAATTCAATTGGCTGGGCCAGCTATTTCACTATCTTATTTAATTGGTGGCTGTGTAATATTTTTTATTATGCGCATGTTAGGAGAAATGGCTGTAGATAATCCAGTTTCTGGCTCATTTAGTTCATATGCAAATACTTATTGGCATGAATTCGTAGGTTTTTTATCTGGTTGGAATTATTGGATGAATTATGTCATCGTTAGTATGGTAGAATTAACAGCTGTAGGTATTTATATAAATTATTGGTTGCCAGATGTACCACAATGGCTTTCTGCTCTTATTTGTTTAATTATCATCACAGTGATTAATTTAATCAATGTAAAATTATATGGTGAATTTGAGTTTTGTACAGCTATTATTAAAGTAGTGGCTATTTGCTGTATGATTATTTTTGGTATATATATTATTTGTACAGATATGGGAACATTTCCTGAAAATCTTAGCAATCTTTGGAGTCATGGAGGTTACTTGCCAAATGGCTGGTGGGGACTTGCTCTTTCTTTAGTAGTAGTTATGTTCTCTTTTGGCGGTATAGAATTAATCGGTATTACTGCAGGTGAAGCAGATGAACCACAAAAATCTATTCCTAAAGCTATAAACCAAGTTATTTGGCGAATTCTTATTTTTTATATTGGTACTTTAGTCGTTTTAATGATTTTATATCCATGGAATGAAGTGGGATTAGAAGCAAGTCCATTTGTACAGATTTTCTCTAATATTGGTATACCTGCTGCAGCAAATTTATTGAATATAGTAGTATTAACAGCAGCTATATCTGTTTATAATAGTGCTATTTATAGTAATTCACGCATGTTATATGGTTTAGCTAGTCAAGGAAATGCTCCTAAGATTTTAACTGCTTTAACTAGAAATGGTGTGCCAATGGTTGGTATTTTCATTTCTTCAGGAATTACATTAATCGCAGTAGTTTTAAATTATCTTTTCCCTGGAAAAGTATTTATGTATTTAGTTTCTATTGCAGTAGCAGCAGTACTTGTTAGTTGGTTTATCATCATTGTTACACATTTGAAATTTAGAAAAGCTAAAGCTCGTTTAGGGCAAGATAAAGATTTACATTTTAAATCTATTGGTTATCCAATCATCAATTATTTATGTATTGTATTTTTGATTTTTATTGCATTCATGATGTATCAAATTCCTGATACTAGAAATGCTTTGTATATTTTACCTTTATGGATTATTATTTTAGCTATAGGTTATATGCTTAAAAAGAAAAAATAAATATAAAAATAGAAATATAAATATAAACAGAAATAAAGAGTACAGATAAATTCTGTACTCTTTTTATTTAAACTCTAATTTTAAATTAACGCCAACTTCTTGAATGTTCATATACTTAGCCATTTGAATTTTTGCTTGAAGGCAGGTACAATGAGCAGGATAAATAATATCGATATCTTGCTCTTTTAAATAATCAATAGTTTTTCTTAATTTATCATCGACTTTTAGTAGATGAAAACCGCCAATAATACTGTGAATTTTTGTATTAGGAAATAAAGATTTACTATATTCGATAATATTACAAATTCCACTATGAGAACAAGCAGTTATGATAACTAATCCGTCTTTGCCTTTATAAACCATGGCACTATCATCAAAATTTAAATCGTCTTGCCATTGATTATCTTTAAAAACTTCGCCCACTTTTATGCGTTCGAATGGAAATTTAGTGGGAATTTCACTTAAAAATACAAGATTGTCATCAATCCAATAAGGTTTTTTTGTAAGTATAGGTTCTAATTTATGTGATAATTCATCAAAAGACATAGACATTCCAATATCTATATTATTTTTTCGTTTAGGATAAAGAATTTGAGGATGGGCTATTAATTTTGTCTTTTCTAGATTATGTTTATGTAAAAGACTTTTTAGCCCACCAGTATGGTCGCTATGGCCATGAGATAAAACGATATAATCTAAGTTAGCTAAAGAAATATTCATTTTACTTGCGTTAGTTAAAAAAATGTCTGAATATCCTGTATCAAAAAGAACTTTTTTTATTATCTAGTTCAATAAAATAACTAAGTGCAGGTTCACCTAAAAAATACTTATCAATAAAAGTATTATTATCTACTAAAACATTTAATATCAAAGAAATCACCTCTTTAAATTTAATAAAAATAAAAAGACATTCTCTTCTATATTAAATTTTAAATTAAAATTTATAAAAAAATGAATGTCTTTATTTTATATATTACATATTTTTTACAGGAATAGGACCACGGGACATAGTGAGTGTACCAGTTCTAGCTACTTCGATTACTTCATAATCTGCAAGCATTTCACAAAGGGCATCAATTTTTGTATGGTCGCCAGTTAATTCAATAACGAGTGTTTCGCGATTGATATCAACTATTTTTGCACGGAAAATATTTACTATATTTACAATATCATTTCTAGTTATAGGGTCAGCTTTTACTTTTATCATCACAAGTTCACGATTGATTGAATCAATATGAGTCAAATTAACGATTTTGATTACATTAATGAGTTTATTGATTTGCTTCATAACTTGTTCTACTTCATTTTCACTATCAGCAGTCAAGACAAAGCTCATTCTAGTAACATGTTCTTCTTCTGTATAGCCTACAGATAAGGTATTGATATTAAATGAACGTCTGCTGATAAGGGAAACAATATGGCTCAATACTCCAGGAGTATCTTCAGCTAATAGTGTTAATTGATATTTCATTGTTCTGCCTCCAATACCATTTGATCAAGTCGTCCACCAGCGGGAACCATAGGGAATACATTTTCTTCATCAGGAATTAATATATCAATGAGACAAGCGCCATCACTATTGATGTAATTAACTAATTGTTCATTGAATGTAGTTTTATTATCAATGCGATAACCATTTACACCCATAGCTTGAGCTAATTTTACTAAATCAGTTTTACCTCTTAATACGGAATGGGAATAATGATGATTGTAGAACATACGTTGCCATTGAGCAACCATGCCAAGCATATGGTTATTGAGTACTACTACTTTTATATCTAAATTATAATCAGCAACAGTAGCAAATTCTTGACAATTCATCATGATACTACCATCACCAGTAAATAAAACTACTTTTTTATCAGGATTTGCAAGTTTAGCGCCAATTGCAGCAGGAAGACCAAATCCCATAGTACCAAGTCCACCAGAAGTGATAAATTTGCGAGATTTTTGTAAATTGTAATATTGTGCTGCCCACATTTGATGTTGACCAACATCTGTTACTACAATAGTGTTTTCATCACAAATTTTACTGATATTAGTGATAATGTTTTCAGGCATGATTAAATTTTCATCATCACGATATAATAAAGGATTGAAATGTTTCATTTCAAAGATGTAATCACGCCAAGGTTTATATTGATCTTTTAATTGTGCACCAATGATAGAAAGTTTAGCTGTGAACAAAGGTAAAGACCAACGTAAATCACCGACAACAGGATAATCTACATGTACATTTTTATTTATTTCCGCACTATCAATATCAAAATGAGCGATTTTGGCATTAGGAGCAAATTCAGAAACTTTACCAGTAACACGGTCATCAAAACGAGCGCCTAAAGCAATTAATAAATCACATTCCATTACTGCCATATTTGCTGTATAAGTACCATGCATACCTACCATGCCTAAGGATTCTAATTGGTCGCATGGAATAGAACCTCTACCCATAAGGCTTTCAACAACAGGAATGCCAGTTATTTCAGTTAATTGTTTGATATACGCAGAAGTATTTGAAGAAATAACACCACCGCCGACAAATAAAACAGGTTTTTCAGCAGTTTTTACAGCTTCGATTAAAGTATCAATATCGTCTGTATTGCCATCTTTTTGTAATTTATATCCACGAAGATTAACTTCTGTAGGATATTCAAAATCTATTTCAGCTTCAAATACATCTTTAGCAATGTCAATGACAACAGGGCCAGGTCTACCAGTAGAAGCAATATTGGAATGCTTCTTTAAATACTCGTGGTAAATCGCTAACTTTTTTTATTAAGTAATTATGTTTAGTTACAGGTGCTGTAATACCACATACATCGGCTTCTTGGAAAGAATCTTTACCGATTAGATGAGTAGCAACCTGTCCTGTAATACAAACGATAGGAATAGAGTCTATATTAGCTGTCGCAATACCTGTGATTAAATTGGCAGCACCTGGACCAGATGTAGCAAAACATACTCCAACTTTTCCACTAGAACGAGCATAACCGTCAGCAGCATGAATAGCACCTTGTTCATGTTTGGTTAGAATATGAGGAAATTTATTTTGATATAAAGCATCATATAATGTCAAAACAGCACCGCCAGGGTAACCAAAAACAAGATTTACATTTTCTTTTTTCAAACATTCAATAATTGCTTGAGCGCCGTTTATTCGCATGAATTTTTCCTCCTTTATATATGTAATCAAATATTTTGATAAAAAAAGAGATGCTTTGCAGCATCTCTTTTTGCTTTATATATCGCCGCTATTAATTGTTGATAAGTTTATCGGAATCATTCCAGCTATAAAGTTTACGAAGTTCAGCACCAACTTTTTCGCATTCATGTTCAGCTGCACGTTTACGCATAGCAAGGAAATGAGCACAACCAGTTTGGTTATCCATGAGCCAATCTTTAGCAAAAGTACCATCTTGAATATCAGAAAGAATTTTCTTCATAGCTTTTTTAGTATCTTCTGTAATGATTTTTGGACCAGTGATATAATCACCATATTCAGCAGTGTTGGAGATAGAATAACGCATACCAGCAAAACCGCTTTCATAGATAAGGTCAACGATAAGTTTCATTTCATGAATACATTCAAAATATGCATTACGTGGGTCATAACCTGCTTCAACTAATGTTTCAAAACCAGCTTGCATTAAAGCGCAAACACCACCGCAAAGAACAGCTTGTTCACCAAAGAGGTCAGTTTCTGTTTCAGTTTTGAAAGTTGTTTCAAGAACACCTGCTCTAGAGCAACCAAGACCATTTGCATAAGCAAGAGCTAAATCTAAAGCGTTGCCTGTAGCATCTTGATATACAGCAACAAGACATGGAGTTCCACGACCTCTTAAATATTCGCTTCTAACTGTATGACCAGGAGCTTTTGGTGCAATCATAGTAACATCAACATCTTTTGGTGGAACGATTTGATTGAAATGAATAGCAAAACCATGAGCGAACATGAGCATTTTACCAGCTGTTAAATTAGGTTCGATAGATTCTTTGTACATTTTTGCTTGTTTTTCATCATTGATAAGAACCATGATAACATCTGCTTGAGCAGCAGCTTCAGCAGCTGTGAAAACATCAAAACCTTGAGCTTCTGCTTTAGCCCAGGATTTACTTCCTTTGTAAAGACCTACAACAACATCTAAACCAGATTCTTTTAAATTTAACGCATGTGCATGACCCTGACTACCATAGCCGATGACAGCAATTTTTTTACCTTTTAATAAGTTAAGATTACAATCTTCTTGATAATAAATTTTTGCCATAATAAAAAATTCTCCTTTTGTATCTTTTGTATTAAAAATACTTTATAAATTTATGCAAACATGCATTAATATAATAAAAAGTTCATCTCTTAAAAATATATATGAAATATATTTCTAAGGGACGAACTTTTTAAATCCGTGGTACCACCCAAATTTTGCTAATAATAGCAACACTCAGAATACATTTATAATAATTAATTGATAACTAGAATATACAAATGTATTTTCCAATAACGAGGAAAAGCCGTTTTGACTTACTAAGTATAATTACTTTTCAGTCAAAATCCTCCCAGATGATGTTCACTATAACATCACACTGATTTGCACCAACCATCAGCTCTCTGTAGCTTTTTGCTATAAGTTACTTGTCTGTTCATAGGATTTATTATATTTGATTTCATGTTTACAACTTTACGATATGTATACATTAAACTATTCTGTTAAATTTGTCAAGTGTTTTTATTTATTAACTTTTTCTATTTAACTAAAAGCATGATTATTAAGGCTGTTTGTAAATTGTAAAATTGTAATTAATATTGAATGAATTTTAGTAGTTATTTATATTAAGGTATTTTAAATATGGTAGAATGAAATTAATAAAGTAGTAAATTTATTAATTTAAAAATTTGAGGAGAAATTATTTTATGATTTATTGGTCAAATGAAAATGGTGAAGGTAGTTTTCAAAGTAAATTTTTTCAAGATGATGAACATAAGCATAAATTAAGCATTTATATAAATGACGATAGGTTAAAAGAATGTGCTGAAAAATGTGTAGAGTCTTTTAATAATCTCACAGATGGTATGATAGATGAAATTTGCACACAACTTTGGGAAAATGTAAAAGATGAATTTACATTGCCAAAGATAAATGGCGTTCGTGAAATCTTGAATTATTGTTGGTTTGAGGCTTTATATGTGGATATGATAAATGATGATGATGAAATAGCTTATGCTGTCGAAGGTGAAGGCGATTGGGGTACAGAAGTTGGTTTTGTTATAAGAGATAATAAAGTAATTTATGCAGGCGTTGATTATCTAGATTATATAAAAAATGTATGAGAAAAATTTAATGATTAAAAGCATAAATTTAACTATAAATTTTAAAAATTTTATGATAAATATTTTATCTAAGTAATAAATTTTAGTAATAAAGATGTAAATATAAAAATTTTTACAATTATCGTGCTATAGTGTTATAATTATGCTTAAAATAATTAAATTTGTTAAAGAAAGGTTTGAAGTTATGGGGGCTTTAAAAGAAATTCAACCGATAAAAACAGGATTAAAAGGAGAAATTTTAATACCTGGAGATAAATCAGTATCACATCGCAGTGTAATGTTTGCTGGTCTTTGTGATAGTGAAGTAAAAATCACTAATTTTTTACATGCAGCAGATTGTATGTCTACTGTAAATTGTATGAGAGCTTTAGGTGTAAAAGTTAAAGAATTAGATGAAAATACTTTGATTGTAAAAGGTAATGGTTTTCATGGACTTCAAGAACCGCAAAGTATAATTGATGCTGGAAATTCAGGCACAACACTTCGTTTAATGATGGGAATATTGGCAGGTCAAAAAATTTTTAACTACTTTTACAGGTGATGCTTCACTTAGTCGTCGTCCTATGGGAAGGGTAATTAACCCATTGAGCCAAATGGGGGCTAATATTGTAGGAAGAAAAGAAAATAAATTATTGCCTATAACTGTAATCCCTGCAAAAGAAAGTTTACAAGGTATTGATTATCAAATGCCAATGGCTAGTGCGCAGGTGAAATCTGCTATTTTACTCGCTGGCATGAATGCTGAAGGCAAAACTACAGTAACTGAGCCATATACTTCTAGAGATCATACAGAACGTATGCTTGAAGGTTTTGGCGTAAAATTAGAAAAATCTGGCACAAGTATAACAATTAGTAAAGTGGAAAAAATGACAGCTCCAAAAGAAATTCATGTACCAGGTGATATTTCTTCAGCTGCTTTTTGGCTTGTAGCTGGTTCAATTATCGAAGATAGCGATATTGTTTTAAAAGATGTAGGTATAAATGAAACACGTACAGGAATTATTGATGTATTAAAAGCTATGGGAGCTAATATTGAACTTTTAAATGTTCGCGATGAAGTAGAACCTATTGCTGATATTCGTGTGCGTTATGCTAAATTACATGGTACAAGCTTTGGTGCAGATATCATGCCTAGACTCATTGATGAAATTCCTATTATTACTGTAGCTAGTATGTTTGCAGAAGGTGAAACTATTATCACAGGTGCTGGCGAATTACGTGTAAAAGAAACAGATAGATTGCAAGTTATCACCGATGAATTTAACAAAGTTTGTCCATGCATAAAAGGAACTCAAGATGGCTTAATAATCACTGGCGGTCAAAGAAATAATTTACAAAAAGCTGTATGTAATTCTCATGATGATCATAGAATTGCCATGGCACTTGCAATATTAGGAGCTAGCGGTGTAGGTATTGAAATTGAAAATAGCGAATGTGTAAATATTTCCTATCCAACTTTTTATGAGATATTAACTCGTTTTGAATAATTTACAAATTTTATATAGGTGAGAATGATGAAGAAATCTGTAATTGCTATTGATGGTCCAGCGGGAGCAGGTAAATCTACCATAGCGAAAATGGCAGCTAAAAAATTAAATTATATTTATATTGATACTGGTGCGATGTATAGAGGTGTAGCTTGGCTTGTATTGCAAAAATATCAAGTGCCTGTAAATACAGCACAAGTTTTATCTGTAATTGAAGATATTAATATACGATTGGCATATGATGATAATGGAAATATGCTCATTTTTGTAAATGAACAAGATGTAAGTACAGCGATTAGAACACCAGAAGTAACAGCTTTAGTATCACAAGTAGCAGCAATTAGTGAAGTTCGTCAAAAAATGGTAGAGCTTCAACGTAAAATGGCACAAGATGGTTCTGTATTGATGGATGGTAGAGATATTGGAACATGTGTACTTCCTAATGCTGATTTAAAAATTTATTTGACAGCTTCTGCTGATGAAAGAGCAAATCGCAGAGCTAAAGAAATGAGAGAAAAAGGCTATGATGTAGATGTAGAAGAAATAAAAAAAGATATTATAGCTAGAGATGAAGCTGATATGCAAAGAGAAGTTTCTCCATTGAAAAAAGCAGACGATGCTATTTTATTAGATACAACAAAAATGACTATTGATGAAGTTTTACAAGAAATTATAAGATTAGCTAATGCTTAAGGCTATTTTTGTGAATTTATAATTTGAGGATTTTTAATTATGTTATATGGATTACTTAGAATAATATTTACATTTATTTATTCTGTTATTTTTCCTACAACAGTCAAAGGAAAAGAAAATATACCTAAAGAAGGAGCTGTAATTTTAGCTGCTAATCATTTAAGCAACTGGGATCCTCCACTAGTAGGAACGTTTATACCTCGCCATTTAGCTTATATGGCTAAAGAAGAGCTGTTTAAAGTGCCAATATTGAAAAATATTTTAGAAAATGTGCATACTTTTCCTGTAAAAAGAGGTGCTTCAGATAGAGCTGCAATAAAAACAGCATTGCAGATGTTAGAAGCAAAAGAGTGCATATGTATGTTTCCTGAAGGTACTAGAAGTAAAGATGGAAAATTACACAAGGGTGCACCAGGGGTAGCACTCATTGCCGCAAATCAAAAGCGACAGTTATTCCTGTAGCAATACAAGGAACATTTAAATTAAGACCATTTAGAAAATAACTTTAATTTATGGAAAACCTATGACTTTTGAGCAGAAAAAGTGGATAAAGAAATTTACAAGAATTTACTGAAAAAATAATGCAAGAAATTAGCGTCAATGCTAAAATAAAGTAGAATAAAGATAGCATAGTATGGTATACTATATGGTAAGCTTTAGTAATATAATTTTTTGATGGTGATAAATTTTGGAAGTAATTTTTAGCTGACGATTATGGATTTTGTTATGGTGTAAAAGAGCAATAAAAACTGCTAAAGATAATATTGATTTATCAAAAAAAGTTTGCACTTTAGGACCAATAATTCATAATCCGCAAATGGTAAAATCATTAGCTGATGAAGGTATCGGAATAGTAGAATCAGTTGATGAAATGGAGAATGGGAAAATAATAATTCGCTCTCATGGTGTAGGTCCAAGCATATATGATGCGATAAAAGCAAAAGGGCTAGAGCTTGCAGATGCTACTTGTCCACATGTTAAGAAAGCTCAAATGTCAGCCAAAGCGCTAGCTGATGAAGGCTTCAAAGTTATTATTATAGGCGAAAAAAATCATCCTGAGGTAAAAAGTATTAAAGAGTGGGCTGGTAAAAATTCATTAGTTATTGGTTCACAAGAAGAAGCTGAAAATATAGCTTTTGTATCTAAATTGGGTATTGTAGCTCAAACAACATTTTCAGCAAAAGCCTTTAGTGAGATTGTTAATATTTTATTAACTAAATCTTATGATATCAGGATTTTAAGAACAATTTGCACAGCCACAGATAAACGTCAGTCTGCTGCGATAAAATTATCTAAAGAAGTAGATATGATGATTGTTGTTGGTGGTCGCAATAGTGCTAATACAACTCGATTAGCGCAATTATGCACCGAGCATTGTGTAACACATCATATAGAAACGGTTGATGAATTACATGATGATTGGTTCAATAATATTAAAAAAATTGGTATTACAGCAGGTGCATCTACACCTGACTGGATTATCAAGGAGGTATATGAAAAGTGCAAGACATGGCAAGCTTATTAGCAGAAGAATCTATGAAGGAATTTAATCCACATGAAGTTATAGAAGGTACTGTGGTTTTAGTTAACCGTGATGAAGCGTATGTTGATATCGGTTATAAAACAGAAATTCCTATCGCAAAAAAAGAATTGGCTTATCCAGAACCAGAAGCTGCTACAGATGTAGTTAAAGTTGGCGACAAAATTAATGTATATGTAGTTGCTTTAGGCGGAGAAAATGGATTAATTCTTTCCAAAACTCGTGCAGACCGTTTAGTTGCATGGGAAAAAGTAGAAAAAGTTAAAGAAGAAAAACAAATCATTGAAGTAGAAATTCTTCAGGTTGTAAAAGGTGGTTTACTCACTACTGCTTTTGGTCTTCGTGGATTTATTCCTGCTTCTCAGATTGCACTTCATTTTGTCAAAGATTTAAATGAATTTGTAGGTCAAAAAGTTGAAGTTGAAATTATGGAAGCAGACCCTAAAAAACAACGCCTCGTTCTTTCTCGTCGTAGCGTTCTTGAAGCACAACGTGAACAAAAACGTGAAGAAGCTTTAGCAAGCATTGTTGAAGGTGAAAAACGTACAGGTGTTGTAAAACGTTTAGTAGATTATGGTGCATTTATTGATATCGGTGGTGTTGATGGACTTGCACATATCTCTGATCTTTCTTGGGCTCATATCAAAAATCCAGCAGACGTATTATCCGTTGGTCAAGAAGTAGAAGTTTTAGTAAAAGCTTTTGACCCAGAAACAAAACGTATTTCTTTAAGCATTAAAGATACTGTTCGTGATCCTTGGTTCGATAAAGCAGAAAAATATCCAGTAGGTTCTTATGTAAAAGGCAAAATCGTAAAATTAACAGATTTTGGTGCATTTATGGAAATTGAACCTGGTTTTGATGGTTTAATTCGTATGCGTGAACTTTCTCCAAAACACATTACAAAAGCTTCTGAAGCTGTAAGTGTTGGCGATGAAGTTACTGTAAAAGTTATTCATGTAGATATGGATAATAAAAAAGTTGCTCTTAGCATTACAAAAGTGCAACAAGACGCTGAAAAAGCTGAATATCAAGATTTCTTAGCAAAACAAGATAACACAGCTGTTACAATCGGCGACGAAGTAAACGAATAATTATTTAATATTTAAATGCAAAAAGAGTGGTGGAAATCATCACTCTTTTTTTCTGACTTGATAAATTGTATAATTAACATAAAAATAAGATAAAAGAGGTGATTTGATTGGCTAAAGGCGGTATCATATCAGCTATACATCAAGGAAGTTTAGCTGAAGAATTAGAATTAGTACCTGGTGATAAAATAATATCTATAAATGAACAAGAATTGACAGATATTATTGATTTAAGTTTTGCTTTAGCAGATGAAGAAATTGAAATGTTAATAGAACATGAAAATGGAGAGCAAGAAATAATTGCTTTTGAAAAAGATATAGATGAAGAGCTTGGGGCAGAATTTGAATCAGCTGTATTTGGTAAAATTCGCCAATGTGCTAATAATTGTTATTTTTGTTTTGTGGATCAAGTAGCTCCTAATATGCGTGATTCCTTATATATAAAAGATGACGATTATCGTTTATCTTTCCTTTATGGGAATTTTGTTACCATGACGAATATGGGACCTCGTGATTTAGAGAGAATACACAGATTACATTTATCACCATTATATATTTCTGTGCATACAACTAATCCAAAACTTCGTGGAGAAATGCTCAGAACAAAACGTGGTGAATTAATTATGGAACAATTGGCTAAATTAAATGAGGCTGATGTGGAATATCATACACAAGTGGTATTATGTCCAGGGTTAAATGATGGCGCGGAATTAGATAGAACAATTCAAGATATCATCAGTATGCAGCCATATGCAAAAACTTTAGGTATTGTACCAGTAGGTCTTACTAAATTTAGAGAAAATTGTTATCCACTTAAAACATTTGATGCACAAGGTGCTAAAAAAGTCATCGAGCAAGTACGTCATTGGCAAGAAAAAATGCGCAAACAAACAGGTAAGAATTTTATTTATTTAAGTGATGAATTTTATCTGTTGGCTGGTGAACCATTGCCAAAAGCTGAAGAATATGATGGTTTTCCACAGCTTGATAATGGTATAGGTCTTACACGTAATTTTATTGAACAATGGAAAGAAACAGAGATTAATTCCAATAATTATCAAAAACCTTTAAATTTAGATATTATCTGTGGAAAATCAGCAGGAAAAGTGATTAAAAATTTAGTTGATGAATTGAATATAGATAATTTAAATGCTAATGTATTAGCTTTAGAAAATGAATTTTTTGGTCATGAAGTAACTGTTACAGGATTATTGACAGGTCAAGATATTATAAAAAATCTAAAGCAGAATAAAGCTAATAGAGATGGTATTATTATTCCAAGCTGTGCACTTCGTGAAGGTAAAGATATTTTCTTAGATGATTATACTTTAGAGGATATCAAAAAAGCTTTTCCTGACGAAGAAGTTAAAGTTGCCAGCGATGCCATCATGTTAAAGAATTTGTTAGCTGATTGGCATAACATAAAATGTGAACGAAGCAAAGCTATTTATACATGGCAATCAAATGCTAGCTATACAAAATAATGATGACAGTATATAATAAATGAGTTTTGCAAAATAATATTATTGATGAGGTGAAGAATTTGAGTAAACCAATAGTAGCTATCGTAGGACGCCCTAATGTAGGTAAATCTACGTTTTTTAATCAAATAGGTAAAAAGAGAGTATCCATTGTTGAAGATTTTCCAGGTGTTACTAGAGATAGAATTTATATGGACGCTGAATGGTTAAATCATCAATTCACAATGATTGATACTGGCGGGATTGAACTTGAAAATGACGGCGAAGGTAAAATTTTAGCTTCCATGCGTCAACAAGCACGTCTAGCAATTGAAGAAGCTGATGTAATTGTATTTATGGTTGATGGTCGTACAGGAATGACTCATGATGATGAAGAAATAGGTCATATCTTAAGAAATACAAGAAAACCTGTTATTGTCGCTGTAAATAAAATTGACAGTCCAAAACAGCATTTAGATGTATATGAATTTTATAATTTAGGACTTGGCGAGCCAATCGGTATTTCTGCTGCAAATGCTTTGAATGTAGGCGATTTATTAGATGAAATAGTAGCTAATTTCCCTAAAGATTTAGAAGATGATATCGAACATGATGAAATTCGCATTGCCGTTATTGGTAGACCAAATGTAGGTAAATCTTCTTTAGTAAATGCTCTATTAGGTCAAGAACGTGTAATCGTAAGTGATGTAGCAGGAACTACTCGTGATGCTATTGATACAAAATTTGATGATGGCAATACACATTTTACTTTGATTGATACTGCTGGTATGAGACGTAAAGGTAAAATCGATATGCCTATTGAACGTTATAGCGTAATGCGTTCTCTTCGTGCTGTAGATAGAGCAGATGTAGTTTTAATGGTAATTTCTGCTCCTGAAGGTGTAACAGAACAAGATAAAAAAATTGCAGGTTATGCTCATGAATCTGGTAAAGGCTGTATCATTGTTGTCAATAAATGGGATTTAATTGAAAAAGATGATAAAACTTCTTTGCGTTTTACTGAAGATATTCGTGATGAACTTGGATTTTTACAATATGCACCAGTTTTATACACTTCTGCACTTACAAAACAGCGTGTACATCGTGTAGTTGACCTTGTAAAATATGTAGCTGAACAACAAGCTATGCGTGTACAGACAAGCGTATTAAATCAATTAGTAATGGACGCTGTTTCTATCAATCCACCACCATCTCATAAAGGTAAACAATTAAAAATTTACTTTATGACTCAAGCTGATATTAAACCACCAAAATTCTTGGTATTTGTCAATGACCCAGAATTGATGCATTTTTCCTATTTGCGTTTCTTAGAAAACAAACTAAGAGAAAGTTTTGGTTTTGAAGGAACTCCTCTTAAATTAGTAGTTCGAGGAAGAAAAGAGGAAGATGATGAATAATGGAATTTAATTTTCTTATAGTAATAATCTGTAGTTATGTCATTGGTTCTATTCCAAGTGGCTTGGTTTTAGGAAAAGGAATTTGGCATGTAGATTTACGTGAACATGGTAGTAAAAATATTGGTGCTACTAATGCTTGGCGTACTTTAGGAAAATTTCCTGGATTTGTCATATTTTTAGCTGATTTAATAAAAGGCTTATTAGGCGTGTATCTAGGCATGACTTTAGTTGGTAGTTCTATGGCTATGATTTTAGGTGGTATATTAGCAATAGTAGGTCATTCTGCCTCCATATTTTTAAAGTTAAAAGGTGGAAAAGGCGTAGCAACAGGACTTGGTGTATTGATTATGTTGATGCCAAAAGTATCTGTCTGTGTCTTTTTTATTTGGCTTATAATTGTAATGATTAGTAAATATGTATCACTTGCTTCAATCGTTGCAGCAGCGTTTGTACCAATCTTAGCCTATGCTTTTGATATGCCTATGGAGTTTGTCATTTTCGGTATAGTAGCAGCTATATTTGTTATTTACCGCCACAAAACAAATATAGTACGTCTTTTAAATGGAAATGAAAATAAAATAAAAGCAGGTCATAGATAATTTATCTAAAACTTAATAATACCCTTTGCTATTATGGCGATAAAATGATATAATGTCTGCTATAAAAAGAATATTATCCATTGTAAAAGTACGGAGGATTTAATAATGACAAAAAAATGATTCAGGATACTATTTAGTAAAAGAAGATATTTTACCTTCTGCAATCAAAAAAAGCAATCAAGGTAAAAGAAATGTTACGTCGTCATGATAATATGACTATAAATGATGCCGTTTCTAAAATGGGTTTAAGCCGTAGTGCTTATTATAAATATAAAGACTTTGTTTTACCATTTTATGAAGCAAGTATCAATAAAATTGTTTCTGTTTCTTTTGTTCTTGATAATAAACAGGGAGTACTTTCTAATGTGTTAAATATGATTTCTGAAGATAAAGGAAACGTATTGACTATTAACCAAGGTATTCCTCTTCAAGGAGTAGCAGTAGCAACAATTTCTATTGAAACTAAAAATATGAATATTGACCTTGAAGCATTGCTCGATAAATTGCGTCTTGTGAACGGCGTAAGACGTTTAGAGGTTATTGGTCAAGTTTAAAAGTCTAGTCTTGAGAGAGGGATATTTATGGCAAAGAAGATAAAATTAGGTTTATTAGGTTGTGGCACAGTAGGTACAGGTGTTTTAAAAGTTTTACAAGAAAATTATCATGATATCAGAGCAAAAATTGGCAATGATATCGAAGTGAGCAAAGTTTTAGTTCGCAATTTAAACAAAAAACGTGATTTTAATGGAGATGTTGTTTTTACAGATAATATTGATGATATCTTAAACGATGAAAGCATTGATATTGTTGTAGAATTATTAGGTGGTATACATCCAGCACGTGAATATATGTTAAAAGCTATGGAAAATGGCAAACATGTAGTTACAGCAAATAAAGATGTTTTAGCACAGTTTGGTAAAGATATGTTTGATGCAGCTGAAAAACATGATGTAGATTTTATGTTTGAAGCAAGTGTAGCAGGTGGCATACCGATTATCACTCCATTAAAACAATGTTTAACTGCGAATAAAATCACAGAATTAATTGGTATTGTAAATGGTACAACTAATTACATGTTAACTAAGATGACAGAGCAAGGTATGGATTATGATACTGCATTAGCAAGAGCTCAAGCTAAAGGCTATGCAGAAGCAGATCCTACGGCAGATGTCGCTGGTTTAGATGCCGCTAGAAAAGCAGCAATTTTATCTTCTATTGCATTTAATACACGTGTAAGTTTAGAGGATGTAAAAGTAGAAGGTATTACTAACATTACACCAGAAGATATAACTTACGCTAAAGAATTAGGCTATATTATAAAATTATTGGCTATAGCTAAACATACAGAAGATGGTATAGATGTTCGCGTTCATCCAACTTTTATTGATAAAGATCATCCATTGGCTTCTGTTCGCAATGTGTTTAATGCTATATTTATTCATGGTAACGCTGTTGGCGATACTATGTTTTATGGTAAAGGAGCAGGTGAAAGACCAACTGCTTCAGCCGTTTTAGCAGATATTATTGATGTAGCACGTGATATGGGTAAAGACCGTTTTGGTAAAATACGTTGTACTTGTTATGAAGAAAAGAAATTATGCCCACCAGATAAAGTTTTATCAGGATATTATATTCGCTTATTAGTTGAAGATAAACCTGGTGTATTAGGTGCAATTGCTACAGCTTTTGGTGAAAGCAATGTAAGTTTATATTCTGTAATTCAAAAACGCAGAGTAGGGGAATTTTCTGAAATAGTAGCAATTACTCATAATGTAAATAATAATCAAATTGAAGACCTCAAAGTTCGTTTAAATAATTTAGATGTAGTACATGAAATTTCTAATATTATCCGAGTAGTAATGTCTCAGGAGGCTTAATTATGAGTGATTTTGTCAAAGTAAGAGTTCCAGGAACTACAGCAAATTGTGGTCCTGGTTTTGATGTTATGGGTATTGCCTGTAGTATTTATAATGAATTAGAATTAAAACTCTTAGAAGAAAAAAATTTATGTATAGAAATTTATGGAGATGGAGCAACAAATATACCATGTGATGAAAGAAATATGGTATGGCGCTCTATTGAAAAATTATTAGTTAAAGCTCATTTAGAGAAAAAATATCAAGGGGCACATATAAAAATGACAAATAATGTGCCACTATCACGTGGTCTTGGCAGTAGTGCAACTGCTATAGTAGCGGGATTATTTGCAGCTAATGTATTTTTGAATAATAGATTTTCTATACAGGATATATTTGAGTTAGCTACTGAGATTGAAGGACACCCTGATAATGTAGCACCTGCTTTATTTGGCGGAATAACAGTCAGCACAAAAACTGATTATAAATTAGAATATGTATCTTTTATGCCAAATTTTGATTTAAAAATGGTAGTGGCTATACCTGACTTTTATTTACCAACTAAAAAAGCTAGAGCAGCTTTAAAACAAGAAGTGCCATTAAAAGATGCTATTTTTAACATTGGTCATACAGCTATGATTATTGCAGCTATTTGTCAAGGAAAAATAGAAGCTTTAAAAGGTGCTTTTGCAGATAAATTACATCAACCATATAGAGCAGATTTAATTCCTGGTATGTATGATGTATTTGCAGCAGCAAATTCTAAAGGTGCACTTGGTACAACTATAAGTGGAGCAGGCCCAACACTTATTGCTTATACGATAGAAAATGGTGAAGAAATCGGTAAAGCAATGGTTGAGGCTTTTGCAAAACATAATATTAGCTCTAAATACTTAGTATTAGATATTGATAATAAAGGTGCTATGGTAATAGCATAAATTAAAATAAAACCCAGTAGATATTATATCTAACTGGGTTTTTTTATAAGTAGGTGATTTAAAATTATGAATGAAATAGAATTTTCACAGAAGATAGATGATTTAGGTGGCACTTTATATATTGTAGGTGGATGGGTACGTGATAAAATACGAGGTGTTATTCCTAAGGACAAAGATTTTGTCATTTGTCATGTAAAAGAAGATGATTTTAAGCAAAAATTTTTCAAAGGCAAAAAAAGTAGGAAAATCTTTTCCTGTGTATTTAGTAAAAATTGAAGACAAAGAATGTGAAGTAGCTTTTGCCCGTAAAGAGAGAAAAACAGGTATAGGATATACAGGCTTTATTGTAAATTATGATGAAAAAGTAACGATTGAAGAAGATTTATATCGTAGAGATACGACTATGAATAGCATAGCTTACCGTGTACGTGATGGAAAAATAATTGATCCATATAAAGGACGAGAAGATATTGAAAAAAGATATATCAAAGCAGTATCACATCATTTTAAAGAGGACCCTGTAAGAGCGCTTCGAGCTGCGCGTCAGGCTTGTGAATTGAATTTTAAAATCAATGAAGATACTGTAAATTTGATGCGAGCATGTAGAGAGGAAATAAAATCAGAGCCACAAGAACGCATTTTTAATGAATTACAACGTGCATTAAAAACAAAGAAACCATCAATATTTTTCCGCAGTCTAGTGAAAGCGGATTTATTGGAAATCTTATTTCCTGAAATTTATGCATTGATAGGGAAAACTCAACCTGTAGCATTTCATCCAGAAGGTGATGCGTTTGAGCATACTATGGAGATTGTGGATTTAGTTGCTGATATGACAGATGATGTCGCAGTGCGTTTTGCAGGTCTTGTGCATGATTTGGGCAAAGGTGTAACGCCAAAAGAAATGTTACCTCATCATTATGGACATGAAGAAAAAGGTTTAGCAGTATTAAAAGCATGGAATAAACGCATGACGCTTCCTAAAAAATGGTTGCAAGGTGGATTATTTGTCATCAAAGAACATATGCGAGCAGCTAGACTAGGAAAAGTAGGAAAAATTGTCGATTTTTTATTGACGGTAGAGAAAAATCCTTTAGGTTTTGCTGGCTTTAATTGTGTGATTTTGGCAGATAGTAAATCATTACCTTATTATTTAGCAGATTATCATAGTTATCTCCAAAAAATTCATAGTGTATCTATGAAGAATTGTCCAGCAAATTTGAAAGGCAAAGCGATTGGTGATTGGATAAGAAATGAGCAAATTAAATTATTTAAGCAGAATATAGAAGTAGAAGCTTAGAAAATTTTACAAAGATTTAACATTTCTCATATTTAATTTTCTTATTTTTATACTATAATATTATTAAAGGCAAAATTAATCTATTATTGAAGTAGATAATAAATAAAATTTATAAATACAGCATTCTAAGTTGTGAAACGAAGAATGCTATTATTTTTGTCTATTTTAGTAAAAAGATTGTATTTTGTAATATTTTTGTAAAATAGTGAAGGAAAAACGAGGGGATATATAGAATTTAGCATAAAAAAATATTATACTTAAAACAGAGTAGGAGGAATTTAGATGTATGGTATTGTAGATATTGGTTCAAATACAATGCGTCTTGTTATTTATAAAGTAGAAGGTGGTAAACCAAGAGTACTTTTAAATAAAAAAGAAATGGCAGAATTAGCATCATTTATTCAAGATGGTATGATGGTAGCAGATGGTATCAATAGAGCTTGCTATATCTTGGATAGTTTTAATTTATTAGCTAAAGATTTAGGTGTAAATAATTTACATGTTTTTGCTACTGCATCTTTAAGAAATATTTCTAATAGCCAAGCAGCAGTTAGTGAAATTGAAGATAGAACAGGATTAGCTATTAATTTATTAAGTGGTGCTCAAGAAGCTGAATATGATTTTGTTGGTGCAGCTAGAACTATTGATTTAAAAAGTGGTTTATTAGTAGACATTGGTGGCGGTAGTACAGAATTAGTTATGTATAATAATATGCAAATACAAAATTCTATAAGCTTACCAATCGGTTCTTTAAGCATGTATACAAAATTTGTAAAACATTTATTCCCAACAAAAAAGAACGTAAAAAAATTGAAGAATGCGTAAGAGAAATGATAGTTCGTTACGATGTAGACCAATGGGGCGATTGTCCATATGTTTGCGGTGTAGGTGGAACTATTCGTAATGTAGATAGATTAAATAGTTATTTTTATGATTTAAGTAAAAATAATCGTTTTGTCATTGCTGATAATTTAAATTGGATGGTTAAAAAACTAGAAAACTGTGAAAATAAAAAATTAGTACCTCGTGAAACTTTAGAAACATTATTAAAAGTCGTACCTGAACGTGTGCGTACAATTATGCCAGGTATGATAATCTTAAATACTATTGTTAAATATTTTAACGTACAAAGCATCTATGTAAGTCGTGCAGGTGTACGTGAAGGATATTTATATAAGCAAGTATTAACTAAAGAGGGAGAACAGAATGCATAAAAAGATAGATACATCATATACACAAAATAGAGAATTATCATGGCTTCGTTTTGATGATAGAGTATTAGAAGAAGCTATAGATGAAAATGTGCCTCTATATGAAAGACTAAAATTTATAGCAATTTATGCTAGTAACTTAGATGAGTTTTATCGAGTACGCGTAGGTAGTCTATGTGAAATGGCTTCTGTGGATACAAATGGTTTTGATAATAAAAGTTTTATGACACCAAGTCAGCAATTAGATAAAATCTTTGTAGCTACAAAACAATTAAATCAAAAAGCTGATAAAATTTTTGCGACTGTAGAAAAACAGCTTAAAACATACGGCATCGAACGTAAAAAAGTAAAATCTTTAAATCAAAAAGATAAATCTTATGTTAAAGCATATTTTGACAATCAAATTAGCCCATTCTTATCTCCACAAATTATAAATGTAAGACATCCATTTCCTCATTTATTAAATAAAGCGTTATATGTAGGTATAATTTTAACACGCAAAAAGAAAAAGGTTTTTGGAATTATTCCAGTACCTAGCAATTTACCTAAAATCGTATATATACCAAATAAATCTAAAATTCGCTATGTGATGACAGAAGATATCATAGCTACATATGCTGATAAAATTTTTGATGGCTATGAAGTAGAAAATACAGCAATTTTATCTGTTACTAGAAGTGCAGATATTAGCTTAGATGATGAGCGATTAGATTTAGGAGAAGATTTCTTAGAACATGCACGTGAAGTCTTATTGAAAAGACAAAGACTTGCACCTGTTCGTTTAGAAATAGAGGGCAATATAGATTCAACAATGATGAAATATGCCACAGAACAATTTAAAATCACATCAAAACAAATTTTTATCTATAAATCTCCTATCAATAAATCTTATATTTTCAGCTTAGGTAGTAAATTTAATGAAGAACAGAAAAATAGCTTGATGTATCCACCATTTGAACCATCTCATATTTGCTGTGTTCCTGAAAATGCTAGTGTGATGGATTATGTGGCAAATAATGATATAATGTTACAATATCCATATCAAAGCTTTGATATTTCTTGAAATTCATTAAAGAAGCTGTAACAGACGAAAAAGTATTTGCTATAAAGATTACTTTATATCGTGTAGGTAGTCATAGAGCTCAATTGATGAATTATTTATCGATGGCGGCTAAAATGGGTAAAGATGTAACTGTCTTGATGGAACTTAGAGCTCGTTTTGATGAAGAAAATAATATAAACTGGGCAGAATTTTTACAAGATGCTGGCTGTAAAGTTATTTATGGTATGGAAGGCTATAAAAGTTCATTCCAAAAATTTTGCTTAGTTATGAAACAAGATAAAAACAGGCATGAAAATACTTTACACAAATAGGTACAGGTAACTATAATGCTTCTACATCTTCTTTATATACAGATATTTCCTTGATAACTAGCAATGAAGATATAGGTAAAGATGCTGTAGAATTTTTCCAGAATATGGGTATTGATAATCTCTATGGAGAATATAAAAATCTATTAGTAGCACCTGTTAGTCTAAAAAATACTTTATTAGATTTAATTAAAGAAGAAATTGAAAAAGCTAAAGCTGGAGAAGAAACAAGCATTTTCTTAAAAATGAATTCTTTGACAGATAGACAATTAATAGATGCATTAAAAGAAGCTTCTCAAGCTGGCGTTAAGATAAAAATGATTATTCGTGGTATTTGCTGTATTTTACCAGGAATAGAAGGAAAAACAGATAATATTGAAGTTATAAGTGTAGTAGGTAGATTTTTAGAGCATTCTCGTATTTTCTGCTTCGGTACAGGCGAAAATATGAAAATGTATATAGCTTCTGCTGACTGGATGACTAGAAATACAGAAAATCGTGTAGAAATAGCAGCACCAATTTATGACCAAAAAATAAAAAAAGTAGCATTTATGATACTTTACGCATAATGTGGAAAGATAATCTTAAAGCTAGAATTTTATGTAGCGATGGAACATATAAAAAGCCTGAAATAAAAGAAGGCGATGAATTGATCGATTGCCAAAAATTATTTGCGTCATGAATATAAAGTTGGACGAAAAAATAAAAACTTTAAGCTAAAATAAAACCTCCACTATTGAAAAACAATAGTGGAGGTTTTTTATATTTCAATTTTATTTTTTGAAAATAGTAGATTTGAAATAAACTATAGCCCAAAAGATAGTGATGATGACACCAGCAGGATAAGTAATGCTAGTTGGTAAACCAAAACCTTCAGGAGCTTGGAGGATATAAGTGAAAGTAACCATAGTCATAAAAATGGCAGGAATTACAGCGATATAATGTGCCAACCACCTTTATTTTGTTTCCAAAGATACATTGCACCTGTCCAAAGAGCAATCATAGCTAATGTTTGGTTTGCCCAAGAGAAATAACGCCAAATGATATCAAAATTCATTTGAGATAAGATGCCACCGATACCAAGAAGTGGAATAGATAAAGCTAAACGTTTTGTATAAGAAACTTGATCGATTTTGAACCAATCAGAAAGTGTATAACGAGCGCTTCTGAATGCAGTATCACCAGAAGTGATAGGACAAGCGATAACACCAATCATAGCTAAAATACCACCGACAGTACCTAATGTACCAAAGGATACATCATAAACAACGCCACCAGGACCTGCACTAGCGATAGCAGCAGCTAATCCACCAGTTGTTTCATAGAAAGCGATACCAGCAGATGCCCAGATAAGAGCGATAATACCTTCAGCAACCATAGCACCATAGAAAACTACACGTCCATTTTTTTCTTCTTTCATGCAACGTGCCATAAGTGGAGATTGTGTAGCATGGAAACCAGATGTAGCACCACAAGCAACAGTGATAAACATTAATGGCCAAATAGGTAAATCTTTTGGATGAAGATTTTGAAGTGTCATTTCTGGCATTTGCCAGCCACCGAGAATAATACCACTAGAAACACCAACTGCCATGATAATTAGGCAAGCACCAAAAAGTGGATAAATTTTACCAATGATTTTATCGATAGGTAATAAAGTAGCTAAGAAATAATAAATGAGTACAACTACTAACCAGAAAGTAACATCTAAAGAATCAGGAGTGAGTTTGGCAAGAAGTAATGCAGGACCTGTCATAAATACGGTACCTACTAAGACTAAAAGGATAACGGAGAAAATACGCATTACAGTTTTCATAGTATCGCCAAGATAGATACCTACGATTTCTGAAATACTTTCCCCATTATGGCGAAGGGAAATCATACCAGAAAGATAATCATGTACAGCACCAGAGAAAATAGTACCGATTACAATCCAAAAATAAACAACTGGACCCCAGAGAGCACCTGCAATGGCACCAAAAATTGGACCAAGACCTGCAATGTTTAATAATTGAATCATAAAAACTTTCCATGTTGGAAGTGGTATGTAATCTACACCATCGTTATGAGTTATGGCAGGAGTAGGTTTTAGTGAAGGAGCAAAAACTTTTTCTACAAAACGACCATAAATCATGAAACCTACAATAAGAGCGATTAAACTAATAAAAAAAGGTAATCATATAAGGATACACCTTCTTTAGGAAATTATAAAATTTTAAGATAGCTCCGGAACTATGCTTAATAAACTAAATAAAATTTAATACTTTGTTAAAAAAATTAACTTGCATTCATTTATTAAAATATTAATATTATTTATTGTACAAATAAATTTATAATACTTTTGTGTAACTTTGTCAAGTATTTTTACAATTTTTTAAAATTTAAATTAGAATTTAAAATTAAAACGAGTATTTCATTCAAATTTGAAAAAAATTACTCGTTTTGTTAAAGCATTATTTATAAAGTTTTTACAGTATTTCTAAAATAGTTTCCTTGACTAATTTTTCAGGAACATCTTTTTTTATACATACTTTGCCGATATCTTCTAATAAAACCCAATTAACTTTACCGTTAACAGTTTTTTTGTCATGGAAAATATCTTGATAAATTTTTTGAGCATTACAATTTTTAGCTTTAAGTGGCAAGTTCATATTTGCAAGTAATTGACACATTTTATCAACTACATCTTGAGATATTAAGTCTAATTTAAAACTTAATTTACTAGCGCCAACCATGCCGATAGCTACTGCTTCTCCATGATTATAAACGGCATAATTAGTTTCTTTTTCAATAGCATGACCTAAAGTATGACCAAAGTTTAAGATGGCACGAAGACCAGCTTCACATTCATCTTTAGATACTACATCTGCTTTTATTTCACAAGAGCGTGCAATGATATGAATTAGAGCTTCTGGCTTCAATTGAAGAATTTCTTGTTGGTGCTCAGTTAAATAAGTATAAAAATCATGGTCATAGATAAAGCCATATTTAATGACTTCGCCTAAGCCTGTGGAAATCTCTCTAGTAGGTAAAGTTTTCATCATTTCTAAGTCCATGAAAACGGCTTGTGGTTGATAAAAAGCACCAATGAGATTTTTGCCTAGAGCATGATTTACAGCGACTTTGCCACCAACACTAGAGTCAACTTGTGCAAGTAAGCTAGTTGGCATTTGAATGAAAGGCACACCACGCATGAAGGTAGCGGCAATGAAACCAGCTAAATCACCAACGACACCACCACCTAGAGCAATGATAGGAGATTTGCGGTCAAGACCATGTTCAATTGCTTGTGTATACAGTGTTTCTGCAACGGATAAAGATTTAGATTGTTCACCAGCTGGAATGATGGCAATTTTGGCATTAAAACCAGCTTTAGTGAGTAAATCTTTGACACTGTCTGCGTATAGTGGAGCAATATTTGTATCAGTGATGATTAAAGCTTTTTGAGAATATTTTTGTGCTTTAAAAAAATCAATGATAGTTGTTTCTAGATTATGACCAATATAGATATTATAAGATTTTTCATTGAGATTTACGGGAACAATGCGCATTATTTCACACCCTTTAAGTATTTCATAATGATTTCGACATTTTGCAGTGGTGTTGTATCATCTGTTTTTATAATTAAATCAGCTTTTTTGTAAAATGGAGCACGTTTAGCCATAAGTTCAATAATAGTTTTTAAACGTTCTTCATTGCTTTTTTTGGCAAGTAGAGGACGTTTATCATTTCCAGTGCGTTTTAAAATAGTATGTGGCATAGCTGTCAGCGCTATAACAATACCATTTTTGCGAAGCTCTTGCATATCAGTTTCTTTAGTAGCAACGCCACCGCCTGTAGAAATTACTTGATGACTTTTTTGTGCTAATTTTTGGATAGTAGCTGTTTCACGTTGGCGAAATACTGCTTCGCCTTCTTTAGCAAACATATCTTTTATTTTTGTTTTGTATTCTTGCTCGATAGCTGTATCTGTATCTACAAAACTATAACCTAAACGATAAGCTAATAATTTACCTGTAATAGATTTTCCACTGCCCATAAATCCTATAAGTACAATATTAGATTTCATTTTAATCCTATCCTTTTATTCTTTTGTTATAAGCTTGTAAATTTTGAAGGACATCAACCATGCAATCACTGCCGAATTTGTCAATCATAGCTTTAGTGATAGCAAGTGCAACCATAGCTTCGCCAACTACGGAAGCTGCTTGAACAGCACAAACATCACTGCGTTCTTTGCAAGCTAAAACTTCTTGTTTACTTTCAATATCAATGGAGTGAAGTGGTGTCATAAGTGTAGGAATAGGTTTCATACAAGCACGAACAATAATAGGCTCGCCATTACTCATACCACCTTCAATACCACCTGCATGATTTGTTTTACGATAAACTGTTTTATCTTCATTGTAAAACATTTCATCATGTAATTGACTGCCTGGGTGATTTGCATAATCAAAACCATCGCCGATTTCAACGCCTTTGATAGCTTGAATGGACATCATAGCTCCAGCAAGTTGCATATCGAGTCGTTTATCCCATTGAATATGACTGCCTACACCGATTGGCATATTTTGGACTACAACTTCAAAAGTTCCGCCTAAAGTATCACCTGCTTGACCAGCATCGCGAATTGCTTCGCGCATTTTAACTTCTGCTTGAGCATCGTTGCAGTTTAAATCGCTATCATTAGGTTGTAAATTAGCATAATCAATATTATCTGTATTAGTTTTTACACCACCGATATTGATTACATGAGATACGATTTTTATACCACAAGCTTCTAAAAATTGACGAGCAACAGCTCCGGCAGCCACGCGTGCAGCTGTTTCCCTAGCACTAGAGCGTTCTAAAATATCGCGGATATCTTCGCGATTATATTTTTTGATACCAACGTAATCTGCATGACCTGGGCGAGCAGCTGTAACTTTAGTCCATGTAGGTGTACCCATCACAGACATGCGGTCAGTCCAGTTTTCCCAGTCTTTATTCACTACACGCAAAGTAATAGGGTCGCCCATTGTTTCGCCAAAACGTACACCAGATAAGATATCTACTTTATCTGTTTCTATAGACATACGACCACCACGACCATAGCCTTTTTGACGGCGTGCCATTTGTCTATTTATTTCATCAAGATTTATTTTAAGACCAGCGGGAATTCCTTCAACTAATGCTGTTAAGCATTGTCCATGAGATTCTCCAGCAGTTAAAAATCTAAACATTATGTTCAACCCCTTATATTTTTCATGTTTACAAGTTATCAATAGATATTATAACTAAAAATAGAAAATCATGCTAGAAAAATATTATTTTGTTGACAAAAATAAACAGGTATTGACACTATTGCTAAAATTTGTGAAAATGAATGTATATTATGCCTTTTTGAGGTGAGTCTGATGTATGACAAAGTAAAAGTAACTTATTTATTAAATAGCGGTTTTATTTTAGAAATAGGCGATTGCGCAATAATTTTTGATTATTATCAAGATGAAAAAAATATAGTGGACAAAATTATTCAAGATAAAAAAGAAGTTTATTTTTTTGTATCTCATGTTCATTATGACCATTTTAATCCTAAAATAAGTGAGTTTAAAGATAAGGTAACGAAATATTTTATCAGCTATGATGTGGTAACTGATGTATTGCCTAAAGAAAAGACTATTATTTTAGATGAATATATGACTTATGATGATAAAAATATACATGTACGCTCATTTAGTTCTACTGATGAAGGAATTTCTTTTTTTGTAGAAAAAAATGATTGGAAGATTTTCCATGCAGGTGATTTTAATTGGTGGCATTGGAAAGGTGATACAAAAGAAAATAATGCATTTGCTAAAAATGGATTTGTAAAGCAAATGATGCGTTTATCTGGTTTAAAAATGGATATAGCATTTTTCCCTGTAGATAGTAGATTAGAAGAATTTTTAGATTTAGGTGTAACTGAGTTTTGCAAAGTTACGGAAGTTAAAAATTTAATTACTATGCACAATGTAGGTGAAAAAGATTGGATAATACCAGAAGATTTTCCTAATAAAGAGAAAATGAACTCTATTTGGTGCCCTAAAGTTACTGGAGAGAGTCATTTTATCACTAAATAAAATAAGTATGATGGAGAATAGATGAGATGAAAAAATTTATATTTTTATGTTTATTAGCATCTGTATTTACCTTATCTTTATTTACAAGTAATGGTATTGCAGAGCAACAAATAAATTCTAATGAACAAATAGGAAAGGAAGTTCAATCAATGAGTAAAAATCGTATTGCAGTATTTGAAACAAATATGGGTACTTTTGAAATTGAATTATTCGAAGATAAAGCACCAATCACAACAGGTAATTTTATTGATTTAGCAGAACATAATTTTTATGATGGTTTAATTTTCCATCGTGTAATTGATGGTTTCATGATTCAAGGTGGAGACCCTAATGGTAATGGTACAGGTGGCCCTGGTTACACAATTAAAGATGAATTCCACAAAGATTTAAGACATGACGGCCCTGGCGTATTATCCATGGCAAATGCTGGCCCTAATACAGGTGGCTCACAGTTCTTCATCACTTTAGATAAAACTCCATGGCTTGATGGTCATCATGCTGTTTTTGGTAAAGTAATAAAAGGCATGGACGTAGTGGAAGCTATTGGTCATGTACAGACTGATTTCATGGATAAACCTATCGAAGATGTAGTTATTAATAAAATAGAAATCAAAGATGCTGAATAATGAATTGTTATACGTATATGGTACAATGCAGTGATGGTACTTTATATACAGGTTGGACAAATGATTTAAAAAAGCGTTTAGAAAAACACAATGCCGGCAAAGGTGCTCGCTATACACGTGGGCGTTTGCCGGTTAAATTAGTTTATTATGAAGTTTTTGCCACAAAAAGCGAAGCTATGAAGCGTGAAGCTCAAATAAAAAAATTATCACGTAGGCAAAAATTATTATTTATAATTAATCCCTAATGATTTAGTATGGATTTTATGATATACTAAAATAAGATTTGAATTAAAATTGAGCAAAAAGATTTTTCATTTAGGAGGATTATAATGGCAAAGTCTATTACTGAAGTTTTAGGTATAAAATATCCAATTATTCAAGGCGGTATGGCTTGGATTTCTGATGCAAAACTTGCAGCAGCTGTTTCTAATGCTGGTGGTGCAGGTATTATTTCTTGTGGTGGTAGAACTACAGAATATGTTCGCGAAGAAATCCGCAAAGCAAAACAATTAACAGATAAACCATTTGGTGTAAATGTAATGCTCATGGCACCAAATAAAGATGAAATCGTAGATGTTATCTGCGAAGAAAAACCTGCTTTTGTTACTTTAGGTGCAGGAAATCCAGTTCCATATTTTGCAAAATTAAAAGAAGCAGGTATAAAAGTAATTCCTGTAATTCCAAATGTAAAACTTGCAAAACGTGTAGCAGCTGCTGGTGCTGATGCTATGGTAGCAGAAGGTATGGAAGCTGGCGGTCATATTGGCGTATTAACTACAATGGCTCTTATGACACAAGTAATTCCAGAGATAAAAGATATTCCAGTTGTTATGGCTGGTGGCTTCGGCGATGGTCGTGGCTTAGCAGCAGCTATGCTCATGGGTGCTGGTGGTGTACAGATGGGTACTCGTTTCTTAGTAGCAGAAGAATGTTCTGTTCATGAAAATATGAAACAAAAATTAATTGAAGCTGTAGATACAGATACTATTGTTACAGGTCTTACTCTTGGTGGTGCTGTACGTGGTATTAAAAATAAATTCTCTACAGAATTTGTACAAAAGAAAATGAAGGTAAAACTTCTAAAGAAGAACTTATTCGCATGGCAACAGGTACAAATAAATTAGCAGCTGTTGAAGGTGATGTAGTAAATGGTATGATGCAGGCTGGTCAATCTTTGACTGTTTTACAAAAAGTAGAACCTGTAGCTACGATCATTGAAAATATCATGAAACAAGCTCGCGAAACATTATCTGCTGCAGCAACTATTAAACTTTGATATAAATTAATTTAGTGGCGAGTATATCAAGGATTTTATCCTTGGTAGTATCGCCACATTTTATATAATTTTGTATATATATTGGTGATGATTGAGGAAAAATAAAATCTTAAAGGAGTTTTTATTTTGAAAAAATTATTATTAGTGGTTTTGAGTTTGATGACAATGATGGTGTTTACAGCTTGTGGTAGTGAAAAGACAAGTACAAGTCAAGAGGATAAAGCAAATTCAGAGGATAAAATAAAAATTGTTACATCTTTTTATCCAATTTATATAGAAACTTTGAATGTTACAAAAGGAATTGATGGGGTAGTTGTAGAAAATATGACTAAACCACAAACAGGTTGTTTACATGATTATCAAATGACACCAGCTGATATGAAAAAGTTAGAAAATGCAGATGTTTTCATAGCTAATGGAGCTGGTATGGAATCTTTTTTACAAGATGTAATTGATAATCAGAAGAATTTAAAAGTTATTGAAGCTGCTAAAGGCATCGAATTATTAGCAGATGAACATGGAGAAAATCCACATGTATGGGTTAGTGTATCTAATTGCATGACACAAGTACAGACAATTGCTGATGAATTGAGTAAATTGGATCCTGAACATGCAGATGCTTATCAAAAAAATGCTAAAGAATATATTGCTAAATTGGAAGATTTAAAGCAAGATATGCATAATCAGATTGATAATTTACCACATAAAGATATTGTTACATTCCATGAAGCATTTCCTTATTTTGCTAAAGAATTTAATTTAAATATTGTTGGTGTAATTGAACGTGAACCAGGAACAGCGCCAACACCTAGTGAATTAGATGAAATTATTGCACAAGTAAATGATTTACAGGCAAAGGCTTTATTTGCAGAACCACAATATTCATCAACAGCAGCCAAAACGATTGCCAATGAAACAGGAGCTAAAGTTTATACCTTAGATCCTGTAGTAACAGGAGAAAATGATCTTGATGCTTATATCGAGGCTATGAAACAAAATGCACTTACATTACAAGAGGCATTAAAATAAAATAAAGGGTGAAGTATGAATGATAAAGGGTACAGGTGTTGATATCATAGAAATATCAAGAATAGAAAAATCCTTAACCAATGAAAAATTTGTCGAGCGCATTTTTACAAAAAAAGAACAGGAATATTGTAATTCCAGAAAACAAATGGCAGTTTCTTCTTATGCAGCTAGATTTGCAGCTAAAGAAGCTGTAGTAAAAGCGTTGGGTACAGGTATATCTGGTGGAGGATTGTGGACTGATATTGAGATATTACCAGATGATGATGGAGCACCACATGTAAAACTTTATGGATATTTTGCATATATAGCTACAAAAAGAAAGATATATAATATTTTTATCTCCTTGAGTCATTGCAAAGAATATGCGGTAGCTCAAGCTATTTTGGAGGGATAATGATAATATGAAAATTGCATCTGCTGAACAAATGAGACAAATTGATAATGAAGCGATTAATCATTTTGGTATACCAGAAATAGCTTTAATGGAAAATGCAGGGCATGAAATAGCAAAAGAAGCTATGAATTTATGCAAAGATATAGCTGTAGCTAGACAGAGCTATTGCATTTTAGCTGGTTGTGGTAATAATGGCGGAGATGGCTTTGTAGCAGCTAGACATTTAATGAATAATGGTGCAAAAGTTAAGATTTTTATTTTAGGAAATACAGAACATTTTACACCATCTGCTAAAATTAATTACAATGTTTTAGTGAATATGAAAGCTGAAATATACCATATTGTTTCTGAACGTGATTGGAATCGTTTGCAAATATCAATAACTTTTTCTGATTGCATTATTGATGCTTTGCTAGGTACAGGTATTCATGGACAATTACGAGAAAACATTAAAAAATGTATCCAAATAGTAAATACTTCGAATAGACCTGTTTTATCAGTAGATATGCCAAGTGGTGTTAATGCTAATACAGGAGTAGTGGAAAGTGATGCTATTTTTGCCACTACTACAATTACTTTTGGTTTACCAAAAATTGGTTTGATTATGTATCCTGGTTGCAAACATACAGGTAATATAATCGTAAAAACTATTGGCATACCAAATGATTTATTGACTAAAGAAGATATAAAACAAGAAGCTATAGATGAAGCTTTTGTAAAAGCACATTTAGCTTCAAGAGCAGATGATGTATATAAAGGTTCTTGTGGAAAAGTTTTAACTTTAGCAGGTTCAACAGGTTATACAGGCGCTGCTTGTTTATCTAGCCAAGCTGTATTAAAAATAGGTGCTGGCATATCTACACTTATTTCTGCTGAAAGTTTATATGATATTTTATCCATGAAAAATACAGAAGTCATGGTAAAACCATTGCCAGAAATATTGCCTGGCGTGTTAGGCGATAGTGCTATGGAAAATATAAAAGATATAGCTAAAGATTTTGATGTAGTTTTAATGGGACCTGGACTTGGTAGAAATGATGAAACATGTCAAATGGTAAGAAAATTAGCTATTGATTTAGATAAACCTTTAGTATTAGATGCTGATGCTATTTTTGCTTTTAGCCAAGCACCTGATGAATTAAAGAAAATAAAACAAATGCCAATACTCACACCTCATTTGGGAGAAATGGCAAACCTATTGCATATCACTATTTCAGATTTAAAAGATAATCTTTGGGAAATAGCTAGAAAAGCAGCAGAATATTTTAATGCAATATTTGTGTTGAAAAGTGAAAAAACACTTGTTGTTTATCCAGACGGAAATATATTTGTAACTACAGTTGGCAATGCAGGTATGGCAACAGCTGGTAGTGGTGATGTTTTAGCTGGTACAATAGCGGGTATTGTAGCTGAAAAATTAGCTGGAAAAATGTCAGCTCCAGTAGGCGTTTATTTACATGGACTTGCTGGTGATTTAGCTGGAGAAAATGGACAGGCTGGTTTAATAGCAGGAGATATTTTATTAAATCTGTCTAAAGCTCGTAAACAAATAGACAATAAATAAGGTATTAATTGAGATAATATTTGTAATAAAGGGCAATAGTTCACTATTTTGGACATATAGTAAAATTTATTGCCCTGATAACAAAACTTTAGCTTAATTTTGTAAAACTATTTTGCAAACAAATAGTAAAAAAGATGTATGCTTATTAAAAATATGTTATAATGAGCTTAGTTGATAGGAAAATATAGGATTTTTAAATAAGCAAGAAGCTTAAGTCAAGACAGTTTGTTATACTAGAAGTAATTTTTATAAAAATCAATGATATTAGCAATTTCTTAATATGTTGGAGGAAACATATTAAATATAAATGGCTACAAAGTCGCGTTAGTCATATTTTATTTAGAAAAGGAGTTGAAAGCCTGAGGCAAGAGCGCAATTTATTATTTAATAAATTTCTTGTAATGGTGTATCCGCTGAGAAGAAATGAGATTGTAAAGCGTGGCGATATATATTATGCTAATTTAAGCCCAGTAATTGGCTCAGAGCAAGGTGGACTACGACCAGTACTCATTGTACAAAATGATATTGGTAATAAATATAGTCCAACTATTATAGTAGCTGCAATTACTGCCAAATTAGGTAAGACACATATGCCTACACATGTTGATTTGCCTGCAAAATACTGCAACTTAGAACGAGATTCTATGGTATTGTTAGAACAATTACGTACTATTGATAAATCTCGATTGAGTAAGAAAGTTACCACGCTGGATAAAAATTTTATGCAGGAAGTAAACAAGGCATTAATGATTAGTTTAGGGCTAGTTAAGTTCTAAAATAAATTGATTAAAAAAGTAAAACGAATTGTCTATACATAAAAAATTTTATATAATAGTTGATGTATGCGGAGTGCTCCTGATGATTTTAAGGAGCACTTTTGCTATATAACTTAATATCAAATTAAATTGGTGAAAGGTTGATAGAATGAAAAAGATTGTTGCCTTATTGATGATTTTGTGCAGTTTATTTTTATGGGGTTGTGGAAAAGATAATACTATACAGTCAGCAGATAAAGACGAAGCTTTAAAAATAGAGATGTTAGATATCGGTCAAGGTGATGCAACGCTTATACAAACAAAAGAACAAACTATCATGATTGATACAGGAGATATTGATGAGCGTGATAATTTAGTTAAATTATTGAAGGAAAGAAATATTACAACTATTGATAAATTAATCATAACTCATCCGCATGCAGACCATTTGGGTGGAGCTTATGCAGTATTTAAGAATTTTGAAGTCAAAGAAGTTTATGATAATGGAGACCCTACAACAACACAAACTTATAAGACTTATTTAAAAAATATAAAAGAGAAAAAAATAAAATATCAACAATTATCAGCAAATGATGAATTAGATTTTGGCAGTGGTGTAAAATTCAAAGTTTTTAGCCCTACAAAACAGATGTTAAAATCTGGAGATGATTTAAATAATAATTCTTTAGTTGGTCAATTAAAATACAATGATTTTACAATGATGTTCACAGGAGATGCTGAAAAAGAAGCTGAAGAAAATATGGTGAAAACATATGGTAGTGAGCTTGCTTCATTAGTATTAAAATCTCCGCATCATGGCAGTAGAACATCTTCAAGTGAAGCTTTTCTAAAACAAGTAGATGCTAAAACTGTATTGATTTCTTTAGGTGCTGGTAATGAATATGGACATCCGCATAAACAAACTATGGAACGTTATAAAAAAATTAGGTATGAAAGTATATGAAACAGATAAAAATGGTTCTATTACTATAACAAGTGATGGTAGTAAAGATTATAAAATTACTACAGAAAAATAAAATATAAATAAAATCGAGGCAAAGATATGATAAGTGCTGTTATTGATAGATTTGAAGAAGATAAAGTTGTATTATTAGTAGGGGAAGATGAACAAAAAGTTGTTTTTCCTAAGAATTTATTAGATGAGAATTTAAAGGAGGGAGATTATTTATCTATAGATATTAAATATGATGAAGTAGCTACAAAAAAAGCTGTAGCAGAAATAGAAGATTTATTAAAGTCCTTAAAAAATGATAATAAATAAATTAAAGAGGTAGTAAGAGTGTATAATTTATTAAAAAAAGGTAATTTTATGTTCAGTTGTTTTGTTGCTCATGGTCATACCAAATATTTCTTTAGCTAAAAGTAGTGTAAATGTAGAAAAAATTTCTCATAATCTTATGACTTCAGAGCAAGGAGATACGTATCTTCATATAGAAATAAATACTAATAGAGAAGTAAAAAAACTTTTCTATTCAGGAAAATCCTAATAATAAATATCAGTTGATTTTTAATATAGAAGATGCTCAAATAAGTAATATATCAAGACAAGAAAAATTAGATGGAAATATCGCTAAAAAAAGTATTTCTACAAGAAAAAAAAGGATACAGTTCAAGGAAAAATATATTTACAAGAAGAAGTAAATAATAATTATAAAATATATAGTTTAAGGTAAAAAAGGTATAGCAATCGACATTTTTAATAGTGTAGTAAATACTCCTGTAGCTAGTGATGTAGCTTTGAGTAATGTAAAAAATAAAATAATCACCATTGACCCAGGTCAATAGGCGGTTCTGATTCTGGAGCTGTAGGACCTAATGGATATACATGAAAAGAGGGAGCTTTTGCTATATCTCAAAAAGTAGCTTCTATTTTTAAAATCAATCAGGAGCAAAAGTGGTTATGACTAGAGATAGTGATGTCGATGTTTATGGTCCAAAATGCTTCTGCAAGAAAATGAAATTTACAAGCACGTGTTGATGTAGGAAATAATGCAAATTCAGATATATTTGTTAGTATTCATTGCAATGCTTTTGTAAATCCTGCTGCAAATGGCACACAGACATTTTATTATGGTTCTAGCTATCAAGGACAAAGATTAGCACAAAGCATTCAAGAAAAAATGATTGAAGCTAATGGCTTGCGTGATAGAGGCATTTCCACTTGTAATTTTTATGTAGTAAAACATTCTTATATGCCAGCTGTACTCATTGAAACAGCTTTTATCACTAATTATGATGAAGAAGCTTTATTAAGTGATGATGAATGGCAAACAACAATGGCAAAAGCTATAGCAGAAGGTATCAACGAATATTTTAGCAATTAATTAATATAATTTGAGAGGCGAAAAAATAATGAGAGTAAAAATAAAATCTATAAAAGGTTTATTAGCAGTTTTAGCAATATCTATTTTAACAATTACTTCTGGTTGTACAGAACAAGGTACAAATTTAGAAAAAAGTTCTTCTAGCTCTGTACAAGAAAATGTAAATAAAGAAGTAAGTTCTTCTAGCACTAGTGCAAGTGATATGGAACAAACAAACGAAAAGAAAGTATCTGGTGTTACCATTTATTTCCCTGATGCTAATGGTGAAAAATTAATTCCAACACAAAGACAGATAAATTTAAATCGTGAAGATAAATATAAAGCTGTTGTACAAGCATTAATAGATGGACCTATTTCTGATAAAGAAGGTATCTATATCATGCCAAAAGATACACAAGTTTTATCAGTTAAAGTAAATAATAATATTGCCACTGTTGATTTTAATAAAGCATTTAAAACAAATTTCACAGGTGGTTCTACTGGGGAATTAATGTTGATTGGCTCTATTGTAAATTCTTTAACAGAATTCAAAGATATAAAAGCTGTTCGCTTTACTGTTGAAGGAAAAGTATTAGAAGCATTAGATAATCATTTAGATTTAACAGTACCTCAAGAACGCATGGGAGATTTGTTATAAAAAATAAAACATAAGAAGGTGTTTTTTTCATGTTAAAAACGTTAGAAAATGATATTTTACGCCTCACTGTAGATACTCATGGTGCTGAAATTCATAGCCTTGTAGCTAAAGATACAGGTATTGAATATATTTGGCAGGCTGACCCTAATTACTGGCAAAGATATGCGCCAATCTTATTTCCTATTGTTGGTAAATTAAAAAATGGTCAATATGAATATGATGGAACTGTTTATCGTATGCCAGGTCATGGTTTTGCTCGTGATAAAGAATTTGAGTTTAGCGGACAAACAGAAAATTCTTTGGAATACACATTGACTTATGATGAAGATACATTGAGAATGTATCCATTTAAGTTTAAATTGACAGTTACCTATACTATTAATTTTGCAGAAGTAAAAGTTTCATGGAAAGTAGAAAATCTTGATACAAAAGAAGATATGTATTTTTCCATTGGTGCTCACCCTGCATTTAATTGTCCAATCGGCGTTGAAGGCTCTTTTGATGAACATGAACTCGAGTTTGAACAGACAGAAGCTAATCCATTGACTTCTTATCATGTAAATTCTGCAGGAGTATTTGATGGCGGAGTAGCTCCAGTAAAACTTGTTTATGGTAAAGTATTGCGTTTAAACCATGATTTATTTATTGAAGATGCTCTAGTATTTAAAAAATTATTTTCTGAAGAAGTGAAATTAACTAATACAGCGAATAATCATTTTGTAAAAGTTAATTTCAAAGGTTTTCCATATCTCGGCATTTGGACAAAACCAGTGAAAGCACCATTTTTATGCATTGAACCATGGTATGGTTTAGCTGATAGCACTCAAAAAACAGATTTTTCCAATAAAAAGGTATATTGCATTTAGCACCAAGTAAGCAATTTGATGCTTCTTATACTATTACTATTGGATAGTCTATAAATTAATAAATAAAAAGGAGCTTGGATAAGAAGATATATGACGCTTTTAGATGAAGTTTTACAGGCAAATCAAGCTTATCTTGAACATACACAAGAAGTGAATACTTGGAGTAAATATCCACAAAACATCTAGCTATTGTTAGTTGTATGGATACGCGCTTGGTTGAATTGTTAGAGCCAGCACTTGGTATTCGTCGCGGTGAAGTTAAAATGATAAAAACGGCAGGCAATACAATACTAGTAAATTTGATGATGTAATTCGCAGTTTGTTAGTTTGCATTTATCAATTTGATATCAAGGAAATTATGGTTATTGGTCATTATGGTTGTGGTATGGCAACAGCTACTTCAGAAGAATTGATTGATACTATGATAAAACGTGGTATTGATGGAAAAGCTATTGATAAAATAAAAGATGAATTATCCCAATGGATTGATACATTTCATAATCCTAAGGATAATGTGGAAAAAAGCGTAGCAAGTATACATGAAAATCCATTAATTCCTAATGATATCCCCGTACATGGTTTAATCATTAATCCAGATACAGGAAAAGTTGATGTGGTAGTAAATGGTTATTAAGGATAGATAAATAAAACAGAGTATAGCTTATCGAAAGAAAAGTTATACTCTGTTTTTATTTTGTGATAGTCTTAAATATTTATGATATAATTAATAATAATTTGTGGATATTAATAGCTAATGGAGGTTTTTTTATGAATAATATAATCAAAATATGTATAATTTGTACGTTACTTAGTTTTTTGCCCTCAATATCTACAGCTCAAGTGTCTAGTGAATATATGGGAGATAAAAAGCAAACATATAGCTTAGCTTATCCAGTAGTAGATATAGAGGATAAAAAGATTGAAGACAAAATAAATGAAGATATTGAAGCACAGCTTGAAGATTTAAAAGAAAAGATCGAAAAACATGTATATAGCAAAGTTGATATGACTTATTATGAAAAATATGAAGATGATAATATTATTTCTTTGATGTTTTATGTGAATAAGAAAAAGAAATTCTCTAATAGTATGGAATTAGAAGGTTATACTATCACATATGATAAACATACTGGCGAACGTGTACCTATGAGTAGATATCTAAATATCAATTTAGAACAATTGCAAGATGCTTTGAATAACAGCCAAGCTTATGCAGTTGATGGTTTGGATAATGGTGTTAATTTATCAAAAAGAATACCATATGTAAGTCATAATTATTTTATTTGTCATGATGGTTCAATAGGTTTATTGTATCAAGCTGGCGATTTGATGGAAGTGGAAGCTGGTGCTTGCAAGATTGTAGTATCACCAGAAACTATTGCCAAAGTAAATGAACTAAATAAAGCTAATGAATAAAAATAAAATATAAAGTGGGTGATAGTGTCATGGAAGATTATGGATTATTAGCCATTTTAGTTTTTTTAATATTTTTGTTGACAGTAGGTTTAATAATAACAAAAAAAGTAGAATTTGTACGTGCTTTGCCAGCTTTTGGCATAGTTACAGCGATATTAGCTGGCACTCCCATAACAGGCAGTGAATATAGCATTGCTGATTATGTTATTGTAAAAGGAGCTACGACTTTAGCTGAGCCGATGTTTATTTATATTTTAAGTGTGATGCTGGCAATATTTATTGTAGAATTTAAATTAGATGAGAGTATAAATCATTTATGTTTAAAGTATTTGCAACATAATTTAAAAGGTATCTTATGGGTAGTAGCTATTTTGACAATAATAGTTTCTAGTATAATAACAAATTTTAGTTCGATAATTTTGATTGCGATTATATTTATGCCTATTTTGTTAAAAATAGGATTTAATAAGCAAGGTTCAGTCGTGTTGTTGTTATTATCTAGTGCGATAGGTAGTTGCTTAAATCCTGAATATCATATTTTGTACGCTAATTTATTGTCATGGAATATTGATAAAGTAAAAGATTTTTATTATATCATGGCAATTGTTGGTGTTATAGCTTTAGTTTTTTATATTTTCTTGAACAGTAAATATGTTAAAGATATTGAAAGCATAGATTATGAGCAGAAAAATATAAAAGTAAATTGGCAGGGATTATGTACTATTTTCATACCATTTATAGCTGTTTTTGGCTTTAAATTAAATATTGAAACAGGTTTAATTTTAGCTTTATCTTATGGCTTTTTAGCTATGGGTTCCAAACAGCCATTTATGGATATGTTGGAATTATTGAAAGTTAGTATTTATAAATCTACAAGGGTTATTATTTTATTATCAAGTGTGGGGATTTTTATGCATGCTGTGAAGACTCCAGAAGTTGTAAATTTAATGGCACCATTATTATTGCATTTAATGCCAAAATCGCCAACGCAATGTCTATTATTTTTCACGATATTATCACCACTTGTTTTATACAAAGGGCCTTTCAACTTGCAAGGTATGGGAGCAGGTCTAAGTGCTGTAATAATATCTTCAACATCTATGAATCCTATGGTATTAGGTATGGCACTATTATCGTTGAATAATTTGAGAAAAATGATGGACCCTTTAGATGTGCAAAATATAGCTTTGATGCAATATGTAGATGTGGATACTAATTTAGTTATCAAGAAAATTTTGCCTTATGCTTTGAGTATAAATTATATTATGTTGTTTTATGCCTTAGTAGCTGTTGTATAAAAATAATAAAAAATGCCTTCATAAAGTTTTTAGCTTTAGAAGGCTTTTTTTTATTTTAAGCGTCTTTTAAGAAAGCACTATATCCTTTTTTAGTTTCATAAACATCGATTTTGCTAGTGATTTCCCATGGGGAGTGCATATTCAATACAGCAACACCGCTATCTATTACTTGCATACCATATAGAGCCATGATATAAGCGATTGTTCCGCCACCGCCTAAATCTACACGACCAAGTTCAGAAAATTGAATAGCTACATTATTTTTTTCCATGATGGCACGGATATTGCCGAGATATTCAGCATTAGCATCATTAGAGCCAGATTTTCCACGAGCTCCTGTGAATTTATTAAATGCCATGCCATGACCAAGGTAAGCGATATTTTTCATATCAAAAGAACCTTTATACAAAGCATCATATGCAGAAGTTACATCAGAGGATAACGTTTTGCAATTAGCAAGACAACGTCTTAATGTTAAATCGCTATATTGACCGAGTAAATTCAAAATTTCAGCTACTGCATTTTCAAAAAAGCGAGATTGCATACCAGTAGCACCTACAGAGCCGATTTCTTCTTTATCTACGAGAAGACAACAAGCTGTGCGAGTCATATTTTTTGTTTCAAGCATAGCTACTAAAGAAGTATAAGCGCAAACTCTATCATCTTGACCGTAAGAGATGATCATACTACGGTCAAAACCAGCTTCTCTAGCACGACCAGCAGGAACTACTTCAAGTTCAGCAGAGAGGAAATCTTCTTCTTCGATACCGTATTTTTTGCCAACGATTTTTAAAACATTTGCTTTTACAGCATCTTTTTCAGCGCCATCAAGAGGAATAGAGCCAACTAAGATATCGAGGTTTTCACCTTCAATGACTTTAGCAGCATTTTTTTGCATTTGTTCTTGTGCTAAATGAATTAATAAATCTGTTACGCAAAATACAGGGTCATTATCATCTTCACCGATATTGATATCAACAATAGTTCCATCTTTTTTGGCTACAACACCATGGATAGCAAGTGGAACAGTAACCCATTGATATTTTTTGATACCACCATAATAATGTGTATCCATATAAGCAAGTCCACCATCTTCATAAAGTGGATTTTGTTTGATATCAAGGCGAGGACTATCGATATGAGCACCTAGAATATTCATGCCATTTTCCATAGGTTCAGAACCGATATTGAATAATACAACAGATTTATTCATACATACGGAATAAACTTTATCACCAGCTTGAAGTGTTTCTTTATTAGTGATGATATCTTTTAAATCTCTATAACCAGCTCTTTGAGCTTGGAAAATAATTTCTTTTACACATTCACGTTCTGTTTTGCATTTACTTAAAAAATGACGATAGTTTAAGCAAAGTTTCTCTAATGCTTTTTTTTCAGAAGCGGAATAATTATTCCAAATATCTTTTTTAGCATTTTTTAATGCTTTTTTATCTTTTTTTTCTTTAGCCATATATAAACACCTCTTAAATGATAATTATTATATGCATAACAATTTTATTATAGCAAAGATTAAAATAAAATTTAATTATTAATTGAGATTTTTTATAAAGATACAAAAAAAGGCTAGAATTTTCTAGCCTTTATTTTATTTCAGTGATAAATTCCCAGTCTTTGATATCTGTTATACCAAGACCATTATTTTCATTTAAAATGATATGATTTTGTTTATAGGATATACCGCCAACTATAGGGTCTGTGGCAAGTAAATCAGCAGCATCTAAATCGGCTTTGGTAATGATGGATTTACCACCAGCTAAACTAGCAGATGCTGTAATTCCTACTTTGGACTCAAGCATACAGCCCATCATACATTCAACATCAGATATTTTTGCCATATCAGCAATTTTTAGGGCATTATGAATACCGCCAGCTTTCATGAGCTTGATATTGATTAAATCGCAAGCTCTTTTAGCGAGAAGTTCAAATACTTCATATGTGCCAAAAGCTGATTCATCAGCCATGATAGGAGTGTCTACATTATCTGTTACAAATTTTAGACCTACAGTATCATGAGCGATTACAGGTTGTTCAATGAGTTCAATATTTAAATTTTTATCTTCAAATTGGCGAATTAAGCGAACAGCTTCTTTAGGTTTCCAACCTTGATTGGCATCTAGGCGAATGTTTATTTCATTGCCTACAGCATTTCTAATGGCAACAATGCGTTTAAAATCCAAAGCTGAGTCATTGCCAACTTTGATTTTTAAATCAGTATAACCATTACTTACAGCTTCAAGAGCATCTTGAGCCATGATTTCAGGTTCGCGTAAGCTAATTGTTAAATCAGATTTTATATCTGTACGATAGCCACCTAATAATTTATATAATGGCAAATTGCACATCTGAGCGAATAAATCATAAATGGCAATATCTATAGCAGCTTTAGCAGAAGAATTATGAAGCATTGCTTTATCAATTTGATTGCAGATAGTTTCTAATTCGCAAATATCTAAGCCAATTAATTTAGGTGCAATGATATCATGAATGGCAGAGACTACAGACGCTTGACTATCTCCTGTGATGACAGCAGTTGGCGGAGCATTGCCAAAACCTATATTGCCTGTATCAGTGATTATTTTTATGATGATATCTTCAGCAAAGTCAACACGGCGCAGGGCTGTTATAAAAGGTTTTTTTAAGGGAATTTTGACTTTACCGATTTGAATTTTTATGATTTTCATAATGAATAAGACCTCAAAATATGATTATTTTTCAAATAGCACATCAATAGCAGTCATTGCCATAGCTTTAGCACCGATTAATGCTTGTTTTTTCGCATATTCAGAACCACTGGCATTAGCAAATTCTAAAGTGTGAACAAATAAATTATTGCCAATGCAAATAGTAGGTTGACAAGTTCTAGTAACATGACTGACATTGCCTACATCAGTAGAGCCATCAGCAAAATCATCAGGAAGTAGAGTATATTTTTCGCCAAGTAGAGAGAAATTTTCTTGATAATATTGATTTAATAGTTTATCACTGCGCAAGTTTTTATAAAGTGGCTCATAGTGATGTATTTTTAACTGTGTTTGATGTTTTAGCGCTATTTTTTGTGCTAATTTTTTGATTTGTGGAAGCATGACTTCTTCTAAATAATCTGTATCAAGACTGCGAATAGTAGCTCTTAGTGTAGCTTTAGCTGGAATGATATTAGGAGCTATGCCACCATCTGTAATAATTGTGCCAATGATATTAGGTTTAGTAAAGCTTTGTTTAAGTTTTTTAAATTCTTGATAAAAATCTACAAGAGCATCTAAAGCATTAATACCGTGATATACAGGGTCAGCGACATGAGCTTCTTTGCCTAGAAATGTTATTTCTAAAGGGTGAGTGGCAAAAGATGTGCCACCGATAGTTGTTTTATCATCAGGGTGAATGATTAAACATGCTTGTAAATCATCAAAATAACCATTATCAGCAATATTTAATTTAGCACCAATAGTTTCTTCAGCAGGACAGCCAAAGATTACTGTTTGAGCAATTTTATCTGTTACAGCATTGAAAGATAATCCAGCCCCTAGACTCATCAAAGAAATGAGATTATGACCACAGCCATGACCAATATCAGGAAGGGCATCATATTCAGCTAAAAAGCCGATTTTTTTATCTCCATTTCCTTTAGTAGCAATAAAAGCAGTAGAAAATGTGTCTTTGAGAATAGGCGTGAATATAAATTGAAATTCTTCTAAAAGTTTTTTGAGATAATTTACCGCTTTTATTTCTTGCATACTGATTTCAGGATGTTGATGAAGATAATCAGCGAGTTTGGATAAGACGGGTTCGAGTTTATCAATTTCTTGACAGACTAATTGTTTTAAATCTTGTTTGTACATAAATAAAATCTTTCTAAAAATAAAATTAATTGATGAAATTAATAGAATTAACGTAATTTGCAATGAGCTTCACTAATGAAAAAATTAATATTATCGTCAGTAATATTAATAGTAGCATTTACACCTAATGGCAAAAATGCATTTGTGCGTTCATGCCCTGCTGGGAAATTATAAATTGTAGGGACTTTGGCTAAATTAGCATACTGCTCTAAAACTTCTTTAACAGTAAATTCATAAGGTTCTTGTTTATTTGGTTGGCAATGAGAAAAATTGCCGAAGATTAAACCTTTGATGTCTTTTAGTAAACCGTTTTGCCAAAGTTGACGAAGCATGCGGTCGATAGCATAAGCATCTTCACCGATATCTTCTAAGAATAAAATACTATTGTCCCCTTTTAATTCATAAGGAGTACCGCAAAGAGAAGTGATAACGCTTAGATTGCCACCGATTAACTTACCAAATGCTCTACCTGGATAAAATGATTCTAAATCATGTTTTTTAGGTAGCGGAAAAGCACCAAGTGGAACAGACATGCGAAGACCACGACAAAAAGAAGAAATCGTATATTGCGTAGGTTTTCGTGATAAAGTTTTGAGCATAGGTCCATGAATAGTAACAAGTCGGCTATTTTGTCCAATGGCAGTATGAAGAGCTGTAACATCGCTAAAACCTATTAATAATTTTGGGTGTTTGCGGATTAAATCGTAATCTAATAAATCAAGAATACGTGTACAACCATAGCCCCACCAAAACATAAGATAGCATCAACTTCATCATCAGCAAAAAATTTATTGAGTTCACTTGCTCGCAATTTATCAGAACCTGCGAGATAACCTTCATTTGTTTTTAATGTTTTGGAGATTTTTGTTTTATAACCCCATTGATGTAAAAAGTTCAATGCCAGGAGTATAATCAAAATCTGCACAAGCAGTAGCTGGCGCTATGATGCCAATACAACTACCAATGCCAAGAATTTTGCCTTTGTGGCGAGTCTTCATCATAAAGGAAGCCTCCTTTATTCATAAATATTATTAATAAATCTAATTATTAGAATAGCATTTGAATAAGTATGAGTCAATTAAATGTTTTGACTTTATTGAAAATATAAAAGAAAAAGCCATTATATTTAAACGTATAATGGTTTTACTTATAAGATTTATTTTTCGGAAGCTTTTTCAGGGGAATTTTCGATATATGCTTCTTTAAAATCGATAGTGCCTAATATTGACCAGCGATAATTTTTTACATAAGGTTGAGCTATATAAGGTTGAGTAGTGTAATAAATCGGTAAGACAACAGCATCGTCCATCAAGATTTTTTCAGCTTCATGCATTGCTTGCATGCGAATTTCTTGATTATTTGTATTTTGAGCTTTACGAACTAAATCATTATAAAGTGGATTGTGATATTGACCATCGTTATTTTCATCAAGATATACGTCCATAAAAGTCATTGGGTCAGCATAATCTCCAATCCATGAAGCACGAGCTACTTGGAAATTTCCTGTATTTCTAGCGTCTAAATACACTTTTGATTCTTGATTTAAAAGTTCTACATTGACGTTTAAATTTTCTTTCCACATAGCTTGGATTACTTCGGCTACAGCTTTATGCATTTCATTTGTATTATATAAAATAGTTATAGGAGGAAGACCTTCGCCATTTGGATATCCGGCTTCACTGAGTAATTCTCTTGCTTTTTGGGGATTGTATTCTACAAGATTGCCACCTTCACGGCGAAAATCTTGTTTAGTTATAGGATTAGTAAGCCCAGGAGGAACCCAAGCATAAGCTGGTTCTTTGCCACCTTTAATTACATTATTGACAAGTTTTTCTCTATCTACAGCCATAGAAAAAGCTTTACGTACTAGAGGATTATTAAATGGAGCTTTTTGTGTATTGAAACTATAATAATAAGAGCCTAAATAAGGACTCATCTTGAATAAGCCTTCTTTAGTCAAGCGTTCCTGTTCAGAGATTGGCGGTTCTACAGTGATATTAGCTTGACCACTTTCTACCATAGAAACACGAGTGGATTGAGATTCACTGATAGGCCATTGCATATTTTCAAGTTTAACTTTATCTTTATCCCAATATTTATCATTTTTGACAAATTGTAATTGATTAGAATGTATCCAATGAATTAAAACGAAAGGCCCATTAGAAACAATTTTATCATTAGCTGCCCAGATTTCAGGGTCTTTTTCAACAACATGACGTGGTACAGGATAATAAGCATGAAAGGCAGTTAAATTTAAAAAATATGTGATAGGTGCTTTTAATTTTACATATAGAGTTTTATCATCTAAAGCTTTTACCCCTACTTGGTCAGCAGATACTTCTTGTTTGAAAAAGGCTTCACCATTATTTAATGGATACATCATATAAGCATTTTCAGAAGCTGTTTGAGGGTCAAGTACACGTTTCCATGCATATTCAAAATCATGGGCTGTAAGAGGTGTACCATCATTCCAGAGAAGATTATCACGCAAATGGAATGTGTATTCTGTGCCGTCTGGAGAAATATCCCAACTTTTAGCTGCTGCTGGTTGAGGTTGTTCATGTTCATCTAAACGAGTCAAACCTTCAAATAAAGCAAGTTCTACATTTGATTCAGCAAGAGCAGTACTTTTAGCAGGGTCTAAAGTAGATGGTTCGCTTTCTAAAGCATAGCGAACAGTATCATCAGTCATAGCTTCATCATTACAACCGCTGATGAGGAAACTATATACTATGAATATAGAAATTAAAATTAATTTAGGTGAAATAATTTTAAACATATAATCAGTCCTTTAATGATTAAATAATCAAATTTATTTTTGTGCTAGATAATTATAAATATATTGCCCTAATTTTCCTATTTCACGACCACCGATAGCATTTGATTTTAAATTAGAAGCAAAAATAATAATACTATAAGTGCCAAAATCTGCTTCTAAAATACCACCATCATGTTCGACAAAATCAAGCATACCTGTTTTATGATGGAATATGATATCTTCATCCCAATAATAAGGAATGCGGTCTCTAAATTGTTGGCGAGCTAAGATTTGCCATGCGATATTAAACCTTGCTAAATGACGATTATCATAGATATGACAAAGTAATTTATGGTAATCATTTACAGTTAAATAATTTTCTTTACCTTGCTTACTTGCTTCAAAATCCATCATATAACGTTGAATTTTTGTCTGTTTTAAATTTAATTTATCAGCATAGGCTTGAATATTATACATACCTAATTTTTTTAATGAGAATATTTGTGGCTAAATTATCACTAAGGACAATCATTAAACTAGCAAGAGCTTTGATGCTGACTTTTGTATCGCTATCCATTTCTTGTAATGCGCCACCACCTTCAACATGTGGTACATAATCAATAGAGATTTTTTCATTAAAATCTAAATCACTAGCGCATAATGTAGCTAAAATAAGAACTTTAATCATACTAGCTGATTTATGAAGGTGATTTCCATTTAAGCAAATTGTTTCTTGGGGATTTTTCAGATTGCAGATTTAAATAAGACCAATCTCCATCTAATTTTTGTACATAATCATTTAGATAATTTTGTAATTTATTCATGATAACACATCTTTTCTGTATAATAATTAAATTATTATCTATTATATCATACTGTACACAAGAGCCAAAATACGTGATAAATACCTGCTATAATGGAGTTGGAAATACTGTATACAGTATTTAATTGTAAATTTGTAAAAAATATCTATGCAAAATAAAATGACGTGCTATAATGATTTACGTTAAATACAGAAAAGGTAT
>ENA-OQET01000033-OQET01000033.1-human-gut-metagenome-genome-assembly--contig:-NODE-33-length-72891-cov-6.893546_pt1 | contig 72891 bp, 55 predicted proteins | sample MGYA00242800_ERZ504645 | MGnify/ENA primary metagenome ERZ504645 (study PRJEB26092, sample SAMD00036308) | human gut metagenome | host: Homo sapiens | study: EMG produced TPA metagenomics assembly of... | reverse complement strand
ACATAGTGGATGAACTTAAAGAAGCCCTGGAACGCCAGCCTGCAACAAAGGATAAGGAAGAAAAGAAAGCCCTGCGCAAAAAGAAGAAGCAGGTCAGGGAACTTGAAGGGTATCGTGACAAGCTGATAGAATATGACAATCACCTTGATACCCTTGGAGAACGTAACTCCTATTCCAAGACCGATCCTGGTGCCACATTCATGCGCATGAAAGAAGATGCCATGAAGAACGGGCAGACCAAACCCGGATATAATCTGCAAATAGGTACTGAAAACCAATTTATCACAGACTTCCGTCTGTTTCCCAACCCTACCGATACACTGACCCTCATACCTTTTTTCCACTCTTTCCAGTACCGCTATAACCGTTTACCGAATATCTGCGTGGCAGACTCCGGTTACGGTTCGGAAGAAAATTACCGGTTCATGCAGGAGAATGGGATAGAAGCCTTCATCAAGTACAATTACTTCCATAAAGAACAGCGTCCCCGTTATACTCCCAACCCGTTCCATGCCGAAAGTCTCCATTACAATGCCCAAGAGGATTATTACGTTTGTCCTATGGGACGGCACATGAACCGTATAGGAACCAAACGTGACAAGACAGCGAGCGGATACATCACCGAAAGTGCCCGGTATAAAGCAAAAAGATGCGAAGGTTGCCCTTTGCGTGGCAGTTGTTTTAAAGCTCGGGGGAACCGTATTATAGAAGTCAACCACCGATTAAATCAATATAAACGGCAGGCACGGGAAAGGTTGCTCTCAGAAGAAGGTATCAAGCATAGAGGCAGGAGGTGTATAGAACCAGAAGCTGTGTTTGGACAAATGAAATACAACATGGCATACAGAAGATTCCGGCATGTGGGAGAAGACAAGGTTACAATGGACTTTGCTTTCTTTGCTATAGCCTTTAATATCAAAAAAATGTGTGCTAAACTGATAAAAGAAGGAAAGGGGCTCATTACAGTTGCCAAATATTTGTTTATGGGACTATTTATAACCCGATATAATTGGAATATAGCAACTTGCTGCCAAATGCATGAGGAAAAAGTAGCATAGCCAAAAGAAAATATAGCAGAACTTAAAATATAAAAGAGGTTGTGCCAACGTTTTGACACAACCTCTTCTTAATATATAAAGGTAGGATTGTGAAATCAGAACTTATAGTCAACACCAAGACCAAACACTTTATTAGTACGGCTATAAACATTCTTGGTGGTTTCACTTATCTTCTTTGTATAATCATCATAGTTTGTCCAAAAATAGGCTATATTCATAGTCAAATGCTTTGTCATTTTGATGGCAGCACCAAACCCCAGTGAATAAGAGTCACATGAAAAACTTATATCACTCTGAAAATCATCAGCCAAGCCATAATCTGTACGCTGATAACCACCACTGATGGTCAGCTGTTTAGCTATATCCCATTCTGCACCAATCAAAATTTCATGTGTGCCATGCTTCAACGCTTTCTGCTTATCATTGGCCATCCCTGCCGCTTTATCAAAAAAATGGTGATATTCCAGCGTTGCACGAAGCGTAGGAAGGAATTCATAACCAACAGCTGCAGTCAATAATGCAGGGATATCACTCGGAGTATTCACACCATCCTTATAGTCAGCCAAAGGATTCCCTTCATCTCCCATAGCAGTTCCCATTGCACGCACTTCAGCTTTTTTGGTTTTATTTTCGAGATTAAGACTTGTCATAAACTCGTACTTCAACCCAATATTCCATTTGCCCAACTTCACATCAGCTCCCAAGATAGGGGTCAATCCCCAGCCGGTCTGGTCGCAGTCTAAATCGATACCAACCAATTCCATGCCACCATAAGTAGGAATATTACTGTGTGCTGTTGCAGTCAGAAATCCTTCATACCCACCGGTAAAATAATTCATACGTCCACCGGCAAACACACCTAACCAATCATTAACTTGATACGACAACCCCAATTGCACACCATAAATAAACTGGCTTCCATCCATTGCACTATTGATAGAATACATATTGGGAGTGATTTGACCACCCGAAATAGTATGGACTTGTCCCATCACCATTGAATCGAACATACCCAAACCATCATCAAACGATGCCTTACCGCCACCACCTACAACAGCAAAGCTACCGGAAATAGTCCAGTCTCCTTTTTTATATGCACCTTGAAAACTAGGAATGAAAGGAGCAGAAGCTTTTCCTTTATAATAACGTGTATTCCCATCTTCAATAAACAAGGGAAATGTCGCTTTTATGTTACGGGTCTGATAAGCACTTTGTCCATTCAAAGACAAATAGAGACCATCTTCCGGCAAGAAGGCCAAACCGGCCGGATTAGAATAGACACCGTCAATATCAATGGAAGCACCACGCGCTAACATTCTAAGAAAAGATACATGCTGATTTGTATTTGTTAGGATACCACCCGCAAAAGTTGGAATTGAAACGATTAACATCGCAATGCCAATCAACGAAAATTTTCTCATCTAAATCTTTTTTAATTGTTTTCGGGCGCAAAGGTACAATAATATTGCACATGAAAAAGAATTTTGTGCATAAAGTTATCCTAATATAGAACTTTAATTGAAATACCAAATAGTTTCTGATGAAACAAATAGAAATAATTATCATTTTATGAATCCTTCCGGCCACTGAACCATATCAACTTTCCACTTGTTATCTCCCTATAATTATGTAACATTTTAAAAAACAACAAATCCCATGGCATACACTATCGCATTTTTTGGCAGCAAACCTTATGATGAAGCGTCTTTCAACGAAAAAAACAAGGAATATGGTTTTGAGCTCCGCTACTATAAAGGGCATCTTAACAAGCACAACGTTATTTTAACCCAAGGAGTAGATGCAGTCTGTATTTTCGTGAACGACACGGCCGATACCGAAGTTATCCGTCTGATGGCAGACAACGGCGTGAAATTATTGGCGTTGCGCTGCGCCGGCTACAACAATGTAGATTTAAAGGCAGCTGCCGACTGTGGCATTACCGTAGTGCGTGTCCCTGCTTACTCCCCTTATGCCGTAGCAGAATATACCGTTGCCCTGATGTTATCCCTCAACCGTAAAATTCCACGTGCCACCTGGCGGACACGAGACGGAAACTTCTCGCTGCACGGACTTCTGGGCTTCGACATGTACGGAAAAACTGCAGGCATCATCGGCACGGGAAAAATAGCCAAGAAACTGATATGTATCCTGCGTGGATTCGGCATGAATATTCTTGCCTACGACCTCTATCCCGACTATAATTTCGCCCGTGAACATCAAGTGGTATATACCAGCCTGGATGAGCTATATCACAATTCGGATATCATCTCCCTGCACTGCCCGCTGACTGAACAGACCAAATATCTCATCAACGACTATTCCATCAGTAAAATGAAGGACGGTGTGATGATTATCAATACCGGACGTGGACAACTCATCCATACCAACGCCCTGATTGAAGGACTGAAAAACAAGAAAATCGGCTCTGCCGGCCTGGATGTGTACGAAGAGGAAAGCGAATACTTCTATGAAGACCAATCGGACAAAATCATTGATGACGATACTCTGGCGCGGCTACTGTCCTTCAATAATGTCATCGTCACTTCGCACCAGGCCTTTTTCACACGCGAGGCACTGGCAAACATTGCTTCGACAACCTTGCAGAACATCAAAGATTTTATGAACCATAAGCCACTGGAGAACGAGGTCAGGGCATAGTCCCCACTCATTTATAAATTCTTAGACATCGGTTTTTAAACTTTATAGCTTTCCAAAGCGTTACTAGTACATAAACCATTTTAAGAAAAGGAATAAATTATGAAAAAAGTTATAGACAAATCAGACAGCAGAGGTCATTCCCTATATGATTGGCTTGACAGCCACCACACCTTCAGTTTCGACGAGTATTACAATCCCCGCCGGATGAATTTCGGCGCCTTGCGTGTACTGAACGACGACCGTGTGGCTCCGGGAAAGGGCTTCGGCACACATCCTCATAAAAATATGGAAATCATCTCCATTCCCCTAAAAGGGAAACTGAAACATGGGGACAATCATCAGAACAGCCGCGTCATCACTCCGGGAGATATACAAACCATGAGCGCCGGCACCGGCATCTACCACAGCGAAATGAACGGCAGTGACACTGAAGCGGTAGAATTCCTGCAAATCTGGGTGATGCCCGAAAAGCTGAACACACCACCCGCATACCAGGACTTCGACGTACGTCCACTCCTGCGCAAAAATGAAATGGCACTAATAGTATCCCCTGACGGCGATGCTCCTGCCAGACTGCTACAACAGACCTGGTTTTCTATCGGTGAAATAGAAGCCGGAAAGAAGATTGACTACCACATGCACCAATCGCATTCCGGTGCATACATCTTCGTAATGGAAGGTGAAGTCAAAGTGGACGGCACAATACTCTCACGCCGTGACGGAATGGGAGTATACGAAACCGGCAGTTTTGAGCTGGAAACATTGAAAGACTCTCACATTCTCTTCATAGAAGTACCGATGTAGCGTGCTTTTGCATAAAATAACAGCTTAAACCGGAAGTTTGTGTAGCGTTTTTTGTAATATTGCGCTATAATTCAATCCGTAAATGAAACTTGATTACATCTACCATAGCGGCTTCGCGATTGAAGCGGACGGAGTGACGGTCATTATCGATTACTATAAAGATTCCTCGGAAGAGGTTTTCAATAAAGGTATCGTGCACGACTATCTCTTGGAAAAGCCGGGCGTACTCTACGTACTATGCTCGCATTTCCATCCCGACCACTTCAATCGCGAAGTTCTTTCATGGAAAAAACTGCGGCCCGACATCCGCTACATATTCTCCAAAGACATCCTGAAGCACCGCCGCGCCTCAGCGGAAGATGCCACCTACATCAATAAGGGCGACACCTACGAAGACGAACATATCCGTATCCAGGCCTTCGGTTCTACCGATGTGGGTATCTCCTTCCTGATAAACCTGCAGGGCAGACGGCTGTTCCATGCCGGTGACCTGAACAACTGGCACTGGAGCGAGGAATCTACTCCGCAGGAAATACGCAAGGCCGAAGGTGACTTTCTGGCCGAAGTGAGAGAGCTGCAGCAAACTGCACCTGCCGTAGATGTAGCCATGTTTCCGGTGGACAGCCGTATCGGAAAAGATTATATGCGTGGAGCAGAACAATTCGTGGAACGAATAAAAATCACTATATTTGTACCGATGCACTTCAGCGAAGATTATCAGGGAGGCAACGCCTTCCGGCAGTTTGCCGAGAGCAAGGGATGCCGCTTTCTGAGCATTGCACACCGTGGTGAAAGTTTCGAACTCCCCAACTTGTAGCCCATAATTCGTAAATTAATAATTAAAACACATACTATTATGAAAAATTTGACACAACTTCTTTTTACACTGTTTTGCCTTTGTTTGCCGGCCATGCTGCAGGCGCAGGATAAGGACGACAGTAAATATCTGGCCGGTGCTGTTCCCGAGGTGGACGGCAAAGTGGTATTCACCAAAGAGTTCAGCATCCCCGGCATGTCTCAGGATGAAATCTACGAACGTCTGCTCGGCTGGATGGATGCCCGTCTGAAAGAGAATGAAAATACCAGCCGTGTAGTATTCTCAGACAAAGAGAAAGGACAAATTGTAGGTATCGGGGATGAATGGATTGTATTCAGTTCTACGGCTCTGTCATTAGACCGTACCAAAATCCTTTACCAGCTGACTGTGACCTGCCAACCCGAAAAGAGCGTGCTCGAAGTAGAAAAGATACGGTTTAACTACCGCGAAGGAAAAGAAAAATATACCGCCGAGGAGTGGATTGTAGACAAGTATGCCTTGAACAAGGCGAAGACCAAACTGGTACGCGGACTTGCCAAGTGGCGCAGAAAAACCGTAGACTTCGTTGATGACCTTTGCCTGGGAGCAGCAGAAGCATTGAGCGCCACCACTGCCAAAGCTCCGGTAGAAGAAAAGAAGGAAGAAAAGAAAGAGGTGAAAGCTGTCGTCAATTCCGGTCCGACGGTAATCACCCCGAAGAAACAAGTTACCGTGGAACCTGCCCAGGCTGCTGAAAAGGCATCCGAAGGCATCGTGAAAGATGCCCAAGTCATCGAAGTGCCCCAAGTCAAGAAACCTGCCGCACTGGTTCCTGCCCAAAAGAGCCAGCAGCAAGAATATACGACCATAGCCCCCGAGCAATTGTCAGCCGATGCCATCCAGACCGGAGCAGGCAAATTGGTTATCGTCATCGGCCAAGAGCCTTTCAACATGACCATGATGACAGCAAACTCCGGAGGTTCTTTGGGCAAAGTCAACGGCAAACCAGTTGTATTCAGCATACTGTCGCCCGACCAGCCGTATGAACAAATGGAAAAAGCAGAAAGCTATACCATCCGTTTCTATCCTACGGGACAGACAGAGCCTACGGTTATTCTGGAATGTAAGAAGCTGCCTTCACCGGCAACGATGGAAGGTATGCCACGCACGTATGTAGGCGAAATTCTGAAAGCAATGGTCAAATGACCGCACACGCAGACTGCAAATTGTAAATAATCAAATCAGGAATAAACAAATGGAAATAAAAAGTAAATTCGACCATTTTAATATCAATGTCACCAACCTGGAACGTAGCATCGCATTCTACGAAAAGGCACTGGGGCTGAAAGAACATCATAGGAAAGAGTCGTCCGACGGCTCTTTCACTTTGGTCTATCTGACCGACGGCAGTACCGGCTTTCTGCTGGAACTGACCTGCTTGAAGGAGCACCCACAAGCCTACGAATTAGGAGAGAACGAGAGTCACCTCTGCTTCCGCGTATCCGGCAATTACGACGCCATACGCCAATACCATAAGGAAAACGGATGGGTATGTTTCGAAAACACAGCAATGGGACTGTACTTTATCAATGACCCGGATGACTATTGGATTGAGGTACTGCCGGAGAAATGATATTTTACATCACTAAAACAACGAAATATATGAGTATAGAAGAAGCGATGATGGGTGGTATTGTCTTCAAAGGCAAAAAGGACAAACCTAAAGAAGAAAACAAGATAAAGACCAAAGCCAAGAAGAAAACCTACATTACCGGGCAACACGGTTCCGCCTCAGCCAAAATGAAAGCAGAAATCCGCCGCAAACGCGCTAACAGACATAAGAAATGATAAATACAGCCTTATTGCCTGCCGACAAGGACCCGATGGGCGCAGCCATAGCCGATTACTTCAAACGGCATAAAGCCGACCGCCTACGCGTGTTCTCTTCACAATTCGATGAGGACGAAATTCCCGTCGAAGAGCTATTCCGCACAGAAAAGCAAATGCCCTTGCTGGAGCGTACTGCTCTGCAAATGGCAACCGGAAGGATTCTGGATGTGGGTGCCGGCAGCGGTTGCCATAGCCTTACCCTGCAAGAAGCCGGAAAAGAGGTCCATGCCATCGACATTTCCCCGCTTTCCGTGGAAGTGATGAAGCAGCGAGGTGTGCGTAGCGTGTCACAAACCAATCTGTTCAATGAACAGTTTGCCGATGAATACGACACTATCCTAATGCTGATGAACGGTTCCGGCATTATCGGAAAGTTGGAGAATCTGCCTGATTTTTTCCGGAAGATGAAGCTGCTGCTCCGGCCTGGAGGCTGTGTTTTAATGGATTCCAGCAACCTGAGCTATCTGTTCGAAGAGGAAGATGGCAGTATTGTTATCAACCTTGCCGGTGATTACTACGGAGAGGTAGACTTCCAGATGCAATACAAGAATGTCAAAGGCGACTCCTTTGACTGGCTCTATATCGACTTTCAGACCCTGAGCATCTATGCTGCCGAAAACGGCTTCAAAGCAGAGCTGGTGAAAGAGGGTACACATTATGACTATCTTGCCAAACTATCCCGACAAGCATAAAAGTGAAGTGCCCCCTAAAAGTTTTTGTCTAACTTTTAGGGGGCACTTCCTTTTTTATATCTTGCCTATTCCTACTATTCAGAAAGCATTCCGTCAATCTCCTTCACCAAAGAAGCAAATTCTTCAGGGTTATACAAACGTGTCAGCTTCACAATACGCCCTTCCTTATCAATCAGGACATTGCGTGTGATACCTGCCTTGCGGAGCGCATACTTCGCAAATATATCCGCTCCCGGGTCCAGACCCAAAGGATAGGTCACTCCGGTTGACTTACCAAAAGCAATCACTTTCTCCAACGGCTCGTCACGGTCAATGCCAATCAGCATAAAATCCGGATTCGACTTATGCTTCAGCCATATATCCTTCTCAATGAAAGGCATCTCCTTACGACATACCCCACACCAACTCGCGGTAAACTGCAACATGACCACCTTCCCACGAAGTTCCGAAAGGGTAATGCTTTTCCCATCCGTCAGCTTCACTGTAAAATCTGGAGCCATCTCCCCTACCTTAACGATGTAGCCGGTACTGTCCGCCACTACATCCTGCGCCTTGCCTGCCATGCTGCACATAGCAAACAGACAGAAAATCAGAAATCCAACTTTTTTCATTTTATTCAATCTTTAATAAGTAAGCTGTAACTATTCAGCGAATGATATTTTATAGAATGGGCAAACAATTCCCTATAACAAAAAACTCCGAAACACTTTTAAAAAGCAGTTTCGGAGTTTTATTCTTCGAGGTACCTGGCAGATTCGAACTGCCGTACACGGTTTTGCAGACCGCTGACTAAGCCACTCATCCAAGGTACCAGTTCTTACAAGAACTCTTTATTTCTTGTTTGCGGATGCAAAGGTTAGCACTTTTTTTGAAACTACCAACTATCCGCAACAACTTTTCTTCATTTTTTTTCGTCACTCCACCGCACTCCGCACGCTTCTTATCATACAAATTCTTTAGTTCACAGCCACTTGCACAGCTATCACACGGATTATCATTTTCTTTGACCCGATGAAAAAAGAATAAATACTCATGCCAATCCGCACAGCGCAGAGCAACAACAATAAGGCTACTACACACTCCTGCCAACTATTCATCATAAAAACAGACCTCCTATCTGATAAATTGCAAAAGACATCAGCCAGGCCAGCGCAGTAGTATAAAGCCCCGCAAACACGGCCCACTTCCAACTGCCCGACTCCCCTTTAATGGCTGCCAACGTGGCGATGCACGGAAAATAAATCAGCACAAATACCATGTAGCCGAAAGCCACCAGAGGCGTTATCGGAATGCGTTCACCCAAGCTTGCGGCATCTGCCTCGGCATCGTCGGCATAAAGCACTCCGAGCGTGCTTACCACCAGCTCCTTGGCGCCCACGCCGGAAAGGATGCCGATGCCCAGCTTCCAGTCGAATCCCAACGGTTCGATGACCGGTTCCATGGCTTTACCAATCCGGCCGATGTAGGAATTCTCCTGCTGTTCCGTCACACTTTCATATTCATCGTGGTTGGGATAATATCCCAATGCCCAGATAACGATGGATGCCACCATAATGATGCCTCCCATCTTGCGGAGATACTGCGCCCCCTTCTCCCACGTATGGCGGAAGATGGCCTTGGACGTCGGCATACGATAAGGCGGCAGCTCCATGACAAACGGCGTATCGTCTCCTTTCACCAGGAAGCGGCAGAAAAGACGTGCCATGACCACTGCCAACAGAATGCCGATGGCATAGATTACCAACAGCACAAAGCTCGCATTGTTCGGGAAGAAGGCGCCTACCAGCAATAAATAGATGGGCAGACGGGCGCTGCACGACATTAGCGGATTGATGAGCATCGTCACCAGACGACTCTTGCGGTTCTCGATGGTGCGCGAAGCCATGATAGCGGGAACATTGCAGCCAAAGCCCATAATCAGCGGAATGAAGGACTTTCCATGCAGCCCCATTTTATGCATAATCTTATCCATAATGAAAGCGGCACGTGCCATATAGCCCGAGTCCTCCATCAAGGAGATGAAGAAATAGAGCAACAGAATATTCGGCAGGAATACAATGACACCTCCCACACCTCCGATAATACCATCCACCAGAAGGTCCTTCAACGGTCCTTCGGACATGTTGTTGCGTATCAGGTCGCCCAATTCGCCTACCAGCCATTCAATCCCCTGCATAGGATAGTCGCCCAGCACAAAGGTGCCTTCGAACATCAGATAAAGGAAAAGGAAGAAAATGGGATAGCCCCATACGCGGTGGGTAACGATTGAGTCTATGATTTGAGTGGTCCGCGACGTATCCTGATGATTGTCCACATAGGTCTCGCGCAGGGCACCGGCTATAAAACCATACTTGGCGTCGGTGATGGCCTGCTCGCTCTCCTCGTTCATCACCTCGGCAATCCGTGCCTCTTCCCGGTCGCAGACGGCAAGAATTTCCTTTCCGTTGGGCAGCTCCTCCACAATCTTTTTCAAGTCTCCGTCGTTCTCCAGCAGCTTGATGGCAAGGAAACGCGTGGAATATTTGTGACGAATGTTCTCATTGACGCTGATGACGCGCTTCACCTCCTCAATGCTACGCTCCAACTCTGGACCGTGATTGATGTGGATATGGCGGAAAAAGCCGCGCGGCTGTTCCACCTCTTCTTTATGGCTGCCGAAATCATGGTCGGGAACATACTCCTGATGCCAGCTGCGAAGGTCATTCAATATCTCGCTGCGTATCCTTCCTTTATGGTCGAGGAAATCGCACCCTTCGTAAATATTGATAATCACATGAAACAGCTGTTCGATGCCCTTCCCGCTACGGCTGACCGTAGGCAACATCGGGACTCCGAACAACTGGCTGAGCTTTACATAATCCAGCGTGTTTCCACTGGCTTCCAGCTCATCGTACATGTTCAGTGCAATCACCATGCGCACATTCATGTCAATCAGCTGGGTGGTGAGATAGAGATTGCGTTCCAGGTTGGAAGAGTCCACAACATTGATAATGATATCCGGCGTTTCATTGATAATGTGCCGGCGGACATAGATTTCTTCAGGGGAGTAGGCCGAGAGGGAATAGGTTCCGGGAAGGTCGACAATACGGAAGTGGTAGCCTTGGAAATCAAAATACCCCTCCTTGGCATCTACCGTAACGCCACTGTAATTGCCCACATGCTCGTGCGAACCGGAAGCGATGTTGAAAAGAGAAGTTTTACCACAGTTGGGATTTCCCACCAAAGCCACATTTATGGTGCGGCGTTTGCCGAGGGCCAGTTGCTTCAGCTCATCTTCGCCCAGATGCATGTTTTCGCCCAACCCCTCGTGGTAATCGGGCTGCACAGCCTGCTCCTTAGCTTCCTGCTCACTGATAATCTCTATCATCTCAGCCTCCTGCCGACGAAGAGAAATCTCATATCCCATTACTTTGTATTTGATAGGGTCGCGTAGTGGGGCATTCAGCAAGACCTCCACTGTTTTACCTTTAATAAATCCCATTTCCACAATCCGTTTGCGGAAACCACCGTGTCCCAGCACTTTTACGATTACACCTTTTTCACCGGTATTCAATTCGGACAAACGCATAGTCTTTCTGCCTTTCTTTTCTATTTTGGGGGCAAAGATAATACTTATGTCCGCAAGGCACAAATAATTTAGAATGTTTTTAAATAAGAGACACTAAACAATAATGCCCAGAAGGCAGAACACTACTTCCAGAGATACTAAATCGTAACTTCACCATAGCTTTGTTCTTTTCTTACCACAGCTGTGGTAAGAAAAGAACAAAGCTATGGTATGCATAGAACACAACTGTAGTAAGATTAGCTTTTAGCAAATACGACCTTAGCCGATAAAGATTCTGAAAATAGATACTTGCAGATATGGCAATAAAAATCGTTTCACTATCTTTGCACCACTCTATAGTTGAATATGCAGAAGGTAGTACAATACATCGAGCGCCACAAGCTCTTCTCGCCGGACGACAAGATACTTGTGGCACTGAGCGGCGGGGCGGACTCCGTGGCGTTGCTGCGCCTGCTCCTCAGCCTGGGATACACATGCGAAGCCGCCCATTGCAACTTCCATCTGCGCGGAGCGGAATCCGACCGCGACGAGCACTTTGTACGCCAGCTCTGCCTGGAGCACCGGGTGACGCTGCACACCGTCCACTTCAACACGGAGCAGGAAGCAAAGGAACGGCATATCTCCATCGAAATGGCTGCAAGGGAATTGCGCTACGCGTGGTTCGAAAAAACAAGGGAAGCATGCAGTGCAGCTGTCATTGCCGTCGCCCACCATCAAGATGACAGTGTAGAGACATTGCTGCTCAATCTGATTCGCGGTACCGGCATCAACGGGTTGCGGGGCATACGCCCCCGAAACGGACATATAGTCCGCCCCTTGCTCTGCCTGGACAGAAAGGAAATCGTCGGTTATCTGGAAAGTATCGGGCAAGCCTACGTGACGGACAGCACCAATCTGCAGGACGAATATACCCGCAACAAAATACGCTTGAACCTGCTTCCCATGATGCAGGAGATAAACCCCTCCGTCAAGGAAAGCATCCTCAAAACGGCAGAGCATCTGGACGATGCCGCCTCTATATATAATATAGGTATAGAAGAAGCCAAACTGCGAGTCAAGACACCGGAAGGCATAAGTATCGGCGCCCTGAGGCAAGAAGCGGCACCGGAAACGGTCTTATTTGAAATTCTGCATCCGCTTGGATTCAACGCCGCACAAGTAAGGGACATCTGCCGGACATTGGACGGACAGCCCGGCAAAGTCTTTGCCACCCCCGGCTGGCGTGTCATCAAAGACCGCGGCTCGTTGTTGATAGAGCCCGTACAGGAAGCCGTAAAGCCCTTATTGGAAATAAAAGAACATCCTTATACACCGGATTTCATGATTCCACGCAACAAAGCCACCGCCTGCTTTGATGCCGACAAACTCCAGCATCCCCTCTCGCTACGCCTTTGCAGGCAGGGAGACAGCTTCGTGCCCTTCGGCATGAAAGGCCGGAAGAAGGTAAGCGACTACCTGACCGACCGCAAGTTCTCCCTTCTGCGCAAAGAACGGCAATGGGTGCTTTGCTGCGGAGATGACATCATCTGGCTGGTGGGAGAACGGGTGGACAACCGTTTCAGAATAGACGAAAAAACCCGGAAAGTGCTGGTCGTATCAACCATCGACCAGTAGCCATCACAGAATAATTCTGTCCTCCTTCTGTTTCTTGAAGCAATCGGAAAGCAATACGGCAAACGGCGTGTCATACGTGCGCGCCTTCTGCGGACAGCCTTTCACACAAGCACAACATTTGATGCATTTCTCTGCAACCGTATTGCACTCGTCTCCTTTTATAATGGCTCCTGCAGGACAATGCTTCACGCAATATCCGCAATGCGTACAACGTTCCGCATCCACTTGCGGAGTACGGGGCATAGGCACCCCACTCTTACGCAACTTGACGACTCTGCGCAAAAAGCGGAGCAACGGGAAGAAAGGCTGGCGCGGACGCTGGATACGGGTCACATCCACCCCATACAGTTTCTCCATATCTTCGGCCGCTGCTATTTTAGCACGTATCTTTTCACCAAAAAGCTTTGCATACTCCAAGTCGTCCGCATCCGGACGTCCGGCCGCCACCGGATATTTCTCACTGCTATAAGAATGCTCGCCTACAAACGTGGCGCCTGCAATTACCTTGAAGCCCAACTTCGTGACAAAAGCATCCAATTCCACCAAAGCCTTCTCATAGGCCCGGTTGCCGTACACCACCACAACCACGGCAGGTGCACCGTCAGCATGAAGCTCCTTCATCCGCTCCAATGCCAAAGGAGCCACATGGCCGCCATATACGGGCACCGTGATGACCGCCAAAGCATGGGAAGGTACCTCCCTTTTACCCGCCGCCTCCAAGGTGAGGTCCACTTTGGAGACAGACGAAATTCCCGTTCCGTGAACAATTGCCTCTCCCACTTGTTTAGAGGTACAAGTAGGTGAAAAAGTTATCAACTGTACTTCATCTATATTCATAAACCAATCCTTCATGTTGTTGTTAATACAGCAAAGATAAAGTTTTAAATTTAAAAAAAAGATGATTTGTTTATGAAACCAAAAATATTTATTACCTTTGCACCGTTGAAACATTCTGCGACTTCTTGCTGTGGCAAGAATTGTTTATCAGATTTCCGGTTCAATAATAAATATCCCATATAAATCATATATCACAAGGTAAACTTGCCCAAGTTGCTTCCTACAACAACTGCAACTGTGCACTTATGCCTTTCAATAAAAGTAAATTTTAAACCATTCACATATATACTGTATGTATAACATCATTCAACTGAACGACAAAAATTTGTCGGAACTACAAACTATTGCCCAAGAACTGGGTATAAAAAAAACAGACTCACTCAAAAAAGAAGAACTTGTTTACAAGATACTTGACGAACAAGCTATCGCAGGCGCTACCAAGAAAGTTGCCGCCGACAAGCTGAAGGAAGAGCGTAAAGGGGAAAAGCAAAAACGCTCGCGCGTCACTGTCAAGACCGTAAAAAAGGAAGGTGCCGACAAAGTGTTCTCAGCCAATAAAAACGGAGACCTCACCAAAGCCAAAACAGAGGAAGCACCGGCTGCGAAAGAACAACCCAAAACTGTGGAAGCACCCCAAGAACCGACCATAGAAGCTGCAACGCCGGCGCCAGCCAAAGAAGCCGCCGCACCCAAACGCAAACCGGGACGCCCCCGCAAGGTAAAGGAAGAGACTGCCGCACCCCAAGCAACGGAAACCCCGAAGGTTGCCGAACCGGAATTGAACTTCGAGGCTAAAGCTCCGAAAACAGAACCTCAGGCAGAAGCCAAAGCAGAAAAGAATATCGTACCGGACGAAAGCCCTATCCTGGCCGAAGCGGCAGATGACTTCATCCCCATTGAAGACCTCCCTACGGAAAAAATAGAATTGCCATCCGAACTCATCGGCAAATTCGAAGCGACCAAAGCAGAAACTCCCGCCACTCCCACTCCCACTCCTGCCGCTGCCCCAGCCGAACCGCAACAGCCACAACGCCCGCGCCTCCGCGCCCGCGACAACAACAACCCATACAATAACAACAACAATAACAACCGCAACGGTGGCTATAACCAACAGCGCCCCGTGCAGCAGCGCCCTGCACAACCGTATAACAACGGAGAGAACTATCCCGCCGCTCCGGAACGCAAACCCGTAATAGAACGCGAGAAGACGTACGAATTCGATGACATCCTCACCGGAACCGGTGTACTGGAAATCATGCAGGATGGCTACGGCTTCCTCCGTTCCTCCGATTACAACTATTTGTCCTCACCGGACGATATTTACGTATCACAATCACAAATCAAATTGTTCGGCCTAAAAACCGGTGATGTGGTAGAAGGCGTAATCCGTCCCCCGAAAGAAGGCGAAAAGTACTTCCCGCTGGTAAAAGTATCCAAAATAAACGGACGTGACCCGGCTTTCGTACGCGACCGCGTACCGTTCGAGCACCTCACTCCCCTCTTCCCGGACGAGAAGTTCAAGCTTTGCAAAGGTGGATACTCCGACTCTATGTCGGCCCGTGTCGTAGACTTGTTTGCCCCCATCGGCAAAGGCCAGCGTGCCTTGATTGTGGCACAGCCCAAAACCGGTAAGACCATCTTGATGAAAGACATTGCCAACGCCATTGCCGCCAATCATCCGGAAGTCTACATGATTATGCTGCTCATCGACGAACGCCCGGAGGAAGTTACCGACATGGCGCGTACCGTCAATGCGGAAGTAATCGCCTCTACCTTCGACGAACCGGCAGAACGCCACGTGAAGATTGCCGGCATCGTCCTTGAAAAAGCAAAACGCATGGTGGAATGCGGACACGATGTTGTCATCTTCCTCGACTCCATCACCCGCCTGGCACGTGCCTACAACACCGTATCCCCGGCTTCCGGCAAAGTGCTTTCCGGTGGTGTGGATGCCAACGCATTGCATAAGCCCAAACGCTTCTTCGGTGCAGCACGTAACATCGAGGGCGGCGGTTCACTGACCATCCTTGCCACTGCCTTGATTGACACTGGCTCAAAGATGGACGAGGTTATCTTCGAAGAATTCAAGGGTACGGGTAATATGGAGTTGCAGCTCGACCGCAACTTGTCCAACAAGCGTATCTTCCCGGCTGTCAACATCGTTGCCTCCAGCACCCGCCGCGACGACCTGCTGCAAGACAAGCAGACACTGGACCGCATGTGGATTCTCCGCAAGTACCTTGCCGACATGAATCCGATAGAAGCCATGGACTTCGTAAAAGACCGTCTGGAGAAGACCAAAGACAACGACGAATTCCTGATGAGCATGAACAGTTAACAACAACTGCATACAGATATTGTACAAAAGCTTCCATTTACGTTCATAAACGTAGGTGGAAGCTTTTTTTATATCCGTTTTTTCATACATTTGCCACCATACAATAACCTTGAACAAATAAAATCCAAATCTGATGAAAACGATTCACTCTTTTATGGGAATGGCATTGTGCAGCTTTCCGGTAATGGCACAGCAATCGCCCAATTTTCTTATTATCCAATGCGACCATCTGACCCAGCGGGTAGTAGGCGCATACGGTGCCGACCCCAGCTGCACTCCACCTATAGACCGAATTGCCTCCCAAGGTGTAACATTTGCCAACGCATACGTGGGATGCCCCCTCAGCCAACCGTCACGCGCTGCCTTATGGAGCGGACTGATGCCGCATCAAACCAATGTACGTTCCAACTCGGCCGAACACATCAATCCTCCGCTGCCCGACAGCATTCCGACCCTGGGAAGCCTCTTCACCGCCAACGGTTATGAGGCCGTCCACTTTGGCAAAACCCATGACATGGGTTCCCTAAGGGGATTCCGCCACAAGGAACCGGTTGCCAAGCCCTTCACCGACCCCGAATTTCCCGTCAACAATGACAGCTTTCTGGATGTAGGAACCTGCGAGGATGCCGTGGCCTATCTCAGCAATCCACCGCAAGAACCTTTCATCTGCATAGCCGATTTCCAAAACCCGCACAATATCTGCGGATATGTAGGCGAAAATAAAGGGGAGCACATAGATAGCCCCATCAGTACCCCACTCCCGCTACTACCCGAAAACTTTGAAGTGGAAAACTGGGAAAAACTTCCGTTGCCCATTCAGTACATCTGCTGCAGCCACCGGAGGATGATGCAAGCCGCCCACTGGAATGAGGACAATTACCGGCACTACGTCGCTGCCTTCCAGCATTACACGCGGATAGTGGCCAGACAGATAGAGAGTGTACTGGAAGCCCTCTACTCCACTCCCGCCGGAAAAAATACAATTGTCATTGTACTGGCAGACCACGGAGACGGAATGGGGTCACACCGCATGGTAACCAAGCAGGTCAGCTTTTACGAAGAAATGACAAATGTGCCCTTCATCATAGCCGGTCCCGGTATTCATCCCCGTCAAAAGCCGGTGGAAGATTTACTGACCCAACCCACTATCGACCTGCTGCCCACTCTCTGTGAACTGGCAGGCATTCCGGTGCCTTCCTCCAAGCCCGGCATCAGCCTTGCCCCTTTTCTGAAAGGCGAGAAGCAAAAGAGACAGCACCCCTATGCAGCCTCCGAATGGCACAGTGAATACGAAGTGACCGTCAGCCCGGGACGGATGATACGCAGTCCCAGATACAAATACACACACTATCTGGAAGGCAACGGGGAAGAACTGTATGATATGCTGAAGGATAAAGGAGAAAGACGAAACCTTGCCCATGACCCCAAATACTCAAAGATTCTGGCCGAGCACCGGGCACTGCTGGACGACTACATCCACCGCACACAGGACGACTACCGAAGCCTGAAAGTTGAAGCCGACAAGAGATGGCGCAGCCACGTACCGGGATATCCCAACCACGAGGGACCCTGCGCCAGAGACATTATCAATAGAAAGTAAGCAAAAATGAACTAAAAAACCAGAATAATATAGATGATTATCAGTGCCTTGACCGGCACTTCCATTCTTTTCGCCCATCCCGCTGCAAGTCTTCAATAATATTCTGCTTCAAAAGAAGGCAGTTAAAGGGATTTTTTGTACTTTTGCGCCTCAATAAGAGTAATTTGTAATTTAGTAATTGTAATTAGATACTATGTTCGATAATTTAAGCGAGAGACTTGAAAGGTCGTTTAAAATTTTGAAAGGTGAGGGCAAAATCACCGAAATCAATGTTGCGGAAACCCTGAAAGACGTACGTAAGGCACTTTTGGATGCCGACGTGAACTATAAGGTAGCCAAAAACTTCACCGATACCGTTAAGGAAAAAGCCTTGGGACAAAACGTGCTGACAGCCGTTAAGCCCAGCCAGCTGATGGTAAAAATCGTGCACGATGAACTGACCCAGCTCATGGGCGGCGAGACTTCTGAAATAAACCTCGACTCCAAGCCTGCCATTATCCTAATGTCCGGTTTGCAAGGCTCCGGTAAAACAACTTTCTCCGGAAAGCTGGCCCGCATGCTGAAGAGCAAGAAGAACAAAAAGCCGTTATTGGTGGCTTGTGACGTGTACCGTCCTGCCGCTATCGAGCAGTTGCGTGTACTGGCTGAACAGATTGACGTACCGATGTACTCGGAACCGGACAGCAAAAATCCGGTAGCCATTGCCCAAAATGCCATCCAAGAAGCCAAAGCCAAAGGTTACGACCTTGTAATTGTCGATACAGCCGGTCGTCTGGCAGTGGATGAGGAGATGATGAACGAGATTGCCGCCATCAAGAAGGCCATCAATCCGGACGAGATTCTGTTCGTAGTGGATTCAATGACCGGTCAGGATGCAGTGAACACCGCTAAGGAATTCAACGAACGGCTCGACTTCAATGGTGTAGTATTGACCAAACTGGATGGTGATACCCGCGGTGGTGCCGCCCTTTCTATCCGTTCGGTGGTAAACAAGCCCATCAAGTTTGTAGGTACCGGTGAAAAGCTGGATGCCATCGACCAGTTCCATCCCTCACGTATGGCCGACCGTATTCTCGGTATGGGTGACATCGTATCTTTGGTGGAACGTGCACAGGAACAATATGACGAGGAAGAAGCCAAACGCCTGCAAAAGAAGATTGCCAAGAACCAGTTCGACTTCAACGACTTCCTGAGCCAGATTGCACAAATCAAGAAAATGGGTAACTTGAAGGAACTTGCCTCCATGATACCGGGCGTAGGCAAAGCCATCAAGGATATAGACATTGACGACAATGCCTTCAAGAGCATTGAAGCCATCATCTACTCCATGACTCCGGAAGAACGCAGCAATCCGGCCATTCTGAACGGTTCACGCCGCCAGCGCATTGCCAAAGGTAGCGGTACGAATATTCAGGAAGTAAACCGCCTGCTGAAACAGTTTGACCAGACCCGCAAGATGATGAAGATGGTCACTGGCAGCAAGATGGGCAAGATGATGCCGAAATTAAAAAGATAAGATAATAGCCTATGACACTGATTGATGGAAAAGCAATTTCAGAGCAAGTAAAGCAAGAGATTGCAGCAGAAGTAGCCGAGATAGTGGCTCGTGGGGGTAAACGCCCGCATCTGGCCGCCATTCTTGTAGGACACGATGGAGGTAGCGAAACCTACGTTGCCGCCAAAGTAAAAGCATGCGAAGTTTGCGGATTCAAGTCCTCCCTTATCCGTTACGAGGCAGACGTTACCGAAGAGGAACTGCTTGCCAAAGTACGCGAATTGAACGAGGATGCAGATGTGGACGGTTTCATTGTACAGCTTCCCTTGCCCAAACATATCTCTGAGCAAAAGGTGATTGAAACCATCGACTACCGTAAGGATGTGGACGGTTTCCATCCCATCAATGTGGGACGGATGTCCATTGGTCTTCCCTGCTATGTATCCGCTACCCCCAACGGTATCCTTGAACTGCTGAAGCGCTATCAGATAGAAACTTCAGGCAAGAAATGCGTGGTATTGGGACGCAGTAACATTGTCGGCAAACCCATGGCTGCCCTGATGATGCAGAAAGCTTATCCCGGCGACGCCACAGTAACCGTATGCCACAGCCGCAGCAAAGACCTGGTAAAGGAATGCCAGGAAGCGGACATCATCATTGCTGCGTTGGGACAACCGAACTTTGTTAAGGCGGAAATGGTCAAGGAAGGTGCTGTCGTTATTGATGTAGGTACTACCCGTGTGCCCGATGCCTCCAAGAAATCCGGGTTCAAGTTGACCGGTGATGTGAAATTCGATGAAGTAGCTCCTAAATGTTCATTCATTACCCCCGTACCGGGAGGCGTAGGTCCGATGACCATCGTTTCCCTTATGAAGAATACATTGCTTGCCGGCAAGAAAGCAATCTACCAATAACAACGTAATGAAAACGCTCGCCGTCTTCATTGCTGTCTTACTGTATAGCGTAATCCTTTCCTCCCAGGAAAGGATTACGCTATTATTTGTCGGTGACCTGATGCAGCACCAGGCACAAATAGACGCAGCACATGTATCTGAAGGAAAATATGACTACTCCTCCTGCTTCTCCCTCATAAAAGAGCAAATATCCCAGGCAGACCTCGCCATAGGAAATCTGGAAGTCACATTGGGGGGCAAGCCCTATCGGGGCTATCCTATGTTCAGCGCCCCCGATGAATATCTTCAAGCCATAAAGGACGCCGGATTCGATATTTTACTGACAGCCAACAACCACTGTCTGGACCGTGGGAAAAAGGGGATGGAGCGTACCATACAATTGCTCGACTCCTCCGGTATTCGTTACGCAGGCACCTACAAGAATCTGTCGGAGCGCAGGCAACGCTATCCCCTGTTCATCAACAGAAACGGCTTTCGCATTGCCCTACTCAACTATACTTACGGCACCAATGGTATCAAGGCTACCTCTCCCAATATCGTAAACTATATTGATAAGAATACCATCCTGCAAGATATCCAAAGTGCCAAGGCACGCCAACCGGATGCCATTATTGCCTGCATGCATTGGGGAGAGGAATATCAGTCCCTTCCCAATCGTGAGCAACGCGAGCTGGCCAACTGGTTGCTTCAACAAGGTGTAACACATATTATCGGTTCACACCCTCACGTCATTCAACCGATGGAACTACGTACCAACGGTACCGAACAGCACATCATAGTCTATTCCTTGGGAAACTTCATTTCCAATATGAGCAAGGCCAACACTGACGGCGGCCTTATCTTCACTTTGCAGTTGGAGAAACATCCTCTCCCCCAACCCATCCGTCCCTCTTACAGCGGTCAGAATCAGACGCCCCTACCAGACTCCAATCCTCTGCCTTTTCCATACTGTCGTGTTTCCTATTGTGGATATAATCTGGTCTGGACCGGCCGGCCGGAACTTACTAAAGAAAAAAATTACATTCTTTATCCTGCCAGTTTTCCTACAGAACATTTAACTCCGGAAGCTCGTAAACACCTGGAAATCTTCATCAAAAGCTCTCGAAAGCTGCTCCAGCAGCACAATATAGATATCTACGAGAAGAAAAAATAATGCAGAAATCTCAAAAAATTTCGTCTCATTCTTTGCAATATTAAAGATTATCCCTATCTTTGCACCGCATTTAAGAAATGCACTAACATGGTGGCTGTAGTTCAGTTGGTTAGAGCGTCAGATTGTGGTTCTGAATGTCGTGGGTTCGAGTCCCATCTGCCACCCGCAAAGAAGAGGAAATTCGAAAGAATATTCCTCTTCTTTGTTATTGTCCAAACAATTCCCCTCAAAGGGAGGCAACGTGGAATCAATGTAAAAAATTGTAGGGATACTCCTCACAGAGTATCCCTACATTATAGGAAGGAATCAATTACCTAAACCAGTTCTTGTACAAAAGAGTTTACTTTCTCAAAATGTTCAAAATAGCTGGAAACTTATTCCGATATTTTGCATTCTGTATCAATCACACTTAATAGCACTTCCTTCCTTACTTTATCAAGCCAGTGATAAGATAATCCGTTATCACCTTATAGAAATAAGAATACAAAAGAAATATTTCATCTTTCAAAAAACATTCTATACCAACACTCTACTATTTTCGATTTCCGTCATGCAAATATAACCCTTTTTGTTTATACGAAAAGCAAAATCAGTTATCTTTGCAAAGATGAAACTCAATTAAACATGAAAATTCTTTGGATAGACCTCAATAGCTCGTATGCACACTCTTCGTTGGCACTCCCTGCACTGCACGCACAAATATCAAAAAACAATTCCGTAAAATGGGAAATCGTATCTGCCACCATCAATGAAAACGTAGGAATGATTGTCGACGAAATATACCGGCACCAACCCGACATCATTGCCGCAACAACATGGTTGTTCAACCACGAACAACTGTTGCACATAACAGCGAGATTAAAAGCATTGCTTCCCAATAGCTGCTTCATCTTGGGCGGACCTGAATTCTTAGGAAACAATGAAGACTTTCTGCATAAAAACCCTTTCATCGACTGCGTATTCAGGGGAGAGGGAGAAGAAGCATTCCCCCAATGGCTGTCTTGCTGGAACCAGCCGGAAAAATGGAACAGTATTCCGGGACTCTGCTATATGAATCCTCAAAAGCAATATATAGACAACGGCATAGCCCGTGTACTTAACTTTTCACGGCTCGTACCACCGGAAAACAGCTGTTTTTTCAACTGGAGCAAACCATTCGTACAACTGGAGACTACCCGAGGCTGTTTCAACACATGCGCATTCTGCGTCAGCGGTGAAGAAAAACCGGTGCGCACACTGTCCATTGAAAGTATCCGTGAACGCCTTCAAATTATCCACAGCCATGGAATAAAAAACGTACGCGTCCTCGACCGGACCTTTAATTATAATCCGCGCCGTGCTAAAGAATTACTGCAACTTTTCCTGGAATTCAACCCGGACATATGCTTTCACTTAGAAATACACCCTGCACTATTATCCGAAGAGCTGAAAAATGAATTGAAAAGGCTACCTAAAGGATTGCTCCATCTCGAGGCCGGTATTCAAAGCCTGCGCGAACCGGTCCTCCAGAAAAGCCGTCGGATGGGAAGCCTGGAGGACTCACTGCAAGGTCTTCGTTTCCTATGTTCCCTACCCAATATGGAAACACACGCCGACCTCATTGCCGGCTTGCCTCTATACCGCCTATCCGAAATATTTGAAGATGTGCGTACACTTGCCGGATACAATGCCGGCGAGATACAACTTGAATCCCTGAAGTTACTTCCCGGCACAGAAATGAGAAGAAGAGCGGAAGAACTAGGCATCCGATATTCTCCTCTCCCCCCTTATGAAGTGCTTCAAACAAATGAAATCAGTGTCAACGAGCTTCAAACAGCCCGGCAACTGTCACGTCTTCTGGATGGATTCTATAACACAACTGCTTGGCAAGCCATCACCCGCAAGCTGATTCTGGACGACAACGACTTCCTACGTCGCTTTCTGGAATTTTTAATCGATAAAAATCTTATAGACCAGCCCATGAGCCTGGAAAAGCGAGGCCTCGTACTCTATGAATTCTGCAGTATGCATTATCCGGCCTATAAAATCATGGTCACCATTGCCTGGATAGAGGCAGGCATGTCATTAAAGAAAAAACCAGCAGAGAAAGTCAAGACCAAGCGCCAGATGCCACCGGAATATTGGGAAGTCATCTATGGAAACTACAAAGAAAGCCTCCGCTTATGTTTTCTACCCATTGACGACAATACCCAAAATGGTTATTGGTTCGGCTTCGAATCGGAAATACAAAAAGCAGAACCAGTATTCAAAGCCAAAGGAATAATGGAGAGGTGTCAAAATACACAATCACCGCAGATTAACACAGATAAAAGTTCTTGATTATCAGAAATTCTATAGCAATCTGTGTAACCTGCGGTGAGTTATGCCCTCATTTCTTCTCCTATCCGCAGTGGAAATACTTCTCGACCAGTTTCAGCATCTCCTCCGGACTGTCTTGTATCTCTGCACGCAAGGTTCTATCCTCGTAAGAACGCAGTTTGGAAATAACCCCATCAACCATTGCAGGACTGAACACATGATATTGCTCAAAGACAGCACGCTGTCTTTCCAAACAATCGGCAGAAGCGGCACAACTGTCAGGAAGCTGTTCCAGTTGTTTCAACTTATCTTCATTTTCTTTCTTGTGGATATTTACATTGACATATGTTTTTTCTGCAATTCCTAAAGCATCGTCTATCTCAAATCCATAACGACAAGCTACAGCAAGTCCGGCAATCAATTGATACAAATCGGCCGAACCGTCAGGCGAACGCATTTCCACCGTCTGTTTCTGTGTAGTATCATAATGACTTGGGGTCTCCAACGGATTTGCCAACATGCACATATCCGTTTTTGCCGACCAGCCCAACGGAACGCGTACCAATACCGAACGGTTGCGGTCGCCCCAGCAAATGTTGGTCGGTGCTTCCTGATGAGGAACCAGACGAAAATAGGAAGTAGGATTTGTATTACCGAAAGCCGTAATGGAAGAAGCCAGCTTCATCATGCCCGCAATGGCCTTACGGGCTGTTTCAGAGAGTGCCCCATCTTTCAGCATCTGGTTCTGCCCGTCCTTCATGATACGCATATGTATATGCAATCCGGAACCGGCTTTTCCTGCCGTGATTTTCGGTGCAAAAGTAATGTTATATCCATACTGGCTAGCCAGATTACGAATAACCCATTTTGCTATCACCAGTTGGTCAGCAGCCTCCTCGGCACGCACCGGCAGGAACTCTATTTCATTCTGCTCATAAATCTTATCGTCCAGCGTAAAATTACCGACTTCAGAATGCCCATACTTTATCTGTCCGCCTGCCTGCGCAATATATGACATACATTCCGTACGGAAATCATTGAACTTGGCATAAGGGGCCGATTCGTGATAACCACGCTGGTCGGTAGCCGGAAACAATCCGTCATTTTCAGAAATGACATAATATTCCAATTCTCCCATAGCCTGAAATTCCATCCCCGTAACCGTAGTGAATGCCTGACATGCCTTACGCAGGGTATATTCCGGAGAACTTTCCAGCGGTTCACCATCCTTATTGAAATAAGAACAGAGCATTGACAGTGTGGGCAATTCAGAAAAAGGGTCTATAAAAGCGGTCCGGAAACGCGGCACTACATACAAATCACTGCTACCGGCCTCTATAAACGGAAACAAGCTGGAACCATCTACGCGTTCACCACATGTAAGTATGGCATCAAGGTATGCTTCATTATTGATGACAAAGTTCAGTGTCTTCAGTCTCCCGTCTGCCGCAGGATACATGAAGTTCACCATACGAATGTCGTTCTCCTTTATATAGGAAACAATGTCTGCTTTCGTAAATTCGGAAGCCGGTTTTTGAAGGGCAGCCACCAATAGATTGGGGCTCATGGATAATTCCTGGTTCATAATACGCTGATTGTTTTTAGTTTTCTATATGGTTAACAAAACACATGCAATTTTCTGTCACAATAAAAAATCTGCTGTTTCGCAAAGATACTAAAAGTTGTATCAGAAAAAAAACCAAACAACCTAAATCTTATCAGAGAGCCTCAACCTTTTCCGTCGTATCCCCACTTCACGTAAATAGCCCCCCAAAGCAAATCCTGCTCCGAATGCTGTAAAAATCGTTTATCCCCCTTTTTCAGCTTATCCTCGAAATCCCATACACACAATGGAAGCGTGCCGGCACTTGTATTTCCATACCGTTCTATATTGACCATTACCTTTTCGGGAGATACTCCCAAGCGTTGCGAAACTGCAGTAATTATACGCATGTTTGCCTGATGGGGAATCACCCAGTCAATGTCCTCCTTCGCCAAGTGATTCCTCTCCATGACCGCCTCACAAGCATCCGCCATATTGGCCACAGCATATTTAAAGACTGTACGTCCTTCCTGATAAATATAATGCATCCGATTGTCCAGTGTATAGTAAGATGGAGCACATACGGAGCCTCCCGCTTTGATATGTAAGAAGGGCAGACCTTTCCCGTCTGTTCTCAATACGGCATCCATTACTCCCATATCCTCCCGGGTGGGTTCCAGCATGAAAGCGGCAGCACCGTCACCAAAAATAGGACAGGTAGCGCGGTCTGTATAATCAATCACCGATGACATCTTATCAGCTCCTACTATGACAACCTTCTTATATTTTCCGGAACGTATAAAATTCGCCCCCGCCTCCATTGCATACAGAAATCCACTGCAAACAGCCTGCATATCAAAAGCAAAAGCATTGTTCAGGCCCAATTTGTCACATAAGATGGATGCGGTAGAAGGAAAGTGATAATCGGGAGTGGTAGTAGCTACGATAACCAAGTCAATGTCATTCGGGCTGGTCTTTGTGCGCTGCATCAGTTGTTTCACAGCCTTACGAGCCATATATGAAGTTCCAAGCCCCTCCTCATGCAAAATGCGTCTTTCCTTTATACCAATGCGCCCCATAATCCATTCATCATTGGTATCCACCATTTTAGATATTTCATCATTAGTCAAGACATAGTCCGGAACATATCCTCCAACTCCCGTAATCACTGCATTCAAATTCTCCATTAATCCTATCCAGTTTAGTGTAAAATCAGGAATAACCCTATTTAAATATGTTATCAGAATATCACACTTTTTTCAGAACAGTCGTGTGACAATCTTTAATTAATGGGCGCAAATATACGAAAAGAGAATAGAAATCAATGAATCTGACAACAAAAAGACATTAACTGTCTACAAATAATAACACTTTAAAACACAACGGGATTCACTACTATCCGAACCCTGCAGGAGTACTTCCGTATAACCTTTCTGCAAACAAAGAACAAAAAATCCGCTACCTGCAACGATGACGCACGATTGGCCGCACAACCGGCCACATTTCCTTTTCCAGCGAATGGAGCATCGCAGGCGGTTGGATGGAAGTTTTGATTACTCACATACTCATAACCGCCATACGTCCAATGCGTGTCTACATTCCCATTATCCGGGTCTGGCATATCCCACAAAGAAACACCAAACCGTGTATACCGGCGGGGAATGGGGAAGAGGAGATAACCTTTCTTCAGTATCTCCGTTATCATGGGGCTCATTTCTTTTTCCATCTTTGTCTATTCTTAATTCGATAACATGACAAAGGTAAGGGACCAGCCAAGGGGATACAAATAAACAGTTAGAATCGGCTAAAAATTAATGAAATAAATAAGGTGGCGGAAGAGGGACTCACCTCATCCTCCACCACCCTATATATAATATACTAAAATAATCAGAATGTATTAGAAATACATTCTCTATTTTGCATATTTTTATTAATAAAACATGTTGCAAAGTTAGAATGGGAGAGACGTTGGCGGCTGCCATGCCATGAAGGATAGCACCCTCAAAGTCACTTTTCAATTCACTAATGATTTCACCTTCATAGGTAATACAATCCTTTTTAAGACCAAGAACTTTGCCAAACAAGCAATTGTCTTCTTCACCGTATTCCACGCTACCGAAATGTCCTTTGTACTTTAACTGTCCTATACTATTTTGTTATCTTTTGTTCTTTACTTTATTAATATTTCTCAATCAGTCTATTCTCACGAATATAAGTTAGTAATTGTTCATCACATCTCCTTTCATTATATTCGACGGATGCGGCTTATGCATTATATACGAATTTTTCCATCCGAACTAACCAATTTACTTCCTACCCCCAACTCCTCCCCTTCCTCCTTGAAGTAGCCCAGCACCGTGGCTGGCGTGAGACGGCAGCGTTCCACGCCTTTCAGGCGACTCTGAAAGGTGTAGCGGGAGCACAGCACGAGGTAGAACCTATAGTTCAAGCTACGGTGCAAGCGGTGCTGAAGGCAGGCTCTGACATCTTCGGCGGAGAGTTTCATTCCTTTGTTTGGGGTTACTTTCATTGTAATGGTTATTTTAGAATTGACTGTTGATGTGACGGATTTGCAAAACGCATCATCCATCTGTGCCGGATGCATGATGCACACCGAGCAAACGGATGATGCGTTGGGAGCAAATGCACGTTGCGTTTTCGCTGATAAAGCCTTAATGAGCATTAAGGGTTGTTATATAATATAATATTAACCGCTGCCGGTTTGGAGGTTAGTGGAAAACATGTACATTTGTAATGTGTTTTTCATAGTATTAGATTTAAGGTTAACAAAAGATTGGCTGTCTGGGATAGATGGCCTTTTTTATGTTGTTTTCTGACCTGCTTCGTAGGATTAAGTTTTTAATAGATAAATACTTTAAGGCAGGCACAAGGGGATAAAAAAAGCCCCACAAATCATTGAATTTGTGGGACTTGTATGTTTACTGTCCGGTTTTTCCCGGTTAATTCAGCGGAGAGACAGGGATTCGAACCCCGGGTGCCTCGCAGCACAACGGTTTTCAAGACCGCCGCAATCGACCACTCTGCCACCTCTCCAAAACTTCTTCTTCAGAAGTACTTTTCTCTTAAAGCGGTGCAAAGATACAAATCATTTTTTATTCTACAAACTTTTCTGCACAAAAACAGAGCAATTATACCAAAATTCTTGTTTATACCCACTACGGAACGAACATAACGGCATTTAGGCTATTTGTTGAAATTTATCAAGGGCAAGACAGAGTTTTATAACTTACTGGCTATCAGTATATTTACAAAGAACCACATTCAGTATACGATTGAACCCTATTCAGTATACGACTGAATGGCATTCACTATACGACTGAATTAGGTTCAGAATACGACTGTTCCTTAAACCTACATCATTTGTAAATAATGCAGATTATTATTCGGTTCTTGTTTCAATTCATAAACCACATATAAAGAAAGTATTAACATCTCTACTCCCCCGGACATTCACTACCTAATAATAGTTATTTTATGCTGTTCAACATAAAAAGAGAAGTATCTCTTATAAAATTACGGAATTTATTCAGTATTTTTGTGCGCTCTAAAGGATAACATTATCTAACCTACTAACAAAAACAAATTTTATGGAATTGAACAAAACCTTTACCAATGGGCTTTGGAATAAAGAAATCAATGTCAGTGATTTCGTCAGTAAAAACATCGCACCCTATACCGGGGATGCATCTTTCTTGCAGGGACCTACCGAACGTACCAAACGTATCTGGGACATCTGTCTGAAGGCTCTCGAAGAAGAAAGGAACAACAATGGCGTCCGTTCACTGGACAATACCACCGTATCTACCATCACTTCTCATAAAGCCGGGTATATTGATAAGGACAATGAACTTATTGTCGGTTTGCAGACTGATGAACTGTTGAAACGATCCATCAAACCTTTCGGAGGCATCAACGTGGTAGCAAAAGCATGCCGTGAAAACGGAGTGGAAGTGGACGATAAAGTAAAAGACATCTTCACCCATTACCGCAAAACACATAACGACGGCGTATTCGATGTATATACCGAAGAAATCCGTTCCTTCCGCTCACTGGGATTCCTTACCGGATTGCCCGACAACTATGCCCGCGGACGTATCATCGGCGACTACCGCCGATTGGCTCTCTACGGCATCGACCGTCTGATTGAAGCCAAGCAGGAGGACTTGCGCAACCTCACCGGCCCGATGACCGAAGCACGCATCCGTCTACGCGAAGAAGTGGCGGAACAAATCAAAGCTTTGAAGGACATCAAGGTTATGGGCGAATATTACGGACTCGACCTCAGCCATCCGGCTACATCAGCTCAAGAGGCCGTGCAATGGGTATACATGGCATATCTTGCTGCCATCAAAGAGCAAGACGGTGCTGCCATGTCATTGGGTAACGTATCTTCGTTCCTCGATATATTCATTGAATACGATCTGGCTCACGGAAAAATCAATGAGACGTTTGCGCAAGAACTGATAGACCAGTTCGTCATCAAGCTGCGCATGGTACGCCACCTGCGTATGCAGTCGTACAATGATATCTTTGCCGGTGACCCGACTTGGGTGACCGAAGCCATCGGAGGACGCTTCAATGACGGACGCGTGAAAGTCACCAAGACTTCTTTCCGCTTCTTGCAGACGCTATACAACCTCGGTCCTTCTCCGGAACCGAACTTGACCGTATTGTGGAGTCCCGAACTGCCGGAAGGCTTCAAGGATTTCTGCGCCAAAGTTTCCGTAGATACCAGCTCCATCCAGTACGAAAACGACAACCTGATGCGCGAAGTGCGCAACTGCGACGATTACGGCATTGCCTGCTGTGTATCCTACCAAGCCATCGGCAAGCAAATCCAGTTCTTCGGCGCACGTGCCAACCTTGCCAAGGCCCTGCTGCTTGCCATCAACGGTGGCCGTTGCGAAAACACCGGAACTGTCATGGTGAAAGGTATTCCCGTATTGACCGGCGAGACACTGAAGTTTGAGGAAGTTATGGCCAACTACAAGAAGGTACTGACTGAAATAGCCCGTGTCTACAACGAGGCCATGAATATCATCCACTACATGCATGATAAGTATTATTATGAGAAAGCCCAGATGGCATTCATCGATACCGACCCACGCATCAATCTGGCATACGGTGTTGCCGGCCTTTCCATCGCCATAGACTCACTGTCCGCCATCAAATATGCCAAAGTCACTGCACGCCGCAACGAAATCGGCCTGACCGAAGGTTTCGACACTGAAGGCTCATTCCCCTGCTTCGGCAATAATGACGACCGTGTGGACCACCTGGGAGTAGACCTCGTTTACTATTTCAGCGAAGAACTGAAAAAGCTGCCTGTCTACAAGAATGCCCGTCCCACCCTTTCCTTGCTGACTATCACCTCCAACGTGATGTACGGCAAGAAGACCGGTGCCACTCCGGACGGACGCGCCAAAGGTGTTGCCTTTGCTCCGGGTGCCAACCCAATGCACGGACGTGACAAGAACGGTGCCATCGCTTCCTTGAGCTCCGTAGCCAAATTGCGCTACCGCGACTCTCAGGACGGCATCAGCAATACGTTCTCCATCGTCCCCAAATCACTGGGCCCGACACCGGAAGAACGTGTAGAGAACCTGGTAACCATGATGGACGGCTACTTCACCAAAGGTGCCCACCATTTGAACGTAAACGTACTGAACCGCGAAATGCTGGAAGATGCCATGGAACATCCTGAAAAGTATCCGCAACTCACCATCCGCGTTTCCGGCTATGCCGTGAACTTCGTGAAGTTGAGCCGCGAGCATCAGTTGGAAGTCATCAGCCGTTCATTCCACGAAAGAATGTAATATGATAAATGTACACTCCTACGAAAGTATGGGAACATTCGACGGGCCGGGTCTCCGGCTCGTCGTTTTCCTGCAAGGATGTCCGTTCCGTTGTCTGTATTGTGCCAATCCGGATACGATTGATGTAAAAGGAGGCACTCCCACCACTCCGGAAGAGATTCTGCAAATGGCTATCAGCCAAAAGGCATTCTTCGGGAAGAAAGGAGGTATTACTTTCTCCGGCGGTGAGCCTACCCTGCAAGCAGAAGCGCTGATTCCTCTTTTCAAGGAGCTGAAGGCGAACGGCATCCATATCTGTCTGGACAGTAACGGAGGCATCTGGAATGAAAAGGTGGAAGAGCTCTTTAGCCTGACTGACCTCGTGCTGCTGGACATCAAGCAATTCAATCCCGAACGCCACCGTACGCTGACGGGACGAAGCAACGAACAGACACTCCGCACCGCTGCCTGGCTCGAAGAACATGAACACCCCTTCTGGCTGCGCTATGTACTGGTCCCCGGTTACAGCGATTCGGAAGAAGACACCCGCCTGCTGGGTGAAAGTCTTGGCAAATACCAGCAGATACAACGGGTGGAAATACTTCCTTATCACCGTCTGGGTGTTCACAAATACGAAGCCATGGGATGGGATTACAAATTGAAAGAAGTGAAGGAAAATACTCCGGAACAACTGGAACGGGCAGAAAAACTGTTCAAAGAGTATTTCACGAATGTGATAACCAACTAAAACAGAAAAGCAAGGCTGTCCGGATATGATTCCAGACAGCCTTGCTTTTCATTTATAGGACAAGAATCCTATTCTTTCAAGTTATAGGTAATCTGCTGTACATCATCACTACTGCCACCCACCATAAAGACGAAATCACCAGGTTCTACCATATAATTCATCTCATTGTCATAGAATCCCAGTGCATCGTCAGTTATCTGAAAAGCTACAGTTTTGCTTTCACCCGCATTCAGATGAATTTTCCTGAAGCCCTTCAACTCCTTTATCGGGCGCGTAACAGACGCTACCTTATCCTGCACATACAACTGGACTACTTCCTCTCCTGCACACTTACCGGTATTAGTCACTTTTACCGACACCTCCGTATGGACGCCTGCATCCTTGCCCGGTAGCAGTTTCAAATCAGAATATCCAAAATCCGTATACGAAAGCCCATATCCGAAAGGATAGGCAGGCTCAGTAGAAGCATCGATATAAGATGCCTTATAAGTCTGTTGCAATGCGGTAGGACGACCGGTACTCTTATTCTGGTAATAAATGGGAATCTGCCCTACGTGTGCAGGAAATGTCATGGGCAATTTAGCCGAAGGATTATACTCTCCCCACAACACATTGCATATGGCGTTGCCGGCCTCACTCCCCAACCACCAAGTACACAGTACCGCATCAGCATGTTCCCTTATCTCATTGAAGATTACCGGACGCCCACACATGACAAGAGCAATGACAGGTTTTCCAGTCTTTGCCAGTTCCGACACCAGCTTCTGCTGCCCCTCGGGTATGGCTATATTCACTTTGGAAGCCTTCTCGCCACTCTGACCGAATCTCTCGCCTACCGCCACAACAATGACATCCGAAGCCTCAGCAGCCTGCAATGCTTCCTGCAGTCCGGTCAATTGATTGCTCTTCATATCATAGCCTTCAGCATAGTTCACCTCCAGTCCTTTCCGGACCAGTGCATCATACAAGGTCACCACTTTGCTCCGGTCCGTAGTGGCGGCCCAAGCGCCTGCCATATCGTATTGGGATTTTGAGAGTCCTCCTATCAAGGCTATCTTCCTCGTCTGTGCCGTCAACGGAAGCACAGATTCCCTATTCTCCAGCAATACAACGGAACGCTCGGCCATACGGAGCGAAGCATTACGGACTTCGGGTGCATTGAGTATTCTGGCTGCTCTTTCCGGATTACAGTAGCGAAAAGGGTCCTCAAACAATCCCAACTCATATTTCTTCTCCAAAATACGCCGTACTGCATCATCAAGCACACTCTCCTTTACTTTCCCTTCTTGAACAAGCTCCTTCAGATAAGTCAAGTAGCAGGTACTTACCATCTCCATGTCCAGACCAGCATTCAGCGCTTTGGCTGCGGCATCTTTCTTGTCAGCAGCATAACGGTGGTTCACCAATTCCCCTACCGAATTATAATCGGACACAACAAATCCCTTAAATCCCCACTGCTCTCTCAATAGCCGGTTGAGCAAGAAATCATTGGCAGTACAAGGAATATTATTAAAATCATTGAAAGCACTCATCACAGTAGCTGCTCCTACCTTTATGGCCGCCTTATAGGGAGGCATATAAAAATTGGCAAAGTGGCCCATTGACATATCCACACTATTATACTCCTTTCCTGCTATCGGTGCACCATATCCGGCAAAATGTTTCATACATGCCATGACAGTCGTCGTGTCTGCCAAATCGTCTCCTTGCAAGCCTCTGACACGCGCCTCCGCTACCCGAGAACCATAATAAGGGTCCTCACCGGCCCCTTCCATGACGCGTCCCCAACGTGCGTCCCACGAAATATCCACCATCGGGGCAAAAACCCAGTTCAAACCATCGGCGGCACTTTCCAAAGCATTGTAGCGTGCAGCTTCCTCAATCATGGCCAAATCGAAACTTGCAGCCTCGGCAAGCGGAAGCGGAAATCCGGTACGATAGCCGTGGATAACATCCAGTCCGAAAATTAAAGGAATGCGCAAACGCGATTGCAAAGCAAGCTCTTGATAACGGCGTATATCCTTTACTCCTATCACATTCAGCATAGAGCCTATTCTGCCTTGCCGGACATACTCTTCTTTAGGAATATTTCCACCGTCGGGTCCGGTAAAATTCCCTCGGTAGGTGCATTGTGCAAGCTGGCCTATCTTTTCATCCAGCGTCATCTGCTTCATCAAGCTTGAGATGAATTTCTCCTTCTCCGTAGTTTGTGCCGAGGTAAAGGTGTTACCAAGTCCCCACAGACAAACCATCAGTATTATTATCTTTTTCATACTGCCATTCTTGTTTTGATATTTATTTTATCATAAAACAACAGTTGCCTTCAATGGTAAATCAGCTGAAGAAGGACCTGCCAGAATCTCAAAAGTCCCCTTTTCCACTACAAACCGATGTGATTCCACATCATAGTAGGCAAAGGCTTCCTCATCCAGCAATATCCGAACGCGCTTGGTTTCACCCTTCTTCAAGTAAACCTTATCGTAGCCTTTCAACTCCTTCAACGGACGCGGAACAGAACATTCCACATCCCGCACATATACCTGAGCCGCTTCCGCAGCATCCATCTTTCCGGTATTCTTGATGTCAAAGCTTACCGTAACCCGGCTTCCCCCCGTCTTCTCAACACTCAGATTACTATATTCAAAACTACTGTATGACAGTCCATACCCGAAAGGATAGAGCGGTTGCTTTCCGTTCCGGTCATATCCCCTATAACCTACGAAAACACCTTCGGCATACTGCACCCGTTTATGAGGTACATTGCGATTGTCATAATAATTACCATATACCGGATTATCTTCCCATTTTTCCTCGATGCTGACTGGTAGTTTGCCACTTGGCGAAAGCTTGCCCGTAATGATTTCGGCAAGGGCCTTTCCACCCTCCTGCCCCGGATACCATGCCATCAAAATAGCTTGTACACTCTGCCCCCAATTGCGGAAATCTATTCCACCTCCGGCATTCACCACCACAGCCACATTATCATGAAGTGAAGCCACTTTATTAATGAGATATTCCTGCCCGTATGACAATGCAAACGGACGGTCGAACCCTTCACCTTCTGTACTGCTGTTGAACCCGGCACATACAATAACATTCCTGGCATGCTTCAGTGAAGAGGCCAAACGCTCCTCATCCATCATTCCTGCCTGGAAACTGACAGTCGCCTCACCCACATTATCAAAATATTCAATACGCAACCGGTATATCTCCCCTGCACTGACCTGCATAAATGCACTGCGGGTACTGAATGAATGGTTCCCCCAATCTCCGGTAATCAGCTTATCGTTTACAAACAGACGGTATCCGTCATCGCCAGCCAGCTGGAACTTGACAGTTCCATCCTTGTCAGCCTTGTAAACTCCCGTCCAACGGGCAGAAAACTGATCTACCGGCATGCCGTCGAACGGTGCACCGTATTTCCAGGCATGGTCTATGGCAGGCTCTATGGCAGCTTGAAAGAGTTCTCCGGTAAGATTACGAGTATTATAATATTCGCCCTTAAAACCGTTTTGCGTAAAACTGCCATCCGTATAAATCTGTTGGGACATATCCTTATAAAGAATGCTGTCAGACAGCAGCTCTATCTGTCTGCCGCCCTTCAACTGAACCATACCTTCATAGAGTGACACTACCGAATAAGGGGTGACAAATCCGCTTCCTCCTCCTGTGGGAATAATATCGGCATTAGGCCCGATTACCAATGTTCTACCGTTCCGGTAAGGCAACGTACCGTTGTCATTTTTCAATAAGACTACTCCTTCTCTCGCCAAGTCAAGTGCAATTTCCTTAGACTGTGCATTGTCTTTATCGATAGATTTATCTTCTCTCGGAGTATCAAGTGCTCCAAAAGCAATCAATGTCTGGAGTATATGCCGGACTTTGGCGTCAATGGTCTCTTCCTTCACGATACCATTCTCTATTGCCGGAATAAGAATCTCCCTGGTCATGAATTTACCGACGGGCATTTCCAAATCCAACCCTCCATTAGCGGCTCCCACACCGGAATATACAGATGTCCAGTCGGACATCAAGATACCTTTAAATCCCCACTGCTTGCGTAATACATCAATGTTCAGCCAGCTGTTTTCGGTGGCATGCACCCCGTTCAGCGGATTATAGCTATCCATGACCGCTCCTACTCCTGCTTCCTGCACAGCTTTTCGGAACGCGGGAAAATAAATTTCCTGCAACGTGCGTTCATCCACATCCGAGCTGGCATGATGCCTGCTCCACTCCTGGTTATTGGCTGCAAAATGCTTCACCGTAGCCATGACTCCCTCTTCCTGCACTCCCAGAATATATTCTTTGGCTGTTTCGCCCGTCAAATAAGGGTCTTCACCAAAATACTCATAGTTTCGCCCGCATAGAGGAGAGCGGTAGATATTGACTCCAGGCCCCAACAGAATACTTACCCCACGGGCCTTTGCATCCCGGGCCAAACCATGTCCCAGCTCTCTAGCCAACTTACGGTTCCATGTCGAAGCCGACAAGATGCCACAAGGATACAAGGTACTTTGAGTATTGTTACGTATGCCTTGCGGACCATCGGCCATCCTGATTTCGGGTATGCCAAGCCGGGGCACAGCACGGATATAAAAAGATTTGGGACCGGAAATGTAATCGATTTTTTCTTCCAGAGTCATTTGAGAAACCAACTCCCTGGCACGCTGCTCCGCCTGGGGAGTAATACACACTTGTGCTTTTGCCGTGATTGCACAACAAAGCAATAGCCCGCTTAAGGCTACTTTCTTTTTAATCTTCATTTTGTCTATTTTACTACGTGTTTGTTATATTGCCGGGCATGTCCCGACCTACTTTCTTTCTTCTCAACCAATAAAAAACCGTGTCCCTTCATCCACCAACGAAGAAACACGGCCGAAAGTTATTAAGAAAATTCTGAATCTACAAGAAAGTGGACAAAAACATGTCTGTCCTGCCATCAATAAGTAAGACGTATGCCGGCCTGCAACGTAAAGTTACACGGGTTCTCCTTGCGTATAGTCTGTATCGACGAACCGTCATCAAAGAAATAGGATACTCCCGGTTCCACATACAAGCCAACCCTATTGCTTATGTTATACTGGGCACCGACAGCACCCATGACAGAAAGCTGTACCGGTTTCACAGTCTCACTCTCAGTACCAATCTTGCCATACACACATTTTTCAATGGCACCCCCCGCCGAAACATACATCGTAAAGTTCTTTGTATCCACAAAGTTCCAGTTGGCCCGTACCGGAATGCCAATATAATGCAGCTTCTGGCTTATCTTTTCCGAGCTGCCCTCATACCTTACGTCAGAAGCAAGATAGGTATACGTCAGCCCGCTTTCCACAGAGAAACCCTTCGCCAAGTTTTTCCGCACCGAAACACCGAAACTGAGCGGTTGTTTATGGTCTATATCCGCAATTTTCTTTTCGCGTCTTTGCAGATAGGGCATACCATCCTTAAAAACCAGTTCCTGCCCGTCGGGAATAGTAACAATGCCATTGGCCGTAGAGGATAAATCTACGTTACCGCCATAAATAGGACTTCCAGGCATGTAGTCCGACATCACATTCGCTTCCCCTTCATTCGCCAATGAAAAACCTCCCGTATTTCCTACGGACAAGCCAACCGCCCATCCTTTAGTATCCCTACCAGAACTGTTTTTTTTCCGGAAGATGCAGTTTGTCCCGGCCTGACGGACGATAGCGGTCTTCCCTTATTCTCTCCGGTTCCTCTGCCTGCATTGTAGTTTCATGGTCTGTATCTTCCACTACCGGTTCTTCCGCCTGCTGCCCAATACCGACAGCCTCATCTGTAGTTTCAACCGGCAACATTTCCTCCTGCTGTTCATCGCCAACCGATATTCTGATATGTTGTGCAACCAAAGGGCGACTTGCCTCCCTATTGGGTGCCGATGCATTTCCATGTGCCCGATAGGCAGGCTCTATGGAATTAGTCCGTACGGCAGGTACCGTCTGTTCCGGCAAGACGTCCGGAGCCACAGCCAAAGCAGGCACTGACGTATGCCGCATTTCATTCCCTACCGGACTCTGCAACAGCCACAGACTGACGGACGAAACCGCCACCAGCAACACAGCTGCCGCGGCCACCGCCCAGCGACGGAAAGGTATCATCCTATGCGGTCCGGTTATCGGAGCTCCGGAAACGGACAATTCCTTCTCCAACCGCTCCCATCCGGCAACCGGCAGCGGTTCGGAATAGTCTTCCAGCTTGTCCTTTATCTTTTTCAACCACAATTCATCTTCCATACGTTCCTTCATTTAATCATTTCTTTTCATCCACTCACGTACTTTTGCCGCTAAAGTCGCTTTAGCACGCGTCAACTGCGAGGCAGAGGATTTTTCATTAATTCCCAATAGTCGAGCAATCTCCTTATGGGATTTCTCTTCAAAGATATATAAGTTGAATACGGTACGATAGCCGGCAGGCAATTCACTGATAAACTGCATCAGTACCTTTTGAGGAATGACATCTATTGACGAACCTTCCGGTTCCTCATAAGCTTCGGGTGCATTCTCCAAGGCCGATGACTGATTCATCACATCATTTTTCCGCAAATACTGCAACACCGTATTCACCATTACGCGTTCCATCCATGCCCGCAGAGAACCCTCTCCCCGCCAAGTGAACTTATCGAAAGAATCAAAAAGTTTCAGAAAACCGTCATGCATCAGGTCTTGGGCAGTCTCCCGGTCACCTGCATAACGGAGGCATACGCTGAGCATGCGTCCCGCATAGCGCTCATACAGTTCTTTGCGGGCAAGATTGTCTCCTTGCCTACAGCGTTCTGCCAATTCCTGTTCTTCCATTCTCTCTTTTAACACGTGTTTACCCTATAAATGCAATCGGCGCAAAAATACTGCATCAGGCAGAGAAGAAAATCATACTTTTATTTCTTTAACAGTATACTACGCAGTATTTAGCTTTTCACCGCATTTTCTGAATACAAAAATAAGTTTTAAACAGAAAAAGAGCTAAAACCTACCACTTATGAAGAAACTGAGAATGACATTGGCAGCATCCATGCTTTTATTCCTGACTGCCATTGTATTGCAATCATGCCTGGACGATTGGGATGACAAATATGACACTTTGTTCGCCGTAGGTACGGTAAAGGTCATCGAAGGAAAAGACTACTATTTCTCACTGGACGAAGGCAGTAAACTATATCCCAGTGACACAACCTATGTTCACGACTATGCCGTAATAGACGGCCAGAGGGCTTTCATCTACTTCCGCGAACTGGAAGAGAAACTTCCAGGCTACGAATATAATGCCCAAATAAAGCACATCGAAAACATTCTGACCAAAGACATCTACTCCATGCCTGCCGAAAAGGCAGACAGTATCGGAGACGACAACATCAACGCCACGGATTTATGGATTACGGGCGAGTATCTGAACATCAAATATCAATTCTACCACAGCAACAACGAAGATAAGAAGCACATGCTGAACCTGGTCATCAATGAAGCATCCACCGGCGAAAACGACAAACCGGATTACGTCAATCTCGAATTCCGCCACAATGCCTACAATGACAGCCAGCTCACGCTGGGCACCGGACTGGCCTCCTTCAAGCTGGACAATATAGCGGAACAACTGAAAGAGAAAAAAGGGCTGAACATCCGTGTCAAAAGTCTATATGACGGTGAACGGTTCATGACCATAGACATTAAAAAAGAAAACAACTAAATCTCCTGAAAACACATCTTTCAACATCTCAATGAGAAGCGGAGTGACATTTCAATATGTTGCTCCGCTTTATTTTTCCATATCCCGCTTAAATTCATCTTTTTCTTTGTCTATCCACCGGGAAACCCCTACATTTGTAAGAATTTTCACAATAGCAAACATTAAAACGGTCCAAAGGATATGAAATACATACTGGGAACAGTAATTGCAATACTCTGCTCGTTCACCTGCACAGACACCCTATATGGAAAATCTCCCGCAACAGACGTCGACGATATTCTGATAATCAATACTTATACAGAAGCCAATCCCTGGAGTAATGATTTCATCACCTCCATTGTGAACATGGCATCACAGAACAGCCACATCGGAGTATACACCGCACACATGAAAATGCTGACACTTGACGAGGAAAATAAACTGGAGACATTCAAAGAGAGCTTGTTCAAGAGTTACAAGAACCCTAAACTTATCGTGCTTATCGGATGCGGAAGTTTCATCATGTGCGATGAACTGAACCGGCAGTGGCCCGATATCCCCATGATATTATGTGGTGAGAGGGATTATACCGGTCCTAAGGAAACAATGATACGCGAGCACGCCCTGCCCCGCACAGAGCGTATTCCCATCAGTGACCTACAGAAGAAGTACAATCTGACCTTAATGCAATCCAGTGTATACCTGAACGAGAACCTGCAACTCATGAAGCAACTCATCCCCAAAATGGATAAGGTCATGTATATAGGGGATGAAACATACATCTGCCAGCAGAACGACTATGACTTGTCCGAGATTATCCGTGAAAAGTATCCGGAGTTGGATTACCAGTTCCTTAGTGCGAAAGACATCCGAACGGACAGCCTTTTCAATATACTGAACCACGTGAATCCCCATACTACCGGAGTCATCTTTTCATCCTGGCTGTACAAGAGCTCTCCCCATGACAATATCATGAGGAGTAATTCCCACCGGGTCATCTCTACCGCCCCCATCCCTTTGTTTTCGCTAAGGGCCATCGGTATTGAAGAAGAAGGGGGGATTGTAGGCGGCTACATTTACAACAAAGAGAAATATAATGCCCGGCTACTAGAAACCATCCACAAGATATTGGATGGTACCCCGGCACGCAACATCCCGTTATACTATCCCGACGACGGAGCCCCCGTATTCAACTATAAATCCCTTCTGCAGCGTGACCTGAATCCGAAGCTATGCCCCAAGGGTACCATATTCTACAACATGCCTCCCACCTTCTGGGAGAAGTACGAATATGTCATTATCAGTATCACTGCCGCAATCATAACTCTGCTGTTCTTTTTCCAATATCTCCGCCTACAGTCACTGAGTAGAATTAAAAGATTACAGCAGCAACAACTGGACAGCAATCTCAAATACCGAAATCTGATAAACAACATGCCCATCCTATACATGTATGAGAAACTTATAAAAGATGAAAAAGGGCGCATTACTGACACCTTATATATAGATGTCAACAATTTCTTCGAAGACAGATTTATCATGCGCAAAGAGGCTGTCGGCAAGCGGGGAAGCGAATTATTTCCCGAATCCATGAACGAGTTCCTCCATTTCATGAATATTGCATTGAAGGAGAAACGTTCCGTAACTTTCCCCTATTATTACAAGAAGATAGACACTTTCTACGACATTGTAGTCAAGGCAAGCGACAATGGCGAATACATGCACGTCTTCTGCGTTGACAGCACCGAGTTGCACCACACCCAAATACAGTTGAGGTCGACAAACCGGAAACTTTCCATGGCACTCGACGTTGCCAACATCGTACCATGGAAATGGAACCTCCGGACACACACCATACTCTGCGATGTCAACAAGCCGATAGAGCTCAGCAATAATGCCGGTATCATGGACGATGAACAGCTGTCCGTACCCGACAGCCAGTATTTCTCCAAAATACACAAGGAAGACCTGGAAAAAGTGAAACAAGCCTATACAGACCTGATTGAGGGACGTATCCAGAAAGTCAAGGAGGAATACCGCGTCATCAATCATGCCGACGGACACAAACACTTCGACTGGGTGGAGGCCCAGGCCGCCGTAGAAACCTACGACGAGAACAATAAGCCGCTGACCCTGGTGGGCTCTTCGCTGGTTATCACCGAACGGAAAAAGATGGAGACGGAACTGGTTTCCGCCAAGAACCGTGCGGAAGAGTCGAATAAACTGAAATCCGCATTCCTCGCCAACATGAGCCATGAAATCCGTACGCCGCTCAATGCCATTGTGGGATTCTCCGGAATATTGGCTTCCACCGAAGAGGAGGAAGAAAAACAAGAATACGTCAGCATCATTGAGAACAACAATACTTTGCTGCTGCAACTCATCAGTGACATTCTGGACTTGTCAAAGATAGAAGCAGGCACAATGGAATTCATTGATACGGATTTTGAATTGAACAAAGTGATGAGAGAGCTGGAAAGTTCGCTCTGCCTGAAGCTATCGCCCGAAAAGAATGTCACCCTCTCCTTTGAGCCCGGACTGCCCGAATGCCACATTCATTCCGAGCGTAACCGCTTGTCTCAACTCGTCATCAATCTGGTGACCAATGCCATCAAGTTTACCCAAGAAGGCAGTATCCGTTTTGGCTACAAGCTGCAAGACGACAAGATGCTTTATTTCTACGTATCCGATACGGGATGCGGTATCCCCGAAGACAAACAAGAGAGCATATTCGGCCGCTTTGTCAAGCTCAACAATTTTGCCCAAGGCACCGGACTGGGATTATCCATCTGCCAGATGTTGGTACAGCACATGGGAGGCAATATCGGACTGACTTCCAAGCCCGGCGAAGGCTCTACCTTCTGGTTCACCCTCCCCTATGTGCCGGCAAGCCGCATCCGGCAGGCAGAAAGCAAGACCGAACCTATAAAAGTAAAAAAGCAGAAAATCACCGTCTTGGTTGCCGAAGACCATGACAGCAACTTCCGGTTGATTGAGTCCATCCTACGAAAAGACTACAATCTGATACATGCGTGGAATGGTCAGGAAGCCGTGAATATGTTCAGGGAATACGACCCGCAGCTTATTTTGATGGACATCAACATGCCGGTGATGAATGGTTACGAAGCGACCAGGGAAATACGCAAATACTCTACACAAGTCCCCATCATAGCCGTCACCGCCTTTGCCTATGCTTCTGATGAACAGCAGGTCATGGAAAACGGCTTCGACGCATATATGGCTAAACCTATCAATGCCAATCAGCTGAGGACACAAATATCAGCTATACTGAAGCAGCATATTATCTTTATGTAAAAAAACATCCGGACGGAAGAAGCATGCCAACGTCCGGATGGCGAGTATCAGAATTCATTGTTCAGGCAAGTCAGCCTCAACGAACCGTTGAACGCTTCGGCAGACAATCGCGTCCTGACCTGCACCTGCACGCTGCCCTTCGGCTGGACATCAAAATAATTGTCGCTATACACACTTTCATTGTCGGCAACGGACAAGCATACGGCACGGGCAAACTTGTCTGCCGAAACCATCACTTCATATCCACCTTCAATGGAACGGACTTCAGTCTGCAAATCCACCTTCGGATAATCCATATCCTTCTGCTTGCCCAGACAGTAGTTGTTATGGTACACTCTGCCCGATTTGTCCGTATAGTCTACGCGGACATATACCGTTCCTCTATCTGCCCCCTCCAGCAACTTGGCAAGCGGTGCGGAAAAACAGACACGGCTGTCATTACCGGAGATGCCGACAGACTTGCCCCAGTGATGAACCACGGTTCCGTCGAACTGGCAGACCTGAAGCTGCAGCCGGCCGGAAGTATTCTCCAAGCGGTCGGACACTGCATATACTATCAAATCATCCCCCTCCACTACCGAAGAAATCAGGATGTCATCATAGGCCTTGCGAACATAATAGTGCTGCGCCTTCCAGCGTCCGTAATAGTCACGGCTCGCCCAGGAAGCTACGGGCCAACAGTCGTTGTGCTGCCAGAAAAGCGTCCCCATATTATACGGCATCTGGCGGCGGTGCGACTCGATGGCCGTCTTGATGGCATCTCCCTGCAGCACATGGTTCATATAAAGGAATGCCCGGAAATCACGCGGTTTTTTATATTCATTCAACAGGTAAGTCTCAATCAGCCCGTTGGCATGGTCGCCACCACGCTGATGGGACATCATCACCTCGGAACGTATATCCCAGTCTTCGGGGTAAGGAGCATAACGCTTGACGGACTCGAACTCTGGAAAAGACTGAAAACCGTACTCGCTGAAAAAGCGGGATTTCTCGCTGTCATAATCAGAAATGGGTGCTTTACCATGCCAGACACTCCAATAGTGACGGTCCCCGTCAGTAGTACCGGACATCTCTCCCTCGAATGCGAACGGAGAAGAAGGCCAATAGAAGGTTCCGGGTGCATACTCCCTGACCACCCCGGGTAAGGTGACATGATACTGCTGCCGGTACTGTGCCCAAATCTTGTCGGCATATTCCTTGTTCTGCCGTTCTATCTCGCACTTCCAGCCCCAGCCCAGCCAGGCATCCTGGCATTCATTATTTCCACACCACAAAGCAATGCAGGCATGATTGCGCAAACGTTTCACATTGTCCACCGCCTCCTGGTGGATATTATCGAGTAGGGCGCCTTCTGCCGGATACATGCTGCAGGCAAACATGAAGTCCTGCCAAATCATGATTCCATACTCATCACACAAATCATAGAAGACATCGTTCTCATAGATACCTCCACCCCAGACGCGCAACATATTCATGTTTACACCGGCGGCATCGAGAATCGTCCTTTTATAATTCTCGGGAGTGACGCGCGGCAGGAAGTTATCCGAAGGGATGTAATTGGCTCCTTTGGCAAAAACCGGACGCCCGTTCAGCTCTATATAGAAAGTATGCCCGTCCTTATCCGGCTGATGCACCACCTTCAAAGAGCGTATGCCCACCCTTTCGGTTTTAGAGTCCAACAATTCCCCACCTGCAATGATATCCGTACGGAAACGATAAAGAAAAGGCTCCCCCAGTCCATTACTCCACCACAGCTTCGGCTTGTGAAGGACAAAATCAACGGTCACCTGATTGGTGCCTCGCTTCAAATCCGCTTGCCACTCGCCAAGCACTCTTCCAGTAACCTCATCCGTTATCGTGACCAACACTCCATTCATATCCTTATCGGCATCCAGCTCCACATGTCCGGCAATCACGGCCCTGCCTGCACCGACTTCCTTCTGCTCGATAAACACATCGTTGATTCTCAAATCGCTCCAAGCCCTGATATACACCGGACGCCAGATGCCGGAGGTAACCAGACGCGGCCCCCAATCCCAGCCATAATGATAACCCGCCTTACGGGCAAAAATGCTTATCTTCTTGTTGAACAAGCCCCCGTTTTCAGACTGGTCATTGGATGCCGGATACTGGTAGGGAAGTGCATCCCATTTGGGGACGTCTATCTTTACCGGCGAATGGAAGTACACCTTCAGTATATTATTCTCCTCCCTGATGTACTGCCTAACGGGGATAGACCAGCGGCGAAACATATTGTCCGCTTTCAGTATACATTCATCATTCAAATAAACGTCAGCGTAAGTATCCAGCCCCTCGAACACAAGCTCCATATTCTCTTTCCGCATCATGTCGGCAGCAAGGGTAAAGCAAGTTTCATAAACCCAGTCTTCCTTGTCAATCCATTGTAATCCCCGTTCGTTCAACCGGAAAAACGGGTCTTCAATAATCTTGTTCTGCAGTAAGTCCGTGTGGACTACTCCCGGAACTGTAGCCGGATACCAATTGGTCAGTCTCGCCTGCCGGAATTTCCAGCCTTCATGAAGGTTCTTTACCACTGTTTTTAGTTTCATACGAGTGTGTTTCATAGCTTTCTTTGACTACTCTAAATTACGGATAGACAAAAATACGACATTCAAAGGATACTTTATAATATCTTCTTAACGAAACATGATACAATCCCGTACACACCTACCGGGTCAGCGTCGCTGCACATCTGCTGCAGTGTGACTGCAAACGTGTTGCAGCGCTACTGCATATATGCTGCAGTGACACTGCATATGTGTTGCAGCGCCACTGCAAAGCTGAATGCAGTAGCACTGCAAAAAGCATGCACTTGCTTTGCAGTGGCAATGCATTATCCCATCGCCTTATTATGAAAGGAGATGTCATCCAGCTTTCATTATCTATAATTAATTTACAAAGACATAGTTTCCAAGTCTTTCAAAGCAAACGGAGTACAAGCAAAAAAGGTCTACAAATCATAGATTTGTAGACCTTTACCCGCTAGTTTTCCATCTTATTCAGAACTGTTGCGGAGAGACGGGCTCTCGAATCTACACATTCAAGAAATATCACAAAATTGCAAATCATTGATAATCATGTGTTATTTAGAATGCGTAGTAAATCTAAATCTTTCTGAATATCTTTTGTTATTCTAAATATTGGGTGTATATTTGGGTGTAGAATTTCAAACACACCCAATTATGAATATCAAACGAAACATCATTTTTGCATTGGAAAGCCGGAAGAAGAACGGTGTGCCAATCGTGGAGAACGTGCCTATCCGTATGCGTGTCATATACGCAAGCCAGCGCATTGAGTTTACAACGGGTTACCGCATTGATGTAGCCAAGTGGGATGCTGACAAGCAGCGAGTGAAGAACGGGTGTACCAACAAATTAAAGCAAAGTGCATCTGAAATCAATGCCGATCTTCTGAAATACTATACCGAAATTCAAAATGTGTTCAAGGAATTCGAGGTACAGGAAACTATGCCCACTACCCAACAGCTAAAGGACGCATTCAACCTGCGGATGAAAGATACAAGTGAAGACCAGGAAGACGTAAAGATAAGTTTTTGGGAGGTATTCGATGAATTTGTAAAAGAATGCGGCAATCAGAATAACTGGACTGAATCCACATACGAAAAGTTTGCAGCCGTAAAAAATCACCTTAAAGAGTTCAAGGAAGATTTAACCTTTGAATATTTCAATGAGTTCGGACTGAACGAATATGTCAATTTCCTACGCGACAAGAAAGACATGAGAAACAGTACCATCGGTAAACAAATGGGATTCCTCAAATGGTTCCTGCGATGGAGCTTCAAGAAAGACTATCACCAGAATATAGCATACGATACGTTCAAACCGAAATTGAAAACCACTCCCAAGAAGGTAATCTTCCTGACATGGGAAGAGTTGAACAGACTAAAAGATTATCAGATACCCAAAGACAAACAGTATCTGGAACGTGTCCGGGATGTTTTCCTGTTCTGTTGCTTTACCAGTCTGCGTTATTCAGATGTTCGTAACCTAAAGAGAAGTGATGTCAAGTCCGACCATATAGAAGTCACCACCGTTAAAACGGCAGATAGTCTGAGTATTGAACTGAACAAGTACAGTAAAGCCATACTTGAAAAATACAAGGACATCCATTTTGAAAACCACATGGCATTGCCTGTTGTCAGCAATCAGAAAATGAATGATTATCTGAAAGAACTGGGAGAACTGGCAGAAATTAACGAACCTATACGTGAAACCTACTACAAAGGAAATGAACGTATAGATGAAGTTACACCGAAATACGCATTACTCAGCACACATGCAGGAAGAAGGACATTCATCTGTAATGCACTGGCTCTCGGTATTCCAGCACAGGTTGTAATGAAATGGACAGGGCACAGTGATTATAAAGCCATGAAACCCTACATTGACATAGCCGATGATATTAAAGCTAATGCGATGAACAAGTTTAACCAACTCTAAATATATTACTTATGTACGAAGATTATACAAGACAATCCCTGCCATCCAAAGAATATAGGGAGTTATTAGGTAGTGCATTATGTGTTTTTAATTCCAATAATGCATTTATCATAGAGAATATCCTAAGAGAGGATGGCGGAGCTAATTATAATTGGTATGATTTAATGGACAGAACATCAGGAAATCTATCGAAGCCTATTTCAGACACAATAACAAATAAAGCCGGTTCTAAGATTGCGACTTTATTTAACCAACTGGTAACTCAAAGAAATAGAATAATACATAGTTTCCAAATAACAGATAAGGATGATGAACAAAAACTTGCAACTAAGGATAAGAAAAACAATCAATATGTAATAACTAAAGAAATTCTGTTAGAGTTCATTAAAAATAACGAAGAATTAAGTACTGAACTACATAAGTTCAGAGGGTATTAAATTAAATCATATGGCAGAAAAGATACAGACGATGATTCCCCAATACGGAGAACTCAACAGAATATACAGAGATTACATAGACAGTCATTCTTTCTCTTTTGGCAGGCAGAAATTTATATCGGACTTCTATCAGGAGTATAATGACATGAAAGCTTTTGAAGCCGCCATCCTTGAGCTAGTGCTTGACAGGCAAAAAGAGCAGTACACCTTGATACTCAACAGTCTGAAAACTGAAATAGAAAAGAGCATACAGGCTTATGAGATACGCCCGTTAAGTGACAGAGCCATAGAACGTGCTTGCTATCAGCACATGGAAAGGTATTCTCCGGAAATTGAAGCCCAGCTGGATGTTACAAGAAGTCTGAGCAAGCCGCTGAATGAAGCCAACAACAGGTATGATTCCATTGGTTACAGGGAGCATACAGCCGAAGAGGAAAAACAGGCAGAAAAAGAATATGAACGCTGCAAGGCTGAATATGACAGGGAAAAAGCCAAACTGAACAAACTCTATGACCAGCAAAAGGTTGCAAGAACAGAGGCATTCCAATATATGAAGAACTGTTGTGCGGACATATACCGTCAAAGCTGCCTTTTTCTGGATATATTAAAGAAATACATTCCCGACGAGAAGCAAGAGAATGAACCAAGTGAACCAATCAGTCAGCAGGAAACGACAGAAGAGCAACAGGAATATTTCAGCATGAAATTACTTTCGCTCATTCATGAGGCGTGCGAAGGAGAACAGTTCGAAGAAATTTCCGCACCGGATTTCTATGCCAATATGAATCTTTACCCCTGCAACTGTAAGCTGAAAATAAAACCGCGAGAGAAAATACGTGTATGCTATCTGATATTCCTGATGAGCGAGAAACTCTCCAAACAGGACAGGGACAAATGGAAAGACAGAATACTGAAACTGCTGGATATTGACGACAGCTACTACAAATCCAAGTACAAGGAGCCTGTTTCAGATTTCCCCAGTGACAGCAACCAAAATTTCGCCAAGGAAATGGAACATATATTCAGATAATCCGTGATATATCCTGATACTTTACGTAAGTTCCACTTTTACCACTCAAAACAATTTTTGAGTGGTATTTTTATTTTCTGATATTCAATAAGATACAATGATATTCGTTTTATACCGTCCCCATCCTTACCACTCATAGCCCTATCTAATTTTGCATCGTTCGAGAACAGAAATAACAGCCAGTGCGCAGGGCTGATTGTTTAACGACTAAATAGATTGGACAATGACAAATATCCAAGAATTATTATCAAAACCCGTCTGGCAGATGACAGGCGAAGAATTCATATTCCTGAGTAAGCACGCTTCAGGTCAGGCCGAAGCATTGCCGCAACCCGTTACAGACACGGAAAAGAAGTATGTGTACGGAATACTCGGTATAGCCAAACTGTTCGGGTGCAGTCTGCCCACTGCCAACCGCATAAAGAAAAGCGGTAAGATAGATAAGGCGATTACCCAGATAGGGCGCAAGATTATCGTAGATGCAGAATTGGCTCTTGAACTTGCCGGGAAGAAAACAGGAGGACGGAAATAATGGGAGGTATGCTTATGGACTATATGAGAGAAATAAAGGAGATTTCGGCAGAACAGGCAATAATCCTTTGGCAAGCCTCACGCCTGAGCCTGTCGAAAATCTATGAGAAAGCACCTGAAATTTTAAAAGTGCAAGGTTCGGTCATTGGCACACTGGGCAATTTCAGTGCATCCATAGGTAAAGCCAAGAGTAAAAAGACTTTCAATGTGTCGGCTATTGTAGCCGCCGCATTGAAAAACGGTACGGTACTTCGGTATGTTGCGGAACTTCCGGAAGATAAAAGAAAGATTCTTTATGTGGACACGGAACAAAGCCCTTATCACTGCCTGAAAGTCATGAAACGTATTTTACGGCTGGCTAGTCTTCCTGATGACAGGGACAATGAACATCTGGAGTTTCTCGCTTTGAGGAAATACACACCCGAACAGCGTATCAGGATTGTCGAACAGGCTATCTATAATACACCGGATATAGGGCTTGTAATCATAGACGGTATCCGTGATATGGTATATGACATCAACAGTCCGGGAGAATCGACACGCATCATATCCAAGCTGATGCAGTGGACGGATGACAGGCAGATTCACATCCATACGATACTCCACCAGAACAAAGGCGATGAAAATGCAAGAGGTCATATCGGTACAGAGCTGAATAACAAGGCGGAAACCGTTCTTCTCGTGGAAAAGGACAAGAGCAACGGAGATATAAGCAATGTTTCAGCCATGCACATCCGGGCAATGGATTTTGAGCCTTTCGCTTTCCGTATCAATGACAATGCCCTGCCCGAACTCATAGAGGGCTACAAGCCCGAAATGAAGAAGACGGGAAGACCGGAAGAGGAAAAGTTCGACCCGTACAGGCATATTACCGAACAGCAACACCGTATCGCACTGGAAGCGGCTTTCGGACTGAAAGAGGAATACGGCTACAAGGATCTGGAAACCGCCTTAATCAAGGCATATATGTCAGTAGGTGTAAAACTGAACCATCAAAAGGCGGTATCACTTATCACCATGCTCCGGAACAAACGGATGATAGTACAGGAGAACGGCAGGAAATACACGTTCAAGCCGGACTTTCACTATTAGACCGTCTAACCTGTAATCACTTCACTTTATTCGGCAGGTCTATATATTAAGAATAAAGCGAAGCGGTTGCAGGGAATAGAAAAGCGCTTCACTTTATTACCGTATCCTATATATACGAAAATAAAGTGAAGTGATTATACAGACCGTACTTCATAAAAAAGTACGGGCGAAAAGAGAAATAAATATTCCAACCATTATTCAAACACTCATCTTATTATGGATATACAGACAGCAAAACAAATCAGGATAGCGGATTTTCTGTACAGTTTGGGATACTCTCCCGTCAAACAGCAAGGTATCAACCTGTGGTATAAATCCCCGTTACGGGAAGAGACAGAGCCCTCGTTCAAAGTAAATACCGAGCGCAACCAATGGTATGATTTTGCAATTGGTAAAGGTGGAAATATCATTGCACTGGCACAGGAACTCTACTGTTCCGACTATGTGCCTTATCTTCTACAGAAAATCGAGGAGCAGACTCAGCACATCCGTTCCGTATCTTTCTCTTTTGGCAAGCAGTCATTTTTCGAGCCAAGTTTTCAGGAGTTGGACATTGTACAGCTGGCTTCTCCTGCCTTGCTTTCCTATTTACAGGAAAGAGGTATAAGCACTTCACTGGCGAAAAGAGAATGTAAGGAAGCTCGTTTCACCCACAATGACAAGCGATATTTCGCCATTGCCTTTCCGAACATATCAGGTGGATATGAAATCCGCAACCGATATTTCAAGGGATGCATCGCACCGAAAGAAATATCCCATATTAGACATTCGAAAGAACCGAAGAGTGCATGTTTCGTTTTTGAGGGATTCATGGACTACCTTTCCTTTCTTACCTTAAGTCTGGAATGCTGTCCACAATGCCCCGATTTCGATAGGCAGAATTATATGATCCTAAACTCTGTAGCTAATGTTTCCAAAGCACTCTATCCGTTGGGAAGCTATGAGCGCATCCATTGTTTCTTTGACAATGACCGTGCAGGAATGGAAGCAATACAGCAAATCCGAAAGGAGTATGATGCTACCCGGTATATACGTGACGCCTCGCAAATCTACAGTGGATGTAAAGATCTGAACGAATATTTGCAGAAACGAATAGCCGATAGGAAAGAGCAAGCGCAATCTGTAAAAAAGAGGAATGATACGCTATCCAAGAAACCGAAAGGCTTCCGGTTATAGCCCACTATAACTACACGCTTCGCTTACGTAGTTGTGGGCTCTCCCGAGGGGATTAGGGCTTTGCCCTAATGACCCACTCAGGGCGTTTCTCCCCTGAGACCCCCGAGCAAAGAGTGACCCTCTCTTTGCAATCTCCGCTTATGGGTTACACCCCTAAGAACCCTGTACGGTTATGAGCGGACAACAGAATATTTTATCAACAATCCGAATCAAAATTTAGGAATATGGCAACAAAGTCAAGCATACATATCAAGCCCTGCAGAGTTACATCAAGCGGGGCTCATAACCGGAGAACGGCCGAGTATATGCGCAATATCGGCGAGTCCAGAATCTACATTGTACCCGAACTGACTTCCAATAACGAGCAGTGGATAAACCCGAGCTTCGGCAGTCCTGACCTGCAGGCGCACTATGAAAACATCAAACGGATGGTCAAGGAAAAGACCGGACGAGCGATGCAGGAAAAGGAGCGTGAGCGCAAGGGAAAGAACGGGAAGATTATAAAAGTGGCTGGATGCTCGCCAATCCGTGAGGGAGTACTGCTCATCAGACCGGATACGACATTGGCAGACGTATGTAAATTCGGTGATGAGTGTCAAAGACGTTGGGGTATCACACCGCTGCAAATTTTTCTGCATAAGGACGAGGGGCACTGGCTTAGTGGACAACCAGAAGCCGGGGATAGGGAGAGTTTCCAAGTCGGTGAAAAGTGGTTCAAGCCGAATTACCATGCACATATCGTTTTCGACTGGATGAACCACGATACAGGTAAAAGCCGAAAGCTCAATGACGAGGATATAACGGAAATGCAGAGTTTGGCATCAGACATTCTCCTGATGGAGCGTGGGCAGTCAAAGGCTGTTACTAGCAAGGAGCATCTGGAGCGTAACGATTTCATCATTGAGAAGCAGAAAGCCGAACTGCAACGCATGGATGCTGCAAAACGTCACAAAGAAGAACAGATAGGTCTTGCTGAACAAGAACTCAGACAAGTAAAATCGGAAATACGCACAGATAAACTAAAAAGCGCAGCCACTGATGCCGCCACTGCCATAGCAAGCGGTGTTGGTTCTCTTTTCGGCAGTGGAAGGTTGAAGGATTTGGAAATCAGAAACAAGGATTTAAAAGATAAAATCGCACTTAGAGATGAAACTATAGAGCTATTGCAGTCCAACATTAAGCAAATACAGATTGAGCATAGCAGGGCTATGATGAATAAGGATAATGAGTATCGCAAAGCTATCGAGATTATCGAATCCGAGCACAAAGAGGAGAAAACCAATCTTAATTCGATGATTTCAAAAGCTTATCATTGGTTTCCGCATTTTGCTGACCTCCTAAGATTGGAACGCCTTGCTACGCAAATAGGTATTTCTGCCATGGAGTTTGCTGATATGGTTAAGGGTAAGGTCCTAAATTTCACAGGAAGGTTGTTTTCGCAGGAACATAACCGATGGTTTTCAACAGATAACACACCTATACAGATTATGCGTGACACTAACAGGCGACTGACCATTGCCGTTAATCGAATACCATTCGGACAATGGTTCAGTGAGCAATATGAAAAACTACGGCAAACTATTCGACAGCCTATCCAACCGAAAAAGAGTAGCGGAATCAAACTGTAACAACAATGGCGACCACTTAAATGCGGTCGCCATCATCAATATACTTTAATTGATTCGATATTTTCGTTCTCTTTTCTCAAAGGCATTTTTACCACCCTCTAATATTTGACAGACCTCATTATTAATATCAGGGTCTTCTAAAGCCCCTGACATGTATTTTAATTGTCCATCTTCATTTTGCGCAATAATTACTTGCTCTGAATCTGAATTCACAACTAAGTTCGCGTTATGAGAAACAATAATAATTTGCCTATACTTTTTTATAGTTTTAAAAATTGATATGAGTTCCTTTGTAATGAAACTATTATCAAGATCATCCTCTGGTTGGTCATAAATAATAGTTTCACTAAACATATTGGCAGCAATTTGTAGCCTTAAGTATATCGTACCTTGTTGACCAAATGACAGTTTTGTTATAGATTTTCCTGCAAGAGTTACGTTTACATCGTGAGATATGAATTGTGTGTACTTCTTAAAAAAGAGTTCTAATAATCTTCCCCTCAAATCATTTTTAATTTCAGTATTAAAAATATTATGGTCAGTCGTTTGTAAAATGAAATCATAAAAATTATCTAATGTCTCTATTTTAAGAATTTTTCTAATCTTTTCTTCGTTATAGCTTCTACCATCAAGCTTTTCTAACAAAAGATTATACATTTTAGTTGAATCAAAATGTATATCCACTGATACATTTAAATCTTCTTGAAGAATCAAATCTAGCAATTCTTTCTTTTTGGGATCAATGGCTATATCATGCCCCTTAAATTCATTCCACTTCTGCTCAATGAGATCAGAGTATGACTCTATACTACCTTTTATCTCAATGCCTAATTTTTTAAATGTCTCACTTGTAATTGCTCTATATTTAGTTTCTTCAATACCCAATGTTTCTATTTGCTGAGAAAGCTCTGAAACCTTGTTTTGATACACAGAAACATTTGATAGCAATGTAGCTAAATCCCCTTTATAATCTTTAAATTCATTTTTTGTATCAATGATTTCTTTCTGAACCTTTTCTCTAGCAGTTATGACGCGAGGGATAAGATTATCTTTAATATATTTTACAGTATTGGATGAATCAATTAAAGGTATATCAACTTTTTGTGGTTTAAATAATTCGTTCCACGCAGATATGTTTTCATTTGTTTCAACAGTAAATTTATCAATATTAGATACCAATTGTTGAAGCGCAGCTATCCAAGAGTTAAATTGATTCAACTTACCAACCCTATTCTTATAACTTTCTAATTTTTTCTTATTTTGTTCAGAGGTTATGTTGGCGATAAAGTCACTATATTTTTTTATTTCTTTATTAATGTTATCGCGTTTCTCTTGCGGTGTCGTATTGTTTGCATTGATTATCTTAGTAATTCTAAAATATTCATTTATAGCAACTTCTGCTCTAGATAGGAAATCTTGTGAAATATTATACTCATCAGTAACTCCAATTGTTTCTCGTATATTTCTTGAGAATTTATCTTTATTCTGCACTAAATCCTTGATTTGGCTTTGTGCAATATACATAAATGGGACATTCGGATTATCCGAAACCTTAAAATCTTTTGCTTCTTCTAATATTGAAGCCTGACGACTAATTATAACATCTGAATTGAGATTAAAGTTCTCGGATTGTGTTTGCTTATGAAAAGCTGCTGCAATGTAGTTTATTAAAACGCTTTTACCTGTTCCTCTACCACCAATAATAGAAACCAAGTTACTATTCAATGGAAGTTCTTGAGGGGCAAAAGAGATATCTGTTTCATTTTCAAACACATTTGTTCTTGCTGGTATATATATTCTTGTAAATGGGCATTTTTCTATGTCAAAGGCTGGATTATCTTTCTGAATACAAACACGCCCTTCAGGTTCATAGACAATCTGCTTTAACCCCTCAAATGTAGGATCTGCTTTAATCCATGTAATCCTGTTGTTTGGGAATACATTGACTTTATCAAGAATATGAGCATCACTACCTGTTACACAAGGTTTAATACTGCCATAAGTAGCCACTATTCTATTAGTATCTAATGCACCTTGTCCCAAGAAGAAACGAACATCATTCGGATTTCCAGAAAATATCATATCTGACATTCGATAGATTTCCATTCTCGTAGCTTCCATTGAGGAGTGTTGAATCCCACTATTGCCATCCTTATTGCTATTTGAAACAGCAACTATAATTTGATTTTTCAAAACTTGCTTTTCTATAATCTGCTTTAAGTCTTGAAAATTAACATTAAATTGTCTAATTCCCTCCTTCCTTGCATATTCATCATCAATAGAGTCGTCATTGCGGAATGCCTTTCCTAACGCTATCAAATCGGATTTTAAACATGAATATTCAGAACCTCCATAACTAAATTTTAAACAACGCAAGAATTCTCGCTCTATCACCTCTGTTGGCAATTCTGGATTGAAGATAACATGAATATTGATAGGAGTTTCTTGTTGTGTTACAGGTGTTATTCTTAGTTCAATATTAGGAAGCAGGGTCTTTCCTATTAAACGGCCTGCAACTTGTTTTTGTTTTAGGTATAGATAGTTGTCTATTGAGAAATAATCAGTTATTCCTAAAACAGCGACATTAGTATTTTCCTCTAATTTAGTGATGTATGCATCCCAAGCGGCTTCATCATTACCGTATTGGTCATTCTTTGATGTTCCTGGTGTATGGATATGCAAATCCCATATACGCCATTCCGAACCTTTAGGATATTTTGCCATTATAGTCTTGTTTTAAAGGTTTGCACAATACAGAGCTGTTGCAGAATCCAAATAGCTGATGAAATCGACTATTTTATACGGTCTGATAACAACTTGTTTTCTATCTTTGGCCCAATCGATTTGGTCTTTAGTATCTGCAAATATACTTGGGGCGACAAATACACATTGCGAATCCTCATACTCATATTTGTTTTTAAATTCTTCCAAATGTCTTGAAATAGGCCATACCTCCATCATTGTTTGTTGGCGACCTTCTGCCATTGTAACTTCAACTAATATGCTATTAGTTGTTTCAAAACATTCTATATCACCATTATTACCTCCTGCAGTTGATGTCGGCAAACCCTCATCATCACATGGATAATTAGGAATGACTTCAACACCAGGCAGTTTAGATTTAATCGCAAGGGCTGTCAGGAACTCTAATCTCGCAGGTGCTGATATAAATTTCAAAACATTATGACTTGAAGAAGTTTTATTTGCCAAATGAGACAGTTCAGTTTTGATAGAATCCCATGGGTAGTCTGGAATTAACTGAATTAGTTTTTCTGCGGCAGCAGTCTTAGATATTTCAACAGATCTTAATGCAAATAGAGCATTGTCAATTGTTGCCATATAATCAAAGTATTCTCTTTCAGTGGCATACTTTGTATAATCCGCATAATGACTAAGTATATAATCGATCTTCTCATCTTCATTGTGATTGATATCTATGAATCTACCACCACCTCTAAACGATATGAGACCAGTCATTCTCATTTTGCGAACAAACTCATCCGGATACTCAGCTACAATAGATTTAAGTTTGAACCTCTTAAAGCCACCAAGAATTTCATTTACACATATATCTTCAATTACTTCATTAGAAGGATTGTATCTATGTTCGTTTCGCAAGAGTTTAATTCGTTGATATAGAGCCTCTGCATCATTGTCTTTCCAGAATATCACCAATGGTATTTCTTTATATGATATTCCAGCTCCATTATACTCATCATCTGCATTTAACTTCTTGATGACCTCCAACAATAATATTAATGGTATGTTGTCATTGAGTTCTCTGACAAACGGATTACATCTTTGCTGCTTAGCAAAAGCTTGCATGAAAGCGACCTGTTCATTACGAGGATTTACAATTTCTCTTGATATCACACCCTCATTTATACTTATTGAAACTGTATCTGCAAGATAATTTCCTGTTTGAGAGAATTCGATACGTTTACCCCATTCATAGTAAACGAATCCTAATACCTTCATCAACTTAAATTGAGTGTCAAATCGGCTTGGCCAGCCTTTGGGAAAACCTGCTTCTTTGTGTCCTTTAAGAACTGGATTTGCATTAGGGTCATTTCTTCTGTATATTGTCGCAGTTTCTACATCTGTCAGTGGTTCATCCGCAAATTCTCCTCTTTGTGTCGATGCCCATTTTTGTTTAACAGAATTCGGTAAAATCATTGGCCTATACAACCCAACCTTGAACAACTCTCTCTCAAATAACTCAACCGTATGATCGTTAAGAATTTCTCCATCGAAACGCTTAAGTATGTTCATAAAGTCTTTATAACGCTCCGGGTTACGAATCGTCGTTGTATAAAGCAACGGTTTATATTCAAGTTCTCTTGGCATATTAGTAGTTTGTTATTAGTACTTCATTAAATTGTTTAATTGAATTATCGTGGTAACTTATATAGTTACTTTTTATCGAATGGGTATAATATTTTTGAGACCATTCAATAAATATATCGTTTTTCCTATCCTTGTAATGAGTGACATTTGATATCGCAAATCTAATGTTTAGTTCATTTAACTGATCGAGTATTTGCAATAGCTCCTTTTCATCCTTTTCATTCCACAACTTGTTATATTCGCTAAATGTAATAAGGTACGGTGGATCCAAATAAACGAAATCATTTTCAGATAATTGGATTTTTTTGAGGAATACTTTATAATCAAGATTATACCATTTCGGCTTCTTATTCTTAACTTCCTGAAAATAGTTCTCTAAAGCAGATACTACATTTGAGTTAAAATCTACATTTCCCACAGGTAAATTGAAGTCTCCTCTTTTATTAAATCTCAGCATTCGGTTGAATCCGTATATCAGCAACAAGTACAATATAGACATATTGTCTTTTGATGATTCATTGAAATCCGACCTCATTTGTTCATAAGCTTTCTTATTATATTTAGCAAAATAAGTTTTTTTATATAGGCTTTTCAAATCCATTGGGATGCTATCTTCTTTGCATGAATATGACAATCCATATTCTTTTATGATTCTCTCCAAATCAGCGAAAAATGCATTTTTTTTATTCGCTGATTTACTCAGGTATTTGTGAAGTCCTATAATGTAACCATCAATATCATTTAGACAAAACTGTTCTGCAACGGTATTCATAAAAACAGATCCCCCACCAACAAATGGTTCTACAAACTTCCCAATATTATCTGGAAAGTATGTGCCAATTTCTTCCATAAGTTTATACTTGTCACCAACATAAAATAGCGGAGACCTTAATATCTGTTTTTTCATCGCTTTACTTCTGTAATAAATAACAACTCCTTATGGTCTGCAAATTCCGTTTTTCCAGTATTGAAGCAGCGATGTGCGCAATCATATATAACGGTATTACCTCTTTCCTCAAGTATGGATTTAATCTGCTCTAAGGTTATTTTATTCTTTGAGGAACCACTCTTAGAATCATATGTATTGTTATATGAAACAGCAATGTGTCTCACATTAAGATTTTGTATTAAATCCCTAAATGCAACTGGAGCACTTGATGTACAATAAGCACTCATATTTTGAGCCTTAGGCTTCATTGCAACACCAAATAATTCAGGCTTATTCCACTCAACGAGATTTTCATAGATGTGATAAAATCTACTGTACTGACGAGAATTATAAGGCGGATCAATGTAAGCAACATCGGCAGTTATGCTTCTTGCTAATATATTTGAGTCCTCCTTATATATCTCTATATTTTTAGGATTTAACAATTTGATAAGTTGTATCGACAAAGGGTGATATGCTATTTCCTTTTTGATATATGCATCAAAATGACCAACTGTGTTTGCAATTTTATCTATGCTGTATATTAATGATGCCAATAGAATTGCATATTCTTTTGGTGTAAGGTCATTTCTTCTTCTCTCAATATCCTCTCTAATATAGCCTATTAATTTGGAGTTTCTATAATCAAAAAACTTATCACCGAAGTTGTCTGAGAAATAGTTATCTTTTACAGAATCAGGGTTAATAGAGTTATAATATTCTATTATAGAATACAATTTACCCATATCGTATATACCTTCTGCGAAGAATGCTTTATATATGATGTTATTGGATGACAGAAAATCGTTCATTATAATCTTGTCCGCATATGGTATTGCAGCTTTTGAAATAGACGCTGTTCCTGCAAACACATCAAAAAATGAAGAAAATCCCCCTGTGTGCTCGTTGATTATATTCATAATCCAGCGAGTAAGTTTTGCCTTATTACCTATATATCTACGGCTTTCAAGGTCGAACATTTTATATCCGACCTCTGACAATTCAGGAAACAGGGAAGGAATCTTTCCCAATCTGACTTTTTCTGAGACAGATTGTATTACCTCCAATTTATATTCCTTGTTTCCATCCAAGGTAAATAATACCTTTTCTGCCCCCAATAATACTAATGATTTGTGTTCGTCACATCCATATAACCTTACTAAAAGTTGCATTTGCTCCTTTGTTGGTAGTCTTCTACCATTTTCTATTCTACTCAAAAGAGTAACATCTATATTTGTTCTTTTGTAGACTTCTTGTAAGGGTAAATTTAGTCCTTCACGAACATCTCTTAAATATTGACCTAATGACTCCATTTACTTATTAACTTGACAATTTTTGTCAAAGATAAAATAAATGTTTCAAATAGAAGAATATTTGGCTTTAAAAATTATGGAAGGGGGCATATTGGATAATTATAGATAAAATCGCCAATCATCGACTGATGAAAATGAAATTTAGTTTATACTATTGGCTATATATCCCAAACGAACTAAACTAATTTTGCAGTGGCAGCATATGCCTTAAAAATCAAAAAATACACTCAATCCTAATTTCTGGGTGTAAAAAAGGGTGTAAATCTTGCAAATGCTTGATTTGCACCCTTTATTGCGGAGAGAGGGGGATTCGAACCCCCGATACCCTTTAGGGGTATACACGCTTTCCAGGCGTGCCTCTTCAACCACTCGAGCACCTCTCCTTGTTCGGGGCGCAAAAGTAAGGGAAGTTTTTGGAATTACCAAATGTTCGGGCAAATAATATTAAAAGTCCGTTCAAGCAACCAATGCCGGAACGGACTTTCAACACTCAATAAAACATACTTATCATTACCGTGATCTGACTTCCCGTCTCATAAATATGACATACGAAAGAGCAAAACAGATGACAGTAGCTGCAATCAGTCCGGTGAGCTGCGGCCACACCACCAAAAGACTCTGTCCCAATGGCAGCGGGCTGGGAATGGCCCCCTGAACCTGCTCCATAGTAAGCGGCCCTAAACTTCTGACGGAAGGCATCAGCAGCGTTGTGGTCGCCTCATTGAACAGTTCGCTAGGTGCCAAGCGCATCAGACCGAGAATAAATTTCTGGTAACTGACTATCTGATAAGGAGATGCCAGCTGCGAAGGGCTCAATGCCTTGGCAACCAGATTGACAATCATCGTATAGAACACGCTGAAAAACAACCATACCGCCACCGAAGCCAATGCCGAGGTGGCCGCCTGACGGAAGCAAAGCGAAAACAGAATGGCCAGATTCAGCCAGAATGCCACATAGAACACACTGATTATGAGAAAGAATACAATCCTCCAAAATTCTTCTGCTGTGGGAGGAATGCCTATCGCTATCAACCCGCAGCCCATTACGAGGAATCCCAGTACAAACAGCATGATACCTATCACAATCAATGCAGCCACGAACTTGGCATTGATAATGCAATCACGATGAACAGGCTGTGACAGCATACGGCTCAACGTCCCCTTGTTCTGTTCCGAATTTATTGCATCGAATCCCAGCGCAATCCCCAACAACGGCCCCAGAAAGTTGATAAACTGCACAAAAGAAGGCAATGTGCCGTCCGAGGCTGTGAACAACTTCAAGAAAAGGAACGAACCGTCTGGGTCATTGGGCTTGATGGCGGCACCTATGTTGGTAAGCGAGGTATAGAGTGAGCCCATGCACGTAAGCAAAATGATTCCCATCAAGATAATGAACCGCCAACTTTTCACATGGTCGGATATTTCCTTGTTGACGACTACCCGAAAAGGATAATTGACTTTATTCATGCCTTTCTCCTCCTTCCTCCATATAATGGTTATAAATATCAGATAATTCCTGATGCTTGTCCTTCAAATCAGACATATCAATCAAGGTGACCAGCTTCCCACTGTTGAACAGTCCCACGCGGTCGCAAACTTTCTGCACCTGGTCCAGGTGGTGGGAAGAGAACAAGACGGTCAGTCCCTCCTTCCGGCTCAACTGCCTAATGAGCTCGATGAACTCCTGAACACCGGCAGGGTCTATTCCCGAAGTAGGTTCATCCAGGATTATAATTTCCGGATTTTTGATAAGCACGTCTGCCAGCCCCAATCGCTGGCGCATACCGCGCGAATATTTCCCGGTCTTCTTTTTCATCTGTCCGGCAAGCCCCACATGCTCCATCAGCTCCAGCGCCTTGACTTTCGCTTCGGCATCCGAAATGCCATTGAGACGCGCAGTATATATAAGGTTTTCCGGACCGGTCATGTCATCATAAAACCCCACATCTTCGGGCAGATAGCCTATTTTCCGCTTTACCTCGATAGGATGCCTGGTAGAGTCGATACCGCAAATCTCCACAGAGCCGGAAGTGGGTTCCGTCAGTCCCAGCATCATCAGGATGGTAGTTGACTTGCCGGCGCCGTTTGGCCCCAATAATCCGAAAATCTCCCCTTTACGAATAGTCAGGCAAATGCGGTCTACGGCAGTGAAGCGCCCATACTGCTTGGTCAAGTCTGTCAATGCAATCACTCGCTCGTCCATGCTCACCTCCTTCCATATTTACGGAACAGATAGCATACGGCACCTATGGCAACGATTATTATCAAAACGCCCACCCATCCCCATATCATCGGGGTTTTCACGGCAATGCGGAATTGGGCGTCTGTATTCACTTCAGGAGTTTTGGCCGTCATGGTAGCCACATAATCTCCGGGCAATGCCTTTTTGGATGCTTTCATGGTAGCTACGACATTGGCCGTTTCCCCCGCCTTCAGCATATCAATCTTCGAAGGCTCAAAAGACACTTCCCAGTCCACGGGCTTATTGGCAGAAAGCTGGATATCTTTCAACAATGAAGAACCGGTATTCCGGACCACCAACTCGATACGCTTCACATCTCCTGCTGTGATTTCGGTACTCAACAATCCTCTGGGCGTGGACAATTCCATCTCGTAGGAACCCGTGACAACAACTTCCAGCTCCAAGTCGGCAGAAGTCGTACCAGTAGCCGCACGTACCGGAATCTTGTAATTACCGGCTTCCACATTGGCGGGAGGGACAATCTCTATACTCACATTCTGGCTGCTGTTCGCTTCCACCTGGGCAGAAGTGGCCTGCTTATAGTTGGGCTTGAACACGACACTCCAGCCTCTGGGGGCATTGGCCATCAGCGCATACAGCTGCTGGTCGGCCGTCTGGTTTTTCAAAGTGGCATTGAAGGTAAAGGTGGACTTGGAATTGCCCTGCATATTGGGCTGGTCGGTAGTGAACTCGGTCTGGTAAGTTCCTTTCTGGGCCACGACCACCTCCAGCGGCAGTTTGGTTTCTCCGGCAAATACTGTGAAATGATAACTTCCTTTATTTACTTTTAGAGGAACTTCCACTTTCAAATTGAACGTTTTCTTTTCCTGGGGCAGTACAGAAAGCTGGCTGAGGGTCCAGCCGCCTGACTTGATTTCATGCTTCCAACTGCCCGGCAATCCGCTGACCGAGAGATTTGCATTTGTAACCCCGTCCGTGTTGTTAATCAAATCAATGCTGTAATCAATGGACGCTCCGGGCGTCACGGAAATTTTTGTGTAAGGAGTGTACAGAATTATGCTTCCAGATTCATCGGCATGTACACGATTTAAGGGAAAGGCTCCCAACAAAATAACTAACAATAAAATACAATTTGTTCTCATAGTCATAAAAAAGTTCTTATGGTTGTTTAATTATGAATATTTTCCCAATTTGTGCGTTGCAAAAATAAAAGATAGCTATATTAGTAGCTGTTAAAAGAAACAAAAGAATATAATTGCGGACACAATATACCCTGCGATGACCTGCTTTTCTTATCTTTGCGATTCCTATTGATACAAACGAATACCATACCGACATGAGAATCCCTGAAATACGCTTACAGAACCAGCAACTGTCCACTCCACTCTTCGGCCACCCGAAAGAGCTGGTCTCCTGGATGGGCGCCATGCAGGCACAAGACTATACAATGGTGAAATGGGCCGTAGGTATGCGGCTGAAGTCACCGGGAATTCAAGCCGTGGAAAAAGCCCTGCATCAAGGGGAAATACTGAGAACCCACATAATGCGTCCCACATGGCACCTGGTAGCAGCAGAAGACATTCGTTGGATGCTGAAACTCTCTGCACAACGCATCAAATCCGCCAATGATTCTTATGCAAAAGGACATGGTCTGGAAATCACGGAACAGCAATATGACAGAAGCCATACCGTACTCGGGAATATCCTCAGCGGGAAGCGAAGCCTGACGAAACAAGAGATTGCGGAACATTTTGAACGTTCGGGACTGCTTGCAGACAACTACCACATGACCCGCTTTATGTCGCGTGCCGAAGTCGAAGGAATTGTGTGCAGCGGAGAATGCCGTGGACGGCAACACACCTATGCCCTTCTGGACGAAAGAGTTCCACCTACCCCCGAACTGACGAAAGAAGAAGCGCTGGCCCGCCTGGCTACAGCCTATTTCCGCAGCCATGCCCCTGCTACCCTGCAAGACTTCTCCTGGTGGTCTGGTTTGCCTTTAACGGAAGCAAGGCAAGCCATTTCTCTGATAGAACCGGAACTGATGTCCGAACAATGGAACAGCCAGACATGGTACATCCATGACTCCTGCCGGACATCTGGAAAGGCGACCGGTAACCTGCACCTTCTTCCCTCCTACGACGAATACCTGATAGGATACAAGGACCGGACAGACGTCCTACCCAAAGAGGACTATTCCAAAGCTTTCACCAACAACGGATTGTTCTTTCCGGTACTTCTCTATAAGGGGCATGTAGTAGGAAATTGGAACAAGGCGTCCAAGAAAAAAGAAATCTTCCCGGAGCATTCGCTTTTCCGGAAAGACATCTGCCTGAAAGAGGAGTTGCTGAACCAGGCTAAAGAAAAGTACGTCCGGTTCCTAACACATTAAAGGCGGTCATCGAAGATTTTCATTGAAGAATCTCTCTATTTTGCCGAATGGAATTACCTCTATATTGTCATACAAGTCTACATGGTTTGCACCGGGAATAATCAGCAGTTCCTTATTATCACCCTGCAACTTTTTAAAAGCATCTTCACTGAAATAACGTGAATGGGCCTTCTCACCGTGCAGCATCAACACTGCACTACGGATTTCATCACTATATGAAAGGATAGGCATATTGATGAACGAAAGCGGTGAAGTCTTGTTCCATCCGTGGTTAGAGTTGAGTGACCGCTTATGATAGCCGCGCGGTGTTTTATAATAGGCATGGTAGTCCTTCACAAATTGTGGAGCATCGGCAGGCAACGGGTCTACTACACCTCCTCCAAGAGCAAATGTACCGTTTCTATAATCCTCCGTACGCTGAGCATTAAGCTGGCGCCGCAATTCATGTCGTGCATCGGCATTCATAGAATCGAAATAACCGTTAGCATTGACCCGGCTCATGTCGTACATGGTTGCCGTAACTGTAGCCTTGATGCGAGTATCGATAGCCGCTGCATTAAGCGCCATGCCTCCCCATCCACAAATACCGAGAATGCCGATGCGCTCTGCATCTACATCGTCACGGGTGGAAAGATAATCGACCGCTGCACTGAAATCTTCCGTATTGATGTCCGGCGAAGCCACATAACGGGGCTGGCCGCTACTTTCTCCCGTATAGGATGGATCGAAAGCAATCGTCAGGAATCCACGTTCTGCCAATGTCTGCGCATACAAGCCCGAAGCTTGTTCCTTCACGGCACCAAATGGGCCACTGATGGCAATGGCAGGCAATTTACCCGTCACATTCTTGGGTACATACAAATCGGCGGCAAGTGTAATGCCGTAACGGTTGTGGAAAGTTATCTTTTTATGGTCTACTTTATCACTCTGTGGGAATGTCTTGTCCCACTCTTGAGTCAGATTCAAATTCTCTTCCATAAATTTATTATCATTATTAGGATTATTTTCTGTTGCAGACAAATGTCCTGCAGCACAAAGGCTAATAACCATCGCCGCACATATGTTTTTTACCATGTTCTTCATCTCTACTTCTTTAAGTTTCGGTTGGAAATTCATTTCTTAATCCATTGCTTGACAGTTTCCCGGCTCGCTCCATTCAGCAGCCTGCCTTTTCCCCAGTTTATGCCGGGGTAATTCGTCTGCAATTCCTTTTCTGCATTAGAAATACTGCTGCTTCCCGAAGTGGCGAATGGAATAACCGTTTTACCTGCAAAATCACCGCTTTCTATAAATGTATTGATGATTCTTGGAGCCAAATTCCACCAAATAGGAAAACCTATATAAATGGTATCATACTCCGCGAGACTCCCCAATTTAGAATACAATGCAGGACGTGATTTGGAATCCGACATCTCCACACTGCTGCGCGAAGCTTTGTCGTGCCAGTCCAAATCAGCAGCCGTGTACTTTTTCGCAGGCTGTATTTCGTAGAGGGTCCCATCAACAGCTTCTGCCACCAACTTGGCAGCCCTTGCCGTTGTTCCCGTTGCCGAGAAATAAGCTACCAGTGTCTTACCACCTTTTTTCTGTGCGTTAACAGTAATAGACAACAGCATAACTGCCATCATAAACAACACCAATCTTTTCATACGATATATTATTTAGTTGAAACATATAAATCCAATTGTTATAGCGATACAAAAGTAGCGGGTATTATTTATTATATAGGTATCCAGATTACTGATTATATAACCCGAATTACTGATAGATGTCCGAGAAGAGAAATAAAAAATCCCGTAAAATCAAGGTTTTACGGGATTTGTCATACTTTGAATCCTTTTTGTCTTTGGATTTCTGCGAAGAGACAGGGAACGATTAACATTTAATTTCCCTATTCATTATCAGTATCTTACCAAAAGCCTCTGCTCCTATGACACCGAATAATTCACCGCGTATATGCTGCAACTTTCTTCCTGTTACACTCTTACTTATTTTTACAAAAGTAGCAAAAATGGCATAAATACAAATTATACACTTGATTTAACGAACATAACTTCTATAATTTTCTTCCAATAACAATTGCAATTTAGAAAAAGGGGAAAGAAACTTACCCCCTATGACAGTATAAGCTATCCCCTGTTCATCACGTAACTTTTGCAAAGTTCTGCTTGATATATGCAACATGCCACATATCTGTTCACCGGTCATATAGACCTCACCGGCTATAGGAACAGGCAAATCCTGAAATTCAAGTATCTCTTTTGAGCATTTCTTAAGCATCCTCATCATCATTATGTACTCTTCTGACTGCCTTGTGATTAATCCGTCCATATGTTATCTTTCTTTTTGAATTAATATTTTGGCCAAATCACTCTCTTTATACATATATTTGCCGCCTATACAAGAACATGGAATAATCCCGCATTCCCTCTAGCTTTGCAAACTTCGTTTGGAGATATTCAAAACCAGACAGACCTCCTGGACATCCAGTCACTTTTCCATTTCAACCGGACCAATTTTCTTTTTAACGGATTCAATCTGTGCGGATAAACTCTCTATTTGCAGTTTTAACTGTAAATACGCATTTTTCTCTATAACAACTAATTCCATAATAATTTGATTTATAATTTCACTATTTACACGATTACTACAATGTTTCCAGAATTTAAAGCTACTGAGCTTTAATTGTATGGCTGATGATTTTTGCAAGAGATTTATGCTACAGTAGGAAAAATATATACAGAAGTTCCTTAACAAGCCCAATCGTATGAATGTCACTGAAACTATAGTTATTCTTATTCTGTTTTCATTCCGGTGGTTTCCACTGCTTCAAGCATTATTGCAAAGAGTTTCCTATAACCGCTTTGTTGAACTTGAAAAAGAAGTATTGCTTCCCATGACCATTTTTTGCTGGGAACCTGTACTGGTCAATTTTGTAGACTCGACTCCTTTACATGTCTGTCGCAACCAACGAATTCTAATTCATAAGATATTCGAAGGACTCGCCGAACATGGAAAATGTTCCATGAAATGTTTTTTCGGTTTTAAGTTACACGTGATCATCAATGATAAAGGTAAAATTCTTAACTTCATGTTTACACTTTGAAGTATGGATGATTGTGAACCTTTGAAACTTTTGATTTTATATCGAACTCACGTTAAATTAAGTTCCGACTTAAATTTTTCTTTAAAAAGCCTATAGTCTTTATCGTTAAACTGCACTTTCATATTCTCCAGAACACGTTTTTCCGTTTCAGGACTCCAATATATTTTTAATTTCTCTTTAGCTCTTGTAATAGCCGTATAGAAAATGTTGTGACTTACCATTTCCTCAATTTCGTTTGTAATTACTACCTTCACGGAATCATATTCTAATCCCTGAGCCTTATGAATAGAAACAGCATAGGCTATCTGAAACGGAACAATGGAACCCAAATCATCATCATCTTCATCTCCGTCATTTTGAAGTTCTACCCTAAAACAGATAACAGAAGTATTTTCAGCTATAGAATCCAACAGCACTAAATCTAACCCCAATACATCTAGTTCATTGACAACCATATATATTTCTATTGTGAAATACACGCAGTCTTCTTTTTCCTCTATAGCTAAAATCTTTCCTTTCAGATTATTGTAAATCAAGGGAGCAAACCTGTTTGATTCATTAAACAAAACCGGATCCCCTACCTTGTAAGTCTGTACTCCGATTCTCACAGAAGGATTGGGATTATTGCTTTGCAGAAACTTATTTATGTTGTTAATTCCATACAAACCGTCATAATTCAAGCAAAGAACAATCTCATCGTCCATGCTTTTTGAGAATATGGAATCATCCAAAGCTGATGAAAATCCATACTTAGTAATAAATTCCAACCTGTCATCCGTAATCCGCCGTACCTTATCCCAGACTTCTTTCAAACCATGATCAGTCGTACGATATGTAGAAGTCAGTTCAACTACTGCACTTTTAGGCATAATAAAATGAGCAATACTAAACCAATTACCAAATAATATTGATTCAATTTGGTATACATCCCCAACTAACAATAGAAGCTGAAAACTCGATTTTTCTAGCACCTTTACCATATCCCTATTACTTACAGTACTACATTCATCTACACATAAAATATCGCATTCCAAATTAGAACTGCTAGCCGAAAGATATTTTGTAATTGTCATAAAATCCGCATTGTCAGCCGTCACTTTACGACGAAGATTTTCTACCGCAGGATTTGTGTTCGCTAAAAAAATTTTATGTTTATCTTTAAAAAATAAGGAAATATAATTTATCATCATAGATTTTCCCGTACCAGCCGGACCGTAAATAAGAGCAACTTTAGAATCTTTGAACAAAGTCTTTATTGCCTCTTTCTTTTCTTCACTATCTATGTTAATCTCTGGAGTTCTCATCCAGGATTCCACTGAATTGACATAGTTTCTAATCCCACTCTCTGTATGCTTCAACAGATTCGAGATTATGTTTCGAACATGGTCTTCATATTCTTTGATATAAAAATGTTCTTTATAAGACTCAATACGCAAATGCTGATGTTTTTTGTATAACACGCCATTATACTTTTCTACCAAAATCTCCGGCTCCTCGAAGTACTGCACTTCATTTACAGGAGTATACAATGCTCCGTTACGCTCTGTATTGTTTTTTTATAAATCGAGCAAACAATTCATGTTTGCGACTGGAGTAGTCTATACAATAGAACAAATCGGAAATTGAAGGATTATGATTTACCAACGAAAAATTAAATGGAACCTTATCAAAAGGAATGCACTGATACCTTAAATACAAATTAGAAAGTTCAGTACATTGATTTGCAGATAATTGTCGTTTAATTATCTTATTATTCAAATGATAAAGCAAATAACGAAGTACATTTGTTCCTGCCCCACCATTAGAAATAAAGCTCCGGCAATTCGTTAAAAGACTGGATATAAGATTATTTCTAGTTCCTTCCCGTATATATTTTATGCAATTTACATAAAATTCATCTGAAGCATCCATCAAATCAACAAGATTCATTCTGGATTGAGTCAGGAGCTTCATTAAATTAGAATATTCTTTAAGTTCTCCATATTCTTGTGAAAGCCCAAAAATCTTTGCAAAATTCCTAAACTCACAAGCCCTTATAGATACATTCCAATCTACAATAACCACAATCGGCATCCTACGTTCCAACACTTGAATATCAAACTCTGCCAAATGCAATTCCACCGCATAATACGAAGATATTTCCTGTTTCGTGAAGGCAATTATCCTGTCAAATTTACTAGATTTGTCATGCGCTGGGATAAAAGTCACTTCATAAAAAATCACATCATTAACAATTACAGGATGTAACTTTTCAATATAGAACCGCCCATGCTGAATTGTTTTCCGAGCTATGACAGCCTTATTTTCAAGCACTTTCTCTATAGCTTCATAATATTGGGTAAATGCAGTATCAGTATTCAACGGGAACTTATGAAGATTTTCCAGCAATTCTATTTCATAGTTATCCTTCATAAAAGTCTTTATGCGCAACAGATATTCATAATATTTAAGCATCAACCTCTCTGAACTATCCGGATCCAATGTATAATGAGAGACCGATATTTGCAATAATTTATGGAATTGGTTCAAGAAACGATACTTCCCCTGAAGAGTATTAATAAACTTAATAGCATTTTTTATGTTCTGATACTCATTTTCTATCAAGGAATTGCCTGAAGCCACATAAATCTTCAAAAAAAACACATTCCAAAAAATTACGCAATTGCGATAAAATGTTCTGAGACAACAAACCTCGTTCATTAGCCTGCAATGACTCTATGTTTTTACAGATTGCTTCATTGCAAGAATATATTCTTTTATCTATTATATCCATAGTCATGTATTTATCCAGTTTTAAAATACGATAAATTTCACTCGTTCCATCTGTTTATCTTACTTTTCTAAACAATTTTCCACATACATCGGGACACTTCGTCTCCCATTCTTTAATATCCTTTCCTTCACCAGTTCACGAATCACCCACATTGACTTCGATGGATTAAACCCAATGCCCCGTAAAAAACACGACGTTACTAGAAAGAATAAGTCTTGAAACACTCCGCTAATTTCTGCTTCACCTCTTCCTTATCCACGTTTGCACTCCAGATACATAGTCTGAAAACGTTCAATCAAGTCCTTGTCGGATATGAACTTGATGCTGCTCACCTGTACATCATCATCTTTCACATATTTGGGCTTGATGTCCGACGCACTTTTCAGGCTCAGATGAAATAGCCGATGCTGTCCAAATGTACGGCATACCCGTTGCTCAGATTCTCATAAAGTTCATCGTTCAAGGCTGTAATGACGGCAATCACATCCACCAGGACTACGGTACATTTTTTGTGTATCGCTTCCCGACTTTAGCGGGTAGTCACCCCATCTTTTTACATGCAACTTTGAAGCAACAATTCCGTCCTTTACCGAATTCTCAAACAAGTCAAATATAATAGCCATACTATGTATCCGTTTTATCGTTTCATTCTTTCTTTCCAGACTCTTAACAAAAATATCCCGACATGTAGCTATCGAGACCTCGTCACGTTAGTGTCGAGGTAAATTTACAAAATATTTTAGGAAACAACAAGGAACTATAATAAATATGACATAGCTATATTCAAAAGTTCAATCAGATCATCAAGCTCTACTCTTCTCCCCAATTACCTCAATAAAACAATGACAAAGTGACACAAAAAAAGAATATTTCTTTTATATAACGTGAGTTTGACAAAATTTAAAATCTTGATGAAATATGATTGGGCTTGTCAAGGAGCTTCTATATATATTTTCTTGCTGTAGTAAAAATTCCCTGTCTTTAAATGTTTTTTATCTATCCATTTATCTACATACTCCAGAATCCCAGAAGAATTGTTTTCTTCACTGAAGCATCAACCTAGACCCCATTCACTGCAATTCTCATCATTATCGGAGCCTCACCATTCCGATTCAATTTCGTCCTACGAATGTAGAACAATAGACAAAATGTTGTTCTTTCCATCTTACTTGTTTTTTAATCACAAAACTAAATTTCCAAGAGCAACAAGTCTAGACACAAAACACTGATAAACAATAAATTATTCACTTAATAGATGTACCTAACATTAAAGGCAATCAGGTACACCGAATAGTACACCGAAAGAATGCTTTGATATGCTTATTTTTGCTATGCACCAAAAACAAAAAATCCCCGTAAAGTATTATTTTACAGGGATTTTCTTTGTTTTGCAATTCTTTCCAGCGGAGAGACAGGATTATGAACCTTTCTCTCCAAAATCCTTATAAATCAACATTTTAATTCAGTTCAATTTTTCAAGTGTAACGATTTAGTAACTGAAAACTGTCTTTTATTGTCATCCATAGACTTTCAATTGTCTATGCTTCATCATTACTTCACAAAGATACATTATTTTTTTATACTATACAATTAGCTTATGTCAATAATAACCGCTTTAGTTATGAATTTGATTTTAATTTTACATTTTCCTTAATATACTTCATATAACCTGCTTTATTAACAAGTTTCAATTTACAAATAGAACCTATTTGTTGTCGAATATTATAATCTAAAGAATTATGATATACATAATTAACAACTCTCGCTCTAATTATTTCTAATACGACTGGATTATTTTCAAACTCATCAACTAAATCTTTTAATTCTTTGACATTTAGTTTGTTGTAATATGTGTTTATTGTAAATGATACAATTCTTGCAGCAGGGGTTCCTATATCTTTTGCAATATCATTGAATACTTCTTTCATATTGGGGGTACCAATAGATAACGATAAATTGGAAAAGAAAGAAAGACACACACGATACAGCATCATTTGTAACAACTTCTGAATCTTAACTTCAATTTTAGCATCAGCTTTTATATCTAATTTCTTATCTTTTATGAGATTAACAATTTCATCTTGTGCATCATCTATCATTTTTACAAAAAAAGAAATTGACCTAAAACTAACATAATAGGATTGCTTTATTAGCGAGACTATTTGATTCTTTGAAAAAGTATCCTTTTGATTTTTTACAATTTGGCCTAATATCTTTACTATTTTAAAAGAATCATTTATATCTTTAAGATTCTCATCCTTCTCAAAGTCCTCATCGTTAATTTTTTTCATTTTCAAATGATATTTTTTGTGAAATTTCATCCGATTTTTTTAATAGCTTTATTCTTTCTTCATGAGGGTTAACATCGTCCCTTAATACTTTATGTCCTATATCATCAACAAGGTCATTTAACATTGTAAACAACTTGTCCGTAGTATCTAAAGTTATTGGATCATACTCATTAAATGGAAGCATTGTAGTTAAGAGTAACTCATCTATAATAAAACTTATATTACTATGATTTACTAGAAATATCAAAATATTAGCTTCACGTTCTTTATGTAAATTGTTACATAAATTTGTAACAATCTTTTCTTGTTCTTTTTTATTATCTATAGATGATATTTT
>ENA-OQET01000029-OQET01000029.1-human-gut-metagenome-genome-assembly--contig:-NODE-29-length-76593-cov-5.202992_pt1 | contig 76593 bp, 66 predicted proteins | sample MGYA00242800_ERZ504645 | MGnify/ENA primary metagenome ERZ504645 (study PRJEB26092, sample SAMD00036308) | human gut metagenome | host: Homo sapiens | study: EMG produced TPA metagenomics assembly of... | reverse complement strand
CCGCATGCTCCTATCAGCAGAAGCAACAGCAGGAAGTAAGCTGTTTTCTTCATTGCATTTCTTTTGGCTGTGCAAATATACGATTTTACGGTATTCCGACAAATTTGTCTGGCATGGAAGTCCGTAATTCTTCCTGTAAATAGAGAGAAATGTTAATGACAAACCTGTATCTGCTTCGGATTTTGCAGGCTAAATCCCTGTAATAGTTAAAAACGACCTTTATGTTAAAGCTTTTGGAGGTGAAAATGACCTGTTGTTTCCTCAGAAAGATGCTGATGTTTGGGGTAAAACATCCTGTTATTTTATTCGAAGTTTCGGCATGTTTTATTTTGAAGCAGGAATCAGGTTGAAATTTCCTGTTTTTGCCTCTGGAATTTCTTTTAAATGAAACGGATTACTCATGGCATTGTGCTATTAAAACAGGCGAGAAAGTTTCTCGCTGTGATACGATTGTGTTCTGTTTTATGAATAATGTTTCTTGGCGAAAGGAATGGCTGTCTATCTGGATTCCGTAGAAGCGGTGAGATTCTGATTTTTTGGAACCGGCTTGATCCTCTCTCCAATTTTGTGATAATGGAGAAATCAGCATGTCATTTTATTATGCGGCACGACTTGTCTGTCATTCTGTAATAATGGCTTCTTTTCCGTTCATGCTGACCTTCTTTTCGGCTATCAGCTCCGATAAGGCTCGTGCCAGCGAAGGGCGTGCCACTCCCAAAATGAAAGCCACTTCCTGCTGATTGTCTATCCGTCCGTTGATTTTCAGGTAATTCAGCAGACGCGACTTCAGGCTTTGCAGGGCGAATTCATTTAATTTTTTACTTAGAAAAAGGCTGCGGTCGGAAATCATTTCGATAAAATTCTTCATGATGACAGGCTGGCTGTGCATGAATTCCAGAAAGTAGTTCTTGTCGAGCACAAGTACTTCACAGTTTTCCTGCACCTCTATGTTTACCGGAAAGCGGTTCTCCGATGCGAATATAAAGGCTGGAGCGAGTACTTCGGGAGCACTTATCCGGTCGATGGTAACTTGTTTCCCTTCCGCATTTTCCATTTGTGCACGTACGTTTCCTGTACATAATATATAGAGCGAGCGGCAGGGGTCTCCCTGACGGGCAATGAAGTCGCCTTCTTTATAGCGACGGACACTGTTGGGAGCTTCGGCAAGCAACTGTCTGGCTGCCGCTTCGGATATGCCCTGAAATAAGGGAAGCTGTAAAAGTTGTATGGCGTTCATTTAGTCTTCATTTAACGATTATTCAGAATGGCTGTAACATAGGTTACAGTTATTGCCGGCAGAAAGCGGCATCTTTGCACAAACTTAATAAAAAATCACTAATGACTATCTGAATATGGAAGGAAATATGTTTTGCTATCAGTGTCAGGAGGCAGCCAAGGGAACCGGCTGTGTGCTGAAAGGTGTGTGTGGAAAGAATAGCAGTACGGCACGTTATATGGATTTGCTGCTCTTTACGGTAAGAGGCGTATCGGTAGCTGCCAGTGCTTTGCGTGAGCAGTCGGTAAAGGTGTCGGCGGAAGTCGATTCGTTTGTGACGGATGCTTTGTTTTCTACCATTACGAATGCCAATTTCGACGATGAAAGTATTTTACGCCGGGTAGAGAAAGGAATCGGTCTGCGTGATGACCTGAAGGCTGAGGCTGCTGCGCGGGGTATTGCACTTCCCGGAGTAGACGAGCTGGAGTGGAAGGGGGAAAAGGACTCGTTCGAGGAGAAAGCGACTGCGGTCGGTGTATTGCGTGAGGCAAACGAGGACTTGCGTTCGCTGAAAGAACTGCTTGTTTACGGTCTGAAAGGTATGGCGGCTTATCACGAACATGCCATGCGTCTGGGGTATAGCAACGGGGAAATTCATGCGTTCATGCAGGCGGCACTGGCGAAGATTGCTGTCGGTGGACTGACAGCCGACGAATGGGTGGCGCAGGTGATGCAGGCGGGAGAGATGGGTGTCAAGGTGATGGCACTGCTCGACGAGGCAAATACGACCCGTTACGGCAATCCGGAGATTACAAAGGTGAATATCGGGGTGGGTAAGAATCCGGGTATTCTGATCAGCGGACACGACTTGTATGACATCGAAGACTTGCTGAAACAGACTGAGGGAACGGGAGTGGATGTATATACGCACAGCGAAATGCTTCCGGCACACTATTATCCTGCTTTCAAGAAGTACAAGCATTTTGTTGGCAACTACGGAAACGCGTGGTGGAAGCAGCGTGAGGAGTTTACGGCGTTCAACGGTCCGATTGTGTTTACAACCAACTGTATTGTGCCGCCGCTCTCGAATGCAACATATAAGGAGCGTATGTTTACCGGAAACTCGACCGGATATCCGGGTTGCAAGCACATTGAAACGGGTGCCGACGGACATAAGGATTATTCGGAAGTAATTGCGCTTGCCAAGCAGTGCCAGCCGCCTGTAGAACTGGAAACCGGGGAGATTATCGGTGGATTCGCGCACAATCAGGTTCTTCAGCTTGCCGATAAGGTAGTGGAAGCTGTGAAGAGTGGAGCTATCCGGCGTTTTGTGGTGATGGCTGGATGCGACGGCCGTATGAAGAGCCGCGATTATTATACTGATTTTGCCAAGGCATTGCCGCAGGATACGGTTATCCTGACTGCCGGATGTGCAAAATACAAATACAACAAGTTGCCTTTGGGCGATATAAACGGTATTCCGCGTGTGCTCGATGCCGGTCAGTGCAACGACAGTTATTCGCTTGCCGTTATCGCTCTGAAGCTGAAAGAAGTCTTCCAGTTGAACGACATCAACGAACTGCCGATTACCTATAATATCGCGTGGTACGAACAGAAGGCGGTGATTGTACTGCTTGCCTTGCTGAGTCTGGGCGTGAAGAACATTCATCTGGGCCCTACACTGCCTGCATTCCTTTCGCCGAATGTGGCAAAAGTACTGGTCGATACCTTCGGGATAGGAGGCATTACCACTGTCGACGAAGATTTGAAGAAATTCGGTTTGCTGGGATAAATTCTTTCTCCTTACTTTATTAAGTATCCGATATTTTACTTACCTTTGTTCATTAATTCGTCATAAAAATCGTACTATATGAGCAAAGCTATTATTAATTCTTACGAGGAATTTGAAAAATGATCGGTCAGCAGATCGGAGTTTCCGACTGGCTGGAAGTTACACAGGAGCGCATCAACCAGTTTGCCGACGCTACACTGGATCATCAGTGGATTCATGTCGATGTAGAACGTGCGAAAGTGGAAAGCCCCTTCAAGAGCACAATCGTACACGGCTATCTGACTTTGTCGCTGCTTCCGTATTTCTGGAATCAGATTATCGAAGTAAACAACCTGAAGATGATGGTAAACTACGGAATGGACAAAATGAAGTTCGGTCAGGCTGTATTGTCGGGACAGAAAATCCGTATGGTTGCCGACCTGCATTCGTTGGTTAATTTGCGCGGAACGGCTAAGGCTGAAATTAAATTCGCTATCGAAATAGAAGGACAGAAGAAGAAAGCACTCGAAGGTATCGCTACTTTCCTGTATTACTTCAACTGATGTACGGCATACTGTCTGTAGATATTTTGAATAGGACGATGAGATTCATTACAGGATAATCTGGTTTCTGTAGTGAATCTCATCGTTGTTTTTATATGTGTTTTGATTATGACAGAAAAACTTTGCCGGCAGTTGCGTGAGTGGGCGGAAGCCTATCATCAGGCGGATTTCATCGCGAATGATCCCGTACAATTCCCGCACCGTTATGTCCGGCAGGAAGATATTGAAATAATGGGACTGCTGACTGCCGTCCTGAGTTTCGGAAATCGCCGGATGATTCTCCGCAAGGTAGACGAACTGGATGGACTGATGGGACGTGCTCCCTTGCAGTATGTGCTTTCCAGACGCTGGGAGAATGATTTCAGTCGTGGGAACCAACGGAGCTTTTACCGGATGGTTTCGTATGCGGCATTCCGTATTTATTTCGAGAAGTTGTATGCGGTGTATACGGAGAATCGTACGCTGGAGGATGCTTTGCTGACTTTTCCGGGAAATCCGATGCAGAAGCTTTGTGCGTTTTTGGGGGTGTCCGACAGAAGTCCGCAGAAGAAGCTCAACATGTTTCTGCGCTGGATGATCCGTCGTGATTCGGCTGTCGACTTCGGTATCTGGCGGCGGATGAGTCCTGCCGACCTGATTATCCCGCTTGATACGCATGTGTGCCGGGTAGCTTTTCTGCTGGGACTGACCGATAAACCTTCTTTTGCGTTGTCGGCTGCCCGGTGTATCACAGAGGCATTGGCGGAGGTGTTTCCCGGCGATCCGTGTCTGGGCGACTTCGCACTTTTCGGTTATGGGGTGAATCATCCTGAATTAACAGATAACTTACCATGATAAAGATATTGGCTACAAGCGACTGGCACTTGGGGAATACCTTCCACGGCTTCGACCGTCAGGAAGAGCATGCCGATTTTCTTCGGTGGCTGCTCGGTGCTGTCGGACAGAAAAATCCTGATGCCTTGCTGGTGTCGGGCGACATATTCGATTCGAGTAATCCTTCGGCTGCCTCTCAGGAGTTGTATTACAGTTTTCTCGATACGCTGACGCAGCGTTTCCCGCAGTTGCAGACGATAATAATTGCCGGAAACCACGACTCGGCTGCACGGCTTGAGGCGCCTCGTCTGATGCTGGAAAGGCATCGGGTCTATGTGCGCGGGCTGATACGCAGGCAGGAGGAAGGTAACTTCTTGCCGGACGATTTGCTGTTGCCTGTCTGTTCGGCAGCGCATCCGGAAGAACGTGCCTGGGTGCTTGCCGTGCCTTACTTGCGCGATGGAGACTTTACCCGTGGTATGAGTTACGGGGAGGGTGTAGGAGAGTTCCTGCGTCGGGCGGTTGAGGCGGCGAATCTCCGGCGCGACCGGAGCAGGGAAGCGCTGATTCTGATGGCGCATTTATATGCTACGGGGAGTGAGATTGCCGAAAATTCTTCGGAGCGTATCGTGATAGGTGGTTCGGAAATGGTCAGTCTGGATGAAATAGATGAAAGTGTTACGTTAGCCTTGTTGGGACATTTGCATCGTAATCAGAAAGTTAGCGGCCGTGAAAACTGGTTGTATCCGGGCAGTGCCCTGCCGATGTCGTTTGCAGAGAAGGGCTATCGTCACGGAGCTGTTTATTATGAGATAGAGGACGGTCGCCTGAATGGTGTGTCCGAGTTCCTCGACTATCCTTTGCAGCATCCGCTGGTTTCTGTTCCGCCAAAACCGCTTCCGCTGACCGAGGTGCCTCGACCTTACTGCGTGCCTTGCCCGATAAAGATAAAATGAGCGAAGAAGAGCCTGTTCCGTATCTGGAGGTGAATGTCTTGCTCGACGCTCCTGTGGCTGGCATCAACAAGCAGGTAGAGGATGTCCTTCAGTCGAAAAATGTGCGCTTGTGCCGGACGGTAATCGCTTATCGGGTGCAGCAGTCGGCTGGCGACGGGGAAGTGGTGTTGGAATCGGTCGACGATTTGCTGACGCTCGACCCGATAGAGGTGATCAGAAAGAGTTATCAGAACAAGTTCCGCTGCGAAATGCGCGATGAGCTGGTGGAACTTGCCAGACGGGCTGTGGAAGCGGCTTGCAGGGAAGGAGGCAATGAATGAAGTTGTTGAAAGTAATCATGTATAACCTGGCTTCGCTCGAGGGGGAACAGGTGATTGATTTTGAGAGTGAACCTTTACGGAGTGCCGATTTGTTTTCCATCGTAGGTGAAACGGGAAGCGGAAAGTCGACCATTCTGGATGCTGTCTGTTTGGCATTGTACGGGCTTGCTCCTCGTTTTTATGGGGCAGATAATTTCGATTATTATCATACCGAGCGTCCGAACAACGATCAGGTGCTCGATCCTGACGACCCGCGTAACATTCTTCGCAAGGGTACGAAGGAGTGTTTTGCCGAAGTGGTGTTTCTGGCGCGCGACGGTTTCCGCTATCGTGCCCGCTGGTCGTGTTCCATAGCCCGCATCAATTATACGCGTCCGGAGCGCAGGCTGTACCGGATAGTAGTGGACGAAGCGGGAAGAACCAGCGAGAAGGAAGTGGAAATAACCGGAGGGGGACGTCAGAAGCGCGGACATAAGAATATCAATAATGAGGGGCTCGACCGCATTATCGGTCTGGATTACGGACAGTTTACCCGTACGGTGATGCTGGCGCAGAATTCGTTTGCCAATTTTGTCAAGGCGGACGACAAGGATAAGGCTATCTTGCTGGAAAAGCTGACCGGAACGGAACTTTATACGGCTGTTGCCCGTAAGATTTATGAGTTTTATAAGGAGGCGGAAGCTGCCTATAATGAGGTGTTCAATCAGGTAAAGGCTTTTGCCGTACATCAGCTGTCCGACGAAAAGCTGGCGGAAGTGGAAACGCGTAAGGGGGAGCTGGACGCCAGTTTCCGTACCTTGCAGGCTGAACTCCAGAAGTTGAAGGATCAGCAGAAATGGTATGCAGACTTGTGTGCGCTGGAGGTGGCTTTTGCTGGTGAGGAAGCAAAATGGAGACAGGCTTCGGAAAAGGCACAGAACTTGCAGCCGGTACGGGACGAGTTGCGGATGCTCGATGAGGTGGCTCCTATACGCGATGTATATCAGACTTACATGAATCTGCAACGTGAACTGAAAGAGCTGACAGAGGAAGTCGGTAGGAAACAATTGCAGTGTAGTGCGCTGGAAAAGGAAGAGGCTGAGAAGCGGAAACTTTTACTGGATGTAAAAGAAAATTACAATGTAGTCCGTGAGAAACAAGAGCAGATGCTTCCGCTGGTGACGGCAGCCCGTAAGCAGAAGGTGGAGCTGGACGCACAGCAGGCTACCGTGACTCGCCTGAAAGAGGAGGAAAGTTTGCTGGCGAAGAAGGAAGAATTGCTGAGAAAGGAGCAGGCGGAAAATGAGCTTCAGGCAGCGGAATTGCAGAAGCGGCAGGCGGAAGCGGAACGGATGTTGGCGGAACTGATACCACACCGTGATATGCTGGAAAACAAGAATGCGGTTTCCGACAGGCTGGAGTCGCTTCATAAGGCTGTAAAGCGTTGGCAAAAAGAGTCTGAAGACTGGAAGAAAAACGGTATCGAGCTGGAAAATCAGCAGCTGGTATGCCGGGAAGAAGAGAATCGTTTGCAGAAATCGGATGAGGAACTGGTTCTGTGTCGGGAGAGTATCCGGCAGAAAACACAGGCACTGGCTGGTGTGGATGTAGAGGCATTGCAGCAGCGGATGGCGGACGTGACGAAATGTTATACCGATTTGGAACGATTGAAAAAGTTGCAGGCGGCGGTAATGGAACGCCGGAAGAGTCTGTCGGAAAATCGGCTTGCGTCTGAACAAATAACTAAAGAACTGGATGCCGCAATGCGTGAGATGAAGGTACTGACAACGGAACGTGAAGAGATAAACCGTCTGTTGCCCGGATTGGAGGAGGCGTGGCAACTGGCAAGCAGCCGGAGTGCCGAGCATATGCGTGCCGCGCTGAAACCGGGAGAACCTTGTCCGGTATGTGGTGCACGGGAGCATCCGTATGCCGAAGGAATAGCGGAAGTGTTGCAGCCTGTCAAGGAGGAGATTGCTCGTCGCCGCAAGCGACTGACGGAAATTGAGGAACGGCTGGATGCTTCTCCCGGCGGATTGCGCCTGCTTTGTTCGGAACTGAACGGTAAGTTGTCGGCATTGCGTGAGGGAACCGGACGGCTGAATGCGGAACTGGCTGAGGCTGTCGGCGAATGGACTACACTGGTTGTTGCTTATCCCGCTCTGCCTGCTGATGTTGTACGGGCAGATGCTCCTGCCTTGTCGGCTTTGCTGACGGCGGAATCGGAACGGATTGTGGTACAGGGTAAGCAGGTGCGTGCCGAACAGAATGCTTATCAGCAGGCACAGAATGAACTGACTGCCATGCGCCGTACGTACGATGAGAATCAGGTTGTGTGTGCACGTCAGCGTGAAGAACTGCATCGCCGGACCGTGGAATTGAAACAACGGCAGGGACAGAGTGAGCAGAAGCGTGCGGAATTGCAGCAACTTGAACGTGCGAACAGTGATTTGCGTGAGGCATTGCGGCAGGAAATTTCGTTACCCGACTGGGAGCAGGCTTTCGAACAGGATTTCGGGAAGCTGGCAGACCGTTTGTCGGATATGTACGACAAGTATCGGGAGGCAACTCGTGTGCAGCAGGAATCGGTGGGTTTGCTGAACGAGCGGAAAGTCGCTTCCGGGGCGTTGGAGAAACAGTTGGCCGAGTGTCTGGCAGCCGTAAAGGAAAACAAGGAAGAGACTGCCGGGGCTGTACAGGTTTATGAGGCAAAGCTGAAGGCTTATATGCAGGTGCTGGGCGGTGCTGATCCGGATGAAGCGGAACGTACGCTGAAACTGCAACTGGAGGAAGCGGAGAAACAGGTGCAGCTTGCCGATAAGGCTCACAATGAGATGGCCGAATCGTACAGCCGGCTGTCGGGGTTCGTGAAGGCTGCCGAGGAACAGTATCGGAAGAAGCAGGCTGACTGCATGTCTGCGCAACGTGGAGTGGAAGATTTCATCATGCGTTACAATGAGTCGGCAGAGCATGTGGGTGTTCTTTCGAAAGAACGGTTGGATATGTGCTTCTCGCCTTCGGCAGACTGGAACGGAAAGCGTGAACAGGTGCGGCTGGCGGATGAGGAGGTAAAATGGTGTCAGGGACAGATGGAAGCACGCCGGAAAGCGATGGAAGCTCATCGTGACTTGCAGGTTATGCCGCTGGAACAGTCGGGTGAAGATACCAATCCGACGGCTGTGCTACAGGAGGAGATGCAAAAGGTACAATGTGCATTGGATGAACTCGACAAGGAGCGTTTGCAGGTGGGCGGTATGCTGATGGCGCATCGCCGGAGTGTGGAACAGATGCTGTCGGCAGGCGAAGAACTTGAACGCAGGCGGAAGGCGTATCAGGACTGGAAAGAGCTGAATGATATTTTGGGAAATGCCAACGGCGACAAGTTCCGCGAAACGGCGCAATGCTTTACGCTACGCTTCCTGATACGTCAGGCCAACGAACAGCTTCGGATGTTGAATCACCGGTATAGTCTGGAACAGGTGAGGGATTCGTTGGGAATCCGTGTCATCGATCACGACCGGGCGGATGAGGTTCGTAACATCAGTTCGCTTTCGGGTGGGGAAACTTTCCTGATCAGTCTGGCACTGGCTCTGGGACTCTCGTCGCTTTCGTCGCGTAACATTCCGATGTGCAACTTGTTCGTGGACGAAGGTTTCGGTACGCTCGACAGCAACAGCCTGAATATGGTAATAGATGCCCTGTCGAGCTTGCAGTCGATGCAGGGGAAGAAAGTCGGAGTCATCAGCCATACGGCAGAGATGCGTGAACGGATCCGTACCCAGATTCGGGTTGTCAAGGTCGGCTCGGGAGGGCGGAGCGCACTCGAAATAGTATAATCGGAATGCCTGTTGAAGGCCGGACTTGAATCCGTTAATTTGTCTTTTTGAATAAAAGCTCTGTATATTAAAGAAATATCAGGGCTTTTATCTTTTTATATAAGAGTATATAATAGGGACATTTTTGTCTTCTGACCTGAATTTCGCATTTTTTGATTAGCCCTTATTCGGTTACGTACTGTCTTTTTTTGTTATTTTGTACAGATCAATTTTAAATCAGACGTAAATAAATAACTATGAAACAACCTGTTGTATTATTTGCCTCCCTATGCTTTCTGGCATCGGAGGCGATGCAAGCTCAAAACGCTCAGAATTCTCCGAAAGCGTATGTCGTATCAGACGCACACCTGGATACACAATGGAACTGGGATATCCAGACAACCATTCAAGAGTATGTATGGAATACGCTGAACCAAAATCTGTTTCTTCTCCGTAAGTACCCCGACTATGTGTTTAACTTTGAAGGTGCTGTGAAATATTCCTGGATGAAAGAATATTTCCCGACACGTTATGAGGAGTTGAAGCAGCGGGTAAAGGAAGGACGCTGGCATGTCACCGGAAGCAGCTGGGATGCCAATGATGTTCTGGTTCCTTCTGCCGAATCGGTGCTCCGTAATATTTTGTACGGGCAGAATTATTATCGGACTGAGTTCGGAACAGAGAGTACGGATATCTTTTTGCCCGACTGCTTTGGCTTTGGGTGGACACTGCCGTCGCTGGCCCATCACTGTGGGCTGATAGGCTTTTCTTCACAAAAGCTAGGCTGGCGCAATCATCCTTTTTATGGCGACAAAAAATATCCGTTTACCATCGGACTGTGGAAGGGTATTGATGGCAATCAGATCATGTTTGCGCATGGTTATGACTATGGTCACCGTTTTAAGGATGAGGATTTGTCGGACAGTGAAGAATTGAAGCAACTGGTAAAGGAAAGTCCGCTGAGTACCGTTTACCGTTATTATGGAACCGGTGATATGGGAGGTTCACCTACAATCACTTCCGTACGTGCTGTCGAAAAGGGAGTAAAAGGCTCTGGCGACATCGAGGTGGTCAGTGCTACCAGCGATCAGCTTTATAAAGATTATGCAGGAAAGCATGAGCAGCTTCCGGTATTCGACGGTGAATTGCTGATGGATGTACACGGCACGGGCTGCTATACTTCGCAGGCTGCCATGAAATGGTATAACCGTCAGAATGAACTGCTGGGTGACGCGGCCGAACGTGCGGCTGTGGCGGCAGAGTGGCTGAACCAGGGAAATTATCCGAAGTCGGAACTTGAAGCTTCGTGGAAGCGCTTCCTTTTCCATCAGTTTCATGATGACCTGACAGGTACGAGCATACCGCGGGCGTATGAATTTTCATGGAATGATGAGCTTATTTCGCTAAAGCAATTTTCGGATGTGCTGACTTCTTCTGTCAATGGGGTGAGCCGTTTGCTGGATACGAATGTAAAAGGTACTCCGGTAGTGCTGTATAACGCGCTGGGATTTGCGGTAAACGATCTTGCCGAGATAGAAGTTGAATTTGCAAAAGCTCCCAAAGGTATTGCCGTATATAATGCCGAAGGCAAGAAGGTGGCTTCACAGTATCTGGGTTATCAGGACGGTAAAGCACATATATTGGTTGAGGCTTCTGTGCCGGCTACTGGATATGCGGTTTATGATGTACGTACTTCGGGAGCCGGAGTGCAGACCGTAAAACAACAGCATGCGGATACCTTGGAGAACTCATGTTATAAACTGTCTTTTGACGCGAACGGAGATATTGTTTCGTTGCTGGATAAGCGTAACGGAAAAGAACTGGTGGCATCGGGAAAAGCTATCCGTCTGGCATTGTTTACAGAAAACGAATCTTTTGAATGGCCTGCATGGGAGGTGCTGAAAAAAACATTAGACCGTGAACCTGTTTCTATCACCCATGGAGTGAAACTGACCTTGGTGGAAGACGGTGACTTGCGTAAATCTATCTGTATTGAGAAAAAAACATGGCGAGTCAGTGTTCCGTCAGTATGTCCGCCTGTACGAAGGGACCCGCGCACCGCGTATCGATTTTTACAATGAGATAGACTGGCGCTCTACAAATGCGTTGCTGAAAGCGGAATTCCCGCTTGCTGTGTCTAATCCGAATGCTACTTATGACTTGTCTTTGGGTAGTGTGCAGCGTGGAAATAATACAGTGACAGCGTATGAGGTTTACGGACATTACTGGGCTGATTTGACCGACCGCAAGGGGGGCTATGGAGTTTCTATTATGAATAACGGAAAATACGGATGGGATAAACCTTCGGACAATACGCTCCGTCTTACTTTGCTCCATACGCCCAAGACTGACAAGGGATATACTTATCAGGACAGACAGGACTTTGGTTATCACACATTTACTTACAGCCTGCTTCCGCACCAGGGTGAGCTTGACAAGGCTGAAGTGGTATCGAAGGCAGAGGTGCTGAACCAGACATTGAAAGCCTTCCAGACAGATAAGCATAAAGGTGAAATGGGACGTACTTTCTCGATGGTATCGTCGGACAATCCGAACGTGATAATCAAGGCATTGAAGAAAGCTGTCGATGCTGATGAATATGTGGTACGTGTATATGATGTAGCCGGTAAGGGAACTCAATCGGCCAGATTGACGTTTGCCGGTAAACTTGTGGAGGCTGTTGAAACCGACGGAACAGAGAAGGAAATTGCTAAAGCCGGTTTCAGCGATAATACGCTGGATGTTACAGTTAAGCCTTTCTCTTTGAAAACATATAAGATCCGTTTGGCTGAATCGGGTATGGAGGTACATCAGCCGAAATGTCTGGCACTTAATCTTCCATACGACAAGAAGTGTGCTACTTATAACGAATTCCGTAGTGAGGCCGATTTCGAGTCTGGTTATAGCTATGCGGCTGAATTGCTTCCCGATTCGATAACGGTAGATCAGGTAACTTTCCGTCTTGGTGAACAGGAAGCTTACAACGGCTTGTCGTGCAAGAATGATACAATTGAGTTTCCTGAAGGCTATAATCGTTTGTATTTCCTTGCAGCTGCCGCTTCTGTTGAGGACCAGCGTTTACAGATTGCCTGCGGAAAGCAGACTTCGGAGTTTGTCGTTCCTTCTTATACAGGATTTGTCGGTCAATGGGGACATGAGGGACATACTACCGGCTATTTGAAACCGGCCCAGATTGCTTATGTCGGAACTCATCGTCATGCGTCGGATGGAGATTGTCCTTACGAGTTTACTTATATGTTCAAATTCGGTATGGATATACCTAAGGGTGTCCGCTCTGTTGTTTTGCCCCAGAATGAGAATGTAGTGATTTTTGCCGCTACGGCCGTTGCTGAAGACCGTTCTCCGGTAAAACCATCGACAAAATTATTCCGTACAAACAACCATGAGGAACTGTCGGAACTTGTATCTGGCAACAAAATGATTTCGGGTGAAAATCTGCTGAAAAATGCAAAACTGACAAGATGGTCGGCTTATGTAAATGAAAAGGAACGTCCGCAGGCTGCTGTAGATGGCGACTTGTCGACTAAATGGTGTGACATTGCCGGACTACCTAGTTTCCTGGAATTTGATTTGGGCAAGGCTGAGAAACTGACAGGGTGGAAAGTTGTGAATGCCGGTAAGGAAAATGGATCTTTCATTACGAGCCAGTGTTTCCTTATGGGAAGAAACTCTGTTGACGAAGACTGGCAAACAGTGGATTTCTTCGACGGTAACCGCAGCAATGTAGTATTGCGTACAATCACTTCGGACAAGGCATATCGCTATCTCCGTATGGTTGTGACCAGAGGAACACAGGCTGCTTCGTCGAAAGATGTACGCATTTACGAGGTAGAGGTTTACCGGTAATTGACTGTTAGTGAAATAATTGTTTGTTGTAAACAGATTAATAGCTTTGACTATGAATGGATTATCACGGTTTCTCAAAGTCACGCTAAAAGTTTGTATTCCGGTTTTTGCTGCTGTTTCGCTTTCTGCCCAGGGAGTAAACAAATATATTCCGGTAAGTAAGCATGTGAGCAATGATAATGGAATAACCTGGCCTTACGGACAGGTTATTCCACATTTTGCCATGCCGGCAGATACACTTGATGCCCTTGATATACAAGAGGGAATTTCTGATGATGAAAAACTGATGTTTACTGTACTGCAGGGGCTTGTCAATAAAACTCATCCTCGTTTGTTCTTGTTTCAACCGGCGGGAGAGGGTAAGTACAAGTGGCCTGAAAAGCTTGGGCTATGTATGGATGAGCTGCCTCGTGCAAAACGTTTCGAACTGGTGAGGAAATATGCGGCAGAACTGGACGGTGTAGTGCTTTATGATCCTTCTAAAAACATTCACTATGCCAATCTTGCTTCTACTGTTGCCGGAATCGAAAATTTGTTGCCTGTAACGCAGCCACTCCATCAGCTTTTGCTGAATGAGGGAATCAAGTTGCCTGTCCGGACAGACCTTACACGGTTGAATTTTACGCGTACTACTCAGATTTATGATTATCTGTACAAGTATTATTGGAAAAGATGTACTCACCGCCTTTTGGTGAGCCAACCGCCGGAGAGGGGATTTGTCCGTGATCTTGCCGTTGCGTCTGGAGCAGCTATAGTATGGCTCGATGCCCGTAAATGGAATGAGAATGTGATTCTGCGGAAATTCCTGAAGGAGATGAAACCCGGGGAAAGTCTGGTTACCGGATGGTTTCCTGAGGAGCGTTCTGGGGTAGGGATGACAGCCGAGTATGGTCTTTCTACGATTCCTTCTGATTTTTATATGAATGCGACTGTTTATGCCGGAATGTCACAGCCGGTTCATTATCCGAAGGTTCCAAAGATGCCGGAACTGGAGAATAAAATATATTTGGCTCTTTTCTTGAGTGATGGTGACAACGTGCAGTATTGCCAGCATGCCATGTCGCAACTTTGGGATAAAGAAGGCAGAGGAAGTATTCCCATTAACTGGACAATCAGTCCGGGACTGGTAGACTTTGGACCTGCGTTGCTGAATTATTATTATGATACAGCTACAGAAAACGACTGTTTTGCTTCCGGACCTTCCGGACTAGGGTATTCCCTGATTTATGACTCTCACAATTACATATGGAACAGCGACAGCGGGGAAGCTATTTCACCTTATGTGAAATGGACTCAGCAATATCTGGAAAAAAGTGGGTTGAGGATTATAACCATATGGGATGAAATAAATGATGAACAGCGAAGTGCTTATGCTCGCTATTGCCGTTATTTGTATGGACTTACATTACAGGATTGGGAACACCAGCCTTACAAACTGCCGACCTTAGTGCAAGACCGTAATTTGCCGGTGATAGCCAATCTACCCTGCTATGCAAATGGAGTAGATGTCATTTACTCGTTCTGGCAAGATACGATAGCTAAATTTGATGGCTCAAAACCGCTTTTTCTTTCGGCACAAGGTGAGTCGTGGAAAATGGGACCGGATAATATTGTAGCACTGAAAGAACGTCTTGAGGCTCTTTCTCCGGGAAATATTGTTATTTGTAGGGGAGATCATTTTTTTAATCTTTACAGAAAGGCAAACGGACTTCCTTTTAATTTGACGCTCTCTCCGGACGTTACGGTAAAGACGTCGCTTTCGAAGACATCTTCTGATCTGGTGGCCGATGGTTCTGCTGCTGAGAAACAGATGTGGGTTTCGGGTACGGATGACGGCAAAGCATGGATACAATTTGATTTCAAGAAAAAGTATCTGATAAGCCGGTATGTAGTGCGCCATGCAGGAAACGCCGGATTGCCCGATTCGCTTAATACGCGGGATTTTAAACTGGAAGTAAGTAATGACGGAAAGAAGTGGGAAAGCGCAGACTGTCAGTCTGGAAATACAATGCCTGTGACAGATGTCGATATTGTTCCGGTTAAGGCACGCTATATACGTCTTTCCATAACAGACTCTGGTGAAGACCAGCGGGCCCGTATTGCCGATATCGAGATATATGGAAGTGTATTGTAGGTAGCTTTATGTTTATATGAGAAAATTCATCTGGCTTTTACGCTTATATATGCTTTAAGAAGCGATGAATCTTTTGGAAATATCTTGAAGACTTTCTGCCGAAGTGCATGAAACTTTAAGTATGTTTCTGGGTTTGGTTTTAGTAATACAATAAATCCTCTCTTGAGTTTTTTCAGGAGAGGATTTTTTATCAGTATAGCAGTAGATTCTGCTGCTGTTTCTTTTAAAAGTTCATGGATGCATAGAACCCGTAATGTCCGTCGCCGGCAACAGGGCTGATTGTCAGGTTGTACTTCCTGGCAAACGGGCGGGTGAAGATGTAAGAACTTCCGGCTCCGATTGCTGCTCCGGCAGCTACATCCCACCAGTCGTGTTTCTTTCCGTAAACACGGGTCCATCCTACATATGTAGATAATATGTAGGAAGGCAGTCCCCACTTCCAGCCATAGCGCCGTTGGATAAAGGCTGCGGCGGCAAAAGAAGTAGATGTGTGCATGGATGGAAATGAATGATTGTCGCTACGGTCGGGACGTTCTTTTTTGACAATATATTTCAGCGCGTATGTGACTCCCAGTGTCGTTACTCCTGAAAATACGCCTTGTTTTAATCCTTGCCAGTCTTTTTGAAGCAACACGGCAGTGACTCCTGCAACCGGAAGAAGTAAAGCTCCTACATCGCCTGATGTGCGTACAGCCTTTCTGGTTCCGCTTACTTCTATTTCCTGGGCGCAGACAGATAAAGAAAGAGTCAGAGCAGATAGTATAAAAATCAGTTTTCTCATGACAACAGGGTAAGTTTGGGAAGAAAGATTATCAATCCGACAACAGCCGACGCAATGGCCAGAAGCAAAACAGCTCCTGCCGCCAGATCCTTGGTGCGTTTGATAGCTTCATCATACGCTGGAGATACCCGGTCGGCAAGTGCTTCGATAGCAGAGTTTACTGCTTCTGCCGAAAGAACCAGTCCGATACATAAACAGATGACAATCCATTCCATAGATGATAGTCCGACAAGAATGCCCGCCGTAATGACGCATACGGCGGCAAAGCAATGTATCCATGCATTATGTTCCCGACTGATAAGCAGAAAGATGCCGTGAAAAGCATATTTGAAACTTAACGCACGTTTACGCAAGGTAAATCCGCTGTTTTTCATTCTTCTTGTGCGATTACCAGTTGATGGTTACTTCTACCGGACAATGATCGGAACCGAATATCTCGGTATGTATCTTGGCATCCTGAAGTTTATCGGCAATGCGTGACGAAGCAAGGAAATAGTCTATACGCCACCCTGCGTTCTTCTCGCGTGCCTTAAAGCGGTACGACCACCACGAATAGATATTTTCCTGTGTAGGATAAAAGTGGCGGAATGTATCGATAAATCCGGCATCGAGCAATAACTGGAATTTTTCTCGTTCCTGGTCAGTAAAACCTGCGTTCATCCGGTTGGTTTTCGGATTCTTCAAATCGATTTCCTTATGTGCTACATTCAAGTCACCACATACGAGAACCGGCTTCTGTCGGTCTAACTGTAGCAGGTATTTACGGAAATCTTCCTCCCAGGTCATACGGTAATCCAGACGTTTCAATCCGTCCTGTGAGTTGGGGGTATACACCGTAACCAGATAAAAGTTTTCCATTTCCAGTGTAATGACCCGTCCTTCATGGTCGTGTTCGTCTATACCCAGCCCGTAAGTTACAGAAAGAGGCTGATGGCGAGTAAATATAGCTGTACCCGAATATCCTTTTTTTTGCGGCATAATTCCAGTAAGAAGTATATCCTTCGAATGCCAGGTCGAGCTGTCCTTCCTGCATTTTGGTTTCCTGTAAGCAGAAGAAATCTGCATCCAGTTCGTTGAATATTTCCCGAAAGCCTTTATCGCAACAAGCTCGCAGCCCGTTTACATTCCATGAAATGAGTTTCATAATCATAATAAGAGTTTATACGTTTTCTGTTTACGTGATGAATAAATAGAATAGCGTTATTTCTTTATATCGAATAAGTAAGTCAGTCGTCCCGCAATGTATGAGTGAGCCGAACGTGAGAACGGGTCTTTCTTTGTACTGTGGTAGAAGTCACTCAGCCCGAAATAATATCTTGCTTCAAGCAGGAAATTTCCGATGCCTGTACGTACTTCCAGACCTCCGCCTCCTACAATGCCATAATCGAACTTCATTTCTGCCATCTTTCCATATTGCCAGATAACTCCATTCGGGCGGTCTTTCGGATGCCAGGAAGCACTTTGCTTCTCATTTTCTCCCAATAGGAAGCCAATCTGTGGACCGATGTTCAGGACAAACCGTGCTCCGTTCCCTTTATCTTTTCCAAAGCCAAGATGTGCCATCAATGGAACTTCTATGTAGTTCATGGTGCGCTGGTATGTATCTCCTGTGCCGTCGTCGATATTTTCTTTCCATCCTCTTTGGGAGTAGTTGATTTCTCCCTGTATACCACAGAGTATCTTGAAATATCTTTCTGATATATATCGGACAGTCACTCCGACAGAGGGAGTAATAAATGTTTTTTGCTTGATACTTGGCTCAAAACTGACGGAACTAAGGTTTACGCCGCCATTTATACCTATGGCTAAATTGTGGCGCGGGTCTTGTAGTTGGGCGCGGACAGGCAGTCCCACCGACAAACATAATATGCTCAGTAATGCAATAACAGATTGCTTTTTCATGTACTTATTCGAAATCAAGTTTAATCAGTTCGTAATCTTTTGTGAAATGTACAAAGAATACTTTACGGTTGATGAACCCTCCCCAGTTATTGACGCGTTCGAAGCAGAATCCGGTCTGTATCGGAGTTACCTGTACGCGGTTTAGATTTTCTTCCAGCTTGTTGCCTTGCTGCGACAGACCTTTCAGGAAGAAATATCCCACGTCGAATCCTAGCATGCCATATTTAGGATAAGTATTCGACATATCTTTGCTGTACCAGCGGCGGTATGACTGGGTGAAATTGATGGCAGCCGGAAACAGGTTGTTGGTATAGAACGATGAGTAGAAATAGGTATCCAACTCATAAAAGTTTGCCAGGAAATCCTGTGTATAAGTCTGCCATTCAGGATAGCCGAACAGGTGCATGTCGAAATGCGGATGCTCGCGGCGGACAAGAGTCAGGTGAGGCAGTACGCGTGTCAATGCTGAGCTTCGTCCTGAAGTCGGAATAAAGATGTTTTCCTGCAGGGTGTCCATGGCGGCAATCACTTTGTTCGGATCAATATCTCCGGCTAGCTGTATCTGCTTGAATCTAACGTTGTTGTCTTTCAATTCATTCTTCATGCCTTTAATGAATTCGGCTTTTTCCTTATCTCCGCTGCCATCGTCAACGAAAATGACATTGGTTTTTCCGAATTTCCGGATAAAATGTTCGTATACCTTTGAATAAAGATAAGACTGTGGGGTATTGACCTGATAGATATTCGGATTGGTAAATACCTGATCTACTTTAGGAGAGAAAGGAACTACCAGACGGATATTGTTCTTGTCGGCAAAGGCTGCGACAGAAGCGATGGATGACTGGTGTGCCGGACCAAAAATGATGTCCATATCCTTCAGCTTGCTCTGGGATAAGATTGCATTCGTGCCGGCTGTGGTTCCTTTGGTATCGTAGGTGTAAATATCGGCAGATACTCCTTGATGTTTCAGGCTATCAATAGCCATAAGAAAACCTTCGTAAAACTCTACCATGCGTGACTGTTCATCCTGACTGGTAGATGTAAAAGGTAACATCAGAGCAACTTTTATGGTATTTATCTGCTTTTTGCTGATAGAATTTTCTTTGAAGAGTTCTTCGTTGCTGGGAGCTGCCTGTGAAGACGGTGCTGTCTTTCCTGTTTCCTGTGATTTAGGGTAAGGAATGAAAAGGAAGCTTCCTTTCTTCAGCTTTCCGTTCTTTAATTCCGGATTGGCTGCAATAAGTTCTTCTTGTGTGATGCCATACTGCTGGCTGATGCTGAAAATCGTTTCCTTTCGGGCTACCTTGTGCATATCCCTCCACTCGTTTTTCTTTACTGCCGGCTCTGCTTGAGCAGTTTGTTCTGTCTGAGCGGGTGCATTATCCTGTGCCGGAATGACAATAACCTGTCCGATACGGAAGTTTTCGGCACTTAATCCCGGATTGGCTTTGCAAATAGCCTGGGCTGTTACGTGGTATTTCAGTGTCAGCTGATATAATGTTTCTCCTGCCTGTATCGTATGAAACTGTTTTCCGTCCTCATTGGAGTATTGTGCCTGTGGAATTTTCAACGCTTGTCCGGCACGTATTTGTTCCTTGCTTCCCGGTTCAGGCGTACAATGTCGTCAACCGAAATGTGATACATGCTGGCAATGGAGTACAGGCTTTGTCCTTTTGTCACGGTATGCAAAAAATATCCGGTTCCGGTCTGTGCCGATACCGTTGCACTTAAACTGCTGGCTGATAGCGCCAGCGAAAGGCAGATAATATGGATAAACTTCATTTTCGTTTGTATTTGTTGAGTGGCAAAAGTACAAAAAAAAGCATTATCTTTGCAAAGATATGATTGATTTTAAGGATATGGAAGACGTAAAAGAAACGATAAATGTACAAGGAGCGCGTGTACATAATCTAAAAATATAGATGTGGAAATTCCCCGCGGGAGTTTGACCGTCATAACGGGTCTGAGTGGAAGCGGGAAATCTTCATTGGCTTTTGATACGATTTTTGCCGAAGGACAAAGACGTTATATCGAAACGTTTTCTGCTTATGCGCGAAATTTTCTGGGTGGAATGGAACGTCCGGATGTGGATAAGATAACCGGACTGAGTCCTGTGATTTCCATTGAACAGAAAACAACTAACAAAAATCCTCGCTCTACGGTGGGTACTACTACCGAAATATACGATTATCTTCGTCTGCTCTTCGCCCGTGCGGGAACTGCCTACTCATATCTGTCGGGTGAAAAAATGGTAAAATATACAGAAGAGCAGATTCTGGATCTGATTCATCGCGACTATAAGGGCCGGCGTATTTATATTCTTGCTCCGCTGGTACGTACCCGTAAAGGACATTATAAAGAATTATTCGAACAGATACGCAAGAAAGGATACCTGTATGTGCGTGTAGACGGTGATGTGAAGGAGATTGTGCATGGCATGAAGCTGGACCGTTATAAAAATCACGATATCGAGGTTGTGATAGATAAAACGGTAGTTACGGAGAAGGAAGAAAAACGTCTGAAGCAAAGTGTGGCGACTGCCATGCAGCAGGGTGATGGCTTACTGATGATTCTTGATGCACAGACTGAGAGCGTGCGCCATTACAGCAAGCGGCTGATGTGTCCGGTTACGGGACTTTCGTATAGGGAGCCGGCTCCGCATAATTTTTCTTTTAACTCTCCGCAAGGCGCCTGTCCGCGCTGTAAGGGATTGGGATATGTCAATCTGATAGATGTAGACAAGGTAATTCCCGATCGTTCACTCTCTATTTATGAAGGTGCTGTCGCTCCACTTGGCAAATATAAGAATGTGATGATATTCTGGCAGATAGAAGCGCTGCTGGAGAAATATGAAGCAACATTGAAGACTCCTGTTTCGGAGTTGCCTGAAGATGCCATAAACGAGATTCTGTATGGGGCAGACGAACGTCTGAAAATCAAGAGTTCGCTGATACATGCATCGTCGGATTACTTTGTGACTTACGAAGGTATTGTGAAATACATTCAGATGATGCAGGAGAAGGATGCTTCGGCCACAGCCCAAAAGTGGGCAGAACAGTTTGCTAAGACTGATGTATGTCCGGAGTGTAAGGGAGCGCGGTTGAATAAGGAGGCTCTTCATTTTCGTATTCATGACAAGAACATCTATCAGCTTTCTACCATGGACATAAGCGAGCTTTATGACTGGCTGATGCATGTAGAAGAACATTTGGAAAGTAAGCAGCGTATTATTGCTGCGGAGATATTGAAGGAGATACGTACCCGTCTGAAATTCTTGCTGGATGTTGGACTGGATTATCTTTCACTGAACCGTTCTTCTGTAAGCTTGTCGGGAGGAGAAAGCCAGCGTATCCGTCTGGCCACACAGATTGGTTCGCAGCTGGTTAATGTACTGTATATTCTTGATGAACCGAGCATCGGTCTGCATCAACGGGATAATATCCGGCTGATTAACTCTTTAAAAGAGTTGCGCGACTTGGGAAACTCTGTCATTGTGGTAGAACACGACAAAGACATGATGCTGGCTGCCGATTATGTGGTAGATATGGGGCCGAAGGCTGGACGACTGGGAGGTGAGGTTGTGTTTGCCGGAACTCCGGAAGAGATGCTTAAGACCTCTACACTTACTTCGCAGTATCTGAATGGAAAGATGAAGATTGAAGTCCCTGCCGAACGCCGGAAGGGAAATGGCAAATCACTTTGGCTGCGTGGAGCCAGAGGAAATAATCTGAAAGGGGTAGATGTGGAATTTCCACTGGGCAAGCTGATTTGTGTAACCGGAGTTTCGGGAAGCGGTAAGTCTACTTTGATAAATGATACCCTTCAGCCTATTCTTTCTCAGCATTTTTACCGTTCTTTGCAAGAGCCTTTGCCTTATGATGCGATAGAAGGACTGGAATACATTGATAAAGTGGTGAATGTCGACCAGTCACCGCTTGGACGTACGCCTCGTTCCAATCCGGCAACTTATACCGGTGTTTTCTCTGATATCCGTAATCTGTTTGTGGGGCTTCCCGAAGCCAAAATACGCGGATACAAGCCGGGACGTTTCTCATTCAATGTTTCGGGAGGACGTTGTGAGGCTTGTGGAGGAAATGGGTATAAAACGATCGAAATGAATTTCCTTCCGGATGTATTTGTTCCGTGTGAGGTTTGTCACGGTAAGCGCTACAACAGAGAAACGCTGGAAGTGCGTTATAAAGGCAAATCTATCGCCGATGTGCTTGATATGACCATCAACCGTGCGGTAGAGTTTTTCGAAAATGTTCCTCAGATACTGAATAAGATAAAGGTTTTGCAGGAAGTCGGACTGGGATATATCAAGCTGGGACAGCCTTCTACTACTTTGTCGGGTGGTGAGAGTCAGCGCGTGAAGCTGGCAACAGAACTTTCGAAGCGCGATACGGGTAAAACCGTTTATATTTTGGATGAGCCGACTACCGGTTTGCATTTTGAAGATATACGTGTGCTGATGACGGTTCTGAACAAGCTGGTAGATAAAGGAAATACAGTTATTGTCATCGAACATAACCTGGATGTTATCAAGATGGCAGACTATATTATCGATATGGGCCCAGAAGGAGGTAGAGGTGGAGGACAACTGCTTTCATGCGGGACTCCTGAGGAAGTTGCAAAATCGGATAAGGGATATACGCCCCGGTTTATTAAAGAAGAGTTGGAAAATCAGTAATTAAGCGATAAAAACAATCAGGTTATTATGGCAAAAGAAAAAATAGCAAAGACGAATGCGGCACGCTTGCTGGATAAAGATAAGATAAAATATGAACTTGTACCTTATGAAGTTGATGAAAACGATTTGAGTTGTGTACATGTTGCCGCTACCCTGGGTGAGAATATCGAACAGGTTTTCAAGACACTGGTACTTCACGGAGACAAATCGGGTTATTTTGTCTGTGTGATTCCGGGTGAGCATGAAATTGACCTGAAAATGGCTGCGAAGGTTTCGGGAAACAAGAAATGCGACCTTATTCCCGTCAAGGAACTGCTTCCGTTGACAGGGTATATTCGGGGAGGATGTTCTCCAATAGGCATGAAAAAACATTTTCCTACGTATATTCATCATACATGCAATGATTTCCCTTATATCTATGTCAGTGCGGGTGTGCGAGGCTTGCAGGTCAAGTTGGCTCCCGACGATTTGATAAAGGTTAGCCGTGCCGAAGTCTGCACACTGTTCGGTGAATAGGAACGTGGTGACGTTTTGTTTGAAACATGGGCGAATTTTGTTCGATTTGTGCTAATATTTTCGTTGTTTTATACCGAAAAGATTGAAAAAACAGGACAATTGCCTGTGTTTTTGCCACTTTTTTATATATTTGCGAAAAATATTAAATTTATTAATCATTAAAATCTTCATTATTTATGTTTAACAAGCATCCTAAAGGTCTGATACCTGCTGCACTTTCTAATATGGGGGAGCGTTTTGGCTACTACATCATGAACGCTGTGCTGGTGTTGTTCCTTTGTTCTAAATTTGGTATAAGTGAGGAAAAAAGTACACTTATCTATTCATTCTTTTATGCAGGTATCTATCTGTTAAGTCTTGTAGGGGGTCTGATTGCTGACAGAAAGCAGAATTATAAAGGTACAATCATGGCCGGCCTTGTGGTGATGGCTATTGGATATATTGCATTATCTATTCCTATTACTGCTAACGCAGGCAATACATCATGGTTGCTTACACTTACTTGTATTGCATTGTTCTTCATAGCATTTGGTAATGGTCTGTTCAAGGGAAATCTTCAGGCTATCGTAGGCCAGATGTACGATAATCTTGAAGCTGAGGCTGCTACAAAGGGGGAAAAAGAACTGATCGAAGCTAAGAGCAAGAGAGATTCTGGATTCCAGATCTTTTATGTGTTTATCAATATCGGCGGACTGGTAGCTCCGTTTATTGCTCCTCTGTTGAGAAGCTGGTGGCTGAGTGCACACGATATGGTCTATAATGCGAGTCTTCCTGCTTTGTGTCATGACTATATAGCAAAAGGTGCAGAGGGAATGTCGGCTGAGGCTATGGGTAACCTGAATCAGTTGATGTCACAATGTGTAGGTGAAACTACCGATATGGCTGCTTCTTGTGCACAGTATTTGCAGATATTTAATGAAGGTATTCATTATTCATTTGTTGCATCTGTTGCAGCAATGCTTATTTCTTTGATTATCTTCTTTGTTACCAAGAGTCAGTTCCCAAATCCGGGAAAGAAAGAAGCCGCTGCTGCTGTTACTTATTCAGCTGAAGAAAAGGCTGCTATGGCGAAGGAAATCAAACAGCGTCTTTACGCATTGTTTGCAGTGCTGGGTGTTGTTATTTTCTTCTGGTTCTCATTCCATCAGAATGGTACTTCACTTTCACTCTTTGCGAGAGACTTCGTTGATACATCGACAATCGCTCCGGAAATATGGCAGGCAGTTAATCCTTTCTTTGTTATTACATTGACTCCGATTATTATGATGATTTTCGGTTCTCTTTCAAGAAGAGGTAAAGAGATTTCTACTCCGCGTAAGATTGCCATCGGTATGCTTATCGCAGGTTTGGCTTATCTCTTCCTGGCAGCATATTCACTCATTATGAGTTATCCTTCTGCTGCTGAATATAGAGAATTGCCTATTGACCAGCAGGTTAAGGCAGGAGCATGGGTTTTGATTGTACTTTACTTCCTGCTTACTGTAGCTGAGTTGTTTATTTCACCACTTGGACTGTCATTCGTTTCGAAGGTAGCTCCAAAGCATCTTTTGGGACTTTGTCAGGGATTATGGCTCGGTGCAACAGCAGTAGGTAATCTCCTGTTGTGGATCGGTCCTCTTATGTATAACGCTATTCCTATCGGATATTGCTGGGCAATTTTCATGATAGTATGCTTCATTTCAATGGGAGTAATGCTGTTCATGGTGAAATGGCTGGAACGTGTAGCTAAGTAATCGGGCAGATAAATCTTATATAAAACTGCAAGGCGTACAGAATGAGTTTTAAACTCGGTCTGTACGCCTTGATTTTTAGGGAAAGGTCTTGGTGATTTCTCTGTGATGTCGACTCCCTGGAAGCATTCTGTTGAATGATCTGATACGCTATATTAATGGGACCCTATTTTACTGGCGTTTTTGCATAGGAAATAAAAGATGTCAATACTGTCTTTCTGGAAAGAAGTCGAGATTTTATCTTTCTCTGTATGTGGAGATAAAACAAGCTCTTTAACCTTTTCTGAAACTTTCTGTTATGTAATCAGAAAGTATAGGAGAGAAGGTTAAAGAGCTTCTTGGTTATTATTGTTCAATAAATGTCTGCTTGTGCCTGTTGGGGGGATAATGTTGTTTATTGAATAACAGTCAAGCTTATTCAACCCCTTTCATCATCTTTTGTAGCTTACCTGAAAGAATGAAAAGAATAACAGCTGCTGTTCCACTCATAAAAACGAACAACATGAAGAAATCGAACAGGTTTTCTACGTGGTAACCCAGGAAAGTCTTGGTTACACCGCCTTCCGGATAATAGCCGCTCAACACACCGGCAAACTTATTGGCAGCTGAGGTACTGAGATACCATACACCCATCAGCAGTGATGAGAAGCGTACCGGAGAGAGTTTGTATACCAGTGACAGTCCGATAGGAGCAAGGCAAAGCTCACCCATGGTATGAATGAGATACAGGCCCGTCAACCAGATCATGCTGACTTTCACGCCGGGCTGTACATCTTTTACACCGAAAGCAATGAACAGATAACCTAATGAGAGTAACAACAGACCGATGGCTTGCTTACGCGGTGAACTGGGTTCGATGCCCCGTTTGCCAAGGAATGACCAGATGGCGGCAAATATAGGAGCAAGTGTTACAATCATAATCGGATTGAAAGACTGGAAATAAGCTGCGGGCATCTCCCAGCTGCCGATGTGGCGATCGGTCTGTTCGTCAGCAAAGAAGGTAAGTGAAGCTCCTGCCTGTTCGTAGGCTGCCCAGAAAAATATCACGAAGAAAGCGATGATGTATATTACACCGATTCGGGCTTGTTCGGTACGGCTCAGACTCTTGTCGGTAATGATGATGATGGGCATAACGATAGTCGTAGCATAAATAAGTGAGCCAATCCAGTCGGCTCCAGCAAAGATACCACCATTGCCATTCCAGTTTACAGAAAACAGAATGGTAAGTAAAACAGTTCCCACAGCCATCCATATAGTACGCTTATTACTTTCCTTGCCTGTCTGTGAGGCCTTTTGTGTGTTACAATCAGCTTTAGAAGGGACCGTACCTACAGGGTTACCGTCCGGATCGCAGATATATTTATTCTTGAATATCTGGAAAACAGCAGCTCCCAGTACCATTCCTATACATGCTGCCAGGAATCCCCATTTGAAATCTTCCGGATGTCCCGTGTTACCTACTAGTCCGCATATCAGCGGGGCAAGGGTAGATCCTACATTCACTCCCATGTAGAAGATGGTGAAGGCCGAATCTTTACGTTTGTCGTCGGCTGTATACAGACGTCCTACCATGGTCGATATGTTAGGCTTGAAGAATCCGTTACCTAAAATCAGCAGTCCCAGTCCTATAAACATCAGCCATTTGGCTAGTTCTACCTGATGAAAATAGCATGCACTCAGGAAAAGCATGAACTGTCCTGCCGCCATGGTCAATGCTCCCACTACGATGGAGCGGCGATTTCCCCAGTAGCGGTCGGCAATGTATCCGCCAATCAGTGGGGTAAGGTATACCAGCCCTGTATAACTTCCGTAAACTTGTGAAGCCATTTCCTTATCGAACAGCAAGGCTTGCACCATGTAAAGCATGAACAAGGCACGCATGCCATAATAACTGAATCGTTCCCACATTTCAGTTACGAAGAGTAAGTAAAGTCCTTTCGGATGTCCTTTTGTCTGATTCATTTTGTTCCTATTTTGATAAAATGTTATTATTTGCAGCGAAAAACGTTGCAAAAATAGCAAATAAATACCTTGTGTCAAAATCAAAAAGTTAGAAGATGTGTTGTTTTTGCTTCGCTTTGCTTTACGTCTGTGCTGAATATAGAAAAGATTATAAAGTTTCTTGAGAAGCCGGATAGGTTATGTAGAGCGTGTCGGGGGAATATTTTACTTGACGTCTGGACAAAATAAAAGGAAGAGCAGAAAAATTACCTTCTGCTCTTCCTGTATCGAAAAATAATCTGATTGGTCTTCAATCTTATCTGTTGGCTGTTACCCCCTGATAACAAGAGGTTACTTTATCGAAGAAAGCCGGATCTGGATTAGCTTCCAGCAGTTGCATCATCAAGTCGTATACATCAGCATGACTGTCGAGTTTGATAGCTGTCTGGAGGTCAGCCAGTGAATCATCGTACTCGCCTTTGTCCATATGAATTTCAGCACGGGTCTTGTAATTCTCTGCATCTGAGGGAGTCAGGCGGATAGCTTCGTCCAAATCTTTCTCTGCCAGATCGTATGCCTGAGCGTTCATGTAAAGTGTGCCGCGGGTATAGTATGCAAACGAGCGGTATTCTGTATCTTCTTCCGGAATAAGTTTTACACTTTCGTTGGCAGCATACAGTGCCAGTTTCATATCGCCGTAGAAATTGCATACCAGCGCCATGTAACAGTGTGCATAACCATTGTCCGGATTTTGGTTGATTTCTTCGTTCAGGTATTGGTAAGCTTGTTCTGCATTGCCTGCATTCAGTGCTTCTACTCCTTTTATGTAATTGGAACTTTCCGGACGGACAAAATCTTTAGCTTGTGTTTGAGCGATTGCCATCAGGCAACATGCAACGGTAAGTATTAGTGTTTTCATTGTATTCATAAGTAAAGTTGTTTTTATGTCAGGCACAAAAGTAGAGAGTTTTCTTGAAACAATAAATATTTTAAGTAAGAAAAATATTATGTTTTAAATCACTTTTTTAACAATTAATAGCATACTTATGCCTTGCTTAGGAATGTTTTGACAGAACGTATTACCTTTATTATATAGCGAAATGTTGTCTGGGAAGAAATAATCTCTGGGGGATTGGGCGGATGGATGGTTGGTAAAAATTTTTGCGATGTTCTTTCTGTAGCATGAAAGATAGTTTATTTTTTTTGGTATTTTTGCCGACAAATTGAATGAACTAATGAGTCAACAGTATCCGTCCGTTTTATTGGAAAAAGCAGTGGGAGAATTTGCCAAGCTTCCCGGTATAGGAAGAAAAACTGCCATGAGGCTGGTGTTACATCTGCTGCGTCAGGATTTGCAGACAGTGGAGGCATTTGGCAATGCCGTCATAACACTGAAGCGTGAGGTAAAATATTGTAGGGTTTGTCATAATATATCCGATACGGATGTTTGCCAGATTTGTTCCAACTCATCGAGGGATGCTTCGACGGTATGCGTGGTGGAAAACATTCGTGATGTAATGGCTGTAGAAAATACCCAGCAGTATAAGGGATTGTACCATGTATTAGGGGGAGTTATTTCTCCTATGGATGGTGTAGGACCTTCTGACTTGCAGATAGAAAGTCTGGTGGAACGTGTGAAATCGGGTACAGTCAAAGAGGTGATTCTCGCATTAAGTTCAACGATGGAAGGAGATACTACAAACTTTTATATCTTTCGAAAACTGGCTCCCTATGATGTCAAGCTGACAATGATTGCCAGAGGTATTTCCATCGGTGATGAACTGGAATATACAGATGAGGTTACATTGGGACGTTCTATTGTAAACCGTACTGTTTTTACTGGAACTATGTAAATATATTGAAATGGAAAAAGAAATTGCACAGCTATTGAAATGCCTGAAGATAGAGTATGCGCTGCTTTGGGTGTTGTGTTTGGTTTTGATTGTTTTGTACGAGTATGATATTCTTCCTCAGGGAATCTTTACTGATGATGTACGTACTGGTTATATGTTGCAGGTGTGTGGTATCTTGCTTGCTGTAGGTTTGATTCCCTTGTCGCTTCGCTTGTTCAGTTTGTCGTTGATAAAATATGTGCGTACTCTTCCGCTTGTAGAAGCTGTAAAAAGCTATCGTCGCTGGAATGAAGTGCGGGTATGCCTGTTGCTTGTTGCAGCTCTGGTAAATCTTTCCGTTTATTATTGGACAATGGATACGACGGGAGTATTATGTGCCGGTATGGTACTGGTTGCTTCTTTATTCTGTGTACCGGGACGTGAACGGGTCGTTTCTGAACTTGATTTGCAGCGTAACGAGGAGCGTGCACAATGAGCTTTGCCTTGTTATATACAGATGAAATCCGTCTTCGGGCTTTGGAGCCAAGTGACGTAGATGTGCTGATGAGGCTGGAAAATGATGAAGAACTGTGGGAAAATGGTATTGTGACGGGACCTTTCTCCCGTTTTCAGCTTGAGAGGTATATTGCGGAAAATACCAATGATATATATGTTGACGGTCAGCTTCGGTTGGTCATAGAGCATTGTTCCGGTAGTGTAGCCGGAGTCATAGACTTGTGTACATTCGATGCCCGTCATAGCCGTGCCGAAGTAGGTATTGTTGTTTTGAAAGAATTTCGTCGTCGTGGAATTGCCCGTTCCGCCTTATCGTTGCTGGAACGGCATTGCTTCAGTCTGTTGGGTATGCATCAATTGTATGCTTATGTGAAGACAAGCAATGCCGCATGTATCAATCTCTTCCATTCTGCAGGATTTAATACGACAGGAGTATTGAAAGACTGGTTGCATACCGGAAGAGGATATCGGGATGTATGTCTGCTGCAGAAAATGAATCCTTTAATTGCATGACGGATATTGCGGATATTTAGCCCACAAGCGATAGGGATTGCCCAGCTCATTCATGCTGGTTTGCCATAGCTCCCGATAATTCTCCTCCAGCAAGTGCTGCTTGCAGGTTTCTCCTATGATCCACGAATCCTCGTTTATCTCTTTTTGAAGTTGTGTGTTGTTCCATCCGGCGTATCCCGCAAAGAAGCGGATATGTCCTTCGATGGGATTTCCTGCCAGTATATATTGCTGCACGCGTTCGAAGTCACCATTTAAGAACAGACCATTGCCTAGAGGAAATGAACCCTCCAAATCGGGTAGTGTGTAAGAAAAAGATGGTACTTCTGTCTACGGGTCCGCCTTTATAGACAGGGATAAGGGGGGCTGTTTCCAGATTAGGAACAAGTTGGTTTAGTGAAATATGATATCTGAAATCCTTATTCATTACAATGCCCATACTTCCCTCCGAATTATGTGTTATCATCAGGACGACTGAACGGGCAAAATGATAATCATATAATAATGGGGAAGCAATAAGAATACTTCCCGTATGCGGAAGCGCCTTATTTGATTTTACTTGAAAAATGCGCATATCCATAGCTAAATATTTATATTTTACTAATGTAGTAAAAAAAAGTGAGATAGGAAAGGATATTGGCTTTTATTTTAGGAATAATAATTTTATAGGAATATATAACAAAAAAGCGATTACCGAAGTAATCGCTTCCTGTGATTCCGCTGCGATTCGAACGCAGGACCCACGCCTTAGAAGGGCGTTGCTCTATCCAGCTGAGCTACGGAACCATCCTTAATTAAGCGGTGCGTACGGGACTCGAACCCGTGACCCCATGCGTGACAGGCATGTATTCTAACCAACTGAACTAACGCACCATTATTTTTTTTATTTGCTATCTCTCTCGATTGCGAGTGCAAAGGTACTACATTTTTTTTATTCCTGCAAATAAATTGCCCAGCTTTTTTGTAAGAAAAATAATCTTTTTCTTGATTTCACTGCTTACGAATACCGTTTAGGGTAGCGTAAAAGGATGCTTAACAGAGCTACTATTCCTAATATTATAGGGTAGTACAGATAGCCAATGATACTGATAGGGGATAATTTTGTCAGTTCGGCTGCTATCAGCATTTGTGCTCCATAAGGAATAAGGCCTTGTACGACGCATGAAAAAGTATCGAGAATACTGGCACTTTTTCGTTTGTCTACCCTGAATTGTTCGGCTATGTTATTAGCTAGAGGTCCGACAGTAATAATGGCTATCGTATTATTGGCTGTACAGAAATTGGCTAAGCTGACTAATGCGGCAATACTAAGTTCGGCTCCTCTCTTGTTGCTTACATGGCGAGTCAGATGATGCAGAATATAATCTACACCTCCGTTGAAGCGAATCAGCTCAAGCATGCCTCCTGCCATTAATGTAATGATGATAAGTTCTCCCATTCCAGTGATGCCTTCACCCATGGAAGCAAACCATCCGAAAAGGTCGAAGCTTCCATATATACAACCTATGATACCTGTTGAAAGTACTCCAAGGAGTAGGACCAGAGTTACATTCATACCGGCAATAGCTGTACCCAGGACAATGAGGTAGGGGATAACTTTGCCCCATTCTATCGCATGTATTTCGCTTGCTGACTCTACTTGTGTACCATATATGATATAATAGATAAATACAAGCAGGGCAGCAGGAACGGCAATCAGGAAATTTACCCGAAACTTGTCGCGCATTACGCAACCTTGTGTACGTGTTGCGGCTATCGTAGTATCGGAAATAAAAGAAAGATTATCACCGAAAAAAGGCTCCTCCTATGACGAGAGCTGTCATGAACGGCAGACTTACATCTGTCTTCATGGCAATACCCGCCGCAACCGGCGTAAGGGCCACGATTGTTCCCACCGATGTACCGATAGACAATGATATGAAACAGGAAGCCAGAAAAATTCCTGCCAGCAGCAGATTGTCGGGCAGTAGTAGAAGCGTCAGATTTACGGTTGCATCTATGGCTCCCATGGCTTTGGCCGATTGGGCAAAGGCTCCGGCCAGAATAAATATCCAGAGCATCAGCATGATATTTTTGTTTGCTGCTCCTGATGAATATTGAAGTATGCGGTCGTTGAGGCTTAATCCTTTTGTCGTTGCCACGGCGTAGACAGAGGCTACCAGAAATGCTACGGTGATAGGTACTTTGTAGAAATCGTTGACAATAAGTGAAGTCACCAGATAAAGACAAAGGAATACCACTAAAGGCATCAGTGCCCAGCCGTTGGGCTTGTTGATAATGGGAGTCAGTTTGTTTAAGTCCATAAAAATTTGATGTATCTACCTTAAATTATATAAAGGAATCTCTGAAAATTGTAATGGTGTGTTCTCAGAGATTCCTTGCTGTGTTCCTTAGTGCCTGATGACATTTTATTTATTATTCAGGCTTCGGGAAGCAAAAATGTTGTTATTATAAAGTTACCCCAGTCTTGAATATTGCAATTTCGCGGTAACCTTTCTTTTCATTGTTAACCCATTCTCCACTGGCTACTTTGATAACGTAGTCGATGAATCGTTTGCATGTAACAGTCATAGGCTCGTTTTCTACAATAACTCCGGCATTGAAGTCAATCCATCCCGGTTTGTGAGCTGCCAGACGAGAATTGGTAGAAATCTTCATGGTTGGTACGTAAGTACCGAACGGTGTACCGCGTCCGGTGGTAAACAATACCATGTGGCATCCACAAGAAGCGAGAGCGGTAGCTGCAACCAGGTCATTTCCCGGAGCAGAAAGCAGATTCAATCCTTTTGTCTGCAAGCGTTCTCCGTAAGGCATTACTCCTGATACGTAACTCTTTCCACATTTCTGTGTGCAGCCCAATGCTTTTTCTTCAAGAGTAGAAATACCACCTGCCTTATTTCCCGGTGACGGATTTTCGCCCACTGGTTCTCCGTGTGAAAGGAAGTATTCCTTAAAGTCGTTGATAAGATGTACGGTCTTTTCGAACAGTTCCGGAGTCTTGCAGCGATTCATCAGGATTGTTTCTGCTCCAAACATTTCAGGAACTTCAGTCAGTACGGATGTTCCTCCTTGTGCGATGAGGAAGTCTGAGAACATTCCCAGCAACGGATTGGCTGTAATACCTGAGAAGCCGTCTGAGCCACCACACTTTAATCCGACACGCAGTTCTGACAGTGGAATGTCGGTGCGTACATCCTGTTTACATTTTGCATATAAGTCACGCAAAATTTTCATGCCTTCCTCAAATTCATCGTCAACCTTTTGAGCTACCATAAACTTGATTCTGTCTTCGTCGTACTCACCGATAAATTCACGGAAAATGTCAGGCTGGTTGTTTTCGCATCCCAAACCTACGACCAATACAGCTCCGGCATTGGGATGGAGTACCATGTCGCGTAGGATTTTCTTCGTGTTTTCATGGTCGTCTCCCAACTGAGAGCATCCGTAATTATGAGGGAAAGCCATGATGGCATCGATTCCTTCTTCTTTTGTTTCACGGCGAAGAGCTTCTGCAAGCTGGTTCACGATACCGTTTACGCAGCCCACTGTCGGGATGATCCAGATTTCATTACGAATACCTACATCTCCGTTTTTACGACGATATCCTTTGAATGTAAGATTTTCCTGCGGAATATCCAGTGAAACCTCAACCGGATTGTACGTATAGTCCAGCAATCCGGCAAGGTTGGTTTTTATTTCTTTCTCGCAAATCCAGCTTCCCTGAGGTACATGTTTAATGGCATGTCCGATAGGATAACCGTATTTTACAATATTGTCACCTTCATTGAAATCTTGCAGTGTTACTTTGTGTCCGGCTGGAATATCTGTTTTTAAAGTAATCTCCTGTCCGTCAATCTGGATAGTTTCTCCAGCTTTCAGGGGAGTGATAGCGACAGCAACGTTGTCTGCCGGGTTAATTTTTAGATAAGTTGTTTCCATAAATTATATGTTAGTTATTGTTCCTGTTTGCATCCAGGTAGAAATCTATATTCTCTATTGTCAGCAGGTTGATTGGCATATAGTTGCATTCTTTTACTTTTTTCTTTAAGATAAGATGATTGCATAAACTTTCTACGCTGCTATATCCCTGTAGAGTAGGTTGCTGTGCGATAAGGAAGTCTATCACGCCTTCGCGCAGACAGGCTACATTTCTGGTCAGTAAATCGTAACCCATTAAGTGGAAATCGTGTCTTTTGTGTCTCAATATATATTCTCCAATGATATAGGCTTTTGAGTTGAATGTGATTCCATATGATATACCTGGATGCTTTTGGAAGAAATCATCCAGTATGGCCTCGTCTTCTCCTGGCTGTTTGGCATATAGATTCAATTCCCACATCTTCAAATCAGGATGGTGTTCTTTCATATATGCATAAAATCCTTCCTCACGGTGTAACTGCTGGTTTGAACCTAATCTGCCTTCGTTTATTTGCCGGAAGATAATCAGTTCTTTGCTGTCTTGTATCAGCATTTTTGCCATGCGTGCAGCGAAATACCCACTTTGTTTAGCATGTTGTCCGTAAAAAGCCAGTGGATTCAGATGAGGTATATTTGAATCTATAAATATATAAGGTATATTTAATATCTGAAGCTTGCTTACAATTTGGGTTGTTTCCGTTTCAATTGTCGGAGATAGAATCAAGCCGTCTGGGTTCATTGCCAGCAGGCGGTTGCCGGCGGATACGAAAGAGCCGAATTCGTATTGGTCGTAATAATCAATATGTAATGAAATGTTGAAATCGGAAAAAGCCTTCATTGCCTGATACATGCCATTTTCTACATCCACCCAATAGTCGCCTTTTGCATGGAGAGGCAATAAACAGGCAAAAATATATTTTTTATTTGAGGCCAGTGCGCTGGCATACATGTTGGGTTGGTAGTCAAGTTGCTTAAGGATGTTTTCTACCTTCTTGCGACTTGCTTCCGAAACGCCAGTTCGCCCGTGAAGAACTCTGTCTACTGTCCCGACTGACACTTCCGCCATCTGGGCTATATCTTTTATACGAATACGTTCTACTTGTTTATCCATATCTATATACCTTATTTATATAGGAGGTCTTTCTTAATTGATGAAGAAAAAATTTTTCGATACAAATATATAACTTTTTTTGTTATTTAAAAAATAACTCGTACCTTTGTGTGCGTACACAAAGAGGATATTGTTTATTTAATCTATGAAGACGCGAACATGTGATATCCACTTTGACGGTAAGATTATCAAACTTATTATAAATAGTATAAAATTTATCTACAATGGGAAAAATTGTTACTTTAGGTGAGATCATGTTGAGATTGTCTACTCCGGGAAATACCCGTTTCGTGCAGTCTGATAACTTTGATGTTGTATACGGTGGTGGTGAAGCAAATGTTGCTGTTAGCTGCGCCAATTACGGCCACGATGCATACTTCGTAACAAAGCTGCCGAAGCATGAAATCGGTCAATCAGCAGTAAACGCTTTACGTAAGTATGGTGTTAAGACAGATTTTATTGCTCGTGGTGGTGATCGTGTAGGTATTTATTATTTGGAAACAGGTGCTTCTATGCGTCCTAGCAAGGTTATTTATGACCGTGCTCACTCGGCTATCGCAGAAGCTGATCCGTGTGATTTCGATTTTGATGCTATCATGGAAGGAGCTGACTGGTTCCACTGGTCTGGTATTACTCCAGCCATCTCTGATAAGGCTGCTGAACTTACTAAACTGGCTTGTGAGGCTGCAAAACGCCATGGAGTAACAGTTTCTGTAGACTTGAACTTCCGTAAGAAACTTTGGACAAAAGAAAAAGCTCAGTCTATTATGCGCCCATTGATGCAATATGTAGATGTATGTATCGGTAATGAAGAAGATGCTGAACTTTGTCTTGGCTTTAAACCTGATGCAGACGTTGAAGGTGGTAAAACTGATGCTGAAGGCTACAAAGGTATCTTTACAGCAATGGCTAAGGAATTCGGATTCAAATATGTTATTTCTACATTGCGTGAATCGTTCTCCGCTACTCACAATGGCTGGAAAGCTATGATTTACAACGGTGAAGAATTCTATACTTCTAAGCGTTACGATATCAATCCGATTATTGACCGTGTAGGTGGTGGTGATTCATTCTCTGGTGGTATTATTCACGGATTGTTGACTAAACCTAACCAGGGTGAAGCTTTGGAATTCGCTGTAGCTGCTTCTGCTTTGAAGCATACTATCAATGGTGACTTCAACTTGGTTTCTGTTGAAGAAGTTGAAGCTTTGGCAGGTGGTGATGCTAGCGGACGTGTTCAGAGATAATTTATTCAGTTAAGGAAATATTAGGTTATAAATAAAATGGCAAAATTTGACAAAATCGCGGTGTTGAACAAGATTGGTTCAACAGGTATGGTTCCTGTATTTTATCATAAGGATGCAGAAATCGCAAAAAAAGTAGTTAAGGCTTGTTATGACGGTGGTGTTCGTGCTTTCGAATTTACAAACCGTGGTGACTTTGCTCACGAAGTATTTGCTGAAGTTGTAAAATTTGCAGCAAAAGAATGTCCGGAAATGGCAATGGGAGTAGGTTCTGTTGTTGATCCTGCTACTGCTGCTTTGTACATTCAGCTGGGAGCTAACTTTGTAGTTGGTCCATTGTTCAACCCCGAAATTGCAAAAGTATGTAACCGTCGCCTTGTAGCTTATACTCCGGGTTGCGGAAGCGTATCAGAAGTTGGTTTCGCTCAGGAACTGGGATGTGATTTGTGTAAAATCTTCCCGGGTGATGTTCTTGGTCCGAAGCTGGTAAAAGGTATGCTTGCTCCGATGCCATGGTCTAAGCTGATGGTTACAGGTGGAGTAGAACCTACTCAGGAAAATCTGACTTCTTGGATTAAGGCAGGTGTATTCTGTGTGGGAATGGGTTCTAAATTGTTCCCTAAAGATAAAGTTGCTGCAGAAGACTGGGCTTACGTTACAGAAAAATGTAAGGAAGCTTTAGGATATATTGCAGAAGCTCGTAAGTAATAAAGAACTAAAAGTTCATTTTGTTTAAAGGTGTATAAAGTGAGAAGCATCGCGAAGTGTGAGCGCATACTTTGCGATGCTTTCTCATTTTTTTATGTCTTGTTTTGATAATTAAAGTAATCTTCTTTTTTCAGTAAATGATAACTTTTTTATAGAAAGAGGGTAAGAAGCGGTATCGTTAAAACTGATAGCAGTGTTGTTATAAATGTACCTTGTGCCATGATAGTTTCTCCTTTTTCATATTGTATACAAAATAATGTTCCATAAGAAGCAACGGGCATGGCTGCCAGTATTACATTGATATTGGCAATGGTTGGTTCGACATGGTATAGCCGTGATAGGTATAAAATGAAAAGAGGAATTGCGAACAGGCGTAAGATTGCTGTTATATAGATATTGGACGTACCTAACATTCGGCGGATAGGTATCTGTGCTATGGAAGAGCCAATGATAAGCAGAGCAGAAGGAACGGTCATATTTCCAAGTAAAGTAAGCGGCGTACTGATAACTTTGGGAGGAATCCATCCGGTAGCTACGATCAGGATGGAAAGATACGAGGCTATCATGGCAGGACAATATAATGTATCCCATTTAAATTTCATTTTCCCTTGATCACCCGAAATAAAAAGTGTACCGAAAACAAATATCAGCAAGGTGCTGGGAAAATTAAGAATGCTGGCGTAGAATACAGCATTAGCTCCGAAAATAGAGGCTACAATAGGGTAGCCGATAAATCCTACATTCCCAAAGGCCAGCATAAAACTATAGATACCTCGGTCGGTTGCCTTTATGGGAAGATAGTGTGGCAGCAGAAAGCCGGCGCCTATCAGGATTACATAAGTAGCAAATCCGACAATAAGTAAAGGTATTATAAAATGCTTGTCGGGAAGAGTGTCGCCCATTACCGATGAAAGTATCAGACAGGGACATGCTACATTGATGACAAAAACAGATAATTTGCGGTCGAAATCCGCATCCATCATTTTTTTCTTGCTTATGATATATCCGACGACCACCAGTATGAAGAGGATAATCATTTGCGTTACGATTGCGTTCATATGCTTGTTTGTTTTTTGTGTTTATCTGGTTCTGTGAGAAACCAGGCAAAGTTAAGTGTTATTTCTACTCATTGTTTCGCCTGTTTTCTTTTGTTGCTGAAAATAAATTTGGATGAAACCGGAGTAGGACTGTAATCTTGTTTATGTGAATATTAGTTTAAAAAGTTTTCCATATATCTAATTTTCTTATAAATTTGCAACCTAATTTTAGGGCAGATATGTCCTGGTGATAAAAAGAAGCAAGATAAAAACAACATAATTATGAGCAAAAAATTTACTGAGTATTCGCAGCTCAACCTTTCTGAGGTGAACAAGGAAGTGCTGAAGAAATGGGATGAAAATGATGTTTTCTCCCGCAGTATGACAGAACGTGAGGGACATCCGTCTTTCGTATTTTATGAAGGTCCTCCCTCGGCAAATGGTATGCCGGGTATTCACCACGTGATGGCTCGTACCATTAAGGATACATTCTGTCGCTTCAAAACGATGAAAGGTTTTCAGGTTAAGCGTAAGGCTGGCTGGGATACCCACGGCTTGCCGGTAGAACTGGGCGTAGAAAAAGCTTTGGGCATTACGAAAGAGGATATCGGTAAAACCATTTCTGTGGCAGAATATAATAAACACTGCCGTACAGATGTCATGAAGTTTACAAAAGAATGGACTGACCTGACTCATAAGATGGGATACTGGGTGGACCTCGAAAATCCATATATTACTTATGATAACCGTTATATTGAAACATTGTGGTGGCTGCTCAAACAGCTTTATGGCAAAGGATTGTTGTATAAAGGCTATACCATTCAGCCATACTCACCTGCCGCAGGTACAGGATTGAGCTCTCATGAGCTGAATCAGCCGGGATGTTATCGTGATGTGAAGGATTTGCTGTAGTAGGTCAGTTCAAGATGAAAAATCCAAAGCCTGAGATGGCAGAGTGGGGCACACCTTATTTCATCGCATGGACAACTACTCCGTGGACATTGCCTTCGAATACAGCTCTGTGATGTGGGCCCGAAGATTGATTATGTAGCTGTACAGACTTACAATGCATATAATGGAGAGAAGATAACCGTAGTGCTTGCAAAGCCGCTGCTTTATGCTCATTTCAATAAAAAAGCAGAAGGCATGGCACTGGAAGATTATAAACCTGGCGACAAGCTGATTCCTTTCAAAGTAGTAGGTGAGTATAAAGGAACAGATCTGGTCGGCATGGAATATGAACAGCTTATTCCGTGGGTGAAACCAGTTGAAACAGCGGAAGACGGAAGTTGGAAAGAAGCTTCTGACAAGGCTTTCCGCGTAATTCCGGGTGACTATGTAACTACCGAAGACGGTACTGGTATCGTACATATTGCTCCTACTTTTGGTGCAGACGACGCTAATGTAGCTCGTGCAGCAGGTATTCCTTCGCTGTTTATGATTAACAAGAAAGGTGAAACACGCCCGATGGTTGATCTGACCGGTAAGTTCTATCTGATGGATGAACTGGACGAAACATTTGTAAACGAATGTATCGATGTAGAAAAATACAAGGAATATCAGGGACGCTGGGTGAAGAATGCATACGATCCTCAGTTTACTGTGGATGGCAAGTATGATGAAAAAGCTGCTCAGGCTGCTGAATCACTTGATGTATATATTTGCATGATGCTGAAACAATCTGGACTTGCATTCAAGATGGAGAAGCATGTGCACAATTACCCACACTGCTGGCGTACTGATAAGCCGGTGCTTTATTATCCACTCGACAGCTGGTTTATCCGTTCTACTGCAGCCAAAGACCGCATGATAGAATTAAACAAAACTATCAACTGGAAACCGGAATCTACTGGAACAGGACGTTTCGGTAAATGGCTGGAAAACTTGAATGACTGGAACTTGAGCCGTTCTCGTTATTGGGGAACTCCGCTTCCTATCTGGCGCAGTGAAGAAGGAGAAGAACTTTGTATTGGTTCGGTAGAAGAATTCTACAATGAAATCGAAAAATCTGTTGCTGCCGGATTTATGGCAGAGAATCCTTATAAGAAACTTGGTTTCGTTCCGGGTGAGTATAGTAAGGAAAACTATGATAAGATTGATTTGCATCGTCCGTATGTAGATGACATCGTATTGGTTTCTGCCAGTGGCAAGCCGATGAAGCGTGAAAGCGATTTGATAGACGTTTGGTTCGATTCAGGTGCAATGCCTTATGCTCAGTTGCATTATCCGTTCGAAAACAAGGAAATCGTTGATAACCGTTCTTATTATCCTGCCGACTTTATCGCTGAAGGTGTGGACCAAACTCGTGGATGGTTCTTTACTCTGCATGCTATCGCTACGATGGTATTCGACAGCGTGGCTTACAAGAATGTAATCTCTAATGGTCTTGTGCTCGATAAGAATGGAAACAAGATGTCCAAACGTTTGGGTAATGCTGTCGATCCGTTCGGTGCTATCGAAAAATTCGGTTCAGATCCGTTGCGTTGGTATATGATAACCAACTCATCACCATGGGATAACTTGAAATTCGATACAGATGGAGTAGACGAAGTGCGTCGTAAGTTCTTTGGTACATTGTATAATACATATTCGTTCTTTGCATTGTATGCAAATGTTGACGGATTTACATATGCAGAAGCTGATGTTCCGGTTGCTGAACGTCCAGAAATCGATCGTTGGATATTGTCTTTACTCAATTCTTTGATTAAGGATGTAGATGCTTGCTATAACGATTACGAACCGACTAAGGCTGGCCGTTTGATTACTGACTTCGTAAACGACAATTTGAGTAACTGGTATGTTCGTTTGAACCGTAAACGTTTCTGGGGAAGCAGTATGTCGGCTGACAAGCTTTCTGCTTACCAGACTCTTTATACCTGTCTGGAAACTGTTGCCAAATTGATGGCGCCGATTGCTCCGTTCTATGCAGACCGTTTGTATATGGACTTAATTAGCGTGACAGGACGTGATAATGTCGTTTCTGTACACCTTGCTAACTTCCCGGTTGCAGACGAGAGCCTGATTAATACAGAACTTGAGGCACGTATGCAGATGGCACAAGATGTAACATCTATGGTATTGGCTTTGCGTCGTAAAGTGAATATCAAGGTTCGTCAGCCGCTGCAATGTATTATGATCCCGGTAGTTGATGAAGATCAGAAGCGTCATATCGAAGCTGTGAAGGATCTTATCATGAGCGAGGTGAACGTGAAAGAAGTTCGCTTTGTAGAAGGTGCTTCAGGAGTATTGGTGAAGAAGGTAAAATGTGACTTCAAGAAACTTGGTCCGAAATTTGGTAAACAGATGAAAGCTGTGGCAGCTGCTGTTTCTGAAATGAGCCAGGAGGCTATTGCCGAACTTGAAAAGAACGGTAAGTATACATTCCAGCTCGATGGTGGAGAAGCAGTTGTAGAAGCTACTGATGTAGAAATATTCAGTGAAGATATACCAGGTTGGTTGGTTGCCAATGAAGGTAAGCTGACTGTGGCTTTGGAAGTAACTGTTACAGAAGAGTTGAAGCGTGAAGGTATTGCCCGTGAACTGGTGAACAGAATTCAGAATATACGTAAAAGTAGTGGTTTTGAAATAACTGATAAGATAAATATTGTCTTATCTAAAAATCCTGACACGGATGGTGCTGTAAACGAATATAATACTTATATTTGTAACCAGGTATTGGCAAATTCACTGACACTGGCTGATGAAGTTGCTGATGGAACAGAACTGAATTTCGATGACTTCTCACTTTATGTGAAAGTTACAAAATTGTGATATTGAACTAATAAGAATGTAATGTGCTACGCTACTTGCTAAAGAAAATTCTTTTTCGGAAGTGACAAGCGCAGCGGATTACATATCTTAGACTATTATTAACTTTTAAATACTTAATCTTATGGCTGAAAAAACGAGATACTCTGACGCTGAACTCGAGGAGTTCCGTGCCATTATCATGGAAAAACTTCAGCTCGCAGAACGCGACTATGAAAAACTGAAGAGCAGTATAATGAATACCGACGGTAATGATACTGATGATACATCACCTACTTACAAGGTTTTGGAAGAAGGAGCCAATACATTATCGAAGGAAGAAACAACTCGTCTGGCTGCTCGCCAACTGAAGTTTATTCAAAACCTGCGTGCAGCTTTGGTGCGCATTGAGAACAAAACTTACGGTATCTGTCGTGAAACAGGAAAACTTATTCCGGCAGAAAGACTCCGTGCTGTACCTCATGCTACACTAAGTATCGAAGCAAAGCAGCAGGGCAAGAAATAATTTGATGATAGATTTGTCATTCAGACAGGTAAAATGAGTGGAGAGAGACCATATTATGCCTGTCTGAGTGACAAATATGTTAATGTATATAGGTATTTATGAAGAAATTTTTGACACAAGGACGCCTGGCGGCTTTGATAGTTTTTGCGGTTTTGCTGATTGATCAGGTAATAAAGATATGGATAAAAACTCATATGTATCTGCATGAGAATATCCATGTAACTGACTGGTTTTATATATACTTTACGGAAAACAACGGAATGGCTTTCGGTATGGAAGTACTGCCGAAATTGTTTCTTACTTTATTCCGTATCGTGGCTGTCGTATTAATTACTTGGTATCTGCATAAAATTACGACTCAGAAGGAGAAGCTGAAAACCGGTTACGTCGTGTGTCTGGCATTTATTCTTGCAGGGGCAATAGGCAATATCATCGACTGTGTTTGTTATGGTGAAATATTCAGTGAGAGCACTCATTATCAGATTGCGTCATGGGTTCCTGTAGGGCAAGGTTACGCCGACTGGCTTCATGGCAGAGTGGTGGATATGTTTTACTTCCCTATCATTGATACTCACTGGCCGGAATGGATGCCTTTCTGGGGAGGAGAACGTTTCATATTCTTTAGCCCGATCTTTAATTTTGCCGATGCAGCAATTAGTTGTGGCATTATCAGCTTACTTATTTTTTATAGCAGTTATCTGAGCAATGGTACTCATCCTAAAGACTCCAAAGAAATAAAACAATGAAAAAACAAGCTAGTTGGTTGTTAGTTGCTGCTTTTCTGTCAGGTATGGCAGGTTGTGGCAAGAAGATTCCGGATGATATTATCCAGCCGGATGCAATGGAAAGTCTGCTGTACGATTATCATTTAGCTTCTACGATGAGTAGCTCTGTTTCGTATACGGAAAACTACAAAAAAGACGCTTATTTTAAGTATGTTTTTCAGAAGCATCATGTGACGGAAGAGGAGTTTGACTCATCTATGGTGTGGTATACTCGTAATAGTGACCAGCTGGCAACGATTTATCAAAACCTGCAAAAGCGTTTTGAAAATGAAGAGAAACATATGAAGGTGCAGGTAGCTAAACGTGATAACCAGATTGATGTTTCTATGTCGGGAGATACAGTAGATGTATGGCAAGACCGGACATTATATTGGCTTTCTGCTTCAGTTCTGACAAATAAACTGATGTTTGATTTGAAAGCTGACACAACCTTCAAGCCGCACGATGCAATGGAGCTGACTGCTGATTTTCATTTTATGCCGGAAAATGGACGTCCTTCTGGAAAAGCTGTAATGGCATTGAACTTTTACTTTGACAATGATAGTGTGCAAGGGCTGACTCGTATAGTATCTAGTTCAGGTAAACAGCGTTTGTATGTCCGCGCCGATTCTGCTTTCACCATTCGTAGTATCAGTGGGTTTGTATATTACACAGATGAGAAAAATCCTAAGAGTAGTATGCTGATTGACGATATTCATCTGACCCGTTATCATAATATGGAGAAAGAACAAGAGCTGGTTGCCGATACTATTCAAAAAGTTGACCTTCCGGATACAGAGAGCAAGAAGGTAAGACTTCAGGAGAAAGCAATCATGCAGCCCATGAGAAAAATTGAAAATCGGAAATGAAACGTTTTGCTACGCACAGAGTATATAGCTTGCTTACAGTCGAAATAAAATCTTCCCAAGTTTTAGAGCTTGAAGAAGATGGAAGAGTAAGCAAGCTTTATCCGTTTACGGAAGAAATCTCTGCTACCGAATGGCTTCCCGGATTGGTCGTACTTTCTCCTTGTCTGATATGGAAAAATCCGGAAGAGAATTTTTCTGAATTCAAAATGCGTATAAGCAAAATTCCTGTTTGTGAAGCTGCTCTCCGTGCATACTGGATATATCCGTTTAATGTTTCTTTAATGGAATTTGCCGGAAATAGTCGTATTACGTTATTAAAGTGAGGATGACCACGCAGTTCTTCTCCTGAATTCAGCGCAGACAATGGCAGTAGCTACTGCAACATTCAATGATTCACTTGTTTCACATCCTTGCGGGTAATTGGGAATGAGTATGCGGTGAGTAACCATTTCTGCTATTTGTTTGCTTATGCCATTGCCTTCATTCCCCATGATGATAATTCCATTGGCAGGTAATTCTTGGGTATATATATTTTCTCCATCAAGAAATGTTCCAAAAATAGGGGTATTCTTTTGAGAAGCACTTTTTAAAAAATCAGGTAAATTGCAATAATGCAATTTGACACGTGCTATTGCTCCCATTGTAGCTTGTATGGTTTTAGGATTGTATACATCAGCAGTTCCGGAAGAACAGAAGATATGCTCTATTCCAAACCAGTCGGCAATGCGGATGATTGTTCCTAAATTTCCGGGATCTTGTACATCATCTAAGGCCAAACATAAAGATTGTTCTGTTACGTTTGCATCGAATTCGTAATGAGGTTGCTCGAAAACGGCAAGAACTTCCTGCGGGGTTTTTAGCAGACTGGCTCGTGAAAGTTCTTCATGAGTAACTTCTATTATTTCGGCTGCTTGCAGATAGGGATGACTTTGCAGCCATTCTTTGGTAGCAACCAGCAACTGGCATGAAAAGTGGTTGATTAAATCGTTTACTAACTTGTTCCCTTCTGCCAGAAAGGCATGTTCTTCTTTCCGGTTCTTTTTTAATTCCAGCGAACGGATATATTTAATTTTATTTTTACTTAGCATGGGTATTTGTGTATAAAATAACAAATATTCACTGACAAAGCTAAGAAGATATTTTTAATTATTGCCTATCTTTGCATATAATTCTGCATATATCGCCTTGTTTTGAGATGAAGAAAACGACTCTTTTACATATCTATATTTGTTTTACGCTTATTGTCCTGCTACTGCCAGGCTGTTCTGTCAATAAATTTATTCCAGAAGGAGGATATTTATTGGATGACGTAAAAATAGAGTCGGATAATAAAGAGATAAAATCATCTCAGATGAATCAGTACGTACGTCAGTCGCCTAATGCTAAATGGTTCAGTTTATTCAGATTCCCTTTATATATTTATAGTGCTTCGGGCATGGACTCTACAAAATGGATAAACCGTTTTTGGCGTAAGCTGGGAGATGCGCCTGTAATATACAGTAAAGATGCGGCTCAAGAAACACAGCAGGAAATAGAAAAAGCTGTGCGTAATATGGGATATATGGGAGCGGTTGTCGACTTGAAGGAAGAAGCGAAGGGCAAACGTATGAAGGTTTCCTATGATATTCACTCGGGATCACCGTATATCATAAATAATATAGCTTATGATATTGCAGATAGTAAGATACGTAGTTATTTGGAAGCAGATTCAGCACAGACATTACTGCACGAAGGAATGCGGTTCGATGTAAATGTACTGGATGAGGAAAGACAACGTATAACCCAATATTTGCAGAACAGGGGATATTATCGTTTTAATAAGGATTTTATCACATTTCAGGCAGATACGATGCTGGAATACCCATAAAGTTGACCTTACAATGGAGCTGGCCTCATTTCAAATTCGTAAGGAAGATATGCCGGAAGAACACCGCCAGTATCGGATACGGAATGTCAATTATATATTGGATGCGGATTTTACTGTACCTTCTGCACAAGCACTCCAAAGTTTTGATTCTGTGCGTTCGGGGAGATGTCAGTTTGTTTTATAAAGACAAGCTGTTTCTGCGTCCGAAAGTAATTTTCTGATTATAACTTTTCTGATACCCGGAAACTTGTATAGAAGCAGGAGTGTACAAAATACTTACTCTGCGCTGTCCCGTTTGTCTATCTTGAAGTATTCAAATATTCGTTTCAACGAAGTGATAGAAAATGATTCAGCATACCTGGATGCTTATATCACATTGTCAAGAAATAAAAATAAATCATTGTCTTTCGAAATAGAAGGAACAAAACTCTGCTGGTGATTTGGGAGCAGCAGCGTCGGCTTCATATACGCATCGTAACCTGTTTAAAGGTTCTGAGACTTTTACAATTAAATTGAGGGAGCATATGAAGCTGTGAGTGGACTGGAAGGATATACTAGCAGTAACTATATGGAATACGGTGTGGAGAGCAGTTTGAATTTCCCTGAATTTATGTTCCCGTTTCTGTCTTCCGACTTTAAAAAACGTATTAAAGCGACTTCAGAGGTCAGTATAAAATATAATTGGCAGATTCGTCCGGAATTTGAACGTACTTTAGCTTCTGCTGCCTGGAGCTATCGTTGGACACGGAGAGGAAAGGCTAATCATCGTTTTGACTTGCTGGATATAAATTATATTTATATGCCCTATACCTCACCTACATTCGACGATTATCTGGATCGTATGGATGAGGTTAATCCATTGCTGAGACATAGTTACGAAGATTTGTTCATTGTGCGCTTGGGATATACTTATACTTATAATAGTGCTGGAGGAAATACGATGACTACGGCAAACCGTAATTCGTATTCTGTGCGCTTTAATATAGAAGAAGCTGGTAATTTGTTGTATGCCTTTTCGCGTTTGATAAATAAAAAGCCACGATACGGCGAAGCATATCAGTTGGCTAATATAGATTTTGCACAGTATGTGAAGGCTGACATAGATTATGCAAAAAATTTCGTTATCGATGAGCGCAATTCGCTGGTATTTCATGCCGGATTAGGAGTTGCGGTTCCTTATGGGAATTCTAAGAGTTTACCTTTCGAAAAGTTATATTTTTCCGGAGGTGCTAATAGTGTACGTGGCTGGCGGGTACGTTCTTTAGGACCAGGTTCTTATCGTGGGGATGGAAACACGATAGATTATGTCAACCATACGGGAGATATTAAGTTGGACCTGAATTTGGAGTACCGGACATTTTTATTCTGGAAGTTGAATGGAGCAGCGTTTATTGATGCCGGAAACGTTTGGAATATACGGAATCAGGGAATACAGTCGGAAGGAGTATTCAAGTTTAATCGTTTTTATAAGCAACTTGCCGTATCTTATGGATTGGGAATACGTTTCGATCTGGACTTCTTGATTTTACGTTTCGATGGAGGTATGAAGGCTGTCAATCCGATGTATACCGGTCGTGACCGTTACCCCATTATATCTCCTGACTTCAAACGCGATTTTGCATTTCATTTTGCTGTGGGATATCCGTTTTAATCATTATCATATGGAAGAAAGAAAAATTTATAAGAAAGAAGAACTGAAAGCCTTGAAAGATTGGTTTGCTAATCAAGATTTACCTCAAGGTTTACAAGTAGATAAAGCAACTAATATACCTAATTTGAAAGAAACTGTAGCACGTTTATTCGATCAGGCTGAAGCTTGTTTTGAAAATCCTAAAATGCAGGGATGCCTGATTCTACTGGAAAATATTAAGGCAAAACTTGAAAGCTGAAAAGGAGAGTACAAGTCTATCTAAGTTTAGTTCAATAAAGAGGAACTCTCAATTTGAACCTGACTGTTCTGTCTACAATAAAATTGCCCTGTCATTACTAGGAAGTTTACATCTCAGGTATAAAACATTCAGGATGTACTCCAATGAAAGATGACAGGGCTATTTTATTACACGTATGATTTATTGTATTTAAGAGCGGGTTAATTTATTCAGATTTTACTTCATCGTCATTTTCCGGTATTGGAATATATGCAGGCTTGGGCTGGGGAATACTGAAGTCGGCATCAGCAAAAAGTTCGGCCAGACCGGATATTTGTTTCAGTCGGAGCAATTCATCTCGATCCATTCCGATGTTTTTCATAATCCATTGATCCGACATTCCTGCTTTGTCCAGTTCGGCAACAATGTGTGACATGAGTTCGATGTTATGAGTTCCACGTGCACGATTATGGCGAATAGTAGACCCCATGCGGTTTGACAAATCTTTATCGATCACAACGACAGGAAGCAGGCCTTTTTCTCGTTCATAAATACGTTTGGAGGTTTTTAGTACCGTAAATCGGTGGAATCCATCAACTAAAATGTATTTGTCTGCTTCTTTGTTATAATAACAAACGCACGGCATGGTAAATCCATCTTCCCAAATGGATATTTCCAGCAGTTTCATTTCTGGAGGAGCTACCACATTGGGATTATAATCATTTGCTACTACTTTTTCTACTGGTACAGCCTTTACATTATAAACAGGACTTTTATATTCATTTTCGTTATCACTCATCGCCAAATATTTTTGTAGTTTTCCATAATCTTATTTTTTTTCGCTGATCTCTTCCTTTGTAGGAGAGAAGCCCATGTATTTGCAGGCATGGTCATTTCGGAGAATGCAGATACACATGCGTTTGTATGTGGGAATTTCTCTGAATTCAGGAATGTCTATATCTTCCTGGTATTCCATTTTTACAGGATGTTTATGTGTACGGTAGTTGCTTTTGTCTACTATTTCTATAGGAACTTTAGCATCTATCAGTTTTTGTATGACATCGTCACTCAGGCATCCTCCCTTTGTTCGCCAGAATTTAATGCTGACGTTTAAACGCCGGAGATAGCCGTTGCGTGTCTTTTCAGGAAGTGTGGATAGTAAAAAGTACATAAATGATTTCCATGTATATCCCTCTGGCAGTTTTATTTTTTGCCTTGCCGTGGCATGTGTGCTTCCATAAATAGCCGAAAAGTTTACCCCATTTACGCGTCCTATCATTTTCCCCCATGTATCGGGATCAATGGCTCTGTAAAGAGCAAGACTTTCGATAGCCTCACTGATAAACGGGCTGGCTACCCGTTGCCGTTCTAAGCTGATTCCTGCCTTGTAATAGAGGTCGTACAAAGGGTTATAGTCCCATTTGAATTTACCGTTTGCTGTCCATACATCTGTCGTTTTCCAATCGTATATAGGATAGGCATTGTAAATATCATTTCCTATTTTTGAGGTCCAGATATACTTATGATACAGAATGTTCTTAGGAACTTGGAATATACATCGCCAGCGACTGAAGCTTTCCTGTGTCCGTATACCCACCAGACAGCAAGTACGTGTAGCTTTTTTCTTTTTATGCAGCCATTGTGCGAAGTAAAGCTGAAAATCGTAGTCCCATGTGTCTGGTTTCAACTCGGGGAAATCTTTTATTGTCATAGCACCTTCAGGCATCTGGCGAACCCAGAGATCTTTCTTTTCTTCATCCCACGGACGCCAGAAAGACTGATACATTGATGTTGAGGTTGCGACACGAAACGGAAGACAGATGCGATATACGTCAAGTAAATCCTTATTCTTTTCTAGAATGCTGTCTACAAAATCGATAGTCATTTTGTATTGAACCTCATAATCCATATGGAATACACCTATTTTCCGCTTAAGGTTATTGCGGCGGATATAATCAATACATAAGTTCAGCAATACTCCACTGTCTTTGCCTCCAGAAAAAGACACATAGACATTATCAAATTCGTTGAATATTACTCGTAGACGCTCCTGGGTTAATTCGTAGACATTTTTTTGTTCCTGAACTGTCGCTTCCATTATGCCTTCTGCATTTTTATGTATAGTTTCCAACTCTTTGTTATTTCAAATCCTTTCTGTACGAACAAATCCTGATGAGGAGTTTGCACCACAGCCGATAAAGGCTGTGTGCTCTCTTCCTCGTCTGTAAGGACTGTATTTAGCAGTGTATCCAGAATATAGTCGTGGGTTTCTGCTTCAGCGTAGTAGTTGTTGATGATATGTTCGTTTTTACGCATTTCTAATGGAATAAATCCCATTACTTTTTGCTTCTCTATTGCAATATACCATACATAGTGTTCTCCGGTTTTAAACGGATATCCGTTGTTGTATTGCAGGACTTTCGGATTCATAACCAAAGGGCCTACCAGCCGGTATAGTTGTCTGTCGGTTCCTTGTAGTTTCAGTATCTGCATCATAAATTGCTTTTTCTTTTTCGTACCTAGCAAAGGTATTAAAAAAAGAGAACATTTACAATTTCTGATCTGAGATCAGCCGGGCTATGCGGGTTTTGCTTTGAGCCCCTTTAGTGAGCAGATATACGTGTTTATATGCGTCACGGTTCAGTTCCGTAGGTGAACCGTTAATCAGAATAATGTTTCGGTCGTTTGCAAATTTTAGGATTCCGTTTACATTATTAGGATGTAGCTTTCCGATCTCATCCATCATGCAATGTAATTTGAAGTCCTTAAACTTCTGCGAAGCACTTTCTTTGAATACATTCAGCAGCATGATATTAATCATTGCTTTTACCAGGATATCTGTTCCTTCCGAACCCACATTCGACAACTTTTCGACAAAACCGGTGTCGTTGTTGTTTTCTATGATGCGGAAACGTAATTCAAACGAATCGTATAGACGGATCTTGTCATACCGGTAAGCGTGCATTTCTTTGATGAAATCACGCAATAAAGCGATAGCTTCCTGTTTCACCAATTGTTCGTTTTCGCTGGAAAACAAGTTTGTGCCCGGAGTAAGGTCGTAAGCATGTTCATTGTAATATTTCTGTATGGCTCTCAAAGCATTTACCACTCGGTTGCTGCTTTCTTCTACCTTCATTTCAATACGTTGGATTACTCCTACGAAATTGCATGTCTGGAATCCTTTGTTTACCTTGCTTATCAGATCCTGTATATCACTTTCCGAGGCCGTAAGCATGGAAGTATCCATGCTGATACGTTTGAAGATGTCCGAATGCTCGTTGTTGATGCGACGCACGAATTCGTTGATTTTATTTTCTTCTACAAAGTCGTGTAATTCATCGGCAAAACGTATATATTCCCAATCTTCATTGAATTTCGTTTTGAACTTAAACGTATTGTCCTCGTCAAAATGTCCGGTAAAGAGATTAACTTCTTTGCGCAGGCGACTCTGAAGCTGCATGTACTGGTTTTCCATGCGTCCCAGTTCATCAATCAGTTCGATACATCCTTTTTGAACGGCTATTTCAGTTTCCGTACCATTTTCAGAACGGAAAATATCCTGATGAGGCTTGTACCAGTTCGTATGCAGGAATTTTTTCGTACGCATCCAGGTTGCCGGATAAGCTGCGTACATTTTCCTCTGCTTCATGCAGTGATTTATTCAGCTTGTCTATTTCACTTTGCAGGGCTCCTGTTTCTTTATGTAAAGATTCTTTCTCGTTGTTTAATAAACGTTTTTGCTCGTCATATTCACGTTGCCATGTCGGAATTTGGTCAATCAAATCGCGTTTATCCTTCTGATACTCGATGATGAGTGCAGCATGGTCTTTTATAAACAGAAGTTCCTGTTCGATATTCTGCAATTGTTCTGCAATGTTTTGCAGACGTTCTGTATCGGCTCCCTGTGTGTGGAGCTCCTTTTGCATGTCGTTTTCGTATTCAGCCTTTACAGAAGCTATCCGTTGCTGTTCCTCTTTATCTTCCTTGCGTATGTTGTCTGCCTGTGCACTTTTTTCGTTGTTCAGATTTTGCAACAGTTTGTTCCATTCTTGCTTTAAATTGTTCAGCTTGTCCGATTTCTCTTTGTTTAGATTATTCAGCTTGCTTTCTGTCTGTTGCAATTCATTATGAGCCTGCATTTTTTGCTCTTCCAGTTCGTGAAGTTTGCGGTTTCTTTCTGCTTCGGCCTTTTTCTTCCAGTTTTCCAGATCGAGCATATCCTGTTGATATTGTCGTTCCAGTTTTTCCAGTTCATATTCTTGTAGAGCGATGATATCTTTTTGCTCTTTTATTTTCGGCTGATATTTACTTTTCAGCGTTTCTTCCAGCTCTTCTTTTTCACTCTGCAATCGGATTGTTTCTGCTGCTATTTCTTCCAGACGACAAGTGCCGGCTTCTTTCTCTTTCTGATAATCGTTGATGGATTTAATATGTCGGTTTATTCCAGCCAGATCAATTGAAATTCCGTAGAAAGACTCGCCTGCATCTTGCAATTGGGGTGACAAACCTGTCTGCCAGAGGATAGACTCATCGCAAAGCTTACCGATGTTTTCCTCCCATCCTGGTTTGTTATCCTTGAGCCATCCCTGTAATGTATTGCGGCTGTTTTGTAAAAACGTTTCCAGTTCGTCAACACGTGGCTTCAGCTGCTGCTGTTCCAGTTGCAGTCTGGTTAGTGCATCATCTTTTTCTTTTGTTCCGTGCTGCAATTCTTCTTCCCACTTCAGCGTAATCTCCTTGATGATGAGTTGTGCGTTGTTGATGCGGTTCTTTTTACTCATATGCATGCCGGTATACGACTGTATGCGATGCTTCAGTTCTTCTTGTTCTGTTTCGAAGAACATCTCTTTCCGGCAAAGCTGCATCTGATAATCAATAGCTGTCAGCACACTCTGTTTTTCACTCTTCTCAGGGTGAAGTTGCTGTGAGAGTTGTTCGTATTCCTGATATAATGCTTCGGTAGAAGCTTCGTGGCGAAGACGTCCTTCCTCAATGCGTGCATTATATGTGCTGTTTAACTCATCCAGTTGCTTGAGTTTTGCTTCATGAATTTTATTCCATTGTTCATCAAGGCTCTGTATAAGCGACTTATATTTTGTTGAGATCTCTGTATATTGGGAAGTGAGAATACGCTGTTCTTCCAGTAATCCGTCGCGGCGGTTTTTCCATTCTTCTTTTCGTGAAGAACGCTCCATTACCTGCTCAATTTGTTGGCGAGCATAATCTTTTTCCTTCTTTTGTGCCTTTTGCAGCTCATTGTTTAGTACAGCAAGTGTTTCCTGCAATTTGTCACAGCGATGGCGTGACTGCTCTTGCAGTTCTTGTCGGCGAGTAATCAACTTGTTGCGCTCACTTTCCGCATGTTGTTTTTTTTCTTGCCATTGTGGAAGTGCTTCCTTAGCCTTGATAAAGGCAGAAACCAGTTCGCGGCAACCTTGGGCCAGTGCTGTCTGCTGTTTCGAAACCTGTGCCGACAATAATGTTATTTCTTTAGCCTGCTTTTGTGTTTCGCGTTTTTGGAATTCTTCGATGTCACGTAGACGGACTTCAAAATTTTTCAGATGCTCCTTGTAGTTATTCAGATCGACTGCAGTTTCATCTTCGTTGATGGATGAAATAATTGTCTTTTTGATGAATTCAGCATCCAGCTTAGAGTTAAGCAAGACATTCTGGATTGTACGAGGAATATTCTGATATTGCTTACTTTCCATAAGCGAATATTTCTTCATATCAGATGAAACGCCATTGCCATAAAGAATATTCCGGTATTCATCGAAAGTGTAAATAATACGTGAGTAGTCTACGTTCTGCAAATCGAGCTGCATACGTACCCGGTCGGCTCCGGTATAGGCAATACGGGTTTCCGGATCGATAAAAAACTCTTTCCGGTAAGGAGAGTCAATAAAACGGTAGCTTACTCGGTTCATCGACTTGAAACTGAGGATACAGAAAGCTCCGTTCTCAGTAGCTACTTCATAGATGATATACGAATTGGCGTAGGGGAAATAATATTCCGTATAGCTCTGTTTTTCAACTGGGATTCCCAACTTTTGTGTATCTGCATTGTAAAAAAAGAGGATAGAGCGAAGTACGGTACTTTTTCCTACTCCCTGTGTACCGATAAAGTGTACATTCCCATCCAAATAGATATCATCGGCATAAGGAATATTTGCACTATTTATAAATATAATTCTATTCAGGTTTCTCATCGTCTTGGCTGTCATCGTAAATGTTAATACTTTCAATCAGGCGTTCCAGGTAATTCCAGGAACTCATTACTTTATATGTATTGTTCTTCTCGTTTTCCAGTTCCAGAAAAGAGTCACGGGTAAGCTGCCGTATCATATTATCGAGCACCTCTTTGCGTACATCTTTATCGGAGAAATGTTTACGTATCCCGTCCAGCTTGTTCTGCAACATGACGTTGATGTTGGCTTCCACCAATATCTGTTCCGGCTGAAAACGATAGCCCGGTCCGAAAGTTTCATCGTATGTTTTAAATAAGTCGAGAACATCAATCCAGTAATAGGCACGCAGAATCTTTTGTTCCAGTGTAACACGAGGTTCTGTACGAGAAAAATAAAAATATTCGTTTCCCCGCTCCAATGTATAGCCTATCTGTGCAAAATAAATCGACAGAGCTTCGAAGTCATCGTCTATAATATCATATAAATCGCGTACGTCTTCATTTGTACTGTTTGAACTGATAAACAGACCTTTTTGCAAATAGTCGAAAATAGCCGCTGTATGATCGGGTATTCTTATTGTTAGTTCCATATAATCTATTGATTTTTTCTGATTGACTTTAGCATGTATTCCGAATGTTTACCGGAATGAACTAAAGTGAATATTTTTTATTATGCGATCCTCCTTTATATCGGATAGATGCGAGCATATTCATAGTTTTTGTAAATACCAAATTCTTCACTGATACGGAACTGCGATTCGTATAGTGATACAATCTGGCAAAAGAGGGTAGTCCGTTCTTCCTCACTGACTTCTTGACGGAATGGATAGCGCATCAGGAAAGAGAACAGATCTTCTGGCTGTGCAGTGGCATCTTTCCACATTGCTTCAGTTTGTGCCTGAATATAGTTGCCGACCGTTTCTTCCAGACTTATTGTTTCCTGATACATTGACTGAGATGCCAGATCTTCATCGCTGAACGCACCAGCTTCGTTGCTTCGTATGGTTTCGCGATGCTGGAGGTTTTTCATTACTTTCAGAATGATCGGACGTGCCTCATCGGTATTCAAGTAATTTATGGAAAGCTTGAATGATGACGGTGCTGTTCCTTCCAAAAGAATGGAGTGCTCACGTTCCAGTACTTCGGCGAGATTACTTTTGGCACGCAGTTCAAACTGATCTTGCAAATATTTTACCCGGCGTATTTTTTCTACCAGTATCACTTGACTCTTAATCTGATTCAGGTAATTGATGATATCCTGCTGTGCCCGGATAAGACTATGCGCTGAAAGCTGTAATTCCCGGCGAAGTTCCAGCAAAATCCGGTTCAGCTCATCATCAGTTGCTTGTTGGAAGAATTGTCGTTCTTCGTGCAATATCAGATTTTCCGTCGTATCAATCAGCTGCTGGATATTGATTCGTTTTTTATCGAGGTTTTCCAGCTTGGCAATCTTTATCTGATAGGTAGGCTCATGTTTGAAAGCATTGTCGATGCTGGTCTGCAAATTCATGATATTACGTATCGTAGTACGAGCTATTTTCTGAAAAGTAATTTTGATATTTCTTACGTAACTAGCCTTACGCGTTGCGATACGTTCTTTGAGATAATAATCCATCAGTTCGTGAAGATACTCGATATTTTCATCTATCACGGCTGTATTGATTTCTTCATTAGCCTCAAGTAACAGTTCGAAAAAATCCATAAACCGTGCATCCAGCTCAACAAAGTTGCCGTTCTGATGAATTACTTCTTTTTCTATAAGTAGTTTCAGACGGTTTTCATCATCTTTCAGCAAAGCCAGTGCATCGGAGTATCTGAAGCTTAGTATTTTTCTTTTCTCGAACATTTCCGTCAGCAGCCCTCTTGCTGCGGCGACGGTGTTTATGATTTCGTGTATAGAACGGAATATGTACATAATATTATAAAAAATCTTCGCAAAGTTATAGCTTGGCGAGGATTTTTCCTAATTTTTTATGTTTTGTCTTATTCCTTTATCTTTCTTCTAGAGCAGGGGAGCCCCGAAAGGAGCTTGTTCTTCTTCAATCCACCACTGGAAATTCAATCGTTTCGCTGGATTCATTCCAGTTGTCGATAGTGAAGTTTCCGGAACTCCCCCCTGCAAAAATATCTCCGATAACAATGTTTACTGTCAGACGTGTATTGGCAACCAATGTCGATTCCAGATTTTTCGACAGCGTGTGTACGCTACCATCTTTCAACGTAATCAGGAGTGTAAGCAAGGGGTTGGGGGCAGAAGGAAATACCATTACCATTGCATTACTCATTTCGGTATTATCGACAGAACGTACTAGATCAAACTTGACAGTCTTTGTCTTATTTTCGGGTTCGGCTGTATACAGATTGATTTTTTCAGCTATTCCACCGATAAGAACCTGCATATCTGTAATGTTAGAGTTGATGACGGCATTGTTTTTTGTTTTGACAATCACCTTGAGTCCTGCTACAACCCGTTCCATATTGGCTTCCAGATCCTCTTGTCCAATATTTACTTCCTTGTTGGTGTGTACCAGATCGTATACAGGAATATATGTAGTATCTTTATTGTATTGTCTCAATCCGAAATACAATTTAGATAAGTCTGAACCAATAGATAGCCCGGGTTCATCAATGGCTGGGGTTGTATGAATAGGTTCTTCATATTTGGGAGTTCCCCAATATACAATGTTATATTTGCCGACAGGCAGCGATACTTCTCGGTTGTTATCTCCTACAATGTTTCCATCCTGAACATTGTAAAAACCATAGAACACGCTTAGCGTATTGTTTACATAGTTCCCGAAATAAATAGAGCTTCCCTGGAGGCAAGGATAAGCTTCTACTATACCCGTGAGAGGACTTTGAGAATCGCTCACACGGGTATGTAGAGCGGGAGTAACAAGATTGGGGGTTGATTCAGTAGAGAGAGTATAACTGTCATCTCTACAAGCTGTCGTGATGAGTAAGAGTGTAAGTGCTCCTAAAGTGATTTTTTTTCATACTTTGTTCTTAAATAATAAACAACTAAATGTAGCAAATGTTTTCATAAAAGTGAAATTTCGTAAGAAAAAAATGTGTATAAGGAAGAAAAAAGGCAATATGTTTCCAAAAACTTGTTGAAGAGCATATTTTACTTGGTTGAAGTCTTTTCAGATAATTCAGCAAAAACTCTCAATTTTTGTACAAATACTTTTGAAATATTGCTCAAAAAAAGTTGGGGAAGTTGTACAAATTTTAAAAAAAGTATCTCGATGTTTTTGGAAAGATTAGCCCAAGTTTTAGACATAATTCCGGCTTTTGTTGTTTTAGTGGCTTTTTAGTAACCAAAACAGGGTTCTTAATTAAAGAAAAACAAGGTACAGTGAAAAAGTTAAGTTTGTATCTTTGTCGGAAATTAGGTATGAAAAAGATTATGAAGAAGCGTACAAAAGGGATATTGAAAATAGCCGGTATATCTTTCGGCTCATTGATTGTTTTAATTCTGATAGCAATAACAGTTGCTATAAATTTTGTGTTTACTCCTTCCAGGTTAACTCCGGTAGTCTTGAAAACTGCTAATCAGGCACTGAATGCCAAGTTGGAGATGAAGAGTGTGGAACTGACTTTTTTCTCTACGTTTCCACGTTTCGGATTGAAGTTGGTCGATGGAAGTCTTGTCTCGAAAGTGTTCTGTGATACAGCATGGCAGAAAACAGATTCGTTGCTGTCATTTGGCAAATGCGTGGTTGTGGTAAATCCGATAGATTATTTGATAAATAAAAAAATAACTCTTAACTATCTGGGATTGGAAGATGCTTCGGTTTACGCTTATAAGAGTAGGGAGGGCATTGCCAACTGGGATATTGTAGCTTCTGATACAACTGCTGTAGCTGATACTGCTTCTTCTGGCAAGACAGATTTGTCGGGAGGTATTGATATTCGTCGGGTATCGCTGAAGCGGGCAAATGTTATTTTTGATGACCGGGATACAAGAGTTTATGCCCGCCTGACCAATGCTGCACTTAATCTGACAGCTTCTTTGCAGAAAGAACACTCAAAGTTAGCTATGCGTTTCAGCAATGATAATGTACTTTTCTGGCAGGACGGACAATTGCTGGTCAATAAGGTTGCGACAGACCTGAAGACTTCTCTTGATCTGGACCGTTCTACGCGTACACTTACACTAAATGATGCCAACATTTCATTAAACGGTATAACCTTTGATGTGAAGGGAACCTTGAAGCGAGATACAGTTCGCCGTGCATCTTAACGTGGATATTGCATATGCTCTGCATGCTTCCTTCCTTGGAAAACGGTATTCAATATGATTCCTGAGAGTGTTTTGAAGCGTGAAAGTATGGAGGCAAGAGGCAGTATGAAAATGGAGGGTGATGTAAAAGGATGGTATGGAAAGCAGCAGATGCCTGCCGTTACGTTGAAGGTACAGATAGATAAAGCATCGGCTAAATATGATAAACTTCCTTATGGAATTGACAATTTTACGGCCGATTTTTATGCGTTTGTAGATTTAATGCGTAAACAGCCTTCGTATGCAGACTTGAAGATTTTTCATTTTCAGGGGGCTCATACAGATATACTGGCCGATGCAAAGATTGTGAATCTGTTGGAAGATCCAGATATAACGTTTAATACAAAATCGAAAGTAGATCTGACTGCCTTGGCACAGGCTTTTCCTTTGCAGGAGGGGGTAACTATTGGTGGCGATCTGGAGGCTGATTTGCGGTTGAAATGTCGGCTGTTTTCCATTAAGAAGCAGGATTTGGGACGTATTCGTTTAGGTGGAAAATTGAAGATGACGAATTTGCAGTTGCGGGATGTTAATAAAGGATTTGAATTTGCGAGTGATGCTTCGCTCAATTTCATCGGGAATGATAATCTGGCTGCACGTGCGGAAATCAATAAACTGGTCTTGCAGTCAAAGCTGGCTAATTCGAATGTAGAAAAACTGACTATGTCGGTTAAATCTACTAACCCCCAGGATACTACCCGTATTACAGACGTTGAATGTAAATTTACTTTGAATCGTCTGAAAGGGAATATGGGCGATTCGTTGGCGTTATTCTGTCAGAAAGCTGATGCTACAGTGCGCTTGCAGCCTGGGAAAAAGAACCCTTCGATGCCTCAGGTTTCTCTTTCGCTGAGTGCTGATACCATGTTCTGCCGTGCCTGGAAAACAAAGATGGGGGTGGATCGGGCAGGCTTTGCTGTGACCGCAGAAAAATTGCATGATTCACTCTGGATTCCGAAAGGCATCATTGGTTTCCGTCGTATGAGAATGTCGACTCCTGAATTTGCATTACCTATACGTATGAAAAAAACATCGGTGACGGTAGGTAACCGGATGATAACGCTGAAAAATGCAACTTGTCGGGTGGGACATTCCGATTTGACGGCAACTGGAGCCATATACGATTTGTATGGAATGATGAAGCATCATCGTCCGTTGAGGGGGAAGCTGGAGGTTTCTTCCCGTAACCTCGACTGTAATCAACTTATCAATTCATTGAGTTTCCCGGAAGATACACTTCAGGCTGAAGTTGATACTACTGCTTCATCGTTGGAGTTATTTGTAATTCCAAAGAGTCTGGATTTTGAACTCCAGACTAACTTGAAAAGGGTGAAGTATGACAAGATGATATTCGAAGATGTGCGTGGAGCTGTGGATATCCGGAATCAGGCTGTTCATCTGAAAGGATTAAGCATGAAGGGGATGGATGCTCAGATGAATGCAACTTTGGTTTATCGTGCTCAGGAGAAGAAGCAGGGATATGCCGGATTCGACTTCAGGCTGCATAAAATCAATATAGCCAAGCTGGTTGAATTTGCTCCTTCACTGGATACAATTGTCCCGATGCTTCGTTCGTTCCAGGGAGTTGTTGATTTTGAAGCTGCTGCCGAGGCGGTACTTGATTCGAATCTGAATATCAAGATTCCGTCTTTACGTTCGGCTGTACATATCAAGGGCGACAGTCTGGTACTGATGGATGGAGAAACTTTTGCTGAAATATCGAAGATGCTGATGTTTAAGAACAAAGAGCGGAACATGTTCGACAGTATTTCGGTGAATATGACAATAAAGGACGGCAATGTGACAGTATATCCTTTTATTGTGCAGATAGACCGATATAAGGCGGCTGTGGGAGGAACTCAGGGACTTGACATGAACTTCGATTACCATATTTCTATTTTAAAGTCGCCTCTGCCTTTTAAGATGGGAGTGAATATTACGGGAAATCTGGATAAGATGAAGTTTAAACTGAGCAAGGCTAAATACAAGGATGCGGTAACTTCGGTAGAAATACGAAAAGTAGACAGTACACGTATCAATATGGGACGGCAAATCGTAAATGATTTCCGCCAGGTTATGAAGAGAAAACCTGAATAAGGTTTCTCTTCTTATACCATCTTGCGGAGAATGCGTGGAAACTGTATGGCAAAGATAAGTGTACAGCAGATGGCTGCCGTTGCATCAGAAATTCCTTCAGCGGCATATACTCCGGGCATCCCCATGAAACGGGGCAGGATAAGTGCCAGCGGTATGAGTAATATAACTTTGCGCAATAGAGCGATGAATACCGAAACTTTAGCTTGACCTAAAGCAACGAACATGTTCTGACACGCACGTTGTAATCCGAATATTGTCATTCCTCCAAGGAAAATCGGCATTACCTGGCGTACTGTTTCTATTAATGTTTCATCGTTCGTAAAGGCGGAAGCTACTAGTGAGGGGAATAGAATCATGAATGAAATCAATAGAAAATTGAATGAAAACATGATGATGACTACTATTTTGAAGCATTCCTTTACTCGTTCCCGGTTATGATGTCCGTAATTGTAGCTGACAATGGGAACAAATCCTTGCGCAAAACCTGTCAGTGGAACACTTACAATGAGCATGGCACTTTGCATGATGGCTAGTGCACTGACATAGATATCTCCAAATTTTTCCAGGCTGCTGTTCAAGACAAAGCCCACCAGGCTTTCTGTACTTGCCATGATAAATGGTGAAACTCCTAACGCCAGAATGGAGAGTATGATGCCTTTGTGCAGTTTCATGTAGCGGTATTCAAGTCTTAATGAGGCTTTTTTCGACGTGAGAAAGGAAATTACCCATATGGCACTACAGGCTTGTGACAGGATAGTGGCTAAGGCTGCTCCCTTTACTCCCATACCGAATGTAAAAATGAACAGAGGATCTAATCCGATATTCAATATTGCTCCGATAAGGACAGAATACATGGCTATGGTGGGACGTCCTTGTGTATTGATGAATGTATTGAGCCCTACTGACAGTTCCACGAACAGAGTACCCAGCAAATATATCGAAAGATAATCAGTAGCATATCCTATTGTATTTTCCGATGCTCCGGTAAAGAGCAATATCGGCTCCATAAACAAGTAAGTGGTAGCGGAAGTCAGTATGGTAAATATGAGCAGCAGGATGAATCCGTTGCCTAAAATCTGTCCGGCACGCTCCCGGTTTCCTCGTCCCAGGGCAATGGCAGCAAGTGGACTTCCTCCTGCTCCGACAATAGCAGAGAAGGAAGATATCAGTACTATGACAGCACTTGTTACTCCGATTCCAGCTAAAGCATCGGTTCCGATGCCGGGTATGTGACCGATATAAATACGATCGACAATATTGTATAACAGGTTTACCAGCTGAGCTGCAACCGCCGGAAGTGACATCTTAAATATAAGAGGTAACATACGGTCGGTTCCTAATCTTTCTTCATATGCATTTCCCATCTTTGCCTTCTTTTAAAAATCGCGCAAAGGTAGTTATTTTTTTATTAATAAGCTGCTATACCCGTTCGAATGAAACAGAAGAAAACTTTCAGTTGTAATCAGGGTTTATTAGTAGACTGACTTTGAGATTTAACGGCTGGTTTTATTTTTTTCTTTCCTAATTTTTTAGCTTTTTCCCATGCGGCTTTTCGAGCTTCATATTGTTCTCGCTGCCGTTCCAGATAATTATCTGCCATAATGAAATGTGATTATCAGTTTATTTAATTCCAATTTAATTCATCTTGTATCCGGCGGAGTGCAGTGTTGTAATCCTCTACCAGTTCTTTCATAACTTCACTGACTGGTTGCAGATGCTTAATCATTGATGCCGCCTGACCAATTTCCAGTTCTCCCTCGAATAAATCTCCTTCGAAAATACCTAGTTTGGCACGTCCGCGTCCTAACAGATCACGCAGTTCATCGACGGAAGCTCCGCGTTTTTCAGCTTCTTCAATGTGTTTGTAGAAATCATTTTTCACTAGTCGGGTAGGAGAAAGCTGTTTTAACGTAAGTATTGTATCTCCCTCATTCAGTCGCAGACAGCGGTCTTTGAACGCGAAACTGGCAGAACTTTCTTCAGTCAACGCAAAACGTGTGCCTATCTGTACTCCATCGGCTCCTAGACTTCTTGCGGCCAGAATACCTTCACCGGTAGCTATTCCCCCAGCTGCAATTAGTGGGAGTGTACAACTTTTCCTGACTGCCGGGATAAGACACAGGGTTGTAGTTTCTTCTTTTCCGTTATGTCCTCCTGCTTCGAACCCTTCGGCTACAATAGCGTCTACTCCAGCCTCTTCACATTTTGCTGCGAAGCGTGTGGAAGATACTACATGAGCTACGATAATCCCTTTGTTGTGCAGCCATTCGGTCCATATCTTCGGATTTCCGGCGGAGGTGAAGACAATCTTCACTTCTTCTTCGGCTATAATTTGCATCAGGGTTTCTATTTCCGGATACATCAATGGAACGTTTACTCCGAACGGTTTGTCGGTGGCTGCTTTACATTTGCGTATATGCTCGTGTAAGGTTTCAGGATGCATAGAGCCTGCTCCTAACAGTCCCAGTCCTCCTGCATTACTTACTGCCGATGCCAGTCGCCAGCCGCTGCACCATACCATTCCACCTTGAATGATGGGATATTTTATTCCGAAAAGATGACATATTCTGTTCATAGTCTGTTCTGCTTTTTGCAAAGATATGATTTTCTGAGCTTTTCTCAAAGTTCCTTCTTCTGGCTTGTAGCCTTAAATACCGGACGAGGTTGCTGAGTTTCTGTTTCGAATCCGAACCAGTAGTTGAGCGGTTCGTTCTCACTGGCGGGAAGCAGACATAGCTTCAGATGATCGTGATATTCTCCATATACGATATTCCAGCTGTCAGGAGGTGTGACATGCTTGGTACGGATACGGGCTGCCGGCTGTTTCTTGAGTGACATTCCTGCTTCTATCCATGCCAAAGTTGCTGCCGTTTCATAAGAAGGGTAGGATTGCTTGCAAAACTCATACAGAATGATTCCCCTACGTTCCTGACTCATGGGCTGGTCGGCTACTCCAAGTGCAATCAGATGTTCGAGAAAGCGATGCAGAAAGTCTGGCTGTTCTACAATTAGTCGTCGTGTGATGTGCTGCCATACGGGGTATTGTAGAATCCGTCAAGCAAGCGTGACAACAAGTGTGCCGTCTGTAACTCTTCCGGACTGATCTCTCTGGTTTCCAATACCTCATAAGGAGGAAATGGAGAATATTTGATGCCTAGTTCGGCAGCTCTGCATCTCATTTCTGTGCCTGGCAGTAACTTTAATGATTCGAGCTGTATTTCTCCTGCACGGTAAGAAGCTAACGTACGTACATCTTCGAATATTTCTTCCAGACGGTAAAGAGGAAGTCCGGCTATCAGATCGGCATGTGTTTCCATATTGCTCAATGAACAGAGGAATTTCAATCCTTCTAGAGCATCGGACAATTTGCCCATACGTCGGCTGGTTGTCAGAACTTCTTCACGAAGACTCTGTATGCCGGCTTCCAGATGAAGCAAGTTGTCGGGCATATGCGTCAGTTCTTCTTTCAACTCGTCGGACAGTAGAGCCGGATGTATTTCCAAATGGAAGCGGATATCTGGAAATTCTTGGAACAGACTGAGCAATGCCTTTGCATGTCGGTTGTTGTAGTTGAAAGTACGGTCTAGTACACGTATGTTGCGAATGCCATGCTGGTGGATGAGAATGATGCGTTCCCGGATTGTTTCCAACGGAAGGGTGCGGACCGGCTTTTCTCCTCCACTTACGCAAAACGCACAGGTATTGAAACATCCGCGTGTCGTTTCTAGTTGTACGAAGGGTTTGCTCCAGTTGAAAAAAGGACTGGTTTCGGGAGGAACCAGCTGATCGAAATTGAGTACGCGGGCTATACCGTTGTCATGGTATGTATCACCTTTAGCGTCTATGTAGCATAATCCGGTGATGTCCTTCCAGGCATCAGGCTGGTTCCAGCATGTCAGCCACTGGCTTACCACTTCTTCTCCTTCTCCTCTGAAAACACAATCGACGAATGTATTACGTCTTAAGAAAGTTTGGTTTTCTCCTAGAAATTCCGGACCTCCCAAAGCAATGCAACAGTCGGGCAATAATGCTTTGGCGCGTGAGAGCACATGGAGCAGTATTTCATGGTTGAAAAGCCAGCAGGTAGCAGCAATAATATCTGGTTTACGGCGATATATTTCTCCGGCAATCATTCCCGGATTCTCGTTGATGGTTGCAGATACAATGTCCCATTCTATCGATTTATTATCAGCAATCTGTGCCTGTAGCGCAGGTAATGCCAGAGAAGAATGTGCATAGGAACTGTTTAAGTCGAGCCAGACTATCTTCATAGAATATGAATGTATAAAAGAAATGTCATCCTAAACGTCTTCTATATAGACAGAAACGCTCAGGATGACATTAATTATAGTAATAAAATATTGATTACAGCAGGTACTGTGAGCTAATAGATTCGTTAGTCATCACGCGGCGGATTGTTTCAGCAAACATATCAGCGATAGAAAGCTGTTTAACCTTAGCACAACGGTTTGAATAAGGAATACTATCAGTAAATACAATTTCTTCCAGTTGTGAATTCTGAACACGTTCAGAAGCTGGACCTGACATTACGCAGTGAGAAGCAATAGCACGAACTGAAGTTGCACCGGCTTCTTTCATGATATCAGCTGCTTTAGTAATAGTACCGGCAGTATCTACCATATCGTCAATCAGGATAACGTTTTTATCTTTAACGTCACCGATGATTTGCATAGAAGCAACTACGTTTGCTTTTTCACGTGTCTTATGGCACAACACCAAAGGTACATCCAAATATTTAGCATATGTGCTGGCACGTTTAGAGCCACCAACGTCAGGAGTTGCAATGACAAGGTTTTCCAGATTCAAAGACTGGATGTAAGGAGCAAAAATAGTAGAACCATAAAGGTGGTCTACCGGAATGTCAAAGAATCCCTGAATCTGATCTGCGTGCAAATCCATTGTTATCAGACGGTCAATACCGGCAACGCTCAACAAATTAGCTACCAGTTTTGCACCGATAGATACACGTGGTTTGTCTTTGCGGTCCTGACGTGCCCATCCGAAATACGGAATTACGGCAATGATACTTTTAGCTGAAGCACGTTTTGCTGCATCAATCATCAGCAAAAGCTCCATTAAGTTGTCTGAATTCGGGAAAGTTGACTGTACGAGGAATACGTGCTGTCCGCGAATAGATTCTTCGTAAGATACTGCAAATTCGCCGTCGGCGAAATGAGTAATGTTCATGTTACCCAGTGGGCATCCTAAACTGTTACAGATTTTTTCTGCAAGGTATCTCGAGTTTGTACCCGAGAACACTTTGAATGATGATGTTTCGCTCATTGTAATATTTTGATATATTGCCTAATATTTTTGGTGCAAAGTTACGGCATTTCTCCAAGCATGGCAAATGAAATGAAAAAACTTTAATCAGCAAGTCGTTTCAATTTTCTGAAATGCTCAATAAGATTCTGATAATTATAATCGTGGTCAAGGTCGAATTTATTCCAAAGTCCACCTAAAATAGCAGCTCCTCCAAAGCCATAATCTTTTACTTGCAGGATATTGTCTTCATCAATGCCTCCAAGTGCTATGACACGTTTGTCGATTATACCGTCTTTAGCTGCCTGACGGATTTGTTCCGGCGTATATTCTGCTGCATATCCCTGTTTTGAAATGCTGTCGAATACAGGGCTGAGAAAGACATAATCGAAGTTGTTTTTCTTTTCTTTTACTTCTTCCAATGAATGGCAGGAGGTACTTATTTGCCCAGTGTAATTATCGGGAGCAATAGGGTTGCGATGATTCAGGTGAATACCTTTGAGATTATATTCTTCTTTCAAATAGAAATGTCCATGTACTACGATACGCTTCCGGTATTTTTCTGGGATAAGAGTAAGCAGACGTTCTGCATAAACCGGAGCTGTGTCGGGTTTGCGCAGATGAAGATAATCTAATCCTTCGTCGAAGAGTGTAGTTATAATTTTATCTTCTTCTACGAAATATGTGGGTCTGGTTATCAATATAAGTTTCATGTGACAACGTAATTGTGGCACAAAGGTAGTAACATGTTTGTAATATTCCTAATTGTTTAGAGCAAAATCGTGTGCGTAACCATTGTTTTGAGGTCGATGTGCCACAATTTGTCACTTAAAACTTCGCCATATCCTGAAATTATCTTTAAAACCTCGTTGGCTTGTGTGCAGCCGACTAAGCCGGGAGTGACTCCTAATACCCCTTTAGGAGGAGCAGGCATGGACAGCATTTCTTCCTCGTCGGGGAAGAGGTCGCGGTAGTTTTTTCCTCCTTGGTAGTTAAAAACGGATACTTGACCGTCGAAGGCACGGATAGCACCATATACATATACCTTATTTAATAATAAGCATGTGTCGTTTATAAGGTAACGCGTTTGGAAATTGTCGCATCCGTCAACTACAATATCGTATCTGCTGATTATTTCTTGAGCATTTTCTTTAGTAAGACGAGTAGGATAGGCCTCAATGCAAATATTGCTGTTCAGTTTCTGCAAGCGCTCTTTTGCGCAAAGTGCTTTGGGCTTTCCTACCTCGGTTTCACTGTAGAGAATTTGGCGCTGTAAGTTTGTTTCACTTACCTTATCATCATCTACTAGTCCGATGGTTCCTACTCCTGCACCGCAAAGGTATATAGCAATAGGTGAGCCCAGACCACCTACACCTACTATCAGGACTTTCGCTTGTCGGAGCAATGTCTGTCCTTTTTCTCCAATCTCGTCGAGTTGAATCTGGCGATTATATCTCTCTTTTTCTTTTTCTGTCAGTTGCATGGGGATATTATGAAAAGAAATTGTCTGAAAAGATGAAATGTATTTGGGGAATTTTGTATGTATAAATAAAGTTTTCCGGAAGGATATCATTACTTTTTCGGAAAATCAGATGTGTTTCTGAAAAGGTATTGATATTCTCCGGAATATGTTATTTTTTGTTTTTACTTCTGTACGGCAGAGGTGTGAAGCTGTTTTGACATGTGGTCGAATGAAGCATCCCAATCTTTCCATACGGGTTCACGTCCGATGGCTTTTAATGCTTTTTCTACTTCTACCGCTGTACGCTCATCGCTTACATGGAACTGTTCCAGCGCTTGTGGATAAGTATAGTAACCTCCCGGTTCTGTCTTACTCTCAGCACTCATCGTTGTTACTCCAAGTGTAGCCATGTGATCACGGATATTAGCCGGCTCACGGGTAGAGTAAGATATATCTACGTCATGATCGAATATACGCATGGCAAATGTCACCTGAGCCAGCTCTTTGTCGCTCATGATTACGTTCGGTTGGAAACCTTCGTTTTCAGCCGGGCGCATGCGTGGGAAGTTTACGCTGTATTTGGTTTTCCAATAATGTTTTTGCAGGTAGCGCAGGTGATAAGCCATCATTGTTACATCTGTACGCCAGTCTTCCAAGCCGATCAGAACTCCCATACCGATAGAATGAACGCCAGCCTGTCCCATACGGTCGAAACCATTTACACGCCATTCGAATTTCGATTTCATGCCACGCGGATGATAAATATTATAGCGTGCCTTATTATATGTTTCCTGGAAACAGATCACTCCGTTCAGACCGTGGTTTACCAATTCGGCATACTCTTCTGTCTTAAGTGGCATAACCTCTATCTTCAGATTCGAGAAATATGGTTTTGCCAAATCAAGTGCTTTAGCTATATAAGGAACTCCGGCCTTGGCAGGATTTTCTCCTGTTACAATCAACAGATTTTCGAATGGACCAAGTTTTTTGATTGCCCGGTATTCGTTTTCTATTTCTTCCGGAGTAAGAATGGTACGTGCCATCGGATTACTGATATGAAATCCGCAGTACACGCATGAGTTCGTACATGAATTGGTAATATACAGAGGAATAAACATTGAAATAGTTTTGCCGAATCGTTCTTCTGTGTATTTGCGACTCAGGCGTGCCATTGGTTCGAGAAATTTCTCGGCGGCGGGTGAAATCAGTGCCATAAAGTCGTCTACGTCACAATGTGATTTTCCTAATGCGCGCAACACATCGGCTTCAGTCTTTGAGTAGATGGCTTTGGTTGTTTCTTCCCAATTTATTTTTTCTAATTCGTCACTAAACATGATATTTATGGATAGTTTTCAAATTCTTTTATGTATTTCCGCCATTCTGGATAAACGACGGAAATACATGATTGATAGGTTATTATTTCAAGTTTGAAAGATCGCGTGATAACTTCATTGCACAGAAGTTCGGTCCGCACATTGTACAGTATTCGCCGTCAGTATGGCGACCTTCGTTAAAGTATTCCAGTGCACGGTCCGGATCGAGACTCAGGTGGAACTGGTCGCGCCAGCGGAATTCGTAGCGGGCTTTGCTTAAGGCATTATCTCGTATTTGTGCACCTGGATGACCTTTGGCAAGGTCGGCTGCATGTGCTGCTATCTTGTAAGTGATAACTCCTGTACGTACATCTTCACGGTTAGGCAATCCCAGATGTTCTTTTGGAGTAACGTAGCACAACATGGCTGTACCCAGCCAGCCGATTTGAGCGGCTCCGATAGCAGAGGTGATATGATCGTATCCCGGAGCAATATCAGTAACCAAAGGACCAAGAGTGTAGAACGGTGCATTGTGACAATGACTGATCTGGCGTTCCATGTTTTCCTTGATTTTGTGCAAAGGTACGTGTCCCGGACCTTCAATAAATGCCTGTACATTCTTAGCCCATGCGCGTACAACCAGTTCGCCCATTGTGTCGAGTTCTGCAAACTGTGCTTCATCGTTTGCGTCGGCAATACATCCCGGACGCAGACCGTCGCCCAATGATACAGCTACGTCGTATTGAGCAAGTATATCACAAATATCGTCAAAATGTTCGTAAAGGAATGACTCCTGGTCGTGTACCAGACACCATTTGCTCATGATACTACCTCCGCGTGATACAATACCACACAAACGTTTGTCGGCAAGATGAACATTGTGACGGCGTATTCCGGCATGGATAGTGAAATAGTCTACTCCTTGTTCACATTGTTCAATTAGTGTGTCACGGTAAATTTCCCAAGTCAAGTCTTCTACTTTACCGTTAACCTTTTCCAAAGCCTGATAGATAGGCACTGTACCTACCGGAACCGGACAGTTGCGTACAATCCATTCACGAGTTTCATGTATGTTGTCACCGGTAGAGAGGTCCATCAGTGTATCACCTCCCCATTTGCAGCTCCATACAGCTTTGTCTACTTCTTCATCAATGCTGGAAGTTGTAGCTGAGTTGCCGATGTTGGTATTGATTTTTACCAGGAAGTTACGTCCGATGATCATTGGCTCCGATTCCGGATGATTGATGTTTGCCGGCAATACAGCACGTCCGGCCGCAATCTCATCACGAACGAATTCAGGAGTGATATACGTATCAATACCCAACTCTTTACAGTTCATGTTCTCTCGGATAGCTACATATTCCATTTCCGGAGTAACAATACCTTGTTTGGCATAATACATCTGTGTACAGCATTTTCCGGCTTTGGCACGATAAGGCAAAGCAATATGTTCGAAACGCAGATGGTCGAGCGAATGATCGTCGCGTCGCATCTTACCGTATTCTGAAGTGATAGAAGGCAGCTGTTCTACATCGCCACGTTCTACAATCCAGTTTTCGCGCATACGGGGAAGTCCCTTCTTAAGATCGATTTTAATATTGGGATCACTGAAAGGTCCACTTGTATCGTAAACATAAACAGGGGCATTAGGAGTCATGACCTTTTCTCCATTGACAATAGTGACAGTTGGAGTAAGATTCACTTTTTGCATCCCTACTTTTATGAAAGGAAAAAGTGTTCCTTGCATATAAGCTTTTTCGGCATGTGCATATGCCTTTTTATCTTTTTCTTTATCCATGAACGTGTAGTTATTCGTTTAAAAATGCAGTTAACGGAGAAGAAGCTGATGCAACTAAGTTTTCAGCTTGAATACCCAGACCTGCTTCGTAAGCACGTCTTCCGGCGATGACAGCCTCCTTGAAGGCTTTAGCCATTTCTACAGGATTTCCTGCTACGGCGATAGCTGTATTTACCAGACAAGCAGCAGCACCCATTTCCATAGCTTCAGCAGCATGACTTGGAGCGCCGATTCCAGCATCGACAACAACAGGTACATTACTTTGTTCGATAATGATACGCAGGAAGTCGCGTGTCTGCAATCCCTTGTTTGTTCCGATAGGAGCAGCGAGTGGCATGACAGTTGCCGCACCGGCCTCTTCCAGGCGTTTACATAGAGTCGGATCAGCTTGGCAATAAGGCAATACAACGAATCCCAGTTTAACCAATTCTTCTGTAGCTTTCAGGGTTTCAGTTGAATCTGGCAACAGATAACGTGGATCTGGGTGTATTTCCAGTTTCAGCCAGTTAGTTCCAAAAGCCTCACGTGCCATTTGTGCAGCAAATACGGCTTCTTCGGCAGTGCGTACTCCTGATGTATTAGGTAATAGCTGGATGTGCGGATGAATAATATGACGTAACATGTCGTCTTCCTTATTGTCAAGTTCGATACGTTTCATGGCTACGGTTACCATTTCAGTATCTGATGCCAGGATAGCATCTTCCATGAGCTGGTTTGAATTGAATTTGCCGGTTCCCAGAAACAGTCTGGAGTTAAATTCTTTTCCGGCAATGATAAGTTTTTCCATTGTATATTTTGTTTTTGAGTTTTTTGTAATCCTTTTCTTTGATTAAAGCTGTTTGGAGTTCTGAATAGCTTCTAATATGCGGTGCGTTTCGACTACCGGATTCTCTGCCCGAAGAATTGTTCCGCTCAGCGCAATACCTGTAACTCCAGTTTGCATGATTGAGGGAATATCATCGTAGGTAATTCCTCCAATGGCTACAATGGGCAAATTGATTCCGGCTGTCTTCATCTGCGATACGATTGCTTTATACCCTTCCAGTCCAAGAATCGGACTTAAATTCTTCTTGGTCGTAGTAAAGCGGAACGGACCGCAGCCGATATAATCTGCTCCTGCCTGATAATGCATCTGTACATCCTCGAAGGTGTTGGCCGTTCCTCCGATAATAAAATCTTTACCTAAAATCTGACGTGCTTCAGCTATGGGCATATCTTTTTTCCCTAAATGAACTCCGTTGGCATGCAGTTCTTTTACTAATTCTACATGATCGTCGATGATGAAGGTCGCACCATATTCCCGGCATAAAGCCTGTATACGGACAGCTTCCGGACGGATTTCATCGGGAGTTGCGTCTTTCATGCGCAGCTGAATCCAACGGCAACCTCCTTCAAGTGCCATACGTGCCGAATCATAATAAGAATATTGGTCTGTAAAATGTGTGATGAATTGCAGTTCCATTTCTTTATCCTCCGCATGCAGCTTTTATGATAACCAGACTATCTCCGTTTTGTATTTCTTGTTCTGCCCATTGACTACGGGGAATCATACGGTTGTTCAATGCTATGGCTACTCCTTGTGGAGGTAAATCCAGTTGTGCCGCTAAAGCAGAGATGGTATTTCCTGTGGTAAGTTCTACCTCTTTGTTGTTGACTTGTACTTTCATGATAATGATATTTTTAGTGAAAGTAATAACAAAGAGCTGTCCCGAGAATCGGAGAAGATATATGATGGATACGAATAACAATCCCTTCGGCGGTACTAACCGCATCAGGTGCTTAGGGTATGATCTCAGCCCGTCCGGAGGGCACCCCTTTGTTTTTACTTGTGGGCAAAGATACACTTTTTGCTGTATATCTTGATAATTTTCACTTTGTTTTTCTTTTATTTTTTCGGGTGTCACCTATAAAGTGATAATTTATCGGGTAGAAAAAGAAAGTTTCTTTATCTGTAATGTACCTTGCAAATTTAGAGTACCCATTTTTTGGTAATTTAAACTTTTCCACTTTATTGGTTTATTTCATTTACTTTTATTAACTCTTTTTATGTGTCTGAACTAACATCAGAACTACTAAAAATAGTTTCCCTGTTCACCATACGATAACTCTTGCCGGACAGCCGGATGACTTCGCAACGGCAAAGCAGTCTGTCGAGCAGAGCCGTAGTAACCGCTTCATCACCGGATGCGCCCAGCCATGCCGTAATATCCTTATTGGCTGTCAGGATGAGCGAGCCTTTTTCATAGAAACTGCTTATGAGCTTGAACAGCATCAGGACATCTTCTCCTTTCAAGGGATAAAGTGTTACGTCATCAACCGCCAGCAGATCTGCCTTCATCAGCCGTTTGTAGGTTCTCATAGCGTATCGGGATACATCCTTCATCCTGATGGAGGTAAGCAGTTCCTCCAATGTCACCAGATAAGCCTTGTATCCAGCCTTGACAGCATCATGGACAAGTCCGGCAGCTACAAAGGTCTTTCCTGTGCCGGAAGTACCGATCAGAAGGAGATTATATGCCCGGCTTATCCATGTAAGCTCGCAAAGCTCACGCATCTGTCTGCGGTCTATGCCGTCAGTCCGTGAATAGTCATATAGGGACAGGTCATGTCTTTGCGGCAATCCGGCGGCTTTCAGCCTGCGAAGGTATTTCCCGTTTTCTTTTTCACGTACCTCCCGCTCAAGGAAGGCATACAGGAATTCCGAGTAAGTAGCTCCGGATTCCTGTGCGGAATGAAGCAGTTCTTCCAGGTTTCCGGCTCCGGTCAGGTTCGTGAGCCTCAGACGACGTGCATATTCCATTATCATTTTCTTATGTCTTATCATGGGTTCCAAGAATTTCATTATAGGTTTTCATTGTTTCGGAAGAATCCGGCTGTTCTGCTGGCATCGACACATCCTGCCGGTTCTTGTCCTTGCATATATATTCACACAGGCTGCTGACAGAATTGCCGTTATAGATTCCCTGAGCCAGACACATGCTTATTGCTTCGGCAAGTATGCTCCCATTGTATAGGGGAACCGCACGCATGAGTACTTTCAGGTTTTCCTTATAATAACGCCCTTTTTTTTCCTGCAGCCTTTCCAGCCACAGGGATACTCCGGGAGCTCCGCCAGTATGTGCGAGAATCTGTTCTGCCAGATTCCGACCGGAATCTTTAGGACGGCTATGGCTCCTGTCACGGACCGTCTTTCCCCTGAGCCGGCAAAGCTCATGCCTGCAGATGAGCTTGCCTGTCTCCTTGGCATATATTTCCACGTGGTCGCCCGTCTCATGCAGCCACACCATGGTCTCTCCGTTCCTGTATGTTCCATGCGGCAGTGTATAATAGTTTCCCAGATATTGTACTGTGTTGTCCTTACGGACATGATATTCCCTCATTTCCTCATGAGGGAGGCGTGGTGTCCCGTAATAAGGCATGAGGTACGTCTTTTCCTTCACGAATTCCTCAGACGGGACCAGTCTGGTAGTTCCGTGTTCCTTTCCGTTACCGGTTCTCTCAAGCCAGAGCAGGACTTCCTCGTTAAGTCTGTCCGCATCATGAAAGACGCGGGCGACCAGGAAGTTTGACTTTACATACTTTACGACATTCTCTACTTTTCCTTTTGACTCCGGATCAGACTTGCGGCAGAATACGGGCTGGAAATGCTGTTCCTTCACAAGGCTCTGGAATTTTCTTGTCAGGATCAGGTCTCCCAGATTCTCCCTGGCAAGGAGTATCTTGTCCTGGTCATAGACAATCTTCCGGGGCTTCCCTCCGAAATATGAGAATGCCAGCTCATGCGCATAGACCGCCAGTTCCGTGTTGAAGGGCTTCCGGCTGAAGTGAACGAACTTGTACCGGGAACGCGAGAGCACGGCGACAAAAAAATATACTTTCACAGCCTTCCCCTCCTGTGTGCGCATCCATTTCTCACCGAAATCCGCCTGGGCATACTCCCCGTAAGGGGTGTCCGGCAGTTTCTCGTAGTCCCGCCTGTGAGGTTCCCGACATTTGTCTATTCTGTATTTACGGCGGACCTTACCCGCATAGTTGAATACGGTCTTCTGGCACACACCAGGGAAATCAGGATAGCATTCCCGGAGCCAGTCGTGTAGCCGGGCCGCCGAGATCCAGGGGTATTCCTCCAGAATACCGCGTACATAATTCTCATACTTCTCCAGTTTCAGTGCATATTTACGGTGGGAGGCCTGCCTTCCGGCAAACTCCTCCTGATTCATGGCCAGATATTTCCTTACGGTCTTACGGTTCAGGCCCAGGCATTTTCCAATCTGCGTCTTGTTGAACCCCTTGGCCTGAAGTTCTCTTACTTTATACCACATATACTGTCTGTCTTTCAAATATCGGCTCATGATTTCCATAAAATGATGTCTGTCTGTTTTTGAGCCGGCAAAGATAGGCATTCATTTTCCTGTAAAAGTGCGACATTCATTTTTCCATTTTTTGCCGATAAAATTACTGTTTACAGGAGTGGCAGAACTCTTCCCGCCTTATGTGGCATTATCGGAAGCATGGTGCTCATCCAAGAACCGGCAGCTGCGGGAATTTATGCCGGTTTTCCTTTGCCCTTTCCCTTGCCTGCACGGACAAGCCTGCCGACCCTTATCATTGCCCTGGGAGTCGGATATACCGAGGTTTCCTTCCACCGGACGTTCCTGAGTGTGTTATATGAAACTCCGACCTGTTCCGCACTCAGGTTCTCATAGACGGCGGCGATGCTGCCGAAAAAATAATCCTTCCTTTCAAAAATCAGATGTACATAAACGACTTTGCTCATATTATATATAAATGCAAATAATAAATATATGCATATAATTCTGATAAGAACAGGCAAATAAGAAATATATGCACTTTTTCTATTTCAGTATTTAAAATTCCGGTCCATAAAAAATCCCCATTTCCCATGAAAAGGAAACGGGGACGCAATAATAAAGGAGAGCCGTGTCACATGGCTTTGGCATATCCCGTCCGAACAAGGTCGGAGAGGAAGTTCTCGGGTGTGTCGGTGGCAATCCGCACACCGGCCTGTATCACGTAACGCTCGGCAAAATTGTGCATGTACTCCTCGTCGGTACATTCTGAATCCATCCAGCTTCTCTGACGAAGCTCACGCACAAACTCTTCAGCGTTGCCGGCAACGATACGCTCGTCGCCCGGCAACATATATGTTTTCTTGTTCATGTCATTCATACGGCTAATTTTTTTGCTCTAAGTTTATAATATAGTTTCTGCTTTTCCTCAAGGAAAGGAAAGTTTTCAAGCCGGATTCCTGCCGGAAGCGAGGCTTCCTTTGCAAAGATAATCATTCTTCCGAGGAATCGTACCCAATTTTCAATTTTTGTAAAATTGATGGTTCCCGAATGCTGGCGGAACTCCACTGTTCCGTGGAGGGAATAGGCTTGGAGATTTACTTTCATGTACCTGCTGCCAAGCAGGGTCTGCAGTTCGTCAAGGCTTCTTCTTGAGCGGATATTCTCATCAGAGAACCTGCGGAGTGAGCCACAGAAATGGTTCTCGTCCCCTCTGCGTGAGTTGGGCATGAACCTGTCAATCTCAGCCTCTGCGTGCTTGTAGGATAGGAGCAGGTTCTGCCATGTGGTGATATTGAAGTCGCTCGCATCCATATGTACGTGTAGTCCGCAGCTTCCATTTATTTTTACATTAAGAGTTTCCAGTACCCAGCATACCTTTTCCAGTTCGGCAAGTCCGCCCTCGCCTTCAAGCACGGGACTCACCAGCTCAAACGTATTATTTCCGTCCAGACTGCCATCAGTGGTCAGCTTCCAGCAGTGTGAGGTATGGCTGCGTGAGGCAAGCTCCGCCACAATTCCGGCTTCCGCCAGCATATCAGCCAAAGTCTGCCTTGCACAATTATAGGCTTCAATCTCGACCCCGAACTTTCTTGTGAAAGAAAAGTCCAACCCGCTGACGCAGCATCCTGTCGGTGCGGAGTTCAAGGCAGGAATCAGCCCCTCGTCCCTCATCCGTCTGTAAACGTTCCATACGAAGCCACGATTGCCGTTAGTCAATAACTCTGCAATTTCACGGTGGCTGAGTCCGAGCAGGAGCAGCTTCCGAATCTTTGATGTCTTTGTTCCACTTTCCTCTAAAATTCTTCTAATTTGTTCATTCATAATTTGTTACCTCCTTTATTATTGTACCTCTAAGATAGTGCTTTTTTCTGAATTATGCAAGTATAATCTACTATTTATCAGAATGTTAACTCTGATTAGCTTCTGCTAAAGAATGTATCCGCAGCTTCCTTTCACGGGATACCGGGCAATCCTGTGATGGGCATATCCGATTTGTCTGACTTTTTCGCAAGGGGAAGAACATCGGGGCTGTCCTTTCAGAGAGGTATCCGTAGCGGAAAGGCCGGGTGGCGTAAGCCTCCCGGTGAATTCCTGAATAAGGAAGAGCAAGAGGAGTTCCCGCACACGGGAACATGAATCGACGCATAGCGTTGATTATCAATACATTCAGAATTTCAGTGTTACAAATTCCGCATACATCTGTATGCGTCTTTTTTCCTTTCTTGTTGAAAAGCAAAGGTTTAAGTTGTAAGCATGCTTGTATGCGTGTCAATTATTTTACTAATTTTCAATATGTTATGTAACTTTCACCCCATAATGACAGGTAACGTTTGCCTGTAAAAAC